>Ga0207428_10000336_pt1 | contig 61182 bp, 59 predicted proteins | sample RhiMethybrSRZTD1_FD_187600 | JGI IMG/M metagenome (GOLD analysis project Ga0207428, IMG submission 187600) | Populus rhizosphere microbial communities from Tennessee, USA - Rhizosphere MetaG P. TD hybrid SRZTD1 (SPAdes) (version 3) | ecosystem: Host-associated > Plants > Roots > Rhizosphere >...
GACCACGCTGGCGCCCGGACTGGATGCGCAGCCCATCACGCTGGCGCTCAATTACTTCCGGCCGGCCCGTGTTCAACCCGGCAACCTGCTCGTCCGCGCGCGCGTGGCAAACGCAAGCCGGTTCTTCATCGCCGTGGAAGTCGAGATCGAGGATCCGCAGGGTCGCCGCGTCGCCCAGGGCAGCAGCCAGTGCGAGATACGAGCGGTCGAGCCCCCGCCGCCGCCCCCGCCCGAGGAGCTCCGCCCGGTGGAGGAGGCGACCTACGCGACTCCCGATCCGTATCTGAGGGCGGTGAAGGGCGAGGTCGTGTCGACGGACGGCCGAGACAACCTCGCGCTGCTCGACGCCTACCTCGAGGGTCGGTTGATCCCGCCCTTCTCCGAGCTGATCGGGGTCCGCGTCGAATCAAAGACGGAGCAGAGCCTGACGATGAGCATGCCCGCGAGTGAGTGGCTGTGCGGGTTCTCACGCTCGATCGCGCCGGGAGCGATCGCGGCGCTGGCGAACACGGCGACGCTGACTACCGCCTGGAGGCTCCTGCAGCCCGGCCAGTCGTTCGTCGGTCTGACGCATTCGAACTACCTATTTCGCGCGCTGCCCGCCGACGGTAGGCGGCTGCGTGCGGAGGTCACCGGGCGGCTCCGCGATCGCAATCTGGTGACCGCCGACGTGCAGCTCTACGACGCCGCTGGGGCGCTCGCCGCCTCCGCGCAGGGGACCGGCCAGATCATCGACGAGTCCCGGCGACAGCGGCGCAAGTCGGCCGAGTCCAAACGCGTTCTCGCGACCCTCCTGTTCACCGACATCGTCGGCTCCACCGAGCGCGCCGCTAATCTGGGCGATGCGCGCTGGCGTGCGCTGCTCGCCGAGCATCGCAGCGACGTGCGGAGTCACATCCTCCGCTGCGAGGGCGTCGAGATCGACACCGCGGGCGATGGGTTCTTCGTGCGCTTCGACTCGCCCGCCCGCGCGCTGGAGTGCGCCCGTGGCGTGCGCGACAGCGTGAAGCGTCTCGGAGTCGACGTACGCGTCGGGGTCCACGCCGGCGAGTGCGAGGTGCAGGGGCGTTCGCTCACGGGGCTCGCCGTGCACATCGGCGCCCGCATCCAGGCGCAAGCGGCGCCGGGCGAGATTCTCGTCTCCGGCACCGTGAAGGATCTCGCGATCGGGTCGGGTCTGCGCTTCCAGGATCGCGGCCTTCACGCGCTCAAGGGCGTTCCCGGCGAGTGGCCGCTGTTCGCGCTCGGCGCGGAGTGAAGAGGCTCGCCGCGGCAGGCGACGGCTACCCTTTCCCGTCGAGGATGTGGCGGCAGGCACGACCTGGTGGGCGACCTTGCGCAGGCCCTCGACCGCGCCTTCGCCGGCACCTAGCTCCCTTCGCCTCTCCGCTTCGTCTTCCCCCGACACCCACACCCCGGACGTGCTAAGGGGGGCGAACGTCGCTCCTCCTCTACGAGGGGATGCAGAGTATGATCGAGAACACCTTCATGAACATCAAGAACCGGTCGAGCAAGATCACCGCCCAGCGCGACATCCCCGCCGGCGGCGGCAGCGGCACGATCCTGTCGCAGGGCGGGCGCTTCGGCGGCTGGCCGCTCTACATGAAGGATGGCAAGCCGGCCTGCAGGCAGCGCTCTCCGTGAACGGAAAGCCCGTGGCCGAGCGGCGCGTCGAGAAGACCCAGTCCAACATCTTCGCCGCCGACGTCGGCATCGGCCTGGAGACGCGGTTCAGCGGCAAGATCAACAGGATCACCTCGAAGCCGGGCCGGTGAAGTAGTGGGCATGTTCAGCACCGTGTCACGATCCGCGGGGGCACTGGCGCTCGCGCTCCTGTTCGCGGCGCCCGCGCTGGCTCAAGCGCAGGGCGAGTCCCTGGGGGACACCTATCGGCGCGTGAGCACGTCGGTGGTGGTGATCCGTGCCCGAGGCCAGGAAGTGACCGAGGACGGCATCGTCGGCTTCAAGGAGGTCGGCTCGGGTGTGCTGATCTCGGCCGACGGCAAGGTGGCGACCGCCGCGCATGTGGTGCAGCAGATGGAGGAGATCACCGTCGAGTTCCTCGGCGAGGAGCCCGTGGCCGCGCGCGTCTACGCGTCCGAGCAATGGGCCGACGTCTCGATCCTCCAGCTCGCGGTGGTGCCTCGCGGCGCCACGGTGGCGAAGCTCGTCGACTCCGAGCCCGTTCTCACCGGCGACCCCGTGTTCCTCGTCGGCGCCCCCTACGGTCTCAGCTATTCGCTGAGCCAGGGGGTCATCAGCGCACGATGGGCTCCCGACACCGTCACCAAGGAGTTCCCGCTGGCCGAGTTCTTTCAGACCGACGCGGTGATCAATACCGGCAACTCGGGCGGGCCGATGTTCAACCGGGCCGGTGACGTGATCGGGATCGTCAGCCACAACATCTCGAAGTCGGGCGGGAGCGAAGGACTCGGGTTCGCCGTGACCGCGAATACCGTGAAAAGCCTGCTCGTGGAGCGAAACCGCCGGTTCTGGGGGTTCGACGCCATGCTGGTGGCGGGGGACATGGCCCAGGCTCTCAAGGTGCCTCAGTCAGGCGGGTTCCTGGTAAAGCAAGTGGCCAAGGATTCGGTGGCCGACCGGCTCGGGCTCAGGGGAGGAAACCGCGTCGCCATCGTGGACGGTCAGCGCATCGTCGTGGGGGGCGACATCCTGCTGAAGGTCCAGGGCATCACCATGGCCAGCGCGGCCGACCGCGCCAGGGTCCTCAAGGAGCTCGAGGGCGTGAAGGTGGGGGACGACCTGCGCGTCACCATCTTGCGTGACGGCGAGGTCGCCGAGCTCACGATGAAGTTCGCCGGCTTCTAGCCGGCGCCGCCCGCGGTTCCTACCACTTCATCCCGCATTCCTCGTAGTAGGAGTCCTTGTGGTTCTCGAAGACGGTTCTCTGGATCTGCATCTCGAACGCTCCGCTCGAGCCGGGGACCGCCTTGAGCAGATAGAAGCTCTGAATCGGGAAGTGGTTCACGTTGTACGTGTACTTGCCGCGAACGGAGCGGTAGTCGGCCTTTCGCATCGCGGCGATCATGCCCCTCTTGTTCGACAGGTCGCCGTTCACCGCGCGGACGGCCGAGTCGATGAGCATGATGCCGTCGTAGCTCTGGGCGCCGTAGAAGACTGGCGCCTTGTCGTACTTTTTCCGGAAATCCGCAACGTAGCGCTGGTTGGCCTCGTTCTTGAGATCCGGGCTCCAGTTGCGAGTCTCCCACTGGCCGTCCGCCGCTTCCTTCAGGTCGATGAGCGAGATCTCGTCCACCGTGTACACGGAGAAGACGGGAATCCGTTCCCGGAGCCCGGCCTCCTCGTACTGTCGGAGGAACTGTATCCCCATGTTCCCGGGATAGAAGATGAAGACGGCCTTGGGTTTCGCCGCGCGGAGCTGGCTGATCTCGGCCTTGTAATCCTGCTGGCCGAGCTTCGTGTACACCTCGGCCACCACCTTCCGCTTGAAGTAGCGCTTGAACCCCTCGACCGCGTCCTTGCCCGCGCTGTAGTCGGGCGCCATCGCATACACCCCGGTGATGCCCCGGTCGTACATGTACTTGCCCATGGCCTCCGGTGTCTGATCGTTCTGCCAGGACGTCGAGAAGAACAGCTCGTTGCACATCTTACCGGCGAGCTCGGAGGGTCCCGCGTTGGTGCCGATCATGAAGGTCCCGGCCTGGGTGACGGTGGGGGCGACGGCCAGCAGCACGTTCGACCAGATGACCCCGCTCACGAAGTGGACACGGTCCTTCTTGAGCATCTCGCCGGCGAGCCGCTTTCCGACCTCGGGATTGACCTGGTCGTCGCCGTAGATCACCTCGACGTTCAGCCCGCCCATCTTGCGGCCCAGGTGGTCGAGGGCCAGCTCGACGGAGTTCTTCATGTGCTCGCCGATGATGCCTTGCGGCCCCGACAGCGTGGTGATGAAGCCGATCTTCACCGTCTGAGCGATTGCCGGTGAGGCTGCCATCAGAGTGGCCAGGAAGGACGCGACGAACCCTCGAGTCGTCAGGCGCACAGGCTTAGCCCTTCCCGTCGAGGATGTGCCGGTCCGGCACCACCGCGAAGAGCTCGCCCTCCAGCACCGGCTGACCCGCCCGCCGCACCGTCACCTTCACCCAGCGCTTCTTCCCTTCTTGCCGATCGACGACGGCCTCTGCTTCCACGCGGTCGCCGACCACCACGGGGCCGAGGAACTTCAGCGTGGCGCCGGCCAGCACCACGGTGGGTTCGTTCACCGCCAGCATCGCCGCGTAGTCCGCGAGGCCGAAGGTGAAGCCGCCGTGGGCGAGGCCGCGGCCGTCGGCTGCCATCTCGGCGCTCACCTCCAGGGCCACGCGGGCCCCGCCCTCCGAAATCGCGAGCGGCGTTCCGCATAAATGCGCGGCAATCTTCTCGTGGGTGCGCTGTTCCATGCCGTCCTCCCGCACCGAGTGTACGCGAAAGCGGACCGCCCGCGCATTGACCCCCACCGCGCGCCCCCGTAGAATCGCCTTCGTCCGAGCGGTGCCCGTCCAACCTCCGAAAGGACCGGTCATGGCCACGATCACGGGATCCGAGGTGCTGGCGCAGTCCCTGCGGTCGCAGGGTGTCGACACGATGTTCTACCTGATGGGCGGGCCCATGCTGGAGACAGAGGCCGCCTGCATCAAGCTCGGCATCCGCGCCATCGACACGCGCCACGAGCAGGCGGCGGCCCTCGCCGCGCACGCGTGGACGCGCGTCACCCGCCGGCCTGGCGTGGCCATGGCGTGCTCGGGCCCTGGCGCCATCAACCTCGCGACCGGCGTGGCCAATGCCTGGACCGACTGCGCCCCGCTGGTCGCCATCGGCGGCTCGAGCCCCCGCGTGTTCCTCGGCATGGAGGCCTTCCAGGAAGTGGATCAGGTCGCGCTCATGAAGCCCATCACGAAGTGGACGGAGCGCATCTACGACGCCAGGCGCATTCCCGAGATCGTCGACACCGCGTTCCGCCAGGCCACGACGGGCCGGATGGGCCCCGTGTACATCGACATGCCCGGCGACATCCTCGGCGAGAAGGTCGAGGAGGAGCAGATGCACTATCCCGGTCCGTGGAAGCCCGCGCCGCGCACGCTCGGCGATCCCGGCGCCATCCGCGAGGCGGTGGCGCTCCTCGCCAAGGCCGAGCGGCCCGTCGTCATCGCGGGCAGCGGGGTGTGGTGGTCGGATGGCGCCGCCGCGCTCCAGGCCTTCGTGGAGGCGGCCGGCATCCCCTTCTACACCACGCCGATCTCGCGAGGCCTCATCCCCGAGGATCACGCCCTCGCATTCCTGAATGCGCGGAGCAAGGCCTTCACCGAGGCCGACGTGGCGCTGGTGGTGGGCACGCGCTTCAACTGGATGATCCAGTTCGGCCGGCCCCCGCGCTTCGCCAACGACCTGAAGGTCATTCACGTCGACATCAATCCCACACAGCTCGGCCACAACCGCGCCGTGGACGTGCCGATCGCGGGCGACGCCCAGGCGGTGCTCGAGCAGCTCCGCGCGGAAGCCGAGGGTAAGCTCTCACCCAAGCGCTACGCCGCCTGGACGGGCAAGCTCCGCACGCTCGACGCCGAGAAGGGCGCCGAGCAGGACAAGGCGATGTCGGTGGAGCAGACGCCGATTCACCCGCTGCGCCTCTGTAAGGAGGTGCGCGACTTCATGCGGCGCGACGGCCTCCTGGTGGTGGACGGCCAGGAGATCTTGAACTACGGCCGTCAGGCCATCCCCACCTACACCGCCGGGCATCGCCTGAACTCGGGCGCGTTCGGCACGATGGGCGTCGGGCTGCCCTTCGGGGTGGGCGCGAAGGTGGCCCGGCCCGACACCCAGGTGCTGGTGCTGCACGGCGACGGCTCCTACGGCATCAACGCCATGGAGATCGACACCGCGGTGCGCCACAAGATCCCGGTGGTGGTGGTGATCAGCAACAACGGTGGCTGGACCGCGGATGCGCCGTGGACCCGCCCCCTCCCCAAGCCCGGGCGCAACCTCGGCCACACGCGCTACGACCGCGTGGCGCAGGAGCTGGGCGCCCACGGCGAGTTCGTCGAGAAGCCCCACGACATCCGCCCCGCGCTCGAGCGCGCCTTTGCCTCCGGCAAGCCCGCGGTGGTCAACGTGATCACGGACTCGAAGGCGCGCGCCCAGACCGTGCGCTTCTCGGCCTACACGACGTAGGGCGCGGAGGCCGGCCATGTCCAGAGCCCTCGACGGGATCCGCGTGCTCGACCTCACCCAGTACGAGGCGGGCCCCTCGTGCACCCAGATGCTCGCCTGGCTGGGCGCAGAAGTCGTCAAGATCGAGCCGCCCGACGGCGAGCCGGGACGGACGGCACTGTCGGATAAACGTGGGGAAGACGCCTGGTTCTTCCTGCTGCTGAACTCGTGCAAGAAGGCCGTGACGCTGAACCTCAAGTCGCCGCGCGGCCGCGCCATGTTCGAGGAGCTGGCCAAGTCGGCCGACGTGGTGGTGGAGAACCTCGGCCCCGGCTCCATGGAGCGCCTCGGCCTCGGCTACGAGGCGCTCCGGAAGCTGAACCCGCGCCTCATCAGCGTGTCGGTCAAGGGCTTCGGCGCGGGCGGGCCCTACGAGAGCTACAAGAGCTTCGAGTGGATCGCCCAGGCGATGGCCGGCGCGATGAGCATGACCGGCTCGCCCGACGGCCCGCCTACCAAGGCCATCGGCGGCCTCGCCGATACCGGCGCGGGCCTGCACGCCGCCATCGGCATTCTCGCCGCGATCATCCAGCGTCAGGCCACCGGCGTGGGCCAGCAGATCGAGGTCGCCCAGCAGGACGCGGTGGTGAATCTCCTGCGCATCCATCTGCGCGAGTCCTACGCCAGCGGCAAGCCCGCGCGCCGCCAGGGGAACCGTTCGGCCACCGCCTCGCCGTCGAACCTCTACCGCTGCAAGGGCGGCGGACCGGACGACTACGTGTTCATCCACGTGGCGACCGTCGAGATGTGGAAGACCTTGTGCCGCATCGTGGGCCGGCCGGAGCTCGGGCCCGACCCGCGCTACGCCGACCGGCGCGATCGCGTGGCGTTCATCGACGAGATCGACCCGATGATCGAGGCGTGGACGCGGGAGCGCGACAAGCACGAGGTGCTGGAGATCCTGGCCGGCCAGGGTATCCCCTGCGGTGCGGTGCTCGATTCCAACGAGGTGCTCGCCGACAAGCATCTCCGCGCCCGCGGCTTCATCACCGACCTCGAGCACCCGCGCCGTGGCCCGTATCCCATGCCCGGCAATCCGGTGCGCATGTCCGAGTCGCCCACCGACGTGACCCGGGCGCCGCTGCTCGGCGAGCACAACGCCGAGATCTACGGCAAGCACCTCGGCCTGGACCGCGCGGAGCTGGATACGCTCCGCCGCGAGGGGGTCATCTGATTCCGAAAGGATCGCCATGCTGATCGAGCGTCTCGACCTCTACCGCGTGCGCATCCCCACCGCGATCAACTTCCGTACGTCCTACGGGGACCACCTCGCCACCGACACCATCCTCGTGCGCATGGAGTCGGGCGGCGTCCACGGCTGGGGCGAGTCCTGCCCGCCGTGGTTCCCCGGGTATTCCTCCGAGTACACCGCCGCCGCGTTCCTCACCGTGCGCGAGCTCATGGCGCCCAAGGTCATCGGCCAGCGTGTCGACTCCGCGGAGGCGCTGCTCGAGCGGCTCGCCTTCGTGAAGGGCAATCAATTCGCCCGGGCCGCGCTCGAGATCGCGTGGTGGGTGCTCGAGGCCACGCGCCTCGGCGTGCCGCTCCACGAGGCCCTCGGCGGCAAGGGCGACCGCGTGAAGGTGGGCGCGGACTTCGGCGTGCAGGACACGCTGGACGAGCTGATGGCGAAGATCCAGGGCGCCATCGACGCCGGCTTCCCCCGCATCAAGCTGAAGTTCCGGCCGGGCTGGGACGTCAAGATGGTGGACGCGGTGCGCGCGACCTTCCCCGACCATACCTTCCACATCGATTGCAACGCCGCCTACACCATCGCGGATGCGCCGCTCTTTCGCTCGCTCGACCGCTACCGCCTCGCCATGATCGAGCAGCCGCTCCAGGACGACGGCGCGAGCCTCGTCAACCACGCCGCGCTCCAGAAGCAGATCGAGACGCCGGTGTGCCTGGACGAGAGCGCCCAGAGCCTCGCCCACGTGCGCGCGGCCATCGCGCTGGGCGCCTGCCGCGTGATCAACATCAAGATGGCGCGCGTGGGCGGCCTCGCCGCCTCGCGCGACATCCAGGCCCTCTGCGCAGAGCGCGGCATCCCCTGCTGGGTGGGCGGCATGCTGGAGAGCGGTGTGGGCGGCCAGATCTGCGCGGAGCTGGCGACCTTGCCGAACTTCACCTATCCCGGCGACATCTTCCCATCCTCGTACTTCTACACGAACGACCTCGGCAAGCCGGAGATCGTCCTGAGCGGGCGGGGCGAGGTCGCGACCTCGACGGTGCCGGGCATCGCGCAGGCGCCGGATCCCGATCTCCTCGCGCGGTGGACGGTGGATCACGCGGCGTATCGCGTCTAGCGCCCCGGCCGCGCCCGCGTCCGTGACGACCGCCCGGGCGTCCACCTTCTCCGCGCTGCGCGGGCGGAACTACCTCCACTACTGGCTCGGGCTCGTCTGCTACGTGCTCGGCCACCGGGCCGAGTACGTCACGTTCGCCTGGATCGTCTGGGAGGTGGCGCGCGATCCCCTCGCGCTCGCCTATCTCGGCCTGGCCCAGGGCGTGCCGCTGGTCGTGTTCCAGCTCTTCGGCGGCGTGATGGCCGACCGGGTCGATCGCCTCCGGCTGCTCATCGTCACCCAGATCCTCACCGCCCTCACCCTCAGCGCGGCCCTCGCGCTCACGCTATCGGGCGGGGCGCGGCTCGGCACGCTCCTCACCCTGGCCGCGCTGAGCAACATCTTTCGCGCCTTCGACGAGCCGAGCCGCATGTCGCTCGTGCCGTCGCTGATCGATCGTGAGCGGCTGGCCAATGCGATCGCGCTCGGCTCGATCCCCTGGCAGGCCGGGCGCATGATCGGGCCCTCCATCACCGGCCTTCTCATCGCCGCGTTCGGGGGCTGGGTGGGCTTCGCCTTGGCCGCCGCGGGCTCCTACGCGGCGCTCGCGCTCTACAGCCGCATCAAGCTGGAGAGCGCGCCCCTCACGCCCGACGGGCAGCGGGTGCTGCGTCAGTTCGCCGCCGGCCTCACCTTCGTCGCCGGCAACATCGTCTTCGCGAGCTTGATCGGGCTCTCGCTCTTCAACAGTCTCTTCGCGATGTCCTACCTCACGCTCTTGCCCATCTTCGCCGACACCTACTTCGGCATGGGGCCGACCGGCTACGGGCTCCTCCAGGCCGCGCACGGGATCGGCGCGCTCTCCGCGACGTTCACGGTGGCGACAGTCGCTCCGCGCATCACGCGGCGCGGGCCGTGGCTCTTCGCGGGTGCCGCCGCGCTGGGCTTCGTCCTCATGGGCTTCGCCTACTCGCCGCACATCCGCGTGGCGTGGCCGCTGCTGGTGCTGGTGGGCTTCTGCAATACGTTCTACCTCACCCAGACCAGCACCTATCTGCAGCAGCGCGTGCCCGACCATCTGCGCGGGCGCGTGATGAGCCTCTACTCCCTCTGCTGGAATCTCATGCCGCTGGGAGGCTTGCTCGCGGGCGTGCTCGCCGCACTGGTCGACGCGCGCTTCGCGGTGCTGGTGGGCGGCGGGATGGTGGCGGCGAATGCGCTGCTGCTGTTCGGCTCGGCGCGCCTCCGCGCGATTCGCTAGCGGGCGGCGCGGCGCCCGCTAGGCGCTGACCAGCTCCAGCTGCGCCCGGCACCAGGCGAGATCGTCCTCGCTGGGGGGGCACACCACCGCGTCCGGCAGCTCGGGCGCGGTCGGCCCCTCGCCGGCCACCGTGGTCCGGTGCATGACGCGGCGATACCGGCTCTCGTCCCACGGGCGGCCGCGATGCAGCGTGCAGCGGTTGTCCCACATCACGAGATCGCCAACCTGCCAGTGATGCGTGTAGACCTGTTCGGGGCGCGTGGCGCGCTCGAGCAGCTCGCGGATGAGGAGCCGCGCCGCGACGGAAGGCATCCCCACGATCTCGCACGCGTGCGACGCCACGTAGTAGCCCTTGCGCCCGTTCACCGGGTTGACGCGCACCATCGCCTGCGGCACGGGCGGCACCTGGGCAGCGTGCTCGGGCGGCAGGAGATCCCCGCCGACGAGGCCGCGCGAGTAGGCGAAGCTATGGATCGCCACCTTGCCCTCGAGCTGCGCCTGCAGCTCCGGCGAGAGGCGGTCCCACGCCACGCGCAGGCTGGCCCACTGTGTCTCACCGCCCTCCGGCGGCACCTCGCGGCCCGACAGGAGTGACGCCAAGGCGGGCACGCGCTTGAACGAGCTGTCCGTGTGCCACATCTGGTTGCCCGCGTTGAAGAGGTTCCGCCGATCCCCCCTGGGGATGATCTGGTCCTCCGCATCCACGTTGGCCAGATTGGCGATCTCGGGCAGCGTGCGCGCCTGGGTGTTGATGCTGCGGATCGTGACTTCGAGGGGCCCGAAGCGCTCGCTGAACGCGATCTGCTGCCCGTCCGTGAGCGACTGCCCGCGGAAGAGGAGCACGGAGTACTCGTTGAAGGCCGCGACGATCTCGTCGAACGTCGTGTCGTCGACGCGCTTCACGTCCACGCCGAGTATCTCGGCGCCGAACAGCGGATGCAGCGGGCGGGTATCGAGCGCCATGAGAGGCCTCCTCGGTGGCCGATGACCTGCGACAATTCTAGCACTGCGCCGGCGCGCGGCGTATCCGGCCGCGGACGTTGACGGCGATGAGATGGACGGCTACCGTGTGGCCATGGGGCAGATTCCCCTCACCATCCGCCGCTGGCAGCGGGCGGAATACGACCGCCTGGTCGAGCTCGGTGTGTTCGAGGGCGAGCCCCTCGAGCTGATCGGCGGCCAGCTCGTGGTGGCCGAGCCCAAGGGCACGTATCATACGTCGGCCGTCGTCAAGGTCGACTACGCCCTTCGCGCGGCGCTGCCGCCGGGCTGGCTGGTCCGCACGCAAGCCCCGGTGTGGCTGGATGACGAGTCCGAGCCCGAGCCAGATCTGGTGGTGGTGCCGGGCGCGCCGGACGACTATCGCGAAGTCCACCCATCCGGGACGGCTCTTCTCATCGAGGTTGCCGACTCGAGCCTCTCGTTCGACCGACGGGTCAAGGGCAGCCTCTACGCGCGCGCGGGTGTCGCCGACTACTGGATCGTGAATCTCGTCGATCGACTCGTGGAGCTGTATCGGGAGCCCGTGCCGGACGCCGCCGCGGTCCACGGCTGGAGCTTCCGCTCCACCGCCCGCGTCGCTCCTCCTGCCACGGTGACTCCCGCGGCTTTCCCGGCCATCCGCATCGCGGTCGCGGATCTCCTGCCCCGTTGACCCGCTCCCTCTCGGGGAGTGTGAAACACGCGATCGTGTGCGGCGCCGGCGTGGTGGGCGCCGCCACCGCCTACTTCCTCGCCAAGCACGGCGTCCGCGTCACGCTCGTCGAGCGCTCCGGCGTGGCCTGCGCGGCCTCGGGCAAGTCGGGCGGCTTTCTCGCCCTGGACTGGTGCGACGACTCGCCCCTGGGCCCCCTCGCGCGCGCGAGCTTCGCGCTCCACGCCGAGCTGGCGACCGAGCTCCCCGGCGATCACGGCTATCGCCGCATGGACACCTTCATGCTGGCCGCGCGCGAGCGTGGCGCGGTCGGCGGCGGCCATCGCCTCGCCGCGCCCGCGTGGCTGGACGGCGCCGGCGTGGTGACGGCGGCGCTCGGCACGACGGACACCACCGCGCAGGTGGATCCCGCGCGCTTCACGGAGGCGCTGGTGGCGGGCGCGCAGGCGCGCGGCGCCGCGCTCCGCATGGGCGTGGTGGAGCGCGTCGCGATCGACAGCGGGGCGGTCCGCGGCGTCGTGGTGGACGGCGTGAGCCTCGAGGCCGACGCGGTGGTGCTCGCGCTTGGGCCGTGGACGGGCCATGTGGGGGGCGTGCGGCTCCCGCGCGTCTACGGGCTCAAGGGCTATAGCGTCACGCTGGCCGCGGGCGACATGCCCGCGCACGCGCTCTTCGTGGACTATCGCACCGCGGAGGGCCGGGCGCTCGAGCCCGAGATCTTCCCGCGCGAGAAGGGCGAGGTCTACGTGTGCGGCATGGCCGATCCCGCGCCCCTGCCCGACTCGCCGGATGAGGTGACGGTGAACGCGGCGATGTGCGACGTGCTGGCGCGTGCGGCCGGCCGCGTGTCCACCGCGCTGGCCGCAGCGACCGTCACCAAGCGGCAGGCCTGCTACCGGCCGGTCACCGACGACGGGCTGCCGCTGATCGGCCCCGTGCCCGGCGCCCACGGCGCCTTCGTGGCCACCGGCCATGGCCCGTGGGGGATGCTGAACGCGCCGGCCACCGGCCACGCTCTCGCCGAGCTGATCGCGACGGGCGCGTCCTTGCTGGACCTCGCCGCCTTCGATCCTCGGCGGCTCCGCCCGTCGCGCGTGTGACCGGCGCGCGAGTCTAGAGCGTCGCGCGCACGAGCCGCGCGCCCTCGACCAGCGCGCGCAGCTTGCCGCTCGCGGTCTCGCGCGGCAGGTACTTCATCCCGCAGTCCGGCGCCGGCACCAGCCGGTCCGGCGGCAGCCACTCGAGCCCGGCGCGAATGCGTTCCGCCACCTGCGCGGGCGTCTCCACCGCAGGATCGCCGAGGTCGATCACGCCCAGCATCACCGTCTTGGGGGCGAGATCGGCGAGCACGCCGAGATCGAGCTTGGGCTGGGCGGCCTCGATGGAGATCTGCTGCGCGGTGGTGCCGGCCAGCTGGGGCAGGAAGCGATAGCCGGTCGGCTTCTGCCCGTGCACCACCGCCGCGTAGCCGAAGCAGAGGTGGAGCGCCGTCGGCACCCGGAGCCCTTCCAGGGCGCGGTTGATCACGGGCACGGCGAAGCGCTTGGCTGCCTCGGGATCGTTGCGGAGCCACGGCTCGTCGAGCTGGATGACGTCGGCGCCGGCGGCCTCGAGATCGCGCGCCTCCTCGTTCACCGCGACGGCGAAGTCCATCGCCAGCGTCTCGATGTCGCGATACGCCTCGTTCTGCGCCTGCTGGGCGAGCGTGAAGGGGCCGGGCAGCGTGATCTTGGCCGGGCGGTCGGTGTGGCGGCGGAGGAACTGCATGTCACGCAGCTCCACCGGACGCGCGCGCCGGATCCGACCCACGATGCGCGGCACCGGCGTCTCGGCGCCGTTGGCGGCGCGGATCATGCCGGGATTGGCGGCGTCCACGCCCTCCAGCGCGGTGGCGAAGCGGTTCGAGTAGCTCTCGCGGCGCTGCTCCCCGTCCGTCACGATGTCGATGCCCGCGCGCTCGAGCTCGCGGATGGCCAGGATGGTGGCGTCGTCCTGCGCCTCCACGAGCATCTCGGGCGCCACCTTCCACATCGACTCGAGGCGCACGCGCGGCACGCCCTTGGCGAGCGTCGCGCGGTCCACCAGCCACTCGGGCTGAGGCAGGCTTCCCACCACGGTGGTGGGGAGCCGGTGCGCCGGCATCACGGCCGGGCCCGCAACCCCGCCTCGGCCAGGCGCGGGAACACAGTGTCGCGGAACGCGGCGATCTCCCCCTCGGGCGGCGCGAAGGTGAGCAGCGGCATCAGGTAGAGGTTGCGCACGCCGAGCGTGGTCATCTCGGCGATGCGCGCGGCGGCGTCCGCGGGCGTGCCGATCAGGCCCATCGCCTCGCAGAGTTGGGCCACGATGTCGTCGGGCACGAAGGCGGTGGCCTTGATCGCGGCCTCCCAGTCGTGGGCATGCGAGAGATCGGGATAGACTTGCTTCACCGCCTCGGGAATCTCCATCGGGGGCAGGCGCAACCCGGCCGGCCCGAGCCAGTAGCCGCCCCAGCGGAGGATGCCCCAGTGCACGGCGGTGGGCCGGGCCATGCGCAGGGCTTCCGCGCGGCTCGCCATGGTGGAGACGCGCACCGCCCAGATGATCTCCAGATCCTCGAGTGTCCGCCTCGCGCGCTTGGCGCCGCGCTCGAGATGCCCGAGCGCCGTCTCCACGATGCCGCGGTTGAACCCCACGAGGAGGAGTGCCCCGTCGGCCACCTCGCCCGCCACCTCGATCGCCTTGGGCCCCGACGCCGCCATGATCACGGGAATGCGGCGCTTCGACGCGTAGGGCAGCCGTCCCGCCGCCGCGCCGAACGTCACGCTCTCGCCGGCAAGGAGGCCGCGCACGGTCCTGATGCAGTCGCGCATCTCCGCCAGCGTGGCGGGCGGGCGCCCGATGGTGCTCGCGGAGGTGTAGCCGGTGCCGATGACGAAGCGCACGCGGCCCGGCGCCAGCTCCTCCACCGTCTGGATGGCGCTGGCCAGCACCGAGGCGTGGCGCGTGAACGGGTTCGTCACCGCCGGGAACAGGGCCATCCGGGTCGTATGCGTGGCGGCCTGGCCCAGCACCACGAAGGTGTCGCGGCTCAGGAGCTGGCTGTCGAGGATGCCGGCGCCGTCGAAGCCCGCCGCCTCGATACCCTGGATCAGCTTCATCAGCTCCGGCATCGGCGCGGTGCCGGGCACGCGAATGTGGACGCGGACGGGCTGGCTCATGCGGTCAGGCTCCTTTGCGGTCGCGCAGCGTCTTGCGGTCGATCTTGCCCGCCGGCGTCTTCGGCAGATCTCCCACGATCTCGATGGCCCGCGGGTACTCGTGCTGGCTGAGCCGGCTCTTCACGAACTCCTGGAGCTCGGCGGCGAACGCCGGCCCCTTGCCCGGAGCCACGATACACGCCTTCGGGACCTGTCCGCGCAGCTCGTCGGGCACGCCGATCACCGCCGCCTCGCGCACGTCGGGATGCGCGAGCAGCGCCTGCTCGATCTCGAGCGCGCTCATGGTCCAGCCCGCGGAGATGATGACATCGTCCGAGCGCCCGGCGTGGAAGAAGTAGCCGTGGGCGTCCATGTGCCCGCGGTCCTTGACCCGGAACCAGTCGCCGCGCCGCCGCACCGCGATCTCGCCCAGCTCGCCGGGCGGCAGCGGGCCGTCGTCGCCCACCACCGCGACCTCCCAGCCGGGCGCCGCCGTCCCGAGCGCGCCGCGCCGCACCTCGTAGCCCGCGAAGCCCGGATAGTCCACGATGATCACGCCCACCTCGGTGCTTCCGTACATGCTGCACGGGGCGACGCCGAAGGCCTCCTTCACGAAGTCCCAGGTCTTGGCGTCCATGGGCTCGCCGGTGAACGAGAGCTTGCTCGGCGCGAAGCGTCGGCCCTCCACCGCGCCCGATTCGCGGAGCATCCGGTACACGGTGGGCGCAGCGGCGAGATTGCCGATGCCGAAGGCATGGAGCGCGTCCACGATGCGGTGGCCGTCGAACTTGCCCGAGTAGGAGCCCACCGCGATGCCGAGCGCCAGGGGCGCAATCGTCCCGTGCCAGAGTCCATGGCCCCACGCGGGCGAGGAGGGACAGAAGTAGCGGTCGCCCGGCGCGAGGCCGATGCCGTAGAGCGCGGCGACCATCAGCGTCACCACCGCGCGATGCGTGTGCCGCACCGCTTCGGGGAGCGCGCGGGTCGTGCCGGAGGTGTACTGGAACAGTGCCAGATCGTCGGGCGCGGTCTCCGGCGTGTAGCGCGGCGGGGCGGCCCGGAGGCGGTCGCCCAGCTCGTCGATGCCGAGCACGGTGACGGCGGGGAAGCGGTCGCACCAGCGCGCGGCGTCGCGCTCGACGAGGAGCAGCCGGGGATGGCAGTCGTCGATGCGGAGCGCGAGACCCTCGGGGCCGAACAGCGTGAAGAGCGGCACCGCGACCGCGCCCCGCTTCATCGTGCCGAACAGCGCCCCGTAGAAGGCCAGCGAGGGCTCGAGCATGATGGCCACGCGGTCGCCCCGCGCGACCCCGGCGTCTTCGAGCACGTGGGCGAAGCGCGACGACCACTCGGCGAGCGCGCCGAAGTCGTGCTCCTCACGCCGGCCGTCGGCGAACTGGATGCGCAACGCCGTCCCCTTACCGACGTGCCGGTCCACGCACTCGTGGGCGAGGTTCAGCCGGCTACGGTCGCCGTCGAACAGCTCCCAGAGCGCCTCCCAGCGGAAGCCCTCGCGGACGTCCGGGTAGCGGCGGATGTCGAGGATGGAGGCGGTCACGGCCGGACCCTCACCGGGTAGGAAGCACGACCTCCGCGACGCCGGAGGCGATGACTTCCCCACGCTGATTCGTGCCGTCCAGCGCCAGCGACACGACGCCGCCGGGCGCTTTCGCGGTCACGCGGCCGCGGCACCACGTGGTGTCGCCGATCAGATTGTGGCGCAGCACCATGACGTTGAGCCGGCGCAGGAAGCCCGCGTTGCCCATCCAGTTGGTGACGACGTGGCCGAGCCAGGCCACGCGCTCGGGGCCATAGTCGTAGGGGCCGGGCACGCCCACCGCCTTGGCGAGCGCCTCGTCCCAGTGCACGCGCTCCGGCGGCTCGGGCACGCCGAAGTCGTTGGGGATGCCCAGCGCGGGGTGGCGCTCGAAGAGGTCGAAGGCCAGCCCGTGCGCGCGCACGTAGAGACTTCCCCAGCCTTGCACGAACGCCACCACCGATGTCACGGTGAGCGGCCCTTTCACCACCTCGGGCAGCGCCTCGCCCACGGTGACGTCGTCCCAGCGGCGCGGCGATGCGCCCCGCGGCGTCTCGGTGGCATAGGCGCGCTTGATCCGCTCGATCTCCTCGTCGGAGTAGCGGTGCGGGCCGGCGGACTTGTACTTGCCCCGCTCCCGCGCGGTCTCGCGCTCGGTGCGGAAGCACCACGAGTCCGCCTCGCACACGCGCTCGCCGCGCTGATTGGTGAACGTGGTGCGGTAGATCTGCTGGATGGCGCGCTTGGCGAACTTGGACGGCTTCTCGACGAGCCCGTGGAGCACGCTCTCGCCCACGACCCTGTCGTCCAGCGTGATGGGCCGCTCCCAGCGGAAATCGGTGCCCGCGTACATGGCGTGGATGCCGGGCAGCCCGCCCACGTAGCCGGATACGGTGCGGTCCATGGCGAACAGGATGGTCGGCGGCGCCACCCCCTCGGCCAGCCAGTAGGGATTGCGGTCGCCGATCCCGTGCGCCCAGTGGCGGATAGCGTCGCGCGTCGCCACCTCGATGTAGGGGTCCGGCCGGCGCACCGGCTTGCCGAGACGTCCCTGCAGCTCGGCGAGGGCCTCGGGGGTGATCGTGGGAAAGCGGGTGGTCGCGAGGGTTTTCATGGCGGATCCTTTCGCGCTCTGCACCATACCAAAATTTCGCGCACGCGGCCGTCCCTGAGACCATGGGCCGTGCGCCTCTTCGACCGGAAGTTCGGCCCCGGCTTCCTGGTCAACGTCCCCGCCGCGCCCGGCGTGTATCGCTTCGTCGACGCGGCGGGCGCCCTCCTCTATATCGGCAAGGCGGCGAGCCTGCGGCGGCGGCTCGCCCAGTACCGGACGGCGGGGCGGAAGAAGCGCGAGCGGAAGCGGCGCGCGCTCGTGAAGGCCGCCTCGGCGCTCACGTGGGAGGTGTGCGAGTCGGACCTGGCCGCCTCGCTGCAGGAGCTGCGGCTCATCCAGACGCTGCGGCCGCGGAAGAACGTCTCCGGCGCCTTCTCCTTCCTGTACCCCTTCATCGGGCTCCGGGTGGAGGGGCACGAGACCTTCCTCTGCCTGACCACCCGCCCCGAGAGCGCGTCCGGCTTCGCCCTCCACGGCGCCTACCGCTCGCGCGCAATCACGCGCGACGCCTTCGACGCCCTCGCGCGGCTCCTGCGCTTCGTGGGGCACCCGATCCCGCGCCCGCGCTGCCGCGAGGCCGCGGCTGGCGCGCGGGCCACCGTGGTGGGCTTCCGCCGCCTGCCCGCGGGCGCGTCCGGCGGTTGGGCCGAGCTGTTCCGGGGCGCCTCGCGCGAGGTCCTCGAGTCGCTCGCGCTCGAGCTGCTCGAGCATCCGGGCGCGGTGGCGCGGCGGGCGGAGATCCAGGAAGACCTGGCCGCGGTCGCGCTGTTCTTCGAGGAGGAGGCGGTGGCGCTGGCGCGGGCGCGCGGCGCCGTGGGCTACGCCGCCTACCCCGTGCCGCAGCGCGAGCGCGACCTCCTGTTCGTGGAGTCGCGCTACCTGATCAGCCCGTAGAATTTCCCCGCGTTCTCGCAGACGATCTTCCGCACCGTCGCAGGCGGCAAATGCCCGAACTGCTCCTCGATGTACTTCGAGGACTCGGGCCACACGCCGTCGCCGTGGGGATAGTCCGAGCCCCACATGAGCGTGTCCTCGCCGATCTCCTCGACGAGCCGGGTGCCGATGCGGTCGAACTGGAAGGTCGCCTTGCACTGCCGCTTCCAGTAGTCGCTCGGGCGCATCGTGAGGCCGAGGTCGTGGAAGCGGTCCTCCCACTCGAAGTCCATGCGGTCGAGCGCGTAGGGGAGCCACCCGATCCCGCTCTCGCCGAACGAGATGCGGAGGCGCGGGTAGCGCTCGAGCACGGCGCTGCCGATGACGGCGGCGAGGATGTTGATCAGGTTCATCTGAAAGCCCGACACGCTGGTGAACATGGCGGCGCGCCGGGTGAGCCCCGTGGCCTTCTCGCGCACGCTGGGCGGCATGGTGGGAAAGGTGTGAAAGTGCAGCGGGAGCTCGACCTCATTCACCGCCTGCCAGAGCGGCTCCCAGGCGGGATGCCACATGGGCTCCATGTCCCAGGAGCACGAGAGCTCGAGCCCGCGCAGCCCGAGCTTGGCCACGCGGTGGATCTCCGCGACCGCCGCCCCGATATCGCCGTAGGGCAGGCACGCCAGCCCGATCTGCCGGTCCGGGTAGTGGCGGCAGAAGTCACGCAGCCAGTCGTTGTAGATGCGGAACATCTCCGCCGCCGCCTCGTGGTCGCCCAGGCGCGTGGCCGCGCCGAGAATCCCGAAGATGATCTCCGCCTGCACGCCGTCGCGCTCCATATCGTGAAGTCGCAGGTGGGGATCGGTGGGGCGACGGATACCGCGCTTGCCGTCCTCGTAGAGGCCGGTCGAGGCCATCACGTCCGCGCGGTAGTGCATGCCCGGCACGTACTTCTGCCCCGAGGGCCCCACCCCGCCCACCAGCCCGAAGGCGGCGCCGTTCTTCGCCGTCCAGCGCGGTCCATCCGGGCCGTCGGTGACGTACGGCATGCGGTCCTTGAGCGCGGCGGAGGCGTGGGTCGTGAAGAGGTCGGCGGGAATCCACGGCATGTCGATGTGGCAGTCGGCGGAGATGCGCGTGTAGTTCATGGCTTGAGCCTCAGCTCCTCGTACGGCGCGGAATAGGGAAAGTAGGGGATGAGCGCCAGCCCCGGCTCCTCCACCCGCGGCCCCACGCCACGGATGAAGCCGTTTTCCCAGATGGGCGCATACACCGCGCGCTCGTAGAGCAGGCGTTGGATCTGATGGAGCAGGTCTTCCCGCTTACGACGATCCGTTTCTCGCGCCTGCCGCTCGTAGAGGTCCTGCGCCTCGGGGAGCACGCCCGCCGCGTAGGGCGCCCCCTTCACCGCGAGGATCTGGAGGCGCGAGGCCGCGTTGCCCGCGGGGCCGAGCCCGCCGAACACCACGCCCTTGAGCCTCCCCTCGCGCCAGGCCGAGAAGAAGGCGGCGCGCTCCATGGTGCGGATCCTCATGCGGATGCCGACCGCGCTGAGATTGGCCACGATGGCCTCGCCGGCGCCCTCGTAGGGCGGGGCGATGGTGAACTCACCGCCGTCGAAGCCGCGCGGGAAGCCGGCCTCGGCGAGCAGGCGCTTCGCGCGCGCGGGATCGTAGGGATCGGGCTCGATGGTCAGCGCGAACTCCATCGAGCGCGGCACCACGTTGCCGGTGAGCCCCGCGTAGCCGAGCTGCTCGGCCTGGTTGAGGGTCGGCCGATCCACCGCGAGGCTCGCCGCCCGGCGCACGCGCGGATCGTGCCACGGCGAGCTCTGATCCCACTGGTCGCGGAAGTCCAGGAAGAAGATCGCGTTGCTGCGCACCGCCATGAGCTTGAGGCCGGGCGTGCGGCGTACCTCCTCGGCCACCGGGCCGTTGAGGAAGTAGGCGATGTCCACGTCGCCCTTCTTGAGCGCGGCGCCCCGCGTGGTCTCGTCGGGCAGGCTCTTGAGAACGAGCCGCTTCACGCGGGGAGTTTTCCGCCAGTACCCCTCGAACGCCTCGAAGACCATCTCGATGCCGGGCGTGACGCTCACCACCTTGTAGGGGCCCGCGCCGACGGGCGCCTTCTTGAAGCCGTCGTCGCCCACCTTCTCCACGTACTTCCGCGGCACCACCCAGCCCGCGCTGCTCGCGGTGGTGCCGTAGAAGGTGAGGAAATCCGGCCAGGGCTCCTTCAATCGGAACTGCACGCGGCTCGCGTCGACGGCGCGCACCTCCTTCACCCGGTCCTTCAGGACGTCGGCGAAGGCGCCCTTGTAGCGCTCGAACGAGAACTTCACGTCGTCCGCCGTCACCGGCTCGCCGTTGTGGAAGCGCGCGCCGCTCCGCAGCCGGAAGTCGTAGACGAGCCCGTCCGGCGAGACCGTCCACGACTCGGCGAGGCTGCCGGTGGTCGGGCCCGCCGGCATCGGCTTCACCAGCGCGTCGTGCACGGCGTAGAAGACCATGAAGGGCGTGATCGTGCCCTCGTTCTCGCCCGGATCGAGCCAGCGCGGTGCGAGCGTGAAGTGCACGGCCCAGGTCATCTGGCCGGCGGGCGGTGGATCGGCGGCGGCGGCGGGCGCGGCGCAGACCCCCTGGAGCAGGAGGACGAGAGCGAGCAAGCCGAGCCGTGGCTTCATGTGCCCCTCCCCGACGCTGGATGGCCCCCATCATAAGCCAAGCGGCGGGCCGAAGACGGTTCAGCGGAGCGGGCGGTAGCGCTTGCCTCCTACCACGCGGTTCACGTAGGCGGCGCCCGCCTCCGCTTCGCCGCGCAGTCGCTCGAGATCCACCGTGGTGTGGCGGCCGTCGTCCAGCAGGAGGCGGCCGTTCACGAGCACGTGGGTCACCTCGGCGCGCGAGGCGAAGCGCACCAGCTCGGTCACGAGGTCCTGGGTGGGAAACAGGTGGGGCGCCCCGCCGTCGAGCACGGTGATGTCGGCGGCCTTGCCGGGCTCGAGCGACCCGATGCGGTCGTCCCAGCGCAGCACCCGCGCCGCATCGCGGGTGGCCATGTCGAGCACGTCGTCCGCGGTGAGGTAGTCGGGCTCGTAGCGCGGGATTCCCCAGACCGCCCCCTGGATCAGTAGCGCGGCGCGCATGGTCGCGAGCATGTCGTTGCCCTGATTGTCGCAGCCGAGGCCGACGGTAACGCCGGCCTGCCGGGCGCGCTGCACGTCGGGGATCGCGTTGAGGTTGTACACGCACTCCATCGGCGAGTGCGTCAGGGACGCGCCGGCCTTGCCGAGGAGCGCGATCTCGCCGCCGGTCGCGAGCACCGCGTGCACCGCGACCAGATGCGCATCCACCACCCCCAGGTCGGCCAGCCGCTCGATGGGCCGGCGGCCCCAGACCGACAGCGCCAGCTCGACCTCCTCGCGGTCCCGCGCCACGTGCACCTGGAGGGTGGCGTGGCGCTCGCGCGCCAGCGCGGCAGCGAGGCGGAAGTACGTCTCCGAGAAGCTCGGCAGCGCGGACACGTTCACCGCGCCGCGGATCAGCGCCGGCCCGGTCGCCGGATAGCGGTCGAGGAAGGCGGCGGTGCGCCGGAGCTCTGCCTCCGCCTCCCCCGCGCGCGGCGACACGGACGAGCGCTCGGTGAGCTGGCTGTAGAGGGCGGCGTGCGTGAAGTCCTGGTCGGGCGCGCCACGGGCCACGCAGGCGCGGATGCCGACTTCTTCCAGCGCCTCGAGGGTCGGCGTCTCGTGGGCGCCGATCACCGTGCCATCGCACAGCGTGGTGACCCCCGCGCGGATGAGCTGCACGGCGATGAGACGCACGGTGGCGTGTGCCTGCGCGGGCGACAAGGCGCGCTGTGCCGGGACGTAGATGCGCGGGATCATCGGCAGCTCGTTGGCGGTGAGAGCGCGGACGAAGCACTGCGTGCAGTGCGTGTGCGTGTCGATCATCCCGGGCATCACGATGGCGCGCGGCCCGCCGAGCATGCGGCGCCCCTCGTGGGTAGCGAGCACCGCGTCGCGCGATCCGACCGCCACGATGTCCCCGCCCGCCACCGCCACCGCGCCGTCGGCGATGAGCTCGCGCTGCGCGTTCTGGGTGAGGACACGGCCGAGCACGATCGTATCGACGGGACGGCGGGCGGCGGGCGGCGCGGAAGGGCTCATGGCGGAGGATTCTAGCGCAGCGCGCGAACCCCGGCGCCTTGACATCGAGGAACAGTTCGCCGAGATTGGCTGCCATTCCGCACCCACCCGTTCGTCGGAGGAGCTCAATGCCGAACCTGTCGCGATGCTGGATCGCTCTCGCCGCCGTCCTCTGCCTGGGCGCCCTCGCGCCGGAGGCGCGCGCGCAGGGCAAGCTGGTCGTCGGCAACGCCGGCGGCTCGAGCGCGGACGCCGAGCGCAAGGTGTTCTACGGGCCGTTCGCCACTGCGAACAAGATCACGATCCAGGAGGAGTCGTTCAACCAGGAGCTGGCCAAGATCCGCTCCCAGGTGGAGACCGGCAATCTCATCTGGGACATGGTGAGCACTACCGCGATCAACGTCGCCACCGGCTGCGAGGAAGGGCTCCTTGAGAAGATCGACTGGTCGAAGTATTTCGACACCAAGGTCTTCCGCGACGTGGGAGGCGTGAGCGAGTGCGGCGTGCCGTACCTCTTCGTCTCGGGCGGTCTCGCCTACGACGGCAACCGCATCAAGGACAATGCGCCCAAGACCTGGGCCGACTTCTGGAACGTGACCAAGTGGCCGGGCAAGCGGGGCCTGCTCTACCGGGCCGAGCAGACGTTCGAGGTGGCCCTCATGGCGGACGGGGTGCCGCCGGCCAAGGCGATGGAGGTGCTGTCGGCGCCGGGCGGCGTCGACCGTGCCCTGAAGAAGCTGGAGGAGCTCAAGCCGCACGTCCACTGGTGGAAGAACGGGGCGGAGTCGATCAACCTCCTGTCCACCGGTGAAGTGGCCATGGCCTACGCCTGGAACGGGCGGGTCGCCTCCGCCAACAAGACGAACAACTTGAATCTCAAGATGGAGCTGGGCGCCGGCCACGTCTCCGGCTGTCAGTACTGGGCGATCATGAAGGGGTCGAAGAACAAGGACCTTGCCATCAAGCTGATCCAGTACGCAGTGACCGCGCAGCACCAGGCCGACTTCGTCCGCGTGATCAGCTACGGGCCGGCCAACCGCGACGCCTATGCTCTGCTCAACGATCAGGAGAAGGCCACCCTGCCCGGCCAGCACCTGGACAAGGCCTCGCTCCAGCTCGGCAAGCTCTATCTGGGATTCTGGCTGGCGAACGGCGACTCGCTGCTGCAGCGATTCGTCAAGTTCGCGGCTCAGTGAGGACGCCAAACCTCGCCCTCCAGGTCCGTCGCACGCGGCGGCGCCACCAGGTCACCATGCTCGCCCTGGTGGCGCCGTCGGTGCTGTTCATCGCCCTCTTCTTCGTCGCGCCCCTCGGCCTGTTCCTCTATCGCAGCATCGACAACTTCGAGGTGCCGGGCTGGCTGCCCCGAACAACGGACGCCCTCTCCGCATGGTCCGGCGAGGGCCTGCCGGACGAGGCCGCGTTTCGCGCGGTGGCGGAGGACCTCGCCGCGCTCAACGGCACGACCGCGCTCCCGCTTCTGGGCCGCCGGCTCAATCACAACATTCCCGGCTTCCGCGGGCTCATCACCGGCACCGGCAGCCGGGTGGACCCCGCGCGGCCCGGGCGCATGCGCGAGCAGCTCCTCGCGCTCGATGCCCGCTGGGGCGAGCCGGTGTACTGGCAGACGATACGGCGCGAGCGGCACCGGCTCACGGCCTTCTACCTTCTGACCGCGCTGGACCTCCGCTACGCGCCGGGCGGCGGGATCGAGCTCGCGTCCGGGGAGTCCGCCATCTTCCTGGGCCTCCTCGGCCGCACGCTCGGCATCAGCCTCGTGGTCACCGTGCTCTGCGTGCTGCTCGGGTTCCCGCTGGCCGTCACCATGGCCGGCGCCTCGCCCGCCCGCGCGAACTTGCTGCTCGTGCTGGTCCTCATCCCCTTCTGGACCTCGCTGCTGGTGCGGAGCACCGCGTGGGTGATCCTCCTCCAGAACCAGGGCGTGGTGAATCAGCTCCTCATCGGGCTCGGGCTCACCACCCGGCCCATCCCGCTGATCTTCAACCGCGTCGGCCTCTACATCGCCATGGTCCACGTCCTCCTGCCCTTCATGGTGTTGCCGCTCTACAGCGTGCTGAAGAGCATCCCGCCCGAGCTCATGCGGGCGGCGGCGTCGCTGGGCGCGGCGCCGGGCACCGCGTTCCTGCGGGTGTACGTCCCCCAGGCGCTCCCCGGCATGGTGGCGGGCGCCAGCCTCGTCTTCGTGCTCGCGCTCGGCTACTACGTCACGCCCGCGCTGGTGGGCGGGCCCGGCGATCAGATGATCGGCTACTTCATCGCCTACTTCACCAACACCGCGGTGAACTGGGGCATGGCCTCCGCCCTCGGCACCCTCCTGCTCCTCGTGGTCGCGCTGATCTACCTCGCCCTGGGACGCGTGGTGGGGCTCGACCGCCTGGCCGTGCGCTGAGATGGCCCTGCCGCCGCACGCGACCCCCCTCGAGCGCGTGAGCCACGTCGGCGTGCGCGCGCTCAGCGTCATCGTGCTGGGCTATCTCGTGCTGCCCATCGTCATCGTGCTGCCGTTGTCATTCACGTCCGGCGAGCTCCTCGTCTATCCCCTGCCGGCGTGGTCGCTGCGCTGGTACCGCGAGTTCGTCACCGGCGCGACCTGGACGCACGCGACCTGGAATAGTCTCGTCCTCGCGGTGGTGACCACGGCGGTGGCGACCACGCTCGGCATGCTCGCCGCGTTCGGCCTCCAGGGGCTCCGGACCCGGCTCAAGCCGGCGCTCTACGGCCTGCTCGCGCTGCCCCTGATCATTCCGCTCGTCATGGTCGCGGTGGCGCTGTTCTACTACTACGCGCGGCTGGGGCTGGTCGGGACCTTCACGGGCCTGGTGATGGCACACACCGTGCTCGCCCTCCCCTTCGTCGTCATTACAATCGCCGCGACCCTCCAGGGCTTCGACGGCAATCTGCCCCGCGCGGCGGCCAGTCTCGGCGCCTCGCCCCTCCAGACGTTCCGGCTCGTGACCTTGCCCCTCATCCTGCCCGGCGTGCTCTCGGGCGCGGTGTTCGCCTTCGTGACTTCGTTCGACGAGCTGCTCGTGATCCTCTTCGTGGGCAGCCCGGAGCAACGCACGCTGCCCCGGCAAATCTGGAGTGGCGTCAGCGAGACCATGAGCCCTGCCGTGGTCGCCGCCGCGGTGGTTCTGATCGCGGTATCCCTCCTTCTCATGGCGGTAGTCGAGCTGCTGCGGCGGCGCGGCGAGCGCCTCCGCGGAGTGACGCGTCCATGACTTCCACGTCCCGCACTGCGATCGAAGGCGGCCTCCTTGTTGCCTTCGACGGCACCGAGCATCGCCTGCTGCGCGAGGGCGTCCTCGTCTACGAGGGCGACCGCATCGTCTACGTCGGCCCGACCTACGCTGGGCCGCGCGCCCGCACCGTCGATGCCCGCGGCAAACTCGTCATCCCCGGACAGATCAGCGGCCACGCCCACGTCTCCGCGCAGGAGGGCGGACGCCTGCTCGTCGACGGGGGCCGCCGCGATTTCTTCCGCTCCGGCTTCCCGAACTATCTGCCCACCAAGGGCGACGGCGGCGTCTCGTTCATGCGCGACGCCGACGGGCGCGCCTCGCTGCGCTTCGGGCTGGCCTCGCTGATCCGGCACGGCATCACCACGGTGGTGCCGTTCGCGCCGGCGGGGGGCGACGCCGGCGCCGCGATGGTGGAAGAGGCGAGCGCCTTCGGTGTGCGCGTCTATCACGCCCCCGTGGTCCTGAGCGGGCGCTACTATTTCGACGGCGAGGGACATCTGCACCGGGTCCTCGACGAGGCGCAGGGGCTCCGCGGCCTCGAGACCACCCAGGCGTTCATCGAGAAGCACAGGGGCAAGGCGGACGGCCGCGTCCAAGGCATCGTGACGGTGGACGAGTTCTACAACGCGACGCCGCGCCTCCTCCGCGACGCGCGCGCGCTCGCGACCCGCCTCGGCGTGGGGCTCACCATGCACTTCTGCGAGCAGGTCATGGAGTTCCTCGACACCGTCCGCGTGACGGGCAAGACGCCGGCGGCGGTGCTGCGTGACGAGGGCGTGCTGGGGCGCGACGTCCTGCTCGCCCACGCGGTCTACCTGGCGGGCCATCGCGCCTCCGCGTATCCGCACGGCGGGGACCTCGAGATCCTCGCCGCCGGCGGGGCATCGGTGGTGCATGCCCCCGCCGGCTTCGCCCGGCGCGGCATCTCGATGGAGACGCTCGACCGCTACCGGGCCGCCGGCATCAACATGGTCATGGGCACCGACGTCTACCCGCTCGACATGCTGGCCGAGATGCGCACCGCCGCGCTCGCGTGCAAGCTCTTCGAGCAGAACCACGAGGCGGCGCCGGCCATGGCCGTCTTCAACGCCTCGAACCTCGGCGGGGCGCGGGCGCTCGGCCGCGACGATCTCGGCCGGCTGGCCCCGGGGGCCAAGGCCGACATCGTGCTGGTCGATTTCGACAACCTGCACATCGGCCCCTTCACGGACCCCATCCGCGCCCTCATCTACCAGGCCTCGCCGGACATGGTGCACACCGTGATCTGCGACGGCCGCACGCTGCTCGAGGACAAGCGCCTGGTCATCGCCGACGAGAGGGAAATCCTGGAGGGCGGGCGGCGCTCGGCGGAGCGGGTGTGGGCGGGCTTCGCCGACTACCACTGGGCGGGGCGCCGGGTGGACGAGGAGTTCCCGCCCGCGATCCGCCCCTGGCCGGGCGCGTGACCCCGCTCGTCCGCTTCGAGAAGGTCCAGAAGAGCTACGACGGGCGCGTGCTCGTCGTCCGCGACCTCTCGCTCGACGTGGCCCCCGGGGAGTTCCTCACGCTGCTCGGCCCGTCCGGGTCGGGCAAGACCACCACCCTCATGATGCTGGCGGGCTTCGAGAGCCCCACCGAGGGAGAGATCCTCCTCGAGGGCCGCTCGATCACGCGACTGCCCCCGCACAAGCGCGACATCGGGATGGTGTTCCAGAACTACGCGCTCTTCCCCCACATGACGGTGTGGCAGAACGTCGCCTTCCCGCTCAGCATCCGCTCGACGCCGAGCGCCGAGGTCGCGCAGCGCGTGGCCCAGGCACTCGCCGTGGTCAAGCTCACCGGCTTCGAGCAGCGCCGCCCCGCCCAGCTCTCCGGCGGACAGCAGCAGCGGGTGGCCCTCGCGCGCGCGTTCGTATTCAATCCGCGCCTGGTGCTGCTCGACGAGCCCCTGGGCGCGCTGGACAAGCAGCTCCGCGAGCAGATGCAGTACGAGTTGAAGCAGATCCACGAAGATCTGGGAGTCACCATGGTCTACGTCACCCACGACCAGGCCGAGGCCCTCACCATGTCCGACCGCATCGCGGTGTTCAACGCCGGGCGCCTGCAGCAGGTGGGGCCGCCGCGCGCGGTGTACGAGCAGCCGGCCAACGCCTTCGTCGCCCAGTTCATCGGCGAGAGCAATCGCCTGCAGGGCACGGTGGTGGAGGTGCGGGCCCACCGCCGTCGCGTGCGCGTCGCGGAGCGTGGCGTGATCGAGGCGCTCGCCGCCAACGCGGGCGGGATGGGCACGCCCGCGCTCGTCGCCATCCGGCCCGAGCACCTGGCGCTCGCGCCCGTGGGGGGCGCCCACGCCAACCGGCTGGACGCCCGCGTCGAGGACCTGATCTTTCAGGGCGACGTGGCGCGCATTCGCCTCCAAGTGCTCGACGGACTCGAGCTCATCGCGAAAGTGCCCATCCGCTTCGCGGACACGAACTTCAAGCGCGGCGACACCATCGTGGTGGCGTGGGATGCGGAGGACTGCCGCGCCTTCGCCCCGGAGGCCTAGCCCGGTGGCCGGCGCGAGCCCGTTCCAGGTCTTCCGCGGCGGCCGCGTGCTCAGCCCGCCCGAGCATCGCGGCGAGCCCGCGGACCTGCTGCTCGAGGGCGCGGTGATCCGCGAGATCGGGCCGCCCGGCCTCGCCGCGCCCGCGGAGGCCCAGGTCGTCGACGCGCGCGAGCGCCTGCTCATGCCCGGGCTGATCAACGCGCACACCCACGCGCACGGCACGCTCGGCAAAGGGTTGGCGGGTGACCGCTGGTCTCTCGAGCTCCTGCTCAACGCCAATCCCAGCATCGCCGCCGACCGCACGCTTGACGACAAGCGCGTCTCCGCCATGCTGTCCGCGGTGGAAATGATCCGCAAGGGCGCCACCGCGTGCTTCGATCTCTTCGTGGAGTTCCCGGCGCCCACCGTGGACGGAGTCTTCGCGGTCGCGGAAGGCTATCGCGACGTCGGCCTTCGCGCGGTCATTGCGCCCATGATCAGCGACCGCACGTTGTATGCCGCGATCCCCGGGCTCGTCGACGCGGTGCCGGAGCCGGCGCGCGAGCGCCTGCGTCGCATCCAGGCCGCGCCCACTCAGACCACGCTGGCGACGTGCGCGGAGGTGCTGCGTCGGTGGCCCTTCGACCGCGCGCGGCTGCGCCCCGCGCTGGGCCCCACCATTCCCCTGCACTGCACCGATGAGCTCCTCACCGGATGCCGAGACCTCGCGCGCGAGTGGGGCGCGCCGCTCCAGACGCATCTCGCCGAGTCGCGCGTCCAGGCGGTCGCCGGCCCCGCGCGGTACGGGAAGAGCCTCACCGCCCATCTGGACACGCTCGGATTGCTCGCACCCGGCTTCAGCGCGGCCCACGGCGTGTGGCTCAGCGACGACGATATGCGCCGGCTCGCCGATCGCGGCGGCGCCGTCTCCCACAACCCGCTGAGCAATCTCCGCCTCGGCGCGGGCATCGCACGCGCGCATGCCATGCAGGCGGCCGGCGTCACCGTCGCCATCGGCACCGACGGCGCCAACACGTCCGACTCGCAAAGCGTGTTCGAGGCCATGCGGCTCGCCGCGTATCTCTCGCGAGGGCGGACGGTGGACGCGCGCGAGTGGCTCTCGGTGGACGACGTGTTCCGCATGGCCACGCACGACGGCGCGGCCCTGCTCGGCCTTCCCGGCCTCGGTCATCTCGCCCCGGGCCATCAGGCCGATCTGCTCGTGCTGGATCTCCGCCATGTGAGCTATCTGCCGCTGCGCGATCCGCTACTGCAGGTGGTAAACGGCGAGAGCGGTCTCGCCATCGAGTCCGTGATGGTCGCCGGGCAGTGGATCCTGCGAGACGGCCGAATGCTCACCGTGGACGAGGACCGTCTTCGTGCGCGCGTGGCCGAGGCGGTGGACCGTCTCACCCCCGGCATCCTGAGCCGCAGCGCCATGTCGCGCGCGCTCGAACCCTTCCTCGACGCCTTCTGCCTGGCGCAGTCGCAGCGGCCGCTCCCCAACGAGGTGCCCAATGACTGATCGAGTGATCGATATCTCCTGCGAGACGTACAACGGTCTCGCGCACTATGTCCATCCTCCGCTCACCGTCATCGACTACCACCAGCGCACGTGGAATCATCTGGCCTTCCAACCGCCGTCCCGAGGCTTCGACACCAAATTCCTGATGATGATCGATCACTATGGAACACACGTCGACGCACCCAGCCACATCCACCCCGACGGCATCTCGGTGGAGAAGATCCCCGTCGAGGACCTCATGGGGCCGGCCGTGTTGCTCGACGTCAGCGATCGCGGCGACAATACCGTGATCACGCCGAGCCTCCTCGAGGCATCGCTCAAGAAGCGGGGAGCCGATCTCCGGCCCGGAGACATCGCCCTCATTCGGGCGTGGCCCCGTGGATGGCTGGAAGCGGGCTTCTACGAATGTCGGGGCATCAACGGGGAGGCGACGGACTGGCTCATCGAGCACGGCGTCAAGGCAGTGGGCATCGACATCGCCACGCTCGACGATTTGCTGCCATGCGACCCGACTCGACCCGCCCATGTACGCCTACTGAATCGAAACATCCCGATCATGGAGAACTTCACGAATCTCGACAGCGTCCGAGCCCCGCGCTTTCAGTTCATCGGACTCCCTTTGAAGATCCGGGGGCTCACCGCGTCGCCCATTCGTGCGGTCGCGATCGAATAGCCATGCTCCGCACAGAGGGCGTCCAGAAGCGCTTCGGCACACTCGAGGTGCTCCGGGGCATCGACCTCGATGTCGCGAGGGGAGAAGTCATCTGTGTGATCGGACCCAGCGGCTCCGGCAAGAGCACGCTCCTGCGGTGTATCGCGCTGCTCGAACCCCTTACCGGCGGGCGCATCCTGATCGAGGACGAGCTGATCGCATCAGGCGGTCGCGAGCTCCGTCGCCGGGCGCGGGCGGACATCGGCATGGTGTTCCAACAGTTCAACTTATGGCCGCATCTCACGGTCATCGGGAACATCGTCGAGGCGCCGATCCGAGTCAAAGGCCTTCGGAGAGACGATGCGGAGGCCCAGGCGGACGCGCTTCTCGCCAAGGTCGGGCTCACCGAGAAGCGCAACGAGCAACCCGGGCGGCTGTCGGGAGGTCAGCAGCAGCGAGTCGCCATAGCCAGAGCGCTGGCGATGAATCCGAAAGTCATGCTCTTCGACGAGGTCACGTCCGCCTTGGATCCCGAGCTCGTCCGCGAAGTCCTGCTGGTCATGAAGCAGCTAGCTCAGGAAGGAATGACCATGCTCGTCGTCACCCATGAGATGGGGTTCGCGCGCGAGGTCGCGGACCGAGTGGTGGTGATGGATCAGGGGCAGCTGGTCGAGCAGGGCCCTCCTCAGAAGGTGTTCTCGAATCCGGAAAGCGAACGGACGAAGCGGTTCCTCAACCTACTTTCCACATAGGAGGCTTGCGATGACTCGTTCCACGAGGCTGACCCGCTCAGCAGCTCTCATGTTGTCGGCTTTTTGTGCCTCGCTACTGCTCGCGTACGGGACCTTTAGCGACGCTCACCCGCAGGTGTCCAAGCTCGAGAAGATCACGAAGTCCGGCAAGGCGGCAATCTGCATCTGGCCGGAGTACTATTCGATCTCCTACAAGAACCCCAAGACGAACGAGCTCGAAGGCATCGACATCGATCTGGCCCGGGAGCTCGCCAAGGAATTGAAGGCTGAAATCCAATGGGTGGAGACCACCTTCGCGACCTTCATTCCGGATCTGCAGACCGGCAAGTGCGACATCGGAATGTTCGGCCTCGCCGCCTCTCTTGCTCGTGCCCAGGCGGTCGAGTTCAGTCATCCGTACCTCGTGGCAAGCAGCGTCGGAGTGACCCGGAAAGACCATCCCAAGCTGAAGCGGTGGGAGGATATCGACCAGAAGGGTCTCGTGGTGGCGGTGTCCCTCGGCAGCGTCGCGGAGCCGCTGATGCGCAGTTATCTCAAGAACGCCACGGTGCTGGCCGTCCAGCCCCCGGCCACCCGCGAGCAGGAAGTGATGTCGGGGCGCGCGGATATCCTTGTCACCGACCTCGCGGTGGCGAAGAAGCTCGAGTCCATCCATCCCTGGGCGAAGACCTTGGCCCCGAAGAGCAAGCTCGGAAATTGGCCCTACGCGTATGCCATCGCGCAGGGGGATCAGGTTTGGCTGAACTGGGTGAACCTGTTCGTCGACACCATCAAGCGTGACGGCCGCCTCACGACCTACGCGAAGAAGAACGGGCTGGAGTCGATGCTCGAGTAGTTACCCGACGCGCCATGGACTACCGATTTCGCTTCGACGTCGTCACCTCCAACCTGAGCTTCCTGCTCGAAGGACTCGGGATGACGTTGCTCATCTCGTTCCTGTCCTTGGTTGTGTCCGTCGCCATCGGGCTTTTTATTGCCATTTGTCGGCGGTCGTCCACTCGCTGGATCAGCTTCCCGGCCGCAACATACTGCGAGCTCTTCCGAGATACACCCGTGCTCGTCCAGCTGTTCTGGGTGTACTACGTTCTTCCGGTTCTCACCGGGGTTCGCCTTTCGGCATTCTCGGCGGTGGTCATCGGGCTCTCCCTGAACTCTGGGGCGTTTCTTGCCGAGATCTTCCGGGCGGGCATTCAGGCCGTGCCCCGGGGACAGCTCGATGCCGCACGTGTCCTTGGCATGAGCCGAGCGCTCACCATGCGTCGCATTGTGCTCCCTCAAGCGATCAGGGTCGTGCTGCCCCCAATGGGCAACGACTTCGTCGCCCTTATCAAGTTCTCCTCGCTTGCCTCGACGTTCGCGGTCGGCGAAATTACGCGCAAGGCGACAGAGCTCTCCTCGTTCACGTTCCGTCCCATCGAGATCTTCACGTTCATCGCGCTGGTGTATTTCTTCATCTGCTGGCCGCTGTCAATGTCTATCCGGTTTCTCGAGCGGCGACTTCAGCTGGCCTGACTGGCGCGTGCCGGCGCCTCGTCCTATTGGACCGGGCGCCGGCAGATCAGATAGAGGCACTCCAGCATCACCGTCGCGGCAAGAAATGCGGTCATGCCCCCCACGTCATGGGGCGGGCTCACGGTGTTCACGTCGAAGGCCACGAAGTCCAAGCCGGCCAGCCCCTGAAGCAGCTCAAGGCCCTCCCGGGACGAGGCTCCTCCCCAGGTCGGCGCGCACACCCCTGGCGCGCAGCTGGGGTCGAAAAAGTCCATGTCGAAGCAGAGGTACACCGGCCGGCCGCGAAGCCGCTGATGAACGTACGCGAGCACGTCCGGGACGCCACGGCGGAACAGGTCGACGGCGGGAATCAGCTCGTAGCCCTTGCTCCGCGTGTACTCGAAATTCCCCTGTGCGGGGATGGGGCCGCGAGCGCCGATGTGGATAGAGTACGCGGGATCGATTACTCCCTCCTCAGCAGCGCGCGCAAAGGTCGTCCCCGTGTTGTAACGATCGGTGTCGGTGCCGGGGAACGTATCGGTGTGCGCATCGATGTGCAGCACCACGAGGTCGGTGTATCGCTTGTGCACTGCCCGGAGCTGCGGCAGGGTGACGCTTCCATCGCCGCCTATGGTGACCGGGACCGTGTCGGCGTTGACGATGGCCCCGACCGCCATCTCGATCTGCTCAAAGGCGTCGTGCACCTGGCTCGCGGTCACTCGCACGTTGCCGCAATCGACGACGTTGAGCTGAGTGAGCGGATTGAAGTCGAAGGCAGGAGGCTCGTATGGCCGGACGAGGTATGACTGCTCGCGGATTGCGGCAGGCCCTTGTCGAGAGCCAATACGCACCGGGTGCGTGCCCATGTCGTACGGAATGCCGAGGATGGCCGCCTTGCTCTTGGTCAAGTCACGGGAGAACGGAACTCGCATGAACGTGACCGTCCCGTCGAACGGGCCCTGAATCTGCTCTGCGCTGGACACCGGGAAACCTCCTCGGAGCTCGATTACGAATCATTCTGACGCACAGGCCAAGGTCATTTCAAGCCGCGTGGAATGCATGCCAGTCGCCCTTTTATGAAGTTTGCTCTATGATACGTCCCGGTCGATCCTTTACCCGATCGGAGACCCAGCGCCATGGCCGAGAACACCGCCCTTCCCCTGGCCCGTTACACGATCCTCGACCTCACCCGCGCGCGCGCCGGCCCCACCTGCGTGCGCCAGCTCGTGGACTGGGGCGCGCGCGCGATCAAGGTCGAGATGCCCGGCGGCCGCGACGGCGACGGCATGGGTGGCAATCGCCACGGCTTCGATTTTCAGAATCTCCACCGCGGCAAGGACGCGATCACGCTGAACCTCCGCGATCCCGAGGGCGTGGCCATCTTCAAGCGTCTCGCCAAGGACGCGGACATCATCGTGGAGAACTACCGGCCGGACGTGAAGCGGCGGCTCGGCATCGACTACGAGGACATCCGCGCGGTGAACCCGCGCATCATCTACGGCAGCATCTCGGGCTTCGGCCAGAGCGGGCCGTATCGCGACCGCCCCGGCGTGGACCAGATCGCGCAGGGCATGGGCGGGCTCATGTCGATCACCGGGCTTCCCGGGCAGGGTCCCGTGCGCGTGGGCATTCCCATCGCCGATCTCTGCTCGGGCATCTTCCTCGCCCAGGGCATTCTCGTGGCGCTGATCGAGCGCGAGACCACCGGGCAGGGCAAGTGGGTGCACACCTCGCTGCTGGAGGCGCAGCTGTCCATGCTCGACTTCCAGGCCTCCCGCTGGCTCGTGGCGAAAGAGGTGCCGCCGCAGGCGGGAAACAATCATCCCACCGGCATCCCCACCGGCGTCTTCGAGACCAAGGACGGCCACATCAATATCGCGGCCGCCGGGGACGACCTCTACGGCCGCTTCTGCAACGCGATCGGCCGGCCCGACTACCGCACCGATGCGCGATTCTCGACCGCCCGAGCCCGCTCGAAGAACCGGGATGAGATGATGGCGGTGCTCATGCCGATCACGCGCCTGAAGACGAGCGCGGAGTGGATTCAGATCCTCAACGACGCCGGCGTGCCCTGTGGACCAATCTATAGAATAGACGAGGCCTTCGCGGACCCGCAGGTGCAGCATCTCCAGATGGCGCAGCCGGTGACATCGCCCGTCCTCGGCGATCTCACCATCCTCGGCCATCCCGTGTCGCACGGGCCGAAGCGCCTCCCCATCCGGAAGTCGGCGCCCGAGCTCGGTCAGGACAACGACGGCATCCTGGGCAAGTTGGGCTTCGGCCCCGGCCAGATCAAGGACCTCGCCAAGCGCGGTGTCATCTGACGGTGAGCGCAGTTCCGCTCGTGGACGCCGATGGCCAGGAGCCCTTGCCGATCTGCCGCCGGCATCGGGAGTGGCTGATCGATTACTACAAGGGCCCCGACGGCGTCGTCCTTCGCTACTTCTCGGATGCCGTGCCGATTCGCAAGAAGGACCACGCGGAGGACGAGCGGTCCGTGAAGCACCTGCGCAAGTGCCCACGCTGCCGTGCCTGGATCTCCACCATCGTCCCCGAAGCGCAGTATCATCGGCAGGCGCGTTTGGTCCGGTATTGCTGCGCCGGCATGTTCTGCGCCGTCGAGGAGCATGACGTGCGGGGGTCGCCACGATTCAGCTTCGACATGTTTCGCGGCGAGGATCCATGCTGGCAGATCGATGGGCAAAACGCCTTCGCGGTCTACTGTCCATGGTGTGGCACCAAGCTGCCCGACGGACCCTTCATCGAGGAATAGCATCGTGAACGGAGGCGGCATGGACTTCGGGCTCTTCTACCTCATGCAGCGCGACGAAGCCTGGAGCGAGGACGCCGTCTATTCCTCCGATCTCCAACAGATGCTGGCCGCAGAGGGGCTCGGCTATCACTCGGTATGGATCGCCGAGCATCACTTCAACGACTACGGGCTCTGCCCGGCCCCGCCGGTGCTCGCCGCCTTCCTCGCCGCGCGCACCACGCGGCTCCGCTTCGGCATGGGCGTCTCGCTCCTCCCGCTCCATCATCCGGTGGATCTCGCCGAGCAGCTCGCCGTGCTCGACGTGGTGAGCGGCGGCCGGCTCGACGTGGGGATCGGACGCGGCGGCACGCTCCAGGACTACCAGACCTTCCAGTCCAACCGCGACGACGCGCGAGCGCGGGTGGAGGAGGGCATCGATCTGCTCACGCGCTCGTGGACGGGCGCGCCCTTCGACTTCCAGGGGCGCTTCCACTCCGCGGAAGGCGTGCACGTGCGCCCCCGCCCGGTGCAGCGCCCGCATCCCCCCCTCTACATTGCCGCCAACAGCGAAGACAGCGTGCTCTCCGCGGCGCGCCTGGGCCTGCCCACGCTGGCTTCCTTCTTCGTGCCGGTGGCTGAGCTCGAGCGCCGGCGCGACCTCTACCGCGACACCGCCCGCGGCGCCGGCCGCTCGGACACGGAGATCGCCGCCCTGGAAGCGCGTGGGTGGGGCATGCGTGTGGTCCACGTGGCGCCGAGCCGGGCCGAGGCTCTCGCCGCCGTGGAGGCGCCCTTCATGAGCTACCAGGGGAAGATGGCGGCCTTGCGCTCGGACCGCACCGGCGGCTCCGTGCCGAACTCGTTCGATCGCAACTTGCTCCGTCTGCGCCCGTTCGCGGACTATCTCAACGCGGGCTGGACGCATCTGGGCACGCCCGACGAGGTGCGCGAGGGGCTCGAGCGCTACATGGAGACGACCGGCATCCGGCGGCTGCTCCTCCTCATGGCGCTGCCCGGGATCGCCACCGAGCACGCGCTCCGGTCGATGCGCATGTTCATGGACCACGTGGCCCCCAAGCTGTCGGCGGCCAGCCCCCGCGCCGTCTCGCGCTGAGCCGCCCGCCATGAAGGTCACCGGGCTCGAGACCTATTGCCTCTCCGCGCCCCTGCCTCAGCCGGTGCGCACCTCCACGCACGTGATCTCCGCGGTGAGCGAGGTCGTGGTGCGGCTCACCACCGATGCCGGGCACGTGGGCATCGGCGAAGGGCATGGGCCCTTCCTCTTCCAGCAGGGGCCCGAGGGCCTCCGCACCGTGAGCAGTATCCTGCGGGCCATCACCCCGCTCGTGGTCGGGCAGGATCCCTTCGACACCGAGCGCATCTGGCAGGACCTCTTCGCGCTCACCTACACGAGCGTGCGCGGCATCCCCACCCTCGCCCGCCAGCAGCGACCGCTCATCACCGCCCTGAGCGCCATCGACATCGCCTTGTGGGATCTCAAGGGCAAGGCGATCGGGCGGCCCGTGCACGCGCTCCTCGGGGGCGCGCTCCGCCCGCGCGTGCCCGCCTACGTCACCGGCTTCTACTACCGCAACGGCGAGACCGACGACGATCTCCGCCGCGAGGCCGCGATGTACCTCGAGGCGGGCTATCGCACGCTGAAACTGAAGGTGGGCGGCCTCACGCCGGAGGCCGACGCCACGCGCGTGGGCAAGATCCGCAAGGCGGTGGGCCAGGACGTGCAGCTCATGGTGGACGCCAACCAGGGCTGGAGCCTCGCCGACGCGCTGCGCGCCGCGGATCTCCTCGCCGAGCACGACATCTTCTGGCTGGAAGACCCCATGCCCTGGTACGACGAGCGCCAGACGCTCCGCCGGCTCAAGGCCGCGACCAAGATCCCCATCGCCGCCGGCGAGACCGAGGTGAGCCCGTTCGGCCTGCGCACGCTGCTGGCGGAGGGCCTCGTGGACTACCTCATCATCGACTCCACCTGGGCCGGCGGGCTCACCACGTGGCGCAAGGCTGCCGTGCTGGCCGAGCTCCATCAGATCCCCATGGCCGCGCATCACGACCCGCAGATCCACGTGCACGCGGTGGCGGCCAGCCCCACCGGTTTCATCCTGGAATCGTTCGCCGATCCCACGCGCGATCCCCTGTGGTTCGAGCTGTTCCGCGAGCGGCCGGCCATCGTGGACGGCTTCATGGCGGTGCCCGAGACGCCCGGGCTCGGCCTCGAGCTGCGCGACGAAGCGCTACAGAAGTACGGCGTGAAGGTCGGCTGAGCCGATGCGCGCCCCCGCCCTCCGCCTCGTCGTCGCGCTGGCGCTGCTGTCACTCCCTGCACCGTCCGCCCACGCCAAGGACTGCCGCGGCGAGACCCCGCTGCCCGCCGATCACGCGGTCGTCCACGCCGCCCCCGGCGTCCCTCCCGAGATCGCCGCCTTCCTGGGTGAGTGGAGCGGCACCTGGACCGCGCGCGGGCAGGAGTGGGAGTGCGCGGTGCTGGTCGTGCAGGAGGTGTACGCGAACGGCTACGCACGCGGTGTGTACAGCGTGGGCATGGCCGAGGCACCGGGCAACCCGGCGCCAACGTTCTTCAAGATAGCCGGACGCATCGCCGATGGAACCCTGCGGTTCACCCTTCCCATCGAGCTGCCCACCGCCTTCGCGTATCGCTTGGACGGCGACCGCTTGCTTGGCACGTTCAACGGCGACCGCGCCGAGGTGATCCTGACGCGGGTGCCGGACCTGGCCGCGCTCGAGTGTGGCACCGCCTACCGCACGCCCGTTGCCGCACCCGGTGCGACTCGCGACCGCCTCACGGCCGCCGAGCTGCTGGCGACGCCGGACGACTCAGGGCGGCCGATCCACAACGACTACTTCCTCCCCATCGGCCCCGTTGGCCCACCACGTCACACCGTTCGTGGGATCCTGACGGTGCCGCCCTTCACCGCTGCGCCCACGCAACTCGGCTGTGATACGCGCCCGCAAGACATCCCCGGCTTCTCCGTCGCCTTCTTCACGGACGGCGACCAGCTCGTGCCCGTGCTCCGCGATGTGATCCCCGGCGCACGCATCATTCTCTCGCGCGGGCGCGTGTGGACCGAGCCGGGCGACGGCGGCCTCTCGCGCGCGTCGTTTCCCTTCGTGGCCATCAACGACATCAACAACTTCACCCACAACACGATCGCGACCTTCGTCTACGACGACACGCGCGTGTCGAGCCTCGCCGTGCAGACGGTACAGGAGACGGCGATTTGGGCCAAGCTGGACTACGCCGCGCGCCTCCCCATGACCTACACGCCCGGTCCCATTGCCGACGAGGCGGCGCAGCGCGCCGAACTCCGCGCCGCCGTCGCTGCCGAGCTGCCGATGCGCCCGTGGTCGTCCCTCGGCAACGGGCCGGCCCTCGCCGGCTTCGACGGCGACTCCCGGACGGAGGACGTGAGCGCGAGCGGCCTCGTGATGGACGGCGTGCTCTACGTGCGGGGCTGCAACACGCGCTACGGTCCGTATCCCTATTGCCGCCAAATGCGCCACGGCGTCTTCTCCGTGACGAAATCGCTCGGCGCCGCCGTCGCCCTGCTGCGCCTCGCCCAGAAGTACGGCGACGGCGTCTTCGACGCCGAGCTGACCGACTACCTGCCCGCCGGCGCCCACGCGGGCTGGAACAAGGTCACGTTCGCCCACGCGCTCGGCATGGCCACCGCCATCGGCGACGAGAAGCCCGTCCACGTGCCCAACGAGATCCTCGCCGACGAAAACCGGCCGAAGATGTTCCAGTGGCTGGGGAAGCCGACGGCGCGCGAGAAGCTCGACCTTGCGCTCGCGTACCACCGCTATCCCTGGAATGCCGGCGAGGTGCTTCGCTACAACTCGACGCAGACCTATGTCCTCGCCTGGGCCATGGATGCCTACCTCAAGCGGCGCGAGGGGCCGCAGGCGAATCTCTGGGACATGATGCGCCGCGAAGTGCTCCGGCCCATCGGCATCCTCGACACCCCGATCATGCGCACCCTCGAGCGGGAGGGCCGGCCGGGCCTGCCCATTCTCGCTTACGGCATGTACCTCACCGTCGACGACGCGGCAAAGCTCGCCGACCTGCTCCAGGCGGGCGGACGCCACGGGGGCGTGCAGCTCCTGAGCCCCACCCGCCTAGCCGACGCGCTCTATCAGAAGGACGCCGGCGCGGGGCTGCCCACCGGCGGGATCAATCAGTTCGGTGACGGGCGCTATCACCTCTCCTTCTGGTCGATTCCCTATCGAGCCGCCGCCGGCTGCACCGTGCGCGTCCCGTTCGCGCTGGGCTACGGCGGCAACGTCGTGATGCTCCTTCCCAATGGGATCTCCACCTTCCGCTTCTCCGATGGCGGCAATCTCGACGTCGACTCGATGGTGCTGGCCGGCGACGCGCTGCGCCCGCTCTGCACATCCGCCGGGCCGACCCCGCCCGCCGCGCCGCCCCTCACCGCTGCGCAGATCGCGGCGGACGTGGTCGGCCGCGCGTACACCGTGGGCCCCTCCCGGATCACCTACACCCCGGACGGCCACGTCTACAGCCGCTGGCCCGAGGGCGTGGACGTGGGCACGTGGCGCATCACCGACGACGGGCGCTTCTGCCGCACCTGGCACGTCTCGGACGGCGGGCGCGAGCGCTGCTATGTCGTGCGCCCCACCGCGGACGGCTGGCGGCTCGACAACCCCGAGCGATTCACCCGGGTGCTGCTCAAGCGCGCGTCCGCCGAGTGAGGGAGAGGATTCGCCCATGCCCGTCGTCTTCGAGAAGCGCGGCCCCATCGGCCTCGTCACGCTGAGCCGGCCCAAGTCGCGCAACGCCTGGGGCGCCGACTTCAACGAGGGCCTCGCGAAATATTTCCTCGCCATGGAGGACGACGACGAGATCCGCTGCGTAATCCTCACCGGGGACGAGGCAGGCGGCGCCTTCTCCGCGGGCGCCGATCTCAAGGACCCGAAGACACACACGATGGCCTCCGCCGCTGACTTCATCAAGAGCCTGCCCAAGCGCCGCGACCGCGCCTTCGAGGTGCTGGGCAATTTCCCCAAGCCCATCGTGGGCGCGGTGAACGGCTACGCGGTGGGCATCGGCTGCATCGTGACGTTCTGCTGCGATCTGCTCGTGGCCTCCGACCGCACGGAGTGGCGGCTGCCCCAGGTCAAGCTCGGCATCCTGCCCGCCTACGGCGGCGCCGCGCGCCTTGCGCGCTGGGTGGGGCGCGGCAACGCCATGCGCCTCACCCTCGGCATCCCGCTTGGCGCGGAGGAGGCGCAGCGCATCGGCCTCGCCCAGTGGGTGGTGCCTCACGCGCGCCTCATGGACAAGGCCTTCGAGGTGGCTGAGCACATCGCGTCCCTGCCCCCGCTGGCCGCGCGGCTCGCCAAGGAGTCGCTGCTCCGCGGCCTCGACGTGCCGAACCTCGCCGACGCCTCGCTGGTCGACCTCTATCGCTTCGCGACGCTCGAGCTCACCGAGGACAAGGCGGAAGGACACGCGGCGTGGCGGGAGAAGCGCAAGCCGACGTTTCGCGGCCGCTAACAAGGAACAACCTCCCGGCCGGGGGGACCGGGAGGCTGCCTTCCACCCCGGGGAACGCCTTGCGGTGTCGCCGGGGGTGAACGGGAATCGCTGAACCTAGATCACCGCGCGATCACACCCGGTGGTGGTGCTCGTGAACCTCGGTGTCGCGGCCGCCGCGGCTCATGGCCACGAGGCCGAGCACGATGATGACGAGGAGCACGGCGCCGATGATCAGGGCCACCGTGGGCTGCATCCCGAAGATGCGGCTGCTGTCATGGTCCACCACCGTGGTCTTCTCGGTGCTCCGCTCGATGGTGTTGGTGGGGGGCTGCGGCGTATCCTGCCGCATCTGGCCGCTCGGGGCGGGCGCGTTCGTCGACGGCGGCGTCACCGCGCCGGGCTTGGTCGGCTCGGTCGGCGGCACGGACGGCGCGGCGGCCGGCGGAGCGGATTGCTGCGCGCTCACGTCGTAGGCGAGCCCGCCCAGCAGCAGCAGGCTCAAGCAGGCTGCGAACACCCAGTAGCTACGCTTCATAGGTGCAGTCCTCCTCTTCATCGAGTCGCCGCCGATGTCGGCGACGCCGGTGCCCTGGAGAGGAGCAATGTGGGTGCCAGGCGGGTTCACGTCGAGGATTCGCATGGTTGCGCTCGAGCGGCCCTCGCGTCAACGATCGCCCATGCACTCTCTCCCCGGTTACCCCTACCGGGCGGTCCGACGTGGGCGTGGCGGCCGGGCGAGGTTCCCGTTATGATCTCTGGCGCAGCGGGGGGCCCAGGCCGCCCGAGCCACCACTCACAAAGGGGAACAACCGTGCGACCCAACAAGATGAAGCAGCTCTGGCGCGAGGGGAAATGCGTCACCATGGGATGGCTCTCGGTGTCCCACGGCTTCACCGCCGAGATCATGGCGCGCCAGGGCTTCGACGCGCTCGTCGTGGACATGCAGCACGGGCTCACCGACATGAACGACGTGTGGCCGATGCTCCAGGCCATCTCGCAGACTGACACGGTCCCGGTGGTCCGGGTGCCGTGGAACGATCCGCCCACGATCATGAAGGCGCTGGACTTCGGCGCGTACGGGATCCTCGTGCCCCTCATCAACACTGCCGAGGACGCCGCGAAGGCGGTGGCGGCCTGCCGTTATCCGCCGGTGGGCATGCGGTCGTCCGGCCCCGTGCGCGCCGTCCACTATGGCGGCCCGGACTACGTGGCCAAGGCCAATGACGAGATCGTAGTGATGGGGATGGTGGAGACGAAGGAAGGGCTGGCCAATCTCGATGCGATCTGCGCCACCCCGGGGCTCGATGCCATTTACATCGGGCCCTCCGATCTCGCCTTCGCCATCGGCATGAATCCGCGCCCCGACAACCCCGATCCCGTCCACATGGCGACCTGCGACAAGATCCGCGACACCGCCCACAAGCACGGCAAGAAGGCCTGCATGCACTGCGCGAGCGGGACCTTCGCGGCGGGCGCGGTCAAGCGCGGCTACGACCTCGTCATGGTGACGTCCGATTTGGCGTCCATGATGGCGGGGGTGAAGAAGCACCTGGACGATCTCAAGACCGCGACGGCGTGACGCGACGGCGGGCGCGGTAGTACAATCACCAAATTCCAGGAAAGGTGAGCGAACCCCACATGCGCTATGAGGCACCCGAATCGCTCGAGGGGGCGGTAGCCCTCCTCGCGGGCGCGAAGGGCGAGACGCGGGTTCTGGCGGGAGGCACCGACCTCCTCGTCCAGATGCGCGCGGACATCGTCGAGCCCGATCTGATCGTCGACATCAAGAAGATTCCCGAGACGCGCGCGATCGCCGAAGAGAAGGGCGGCTGGCGCATCGGCGCTGCCGTCACCGGCGCCGAGCTGAAGGAGCACCCGCGGCTCAAGAAGGTGTGGCCGGGGGTCATCGAGGCCGCCAACCTCATCGGCTCGACGCAGGTGCAGGGCCGCGCCACGATGGGCGGCAACCTCTGCAACGGCTCGCCGGCCGCGGACAGCGTGCCCGCGCTGATCGCCGCGGGCGCCGTCGCCACCTTGGCGGGCCCGAACGGCAAACGCGATCTCCCCGTCGAGGACGTGATGCTCGGGCCCCGCAAGCTCGCCCTCCAGAAGGGCGAGATCGTGGCCTCGTTCCTCCTTCCCCCGCGGCCGCCGCGCTCGAGCGACGCATATCTCCGCTTCATCCCCCGCACCGAAATGGACATCGCGGTGGTGGGGGCCGGGGTGAGCCTCACGGTGGACGGCGCGGGCGTCATCACCGCCGCGCGCGTGGCGCTGGGCGCGGTCGCGGCGCGGGTGCTGCTGGTGCCCGAGGCGGCGCAGGCCATCATCGGCGGCCGGCTCGACAAGCCGGCGCAGGACCGGCTGGAGGCGGCCGCGCAGGCCGCGTGCCGGCCCATCGACGACAAGCGAGGCACCGTGGAGTTCCGAATCCAGGTCGCGGGCGTGCTGGCGCGCAGAGCGGCCCTGATCGCGCTCGACCGTGCGAGGAGCAACTAGATGGCCAAGCATCATGTCGAGGCGATCGTGAACGGCGATCCGGTGGAGTTCCTCTGCGAGACGGAGGAGACCCTGCTGGACGTGCTGCGTGAGACGCTCCATCTCACCGGGAGCAAGGAAGGCTGCGCGTCCGGCGACTGCGGCGCGTGCAGCGTCATGCTGGACGGACGGCTGGTGTGCTCGTGCCTGGTGCTGGCCGCCGAGGTGGGGGGCCGCAGGGTCGATACCATCGAGGGCATGGCCACCGGCGAGACGCTCCATCCTCTCCAGCAGGAGTTCCTCAAGCACGCGGCGCTCCAGTGCGGGATCTGCACGCCGGGCGTCCTCGTGGCTGCGAAGGCTCTGCTCGATCGGAATACGAGCCCCAGCGAGACCGAGGTCCGGTACTGGCTGGCCGGCAATCTCTGCCGGTGCACGGGGTACGACAAGATCGTGACCGCGGTGATGGACACCGCCGCGGCGATGAGAAAGGGATAACCGACATGGCCGAGACGAACGGACACGCCAACGGGACCAACGGTCAGCACGCGGTCGGCACCCGCACCATCCGTCCGGACGGGGTGGACAAGGTCACCGGGCGCGCGCGCTTCGGCGCCGACTACAACCTGCCCGGCCAGCTCGTCGGCCGCGTGCTCCGCAGCCCGCATGCGCACGCGCGCATCGTCTCCATCGACATCCGGAAGGCGGAGGCCCTGCCCGGCGTCAAGGCCGTGATCACCCGGGACGACTTCCCGGATCAGCCGTCGGAGTTCATCCCCGCCGGCGAGATGATGATGAACTACAAGGACGTGGTGCGGAACGTCATGGCCCGCGAGAAGGCGCTCTACGAGGGCCACGCGGTCGCCGCGGTGGCCGCCACCAGCGTCGCCATCGCCCGCAAGGCCCTCAAGCTCATCGACGTGACGTACGAGGTGCTGCCTCATGTGATCGACGTGGTAGCGGCCATGGCCGCGAACGCGCCCCTGCTCCACGACGATCTCTTCACCGCGGGCGTCGAGCCCAAGCCGGACAAGCCCTCCAACATCGCCAAGCGCATCGAGATCAAGCTGGGCGACGTGGACGCGGGCTTCGCGAAGGCCGATCTCGTCGTCGACCGCGAGTTCAAGACCGCTCCCGTTCACCAGGGCTACATCGAGCCGCATGCCGCGCTGGCCACCGTGTCCGAGGACGGCACCACCGAGTGCTGGACGACGACCCAGGGTCATTTCATCGTGCGCGCGCACTGCGCCCGTCTGCTGGGTCTAGACATCGGCAAGGTGCGTGTCACCGCCACCGAGATCGGCGGCGGGTTCGGCGGGAAGACGGTCGTGTACCTCGAGCCCCTCGCCATCGCGCTGTCCAAGAAGGCCAAGCGGCCGGTGAAGATGGTGATGTCGCGGGAGGAGGTGTTCAAGGCCTCCGGCCCGACTTCTGGCGCGACGGTTCGGGTGAAGCTGGGCGCCACCAAAGATGGCAAGTTCGTGGCCGCGTTCGCCGAGCTCAAGTACCAGGCGGGCGCCTTCCAGGGCTCGCCCGTGCAGCCCGGCGTCATGTGCGCCTACGCGCCCTACGACATCGAGAACGTCCACGTCATCGGCTACGACGTGGTGTCCAATCGCCCGAAGGTCGCGGCCTATCGCGCTCCCGGCGCGCCCATCTCGGAGTACGCGGTCGAGAGCGTGGTGGACGAGATCGCCAAGAAGCTCGGCATCGACCCTATCCAGCTCCGCATGATGAACGCCGCCCGCGAGGGCACCAAGGCGGCCTACGGGCCCAAGTTCGGGCCCATCGGCCTCGAGGAAACGCTCAACTCGATCAAGAAGACCGAGCACTGGAACACCCCGCTCCGGAAGTGGCAGGGCCGCGGCGTGGCCTCCGGCTTCTGGTTCAACATCGGCGGCGAGACGTGCGTGTCGCTCACGGTGAACGAGGACGGCACGATCTCGCTCATGGCGGGGACGCCGGACATCGGCGGGCTGCGCGCCTCGCTCGCCGCGGTCGCCGCGGACGAGCTGGGGGTGCCCTACGACAAGGTGCGGCCCATCATCGGCGACACCGGCTCGCTCGGATTCAACTTCCTCACCGGCGGCAGCCGCTCGGCGTTTTCCGGCTCCATGGCCATCGTGGAGGCGGCCAAGCTGATCAAGGCCGATCTCATCGCGCGCGCCGGCAAGCTCTGGGAGGCCAAGCCCGACCAGGTCGAGTGGAGGGACGGCGCGGTGCGACCGCTCGGCGCGCTCGCCGAAAAAGTGAAGCCCATGACCGTCGCCGACTTCGCCAAGGTGGCGGGCAAGACCGGCGGGCCCATCGCCGGCCTCGGGCGCATCAATGCCCAGGGCGCGGGCCCGAGCTTCGGCACGCACCTGGTCGATCTCGAGGTCGATCCGGAGACGGGCCGCGTCACGATCCTCCGCTACACGGTGGCGCAGGACGCGGGCAAGGCGCTCCACCCCGCCTACGTCGAGGGGCAGTATCAGGGCGGCGCCGTCCAGGGCATCGGCTGGGCGCTCAACGAGGAGTACATCTACGGCGAGGACGGCAAGCTCCAGAACGCGGGCTTCCTCGACTACCGGATGCCGGTGGCGTCCGACGTGCCAATGATCGACACTGTGCTCGTCGAGGTGGCGAATCCCAAGCACCCGTACGGCGTGCGGGGGGTGGGCGAGACGCCCATCGTGCCGCCGCTCGGAGCCATCGCGAACGCCATCGAGAACGCGACCGGCATCCGCTTCACCGAGCTGCCGATGTCGCCGCCCAAGGTGCTCAAGGCGCTCACGGACAAGGGCCTGAACAAGGTTTCCTAGGGAGTCGCCGCGTGGCGCGAGTCGTGCTGATCGGCAACCTCGCGCAGCTGACGGGGGGCGTCGCCGAGTTCGATCTCTCGGCGACGTCCGTCAAGCAGCTCTTCGAGCAGCTCTCCGCCCTGCACCCCGGCATCGAGCGCCATCTCGAGGACGGCGTGGCCGTCGCCATCGACGGTCAGATCGTGCAGGACGCGCTCTTCGAGCCCATCGGGCCGCGGAGCGAAGTGTTCATCATGCCCGCGATCGCGGGCGGCCGCTGAAAGGCTCACGCCATGCGCTACCGACCGTTCGGCCGTACCGGCCTGAAGGTCTCCGCGGTGGGATTCGGCTGCTGGCCCATGGCGGGCGACCGCTACGGCGCGATCGAGGATGACCAGGCCGTCAGGGCCATCCACCGCGCGCTCGATCGCGGGGTGAACTGCGTGGACACCGCCCCGGCGTACGGCGCCGGCCACTCCGAAGAGGTGGTCGCCCGCGCGCTGGAGGGCAGGCGGAAGGACGTGATCCTCGTCACCAAGTGCGGAGTGAAGGCGCCTCCGCCCGGGCAGCCGGGCCCGCTGCGCGACGCGAGCCGTGCCAACATCCTCCGCGAGGTCGACGCCAGCCTCCGGCGCCTGAACACGGACTGGGTGGACGTGCTGCTCGTGCACTGGCCGGACGCCCAGACCCCGTTCGAGGAGAGCATGCGCGCGCTGGAGGAGGTCGTGGCCACGGGGCGCGCGCGCTTCGTCGGCGTATCGAACTTCACGGGGGCCATGCTTCGTGAGTGCCTGGGTACGCGGCGGGTCGACGTCTCGCAGGTGGGCTATCACATGTTCGACCGCCGCCAGGAGACGGAGACCTTCCCGCTCTGCCGCGACGAAGGCATTGCCGTGATGGGCTACGGCTCACTGGGCCACGGTCTCCTCACCGGCGCGTTCTCGTCCGACACCGCCTTCGACCTCAAGAACGACTGGCGCGGGGGCGGCGTTGCCTTCGGCCAGCCGATCTTCCGCCGCGAGAACTTCGTGGCGAACCTCGGCGTGGTCGAGCGCCTGCGCCGCGAGGTGGCGGCGCCGCGCGGCGTACCGCTCTCCCAGATCGCGCTCGCCTGGGTGCTCGCCAATCCCGCCGTCAGCACCGCGCTCGTCGGCGCGCGCACGCCCGCCGAGGTGGACGCCAACGATGCCGGCGCCGAGCTGACCTTGACGCAGGACGAGCTCGCGACCATCGACACGATCCTCGCCGGAGTGGCGGGCCGGGTGCGCGAGTTCACGCCGCTGCGCCCGGCCATGGAGCCGTGGGGCGAGGAGATTCCCGCCGAGCGCGCCTAGAGCCCGCCGTGCACGTGGGGATCTTCATCGAGGAGCTGCGCCAGGGGGCGAGCCAGGCCGAGGCCTTCCGCGACATCTTCGAGCTCGCGGACCGGTGCGAGGCCTGGGGCGTGCCGTGCGTGTGGCTCGGCGAGATTCACTTCACGCCGACCCGCTCGGTGATCTCGGCCTCGCTGCAGGTCGCGAGCGCCATCGCCGCCCGTACGCGCCGGCTCCGCGTGGGCACCGCGGTGCAGGTGCTGCCCCTCAACCACCCCTTGCGCATCGCCGAGGAAGTGGCCACGGTGGACCACATCAGCGGCGGGCGCTTCGAGTTCGGCATCGGGCGCAGCGGCGTGGTGCGCACCTACGACGTCTACGGCATCGCGTACGCGGAGAGCCAGGCGCGCTTCCGCGAGGCGCTGGACATCATCCGCCTTGCCTGGCGGGGCGAGCCCTTCAGCTACGAGGGCGAGTTCTACCGCGTGCGGGGCGCGGTGGTGGTGCCGCGTCCCGTGCAACAGCCGCATCCGCCCATCCGCATGGCCACCACCAGCGACGAAACCTTCCCCGCCGCCGGGCGCTTGGGCTTGCCCATCTTCGTGGGCCTGCGCACCACCGAGCTGGAAGATCTTCAGGAGCAGCTCGCGCCCTATCGACGGGCGTGGCGTGACGCGGGCCATCCGGGGGCCGGGAGTGTCTACCTTCGCATCCCCGTCTACGTCTCGCCCACGGCGGAGGGGGCGCGCGAGGAACCGCGCCAGAGCATGTCGGCCTTTTTCGCGCGCCAGACCGAGCTGGCGCGAGCCGCGGTGGGCCGCGCCGGCGCCGGCCCCGCCGACAAGCGGCGCATGCAGGCCGAGCGCATGGCGAGCCTCACCTACGAGGATGTCCTGGCCCGCAAGGTCGTCTTCGGCACCGCGCCGGCTGTCGTCGAGCGATTGAAGCAGCTCGCGGCCGAGCTGGGCCTCGACGGCATCATCGCCGAGCCGAACCCGGGCGGTCTGATTCCGGCGGAGCTCGAGACGCGCAGTTTGCGTCTCCTCACGCACGACGTGATCCCCGCGCTGGCGTGAGCCCTGCGGCGCGACCCAGCATCGGGCGCGTCCTCGCCCTGCTCGCCGCGTGGGTGGTGGTCATCACCGTCCTCCACGTCACGATCAATCATCGGCCCGCCCTCGCGCCGCGGGCCGAGGCCCGCGCCCTCGCCGTCGGTGGACTCCCCGTCACGTGAAACCTCACCCTGCCGATCGCCAGTGTGGCGATGTCGCGGGACGCGGAGGGGCGCTCGGTGGTCGACGTGACCCTCGCCGAGTCGGTCGCCGAATATCAGAAGTACAGCGGCTGGCCCGAGCTCAAGGAGTCGTTCATGGCGGGCAAGGTGCGCGCCGCGTACCTGCTCGCGCCCATGGTCATGGACCTCGTGGAGAGCGGCGTCCCCGCCAAGATCGTCTCGCTGGGCCATCGCTCGGGCGCCGTCATCATGGTGCGTGCGGACTCGCCGGCGCAGAGCTTTCGCGACCTCCACGGCAAGCGCGTCGCCATCCCCAGCCGCTTCGCGGTGGATCATCTCTTCGTGCGCCGCATGCTGAAGGACAACGGCATGACCGTCCGCGACATCGAGCTGATCGAGATGGCGCCGCCCGACATGCCGGCCGCCCTCTACGCGCGGCAGGTGGACGCCTACGCCACCGGCGAGCCCTTCGGCGCGGTGGCGGAGGTGGGCGGCTACGCGCGCATTCTCTACATGACGCGCGACAAGTGGCCCAACTACGTGTGCTGCGTCCTCACCGTGCACCAGGACCTGATCGACCGCGACCGCGCCACCGTCCAGCAGCTCGTGAGCCACGTGCTCTCGGCGGGAACCTGGCTCGAGGCCGCCCAGGCCAATCGCGACCTCGCCGCGGACCTCGCCGCCGGGCCCGGCGTCTTCAATCAACGGGCGGACATCTTGAAGCACGTGCTGTCGAATCCCCGCGACCGCGTGACCTATGCCGACCTCCGCCTGGTCCGCTCCGAGGTGGACGAGCTGATGGAGGCCGCGCTCGAGGCGGGCGTCATCCGCCAGCGCATCGCCTACGAGCGCTACGTGGACGAGTCGTTCCAGCGGAACGCCCGTCCGGTGGACATCCATGTCGCTCGCTAGCGCCCGCGGCGTGGTCGCGCTGGTCCCGGTGCTGGCGCTCCTCGTGATCTGGCACCTGACGGTGGTGCTGAGCGGGAGCCTCATCTTCCCCACGCCCGCCCACGTCGCGGCCGGCCTAGTCGACCTCGCCCGCCAGGGCCTGCTGCTCAAGCACGTGGTGGCCTCGCTGTTCCGGGTGACCGTGGGCTATCTGCTCGCCGTCGCCCTGGCGGTGCCCATCGGCATGCTGATGGGCTGGTTCGCCGGCGTGCATATCTTCCTCAACCCGCTCGTCCAGGGGCTACGCCCGATCTCGCCCATCGCGTGGATCCCACTCGCCATCCTCTGGTTCGGCGTGGGGGATCTCTCCCCGATCTTCCTGATCTTCCTCTCGTCGTTCTTCCCCATGGTGGTGGGGACGGCGGCGGGCGTCATGACGATCGACGCCAAGTACCTCCGCGCCGCGCGCAACTTCGAGTTCTCGGGGCTGCGCCTGTTCCGCTCCGTGGTGCTGCCCGCCGCGCTCCCCCAGATCGTCACGGGCATGCGCATCGGTCTCGGCGTCGCCTGGCTCGTGGTCGTGGCGGCCGAGATGATCGCGGTGAGCTCCGGCCTCGGCTATCTCATCATCGACTCGCGGAACGCCGGCAACCGCTACGACCTGGTCGTCGCGGGCATGCTCGTGATCGGCGTGGTGGGCTTCGCCCTGGACATCGTGATGCGCCGGCTCGAGCGGCTCGACGAGGTCCGCTGGCGCTATGAGAGCTGAGCGACGGTGACGCCCAAGATCGACGTGCGCGGCCTCACGAAGACCTTCCATCCGAGAAATGGCCCCGTGCCCGTTCTCGACGACGTCAGCTTCACGGTGGGCGATGGCGAGTTCGTGGCCATCGTCGGCCCCTCCGGCTGCGGGAAGTCGACGCTCTTGAGCGTGCTGGCGGGCTTCGAGACGCCGGACGCGGGCGCGGTGCGCGTGGACGATCAGCCGGTGCGCGGGCCCCGGCGGGAGGCGATCTTCATCTTCCAGCAGCCGTCCCTGTTCCCCTGGCTCGACCTCGCCGACAACATCGTCTTCGGCCTCGACGGGGAGGCCGCGGAGGCCCGCCGCGCGCGGGCCGCGCACTACATCGAGCTCGTCGGGCTCCAGGGCTTCGAGCACGCCTTCCCCCGCGAGCTGTCCGGCGGCATGCAGCAGCGCGCGGAGCTGGCGCGGGCGCTCATCGTGAAGCCCGGGATCCTCTACCTCGACGAGCCCTTCGGTGCCCTCGACGCCCTGACCCGGCTTCGGATGCGCGCGGAGCTCTCGCGCATCCTCTCGGTGGAGCGGCACACCGTGCTGCTCGTGACCCACGACGTGGAGGAAGCGCTGCAGCTCGCCGACCGCGTGCTGGTGCTGTCGCCGCGTCCGGCGCGCGTGCAGCACGTGATCGAGATCAAGCAACCGCGCCCGCGCATCCTGTCCGATCCGGACCTGGCGGCGATGAAGACCGCGCTCTTGCGCGAGCTGGGGGTGGCGCTGTGAGCGGCGTGCGCCGCGGCGCCGCCCTCGCCGTTCTCCTGCTGGCGGGGTCCGCCTCGGTCGGGCCCGCCCGGGCCGCGTCCGCGCCCGCGTTCCGCAGCGGGGCCTTCGATCCGCCGCGCGCCGCGCCAGCCTTCACCCTGCCCGCGGCGGGGGGCGGCGCGTTCGAGCTGCGCCGCCAGGGGGGCAAGGTCGTGGTCCTCACGTTCGGGTACTCGAGCTGCCCCGACGTCTGTCCCACCGTGCTGGCCGAACTGGCGCAGGTGCGCGCACGTCTGGGCGCGGCGGCAAAGCGGGTGCAGGTCGTCTACGTGAGCGTCGATCCCGAGCGCGACACGCCCGCGCGCCTGCGCGCGTTCACCGAGCAGTTCGACAAGACCTTCGTCGGGATCACCGGTCCCTCCGCCGAGCTGGCCCCGGTCTGGAAGGCTTACGGGATCTCGGTCGTGCGAAAGGATCTGCCCGGCAGCACGCCCGCGACCTATCTCGTCCACCACACTGCCTCCGTGTTCCTCATCGACGCGGCCGGCCGGCTACGCGTGATGGCCCCGTTCGGCACCCCCTCGGAGGACGTGCTCCACGACGTCCGCCTCCTCCTCGCCGACGCGGCCGAGGCCGCGCCGGAGGCGCCGGTCCTCGTCGAAAAGGCGTGGGTGCGGCGCGCCGCCGTCATGCCCGACTCGAAACCAGACGTGCCCAACACCGCGGCGGGCTATGCGCTCCTGCGCAACCGCGGCAAGACGGCGGACGCGCTGATCGGGGCGAGCTCGGACGCCGCGGAGCGGGTGGAGGTGCACGAGACCCGGAACATGGCCGGGATGATGATGATGGAGAAGGTGGACACGGTGGCCTTGCCCGCGGCCGGCCGCGTCGAGCTCAAGCCCGGCGCGTATCACCTCATGCTGATCGGGCTCAAGCGCACGCTCACGCCGGGCCAGTCCGTGGACCTCACGCTCGAGTTCGAGCGCGCGGGAAGGATCCGGACCCGCGCGGAGGTGCGATGACCCGGCGCGCGGCGACCGTCGCGGCCGCGCTGGCCGTCGCGCTCCTCGGCCTGGCCGGCCTCGCCTGGGCCACCCTCGGCCCCATGCCCGAGCGCGGCGCCGCCCTCACGTTCGTGATCCCGCCGGGCACCGCGGCGCGCCTCGAGGCCGGCGAGCCCCTGAGCGTGTTACCTTCGCCCGTTCACCTGACAGTTGGCGTCCGCGACGTCCTCGTGCTCACCAATGACGACGAGGTCCCGCATCAGGTGGGCCCGATCATCCTCGGCTCGCGGCAGACCTATCGCATCCCCTTCCGCCGTCCCGGCACGTTCAAGTACAACTGCTCGCTCCACGCGACGGGCACGCTGACCCTCGTCATCGACCCCCCGCCGGCTCCTGGACTCGAGCGGCTGCGCTGGCGGCTGGGCTCCCTCGTCACCTCGTAGCGCCCCCCGTGGGCGCGGAGACCTCGCCATGCAGGACGAGCCCACGTCCCTCCGTATCCCCGATCCCGGCGTGCGGGCGCTCTTCACCGAGGCGGCGCGTTTCCAGTCCTGGCTGGACTACGAGGCGGCGCTGGCGCACGCGCAAGCCGAGCTCGGCATCATTCCCGAGGCGGCGGCGCGCGAGATCGTCGCGAAGGCCCAGCTCCGGTTCCTCGACATGGACGCGGTGCGCGCGGGGCTCGCGAAGACGGGCCATCCCTTGGTGCCGCTGGTCTGGGCCCTCGACCAAGCGTGCGCGGGCGACGCCGGCGGCTACGTCCACTGGGGCGCCACCACCCAGAACGTCACGCAGACGGGCCAGCTCCTCCAGGCGCGCCGCGCGCACGAGATCTTCCTCGGCCAGCTTGCCGCTCTCCTCACCACGCTGGCCGCGCTCGCCGAGCGCAGCAAGGACATGCTCCTCCCCGGCCGCACCCATGGCCAGCACGCCGTGCCCGCCACCTTCGGCTTCAAGGTCGCGGTGTGGATCGACGAGCTGGGTCGCCACGCGGAGCGCCTCGTCGGCTGCGAGACGCGCGTCTTCGTGGTGATGCTGGGCGGCGGGGCGGGGACGCTCGCCTCGCTGGGCGAGCCCGGCCTCGCCACCCAGGCGAAGATGGGCACCCGGCTCGGGCTGGCGCCGATGCCCGTCCCCGCCCGCACCATCGGCGACCATCAGGCTGAGTACGTGTGCCTTCTCGGCATGCTCGCCGCCACCTGCAGCAAGATCGGCCGCGAGATCTACACGCTGATGAAGCAGGAGTTCGGCGAGGTCGAGGAGCCGGTGCCGGCGGGCACGGTGGGCAGCAGCACGATGCCCCAGAAGCGCAACCCCAAGCTCTCCCAGGACATCATCGCCGCCGCCGCACAGATCCGGGCGCTGGTGCCGCTGGCGCTCGAAGCCATGCAGACCGAGCACGAGGCCGACCGCACCACGAGCATCATGATGAGCCGTGCGCTGGTGGGCGCCTGCGAGCTGACCGGCGACATGCTCGCGCGCATGGTCGCGCTCTTCGAGGGGCTCCAGCTCTTCCCCGCCCGCATGCGCGAGAACCTCGATCTCTCCGGCGGCCTCATCATGGCCGAGGCCCTGATGCTGGAGCTGGGCAAGCAGATCGGCCGCCAGCGCGCCCACGACGCGGTCTACGACGCGGCCCAGGGCGCGGTGACCGAGTCGCGGCCGTTCCGCGCGATGCTGGCCGCCGACCCGCATGTGCGCGAGCGGCTCGGCGCCGACCAGGTCGACACGCTGCTCGACCCCGCGCGCTACACCGGGCTCTGCCGCCAGTTCGCGGAGCGGGGCGCGGCGAGCGCGCGGGCCCTCGCCGCGTCCCTCACTGCGCCATCGCCCCGCCGTCGATGAGAATCTCGCTGCCCGACATGTAGGCCGACTCGTCGGACGCGAGATAGAGCACCAGGCTCACCATCTCGGCCACCGTGCCCATGCGGCCCAGCGGGATGCGCGCGAGCCGCTTCGCCAGCTGCTCCTTGTCCTGGAAGGCGGCGTGGAACATCTCGGTGTCCACCGGGCCCGGGTGCACGGAGTTGCAGCGGATGCCGTCCTTGGCGTGCTGGGCCGCCGTGACCTTGGTGAAGATGCGGACCGCGCCCTTGCTCGCAGCATAGGCCGGCTCCTGCTGGAGCGACTGGCCGATGCCGGCGATCGAGGAGATGTTCACGATCGAGCCGCCGCCGCCCCGCCGCATGGCGGGAATGGCGTGCTTGGTGCCGAGGAACACGCCCTTGGCGTTCACGGCCATCACGCGGTCCCACTCCGTCTCCGTGCGCTCCTCGATGGGCACGCGCGGGATCACGATGGCGGCGTTGTTGATGAGGATGTCGAGCTTCCCGTGACGATCGACGGTGGTGCGTATCGCCTTCTCCCAGTCGGCCTCGCGGGTCACGTCCAGATGCACATAGGTGGCATCGCCGCCCTTGGCACGAATGGCCGCCTCGACCTTCTGTCCCTCCGCGTCCAGGATGTCGCCGAAGACGACCCGGGCGCCCTCCTTCGTGAACGTCTCCGCCTCGGCGGCGCCCTGCCCTCGCGCGCCTCCGCTGATCAATGCGACCTTGCCGGCCAGCCGTCCTCCGTCGGGCATCGTGGGATCCTCTCTCCTGGGGTATGGGCTATGCGGCCATCGGGTGGCTCGACAGCCGGCGGCCGGATTGGCGCTCGAAGACGTGATAACGCCGGAAGCTCAGCCACACCGAATCGCCGGCGGCATACGAGGCGTCGCCGGCCGCCAGCGCGTGCACCTCGTGCTCGCCCACCCGCATCGTGAGCAGGGTGGAGTCGCCCAGCGGATAGCGGACGGCCTCGGCCACGCGCGCGGCCACGGCGCCGGCGGTGCGCTCGCGTGTCACCGTCACATCCTCGGGGCGCACCCCGATCAGCCCGCCCTCGCCGCCCGTCCCGTCGGGGAGCGCGGCGCCCCCCAGCAGGCTGATGGGCGGCGCGCCCACGTGGAGGTTCAGGAAGCCCGCGACGAAGGCGCTCACCGGCGAGTCGTAGATCTCCCGCGCCGTCCCGACCTGGGCGATGCGCCCCTGGTCCATCACCGCGATGAGGTCGGCCAGGATCAGCGCCTCGTGGTGGTCGTGGGTCACGTAGACGGTGGTGATGTCGAACTGCCGCAGGAGGGTCTTGAGGTTCACGCGGTACTTCTCGCGCAGCGCCTGATCGAGGTTCGCGAAGGGCTCGTCCACCAGAAACAGCGCGGCGTCCCGCGTGATGCAGCGACCCAGCGCCACCCGCTGCTTCTCCCCGCCGGACAGGGTCGGTGGCATGCGGTCGAGGAGATGCGCCAGCTCCACACCCATCAGCTCGCTGGTGCGCTGATACTTGGCGCGCTCGAGCGCATCCATCTCGGGCGTCTTCTTCCGGAACAGGAAATAGGACAGCACGTTGGTCCGCGCCGTCACGTGCGGGTAGAGCGCGTAGTTCTGGAACACCATGCCGATGCGCCGGTCGCCCGGGCGCACGTCATCCACGTCGACGTCGTCGTAGCGCACGTGGCCCGAGTCCGGCCGGATCAGGCCCGCGATGATCTTGAGCAGCGTGGTCTTGCCGCACCCGCTCGGCCCCAGGATGACCATGGTCTTGCCGTGGGGCACGCGGAGCGACAGGTCTCGGATGGCGAAGGTGGACGGGCGGCCCGCGCCGGCGCCGGGATCGCGGAGCGTCTTGCAGACGTCCACCAGGTCAATGCGCGCCACGCCGGGTCTCCTTCGGGGCCGCGTGACAGGCGGCTACGACCGCCGGCAGCTCGTCCAGCGCCTCGCCCAGGCATTGCCGCAACCGGACGAAGGTCGCGTCCGCCTTCTCGGGAATGCCGCCCCGTGAGATGTGGGCGATCAGCTCCTCGCGGCTGATGGTGATGAGGAGCGCCGAGTTGATCTCGATCTGGAGGGCATGGACGCGCCTGGCGCCCGGTTGGCCGAACGTCGCGACGATGTTGCCGCCGGTGTAGCCCGAGACGTCGCGGTGCACCTCGAAGCCGTGGCGCGTGAAGGTCTGGGCCACGGTGTCCACGATCGCGCGCCCGCACGTCGTCTCGTGCCGCGTCCCCAGGATGACCTGATGGTCCTTCATGCGCCGCGGGCTACCCGTGTGCCCGTCGATGAGGAGGGCGTGTCCGTAGTCGTCGCGGAGCCCGTCGAGCAACGACCCCAGCGTCGTGTAGTAGGGATCGTAGAGGGCCCGCAGCCGCGTCTCCAGCTCGTCGCGACCCAGGGGGCGCGCGAAGATCGGCACGTCCTTCATGGTGTGGGTGCGCACCACGCCGCGGCGCGAGCGCACCTCGCCGTCCCGGTGCTCGTAGTCGTCGCGGCGGCGGTTCACGTCCACGAACATGCGCGAGAACGGGGTGGCGAGCACGGTGGCGCCGTGATCGTGGAGGTCGCCGTACACGTCGCTGGCGAAGAGATCGGCGAAGCCATAGGCGAAGGTCTCGAACCACGGCTCACCGTAGTGCTCGCGCGTGATGTGCGGCAGGGGCCGCGTCCCGTAGTGCGGCACGCTCACCAGGATGGGCGCGCGGGCGCCCGCGGCGGGGTGCCGGACGATGGGATAGCTGTCGGTCATCGCCTGGATGCTATACGATACCGGGCCGGGAGGGCCACCACCGCCATGTTGCCCGGCCACGGCCGTTACGACTACTCCAGCATCGTCTCGCGTCCCGACTACGCCTGGCCCGGCGGCCGCCGGCTCGCCGTCTACGTCGCCCTCAACATCGAGGCCTTCGGCTTCGGCGTGGGCAAGGGCGCGGCCATTGCCCCGCCCGACCAGGCGCAGAGCCACAGCATCTATTCCTGGCGCGACTACGGCAACCGCGTGGGAATCTGGCGCCTCCTCGAGCTCCTGGACGAGCTGGGGCTGCCGGCCGAGGCCCAGATCAACACCGCGATCTACGAGGCGGCGCCGGACATCCCCGCCCGCTTGCGCGCGCGCGGCGACGAGATCCTCGGCCACGGCGTCACCAACTCCGACGAGCAGGGACATCTCGCCGAGACGGCCGAGCGCGCGCTCATCGAGGGCGTCACCGCCACCATCGCCCGGCACGAGGGCAAGCCCCCGGTGGGCTGGATGAGCCCGTGGCTCTCGAACAGCGCCGTCACCATGGACCTCCTTCAGGAGGCGGGCTACCGCTACGTGATGGACTGGACCATGGACGACCAGCCCATCTGGCTAAGAACCCGTAAAGGCCGCATCCTCTCGATCCCCTATCCCATCGAGGTGAACGACACGCGCGGTATCGTCTGGTACCGTTACACGTCCGAGGAGTTCGCCGAGATGATCGTGGACCAGTTCGACGAGATGCTGTCCCAGTCCGCGCGCCAGCCCGTGGTGTGTCCCATCTCGCTACACCCGTTCGTCATCGGGCGGCCGTATCGAATCCGGCGGCTGCGCCGCGCGCTCCAGCATATTCTGGCCCACCGCGACCGCGTGTGGATCACGCGGCCTCGCGACATCTGCGCCCACATCGAGTCGCTGCCGCCGGGCGTGGTCCCGGGCAGCAAATGACCGTGCATCGATCGACGGTGCATCGAGGAGGCCAGCCATGAAGATCGGCGTGGTGCTGCCGCAAACCGAGATCGGCAACGACCCCGGCGCCATCAAGGCGTATGCCGAGGCCGTCGAGGGCATGGGCTTTGCCCACGCGCTCGTGTTCGACCACGTGGTGGGCGCCAATCCCGAGCGGCCCGGCGGATGGAAAGGTCCCTACACGTATCGCCACGCCTTCCACGAGCCGTTCGTGCTCTTCGGCTTTCTCGCCGCGGCCACACGGCGGCTCGAGCTGGTCACCGGCATCCTGATCCTCCCGCAGCGCCAGACCGCGCTGGTGGCCAAGCAGGCGGCGGCGGTGGACGTGCTCTCGGGCGGACGCCTGCGCCTCGGCGTGGGCGTGGGATGGAACGCGGTGGAGTTCGAGGCCCTCGGCGAGAACTTCCACAACCGCGGCCGCCGCATCGAGGAGCAGGTGGAGGTGATGCGGGCGCTGTGGACGCGTGAGCTCATCACCTACAAGGGCGCGTTCCACCAGATCCCCGACGCGGGGCTCAACCCCCTGCCGGTGCAGCGGCCCATTCCGATCTGGATGGGGGGCGAGAGCGAGCCCGTGCAGAAGCGCATGGCCCGGCTGGCCGATGGCTGGATGCCGCACTTCCGCGCGGGCGACGTGGGCCAGGCCGCGGTGGACAAGATCCACGGCCTCGTCCGCGACGCCGGCCGCGATCCGGCGAAGTTCGGCGTCGAGGGGCGGATGACGCTGGCCCAGATCCCGGAAAGCGACTGGGCGAAGGAGCTGGAGGCCTGGCGCGCGATGCGCGGCATCTCGCATCTCTGCGTGCACACCACCGGCATGGGCCTGGGCTCGCCGGATGAGCACGTGAAGACCTTGCGCCGCTTCCGCGAGACGGCGGGGCTCCGCTGATGCCCCGCAAGGAGGTCGTCCAGGTCGAGATCGGCCAGCCGAACCCGAATCTCTCCCTCGCCACGAAGTTCGGCAATCTCGTGTTCGTGTCCGGCCAGACCGGGCGGCATCCCGTCACCGGCCAGGTGGGCAAGGAGGTGCGTGAGCAGACCCGCTTCATCCTCGAGCGCATCAAAGTGATCCTCGAGGCGGCCGGCACCTCGCTCGACAACGTGTTGAGCGCGATGACCCACGTCACCCGGCGCGAGGATGTGCCCGCCTACAACGAGGAGTGGGCGAAGTACTTCCCGACCAACAAGCCCGCACGCACCACCGTGACGGTCGCCTCGCTGAACCAGCCCGAGCTGGTGATCGAGATCACCGTCGTCGCCTGCATCCCGAGCTGATCGGGCCCGGTGGCGGACTCCGCGTCGACGAGCGCGTGGCGGGCCATCGCCGCCGCCACCGCGCTCAACGCGCCGCTGGGCTCGATCTACGCCTACAGCGTGTTCCTCAAGCCGCTGGAGGCGCTGCTCGGGCTCTCGCGCGCGGATCTGGCCTTCGTCTTCGCGGTGGCGGCCAGCGTCTTCGCCGTCGGCATGAACGTGACGCCCTTCACCTTCGGGCGCGCGTCCGCGCCCATGCTCGTCCTCGCCTGCGCGGCGCTCGGCGCCGGAGGCGTCGCGGTCGCGGCCAGCGCCGGCGGCCTGCGCCAGCTGGCCTTCGGCTACGGCGCCCTCTTCGGCGCGGGCGTGGGCGGCGCCTATGTGCTCCTCCAGCAGATCGTGAACCTCGCCGTGAAGTCGCGTCACGGGCTCGTCAACGGCTACCTCGTGAGCCTGCTCCCGCTCGGCGCCATGCTCACCGCGCCCGTCTTCGGGTGGGTCATTCCCCAGATCGGCGTGCGCGCGGCGCTGGGGTGGTTCGCGGCGGTCCTCGCCGCCCTCGGCGTGCTGAGCGCGTGGCTCACCTGGCGCTCGGGCGTGTCGCTGGCTTCCGCGACCACGCGCGTGCGCATGACCCCCGCCCAGCGCCGCACCGGCGTCTTCTGGCGGCTCTGGCTGGTGTTCTTCCTCGCCGCCTCCGCGGGGCTCATGGTGCTGAGCCAGGGCGCGGGCATGATCGCGGCCTACGGCGGCGCCGCCATGGTGGCGGTTTACGGCACCACGCTGATCACCGCGGTGGTCGCCGCCGCCCGCATCACCGGCGGCTGGATGGTGGACGCGCTCGCCATCCCCAGGGTAGCGGCCGGCGCCCACGCCGTCTCGCTCGCGGGCGCGCTCGCGCTCATCCTCTGGCCCGGGCCCGCGATGGCGGTGCTCGCGCTGGCGCTCGTGGGGCTCGGCTACGGGCTCATCTCCGGCATCACCGCCGGCGCCATCGCGGTCTACTGGTCCCGCGCGTTCTACGGCCGCATGGCGAGCCGTCTCTACATCGCGTGGTCCGCCGCCGCCATCGTGCTGCCGATCGTCGCGGGCCGGCTGTACGACCTGACGCAGGGCTACGGCACCGCCATGCTGATCGCGGCGGCGGGCAATGTCCTGGGCATCCTGATCTCGCTCGGGCTGCCCAGGCGGCCGCCCGACGCGTGAGGGCGACGCGCGCTACTCGTCGTCCCCGTCGTGTCCGTCCTCCTCGTTCTTCTCGCCCTTCTCCACGAGCTGCTCCAGCGTCTCGTAGGGATGGGCGCCGACCACGCCGTAGCGGCCCACCACGAAGGTGGGCACGCCGGTCACGCCAAACTGGCGCGAGAGCTTCCAGTCCTCGTCCACCGCGGCCTTGAAGGTGCGCTGCTCCAGGACCTCGCGCGCCTTCTCCACCGAGAGGCCGACCTTGGCGGCGATCTCGAGCAGCACGTCTGGCTTGGAGATGTCGCGCGCGCCAACGAAGTAGGCGCGGAACATCGCGTCGTGGAACGCGTCGCCACCGCCGGGCTGGGTGTCCGCCCACTTGCCCAGCTCCTGGGCGAGCCGGCTGTTGTACGTCATGGTGCGCTCGCCGTAGGGCAGGCCCTCCGCGTCCATGCGGGCCTTCATCTGCGCGTGCATGGCCGTGCGGTCCACGCCGCGTCCCTTGAACAGCTCCTCCAGTGACTGCCCCTCCGCCGGCGTCTCGGGGTGCAGCGGGAAATGCACCCACTCGACCTTCACACCGTGCTCCTTCTTGAGCTTCTCAATACGCACGGTACTGAGATAGCACCAGGGTCAGACGTAGTCGGAGAAGATCCTCATCGTCACGGGCTGAGGCATTTAGGTTTCCCCCTTTTCATCAACTTGCGATGCAGAATGACCAAGGACCCTCCGGTGTTGTTGCCACTTGGTATACAGCATTTTGGCCCGGGCTACCGGAATTGCTACCACGTTGCCGTCCGCGCCGGTCGGCGCAAGGATGACCTGCTTGAGGGGGGCCGTCACGTTAGACTGCCGGCTATAGCGCGTGTAGAATCGGGCCGTGACGGACGCCACATCGTTCTCCGACATTCAGCCCGAGTTCGAATCGCGTGTGCGCCGCATCGTCTGGTGCACGGTCGCCACCGTCGACACCAAGGGGCGCCCACGCGTGCGGATCGTCCATCCGGTGTGGGAAGGGCCGATCGCCTACATCTGCACCGGGCGCCACTCCATCAAGGAGAAGCACTTGGCGAAGAACCCCTTCGTCGCGCTCTCCTACTGGGACCCGCAGCATCAGCAGGTCTATGCCGAGTGCCGGTGCCAGTGGGTCGACGACGTCGCAGAGAAGACCCGGATCTGGGAGCTCTTCAAGTCGCACCCGCATCCGTACGGCTACGACCCGGCGATGTTCTGGAACGGCGGCCCCGCCAGCGACGAC
>Ga0207428_10000340_pt1 | contig 60713 bp, 63 predicted proteins | sample RhiMethybrSRZTD1_FD_187600 | JGI IMG/M metagenome (GOLD analysis project Ga0207428, IMG submission 187600) | Populus rhizosphere microbial communities from Tennessee, USA - Rhizosphere MetaG P. TD hybrid SRZTD1 (SPAdes) (version 3) | ecosystem: Host-associated > Plants > Roots > Rhizosphere >...
CGTCTCGGCCGAGCAGATCGCGAACGCCGCCGCGCACCGCGATCGGATCGCCCGCACCGAGCGGTTCCTGACGTTCTCGGCCGGCGCGGCGACGATCGGCTACCGCATGCGGCCGGATCCGGCCGAACGGCTCTCGCTCACCCTCGTGCGCGAGACCGACGCGGGCATGATCGTGCGCGGCAAGGTCGGCATGCACACGAGCCCGGTCTACGCGGAGGACGTCTACGTCGGCGCCCACTGCGGCATCGACCGCGGCCCGCACCGGGCGACCTTCACCGTGCCCGTCGCCGCGCCCGGCGTCACCGTGATCTGCCGCAAGATCGCCGCGCGGCACGCGAATCCGTTCCTGTCGCCACTATCGAGCCGCTTCGACGAGCTGGACGGGCAGATGTGGCTCGACGACGTGTTCATCCCCTGGGAGCGGGTGTTCCTGATGGACCCGAGTCCCGACGTGATGGCCTCGTGGCTCTTCTGGCATCAGCTCTACTGCTGGCTCTCGAAAGCGGAGTTCACGCTCGGCCTGGCGCTCGCGTGCACCCATGCGATGGGGCTCGTCGAGCACGAGCCGACCATCGAGTACCTGATCGACCTGGTCGTCGACGTGCAGACCGTTCGCACCTGTCAGACCGCCGCCGAGCTCGACCCAGAGCTCACCGCCGAGGGCTACTGCATCCCGAATCGCAGCCACGTCGCCGCCGGCACGATCGCGATCCAGAAGGCGCGGCAGCGCATGGCCGAGATCCTGCGAATCCTGCCGGGCTCGTCGCTCGTCGTCGCGCCGTCGGACAAGGATCTCGCCTCGCCCGAGGTCGGCGCCGGGCTCGAGGAATCGTTCGCGGGCGGCGGCTACACGGCGCTGCAGCGCTCGGCGCTGCTCCAGCTGGCGTGCGATCACGTGGCCTCGGCGCTCGACGGGCGGGAGTCGGCGTTCGAGCTTCACGCCAACGGCGGCATCCCGGCGTGGCGCGGGCGGCTGCGGCGCTACTTCAGCCGCTACAGCGAGCTCGCGAACCGCGTCATGAAGAGCGCGAACGTCGACATGCCCACGCTCGACCTCGAGGCTCTGCGCGCGGCACCACTCCAGCCGCGGCGGCCGGTCACCCCGCCGCGGTAGCCCGCGGCCGCAGCGCGGCCAGCGCGCGGCGCCAGCGCCGCACCGTCCCCGGCACCAGCCCTTCGGGCATGAAGACCACGATCACGACGAAGATCGCGCCGAGCACGAAGTTCCAGCGCTCGATGTGGGCGCTCGCCACGTTCTTGACGACGACGACCAGCGCCGCGCCCATGATCGGGCCGAGCAGGGTGGCGGTGCCGCCGGCGATCACCATCAGGAGCGCCTCGGCCGACGCGGTGAGCGCGACGGCCTGTGGGCTCACGAACTGGTTGTAGTAGAGGTAGAGCAGCCCCGCCACGCCGCTCCAGAAGCCCGAGAACAGGAACGCGACGAAGCGGATCATCCACACGTGATAGCCCAGCGCGTTCATGCGCCGGGGCTGGTCGCGCGTGCCGCGCACGCTGGCGCCGAACGGCGAGGCGACGAACACCGCCATCGAGACCACCGCGAGCAGGAACACGACCAGGGTCGCCCAGTAGAAGCTCTCGGGCGACGTGAGCGAGAGCCCGAGCGGGCTCGGCCGGCCGCGGATCGCGATGCCGTTGTCGCCGTTGGTGATGCTGATCCAGCGATAGGCGACGCCCCAGACGATCTGGCCGAGCGCCACGGTGATCATGACGAACGCCAGCCCGGTGCCGCGCAGGGCCAGCACCGCGAAGACCGCGGCGGCCAGTATCGTGAGCGCGAGCGCGCCGAACGCGACCGCGAGGTGTCCGTGCCCCGCGGTCATGATCTTGGCGCCGCCGTACGCGGCGATGCCGAAGAGCCCGGCGTGACCGAGGCTCACGAGCCCCGCGTAGCCGGCCAGCACGTTCACCCCGAGCGCGAAGATCGCGTAGAACAAGATCTGGCTCGCGATGTTGACGTAGTACGTGTTGCCCACCCACAACGGCACCGTGGCCAGGATGACGAGTGCGAGAGCCAGGGCCAGTCGTCTCACGCCGTCTCTCGCTTCACGCTTCGTCACGCGGTCTGACGGCCGAACAAGCCCTGAGGCCGCAGCACCAGCACGACCAGCATGGGCAGGAACAGCACGACGTACGCCAGCTCGGGAAACATCGCCTGGCCGAAGTTGTAGAGGAAGCCGACCACGAAGCTGCCGACGAGCGAGCCCACCAGGCTGCCGCTGCCGCCGAGGATCACGACCACGAGCGCGAGCGGCAGCATCTCCTGGTCGAGGCCGGGATAGACCGAGAGAATCGGACCGCCGATCACACCCGCGAACCCGGCGAGCCACGCGCCGAGACAGAAGACGACTGTGAACAGGCGCGAGACGCGGATGCCGACGACGCGCGCCATCGCCGGGTCGTCGACGCCGGCGCGGATCATGGCGCCCAGGCGCGTCCGGTCGAGGAGCGCCCAGAGCGCGACCGCGAACACCACCGCGATGAGGCTGATCGCCAGCCGGTACGTCGGAAACGCGAGGCCGCCCACCGCGGTCACCCCGCGCAGCGCGCTCGGGGTGGCGATCCGGATCGGGTCGCCGGTCCACACCATGAGGCAGACGTCGGCGATCATGAACGAGAGCCCGAGGGTGACCAGCACCTGGGCGAGCTCGGCGCCGATCAGGCGGCGCAGGATCAGTCGCTCGACGAGGCCGCCGAAGGCCGCGACGAGGAGCCCGCCCACGATCGCGGCCGACCAGAAGTCGAACCCGTGCGCGATCAGGCTCGTCGCCAGGTACGCGCCCAGCATGAAGAACGAGCCGTGGGTCAGGTTCGGGATCCTCATGAGCCCGAAGATCAGCGAGAAGCCCGCGGACAACAGAAAGAGCAGCCCGCCGAGCGTGATGCTGTTGACGGCCAGCACCACCCACAGGTTCATTGCGCGGCGGGCCCGGTCAGCGCCCGGCTACGATTTGAGCGGCGGAAAGTCGCGTGAGTAGACCGGCTGCGACAGGAACCACTTCTCGTCGTACGTCCAGAACTGGCCGACCTTGGGATAGCTCTTGATCGTCGTGTTGACGAGCTTGCCGCCCTTGGAGTCGCACTTACGAATGTAGAACGTGCCGACCACGTTGCCGAGATGATCGAAGGTGAATGGGCCGCGGGGCGTGTCGACGAGTGACACGCTGCGCAGCGCACGGATGAGCGCGTCGCGGTCGTCGGTCTTGCCGCCTGTCTTCTCGAGCGCCGCCTCGGCAACCTGGCCATTGATGTAGAGGCCGGCGGAGTAGAGACCGGGGATGTTGCCGTAGTCCTTCACCATGCCGTCGATGAGCCGCTTGTTGCTCGGCGTGTCGAGATCACCCGTGTAGGCCGAGCACGAGATCACGCCGATCGCTTCGTCGCCGAACGACTTCATCAGAGCCTCGTCGCAAGCCGTCCCGCCTCCCAACACCGGCAGCTTGAGCCCCTGGTCCTGATACTGCTTCATGAACTTCAACGGATTGGAGCCGGCAAAGCCCTGCACGACCGCATCGGCGCCGCTGATCTGCGCCAGGTACGGCGTGTAGTCCGGCGTCACGAGCGGCGGCCACAGCTTCTTCACGATCCGTCCGCCGGCGTCCTCGAAGACGCGCTGGAAGCCCGCCATCTGCTCGTGGCCGAACGCGAAGTCGTCGGCGATCGTGATGATCCGCTTGTACTTGAGCTCCTTCGCCGCGTAGTCCGCGAGCGGGTGCATGTTCTGCGACGAGGTCGCCGAGGCGCGCACGAAATAGGGATTCGGCCGGCGCTGGGTCATGTCCTCAGCAGCTGCGAGGCTCAGGATCGGCATCTTCGCCTGCGCGGCGTAGTCGCTGATGGCCAGCAGCTCGAACGCCGCCAGCGGGCCGAAGATCATGTCGACGTGATCGCGCTCCACCAGCTCCTGCGTCTTGGTCTTGGTGCCGGCCGGATTGCCACCGGTGTCGGCGACGAGGAGCTCGACCTTGCGGCCGGCGATCGTGTAGTTCCGGTCCTTGAAGAAGCGAACGGTCCCCTGCTCCATCTGGATCCCGCCGGATGCGAGCGGCCCGGTCTTGACCGTGAGCAGGCCGATACGAACCGGCTTCGGCTGGGCGATTGCCGGGAACGACAGGGACGCCGTGACCGCGGCACCCGCGGCGCCAGCCAGGAACGCACGACGACGGATCTTGACCGCCATCTCGCTTCTCCTCTTCAAGTGAGGCTCAGTAGCTCTTGGGCAGGCCCAGCACGTGCTCCGACAGGTAATTGAGGACCATCTGCTGCGAGACCGGCGCGATCTTGTAGAGCCGCACCTCGCGCCAGAGCCGCTCGACGTAGAACTCCTTGGCGTAGCCGTAGCCGCCGTGGGTCTGGAGCGCCACGTCGCACGCCTCGAAGCCCGCCTCGGCCGCCATCAGCTTCGCGGTGTTCGACTCGGCGCCGCACGGCCGGCCGCTGTCGAAGAGCCACGCCGCCTTCAGGCACATGAGCTCGGCCGACTCGAGCTTGGCCCACGCCATCGCGAGCGGATGCGCGATCGCCTGGTTCTGGCCGATCGGGCGATCGAAGACGACGCGCTCCTTCGCGTACTGCACGCCGCGCTCGAGCGCCGCCCGGCCGATGCCGACGGCCTCGATCCCGGTGAAGACGCGCTCGGGATTCAGCGAGTCGAGCAGATGATAGAAGCCGCGCCCGACCTCGCCGACCACGTCCGACGCCGGGATCTCGAGGCCGTCGATGAAGATCTCGTTGGAATCGACCGCCGCGCGGCCGAGCTTCTCGATCTCGCGAACGGTGATCTTCGAGCGATCGAACGGGGTAAAGAAGAGCGTCAGCCCGGCGAACGGCTTGGCGGAGTCGCGCGGCGACGTGCGGGCCAGCAGCAGCATGTGGGTCGCGTGCTGGGCGTTGGTGTTCCACACCTTGCGGCCGTTCACGACGAAGAGGTCGCCGCGGCGCTCGGCCCGGGTCTGGATGCGCGACGTGTCCGTGCCGGCGTTGGGCTCGGTGACGCCGAACGACATGATGATCTCGCCCGTGGCGATGTTCGGCAGGTATCGCCGCTTGAGCTCCTCCGAGCCGTGCTTGATGACCGGCATCGGGGGAAACATGTAGAAGTGAATCGGCGACGCGCCGGTCGTCCCCGCCCCGGCGGCGCAGATCTCGTGGAGCATCAGCGCCGCCTCGGTGACGCCCAGGCCCGAGCCGCCGTAGGCTTCGGGAATGATCATCCCGAGCCAGCCCGCCTGGGCGAACGCCCGGATGAAGTCCGTCGGGTACTCGGCCTTCCGGTCCTTCTCGAGCCAGTAGTCGAGCGAAAAGGACCGCGCGAGCGTGGCGACTTCCTTGCGGATCACCTCTTGTTGCTCGGTCAGCTGAAAGTCCATGTGCGGGATTGTAGCGTAACGCCCGCTGCCTGTCCGGGCCGGTGCTATCATGCGCGCGATGGCGGTCCTCGGCCTTTACGCGCTGCAAAACGGCTTCATGGGCTTCGAGCGGTCGGGGCTCTTCTACGGTGAGTTTTCGAGCGATCGTGTCCGCATTCCGATCGCCTGCTGGCTGGTGCGAACCTCCGACGCGATGATCCTCTTCGACTCGGGGCTGTCGCCGCGTGCGGTGCCAGGACTCCTCCGCAACGACCCGCTGGCGCGCTTCACCGAAGAGGACCTGCTCGTCCACCGGCTGGACCTGGTCGGCCTCGAGCCCGACAACGTGGACATGGTCGTGCTCTCCCACCTGCACTACGATCACGCCGGCGGCGCAGCGCTCTTCCCGAAGTCCGAGCTGATCGTGCAGAAGGATGAGTACTCCTACGCCCACTATCCGGCTTCGTTCTTCGAGTCGTTCTACTACCGGAAGAACTTCGACCTGCCGGGCTATCGCTGGCGGCTCCTGGACGGCGACACCGAGCTCGTGCCCGGCGTGACGATCTTGAGAAGCGACGGGCACACGCCCGGCCATCAGTCCTTGCTGGTCGAGCTGCCCGAGACGGGGCCGGTCATCCTGACGGGCGACGCCTGCTACTGGCACGAGCACGCCGACAAGGAGCGCGTGCCCGGCGTCGTCTGGAACCCGACCCTGGCGCTTCACTCGCTCCGCAAGCTGAAGACGATCGCGCGGCTCGTGCGTGGTCGGATCTTTCCCGGTCACGACCCGATCTTCTGGGAAACCGTCAAGCAGGCGCCGGACGCGTATCGGTAGGCAGCGAGCAGTGGCAGTGCGAGCCGCAGGACAGACGAACAGGAGAGTGCCATGAAGGACGGGCTCAGGTTCGTGGACAGCGACATGCACATCATGGAGCCGCCGGATCTCTTCGACCGCTATCTGGATCCGAAGTTCAAGGACCGGATCAGCGTCCCGGTCGGCGCCGACGGCCGTCCCAAGCGCGGCGCGGCCGGGCTGACCGTCATCGACGGGCTCCCCACCTCCGACATGGACCTGCAGCAATACAGAAAGCGCGTGCGCAACAGCGGGCCGCAGAGCACGCAGCCCCTGTCGGGCTCGCGGCTCTTCGACACCGGCCGGCTGGACTTCGCGGTCGCCCGCGACTACGACCCCGTCGCCCAGGTGATGGGCATGGAGATGGAAGGCGTCGACATCGCGGTGAACTATCCGACCGCGGGGCTCGCGCTGCTCGGCCGCGACAACATGGATCCCCAGATCTCGCTGGCGATCTGCCAGGCCTACAACAACTGGATCCACGAGTTCTGCTCGTACAGCCCCGACCAGCTCAAGTGGGTCGCGATGCTACCGGTGCACGACGTGCACCTGGCCTGCCGCGAGCTCGTGCGCTGCGTGCGCGAGCTCGGCGCGGTCGGCTCGTTCATCCGGCCGAATCTGGTCAACGGCCGCTACTGGCACTCGAACTATTGGGATCCGCTCTACTCCGTGCACGAGGAGCTCGACGCCACGTGGGGCTTTCACGAGGGCGTCAGCGCGCTCTACTCGCGCATGATCCCGCTCTACGGCGAGAATCGCTTCTATCGCCACGTCGCCAGCCACTGGATCGAGATGCAGCAGGCGCTGATCGCGATGGTCATCGGCGGCGTGTTCGAGTTCCACCCGCGCCTGCGTGTCGGGTATCTGGAGGCGCAGAACTCGTGGGTGCCGGGGCTCCTGTCGCGGATCGAGTGGGACTATCCGCAGTATCGCGACTCGCACGCGCCCTATCTCACTCTGACGCCGCGCGAGTACTTCCGCCGCAACTGCTGGGCGGCCGTCGAGGGCAGCGAGCCCGAGATCGAGGCCACCGCGGGGCTGATCGGCGCCGATCGCATGTGCATCTCGACCGACTACCCGCACTTCGACTCGAACTTCCCGCACGTCTCGACGAATTTGCTGAAGAACGTCCCGCGCGAGATCGCGGCGCAAATCTTCGCGGGCGGCGCCCATCTCTACGGCTTCACCGAGGACCACTTCAAGAAGGCCGACGCCGCGTCTGCCAAGATCGCCTCGCGGCGCCGCTGACCCGACGTTCGATGGAGAGCCGGGGGCTAGGGCCCCCGGCTCCTACCGCTGAGGCCGCAGTCGCGGGTCTACCGCGAGTAGGAAGAACAGCAGGTACGCCCCCCCGCCCGTGAGGCCCCCAAGCACGTCGCTCAGCCAGTGCGATCGGAGATAGAGCCGGCTGACCGCGACCCCCGCGATCAGCAGCAGCATGAGGACGCTGCCCGTCCACCGCCAGATCGGCCGCATCTCGATCGTCCACAGCGCGTAGATGACCGCGCCGAAGAACACCACCGCGCCGAACGTGTGCGCGCTCGGAAAGCCGTACGGCGAGAGCTTCGGGCGCGGCCGCGCGACTATCCACTTGGCGAGCGCGAAGAAGACGAAGGCGCCGGCGACCATCGCGGGGACAAACCGCGCGAGGCGATGGCCTTGGCGTCTGAGCGCGAGATAGCCGACGAGGGCCAGCGGGACCAGCACGTAGCCCGAGCCGATGCGGCTCAGCGCCTGCATCAGCGGTCGGAGCTCAGGGTAGAGACCCGCGCGTACCAGGTCGTGGGCGCTGTGGTCGAGATCGAAGAAGTGCTGGTTGAACGCGAGCACGGCGAGCACGAGGAAGGCGAGCGCCGAGGCGACCGCCAGCGCCAGCACGCTCCACTGGGCCGCCCGCCTCAGAGCAGAAGCTCCTTGCCGTCTTCAGCTGCTTCAACCTCGAGGCCGTCGACCCGCGCGAGCATGTCCTCGCCCATGTGCGTCACGATCAGCCGCCGGCACTCGAGCCGCGCCCGTTCTCGCAGCAACGTCGTCAGGTCCAGATGATACTTGACGCGCTTGTCGTAGAAGAGCGCCTCGGCGATGAAGAGATCGGCGCCGCGCGCGGCGTCGACGAGGCTCTCGGTCCACTCCGTGTCACCCGAGTAGGCGACGACCCGGCCTTCCGCCGCCACACGCAGCGCGAACGGCGGCGCCCCGCTCGCGTGGACCACGCCGAATCCGGTGACGCGAACCGGCCCGACGTCGACGGCCTCCCGGTCGGCCAGCTCGACGAACCGCGTCTCGAACCTGCGCTCGATCGCCGTCGAGCCGGGAAAGAACACCTCCATCGCCTGGCGCACGCGCGCCTCCACACCGGGCGGTCCCGCGACGGTCAGCGGTCGGGTGCGCCGCCTGAACTGGCCGTCGAGAATCAGGAACGGCACGCCGCCGAAGTGATCGCCGTGCAGATGCGTGAGGAGCACCGTGTCGATCGCCTGAGGGTCGACGCCGAACCGCCGCATCGCGATCAGCGACGACGCGCCGCAGTCGAGCAAGAGCTGGCTCGCGCCGGACTGGAGATGGATGCACGTCTGGAAACGCCCGCCGCTGCCGAAGGCGTCACCGGAGCCGAGGAAGCGGACCTTCACGAAGACCTCATCCCCGCACTCATGATATCGTGCCGTTCATGAGCGCCGCGGCCCGTCTCGCTGAGTTCGTCGTCAAGACCTCGCTCGAGGAGTGCCCGTCGGAAGCGATCGTCCGGGTCCGGCGCGCCGCGCTCGACACGCTCGGCGTGATGCTCGCCGGCGCCGGCGAGCCCGTAGCGCGCATCGTCCGGCGCGTGGTCCGCGCCGAGGGCGGGATCGCGCTCGCCACCGTCGTCGGCACCGCGCTCAAGACTGCGCCGGGCTGGGCGGCGCTCGCCAACGGCGCCGCCGGGCACGCGCACGACTTCGACGACACCAACTTCGCGCTCCTCGGTCATCCGAGCGTACCGCTCTTCTCGACGGCGCTCGCCGCCGCGGAGGCCGAGATGGCCGGCGGCCGCGCGCTCGTGCTGGGCTACATCATCGGCTTCGAGATCGACGTCGCGCTCGGCACCGCGCTGAACCCGGACCACTATACGCGCGGCTGGCACGCGACCTCGTCGATCGGCACGCTCGGCTGCGCCGCCGCCGCCGCGCGCATCATGGGGCTCGATCTCGTCCAGACGCGCCACGCGCTCGCCATCGCCGCCTCCCACGCCTCCGGGCTCAAGGAGAACTTCGGCTCGATGACCAAGCCCTATCACGCCGGCCACGCCGCGCGGAACGGGCTCCTGGCGGCGCAGCTCGCGCGCGAGGGCATGACCGCGTCCGAGACCGCGCTGGAGGGCAAGCAGGGCTACGCCGCCGCGTTCGGCGGCGGCAACGGCCTCGCGGAGGCGATCGAGAGCCTGGGCCGCCGCTGGCAGCTGATCGACTCGGGCATCGCGGTGAAGCCGTATCCCTCGTGCGCCCTCACGCACTCGGCGATCGACGCGCTGATCGACCTGCGCACCGAGCACCGCCTCAGCGCGCGTGACGTCGTGTCGGTCCACGTCGGCGTGACCTCGGTCGTTCCGGACGTGCTCGCGCACCCGCGGCCGACGAACGCGCTCGAGCGCAAGTTCTCGATGCAATACTGCGCCGCGGCGGCGCTGGCCGAGGGCCGCGTCGACTTCGGCTCGTTCGCCGACGGCGAGATCGCCAACGCCGACACGCGCGAGCTGATGGGCCGGGTCGCCATGGCGATCGATCCGGGCCTTCCGCAGGGCGTCGAGCAGAACGCCTGGAGCCGCGTGACGGTTCGTCTCCGCGACGGGCGCACCTTGTCGACCAAGCCGCGCGGCGCGCGCGGGCATCCCGACACGCCGCTCTCGGACACGGCGCTCCGCGACAAGTTCCTGGGCTGCGCTCGCACCGTGCTCGCGTCGGACGAAGCCGAGGGCGTCGCCGAGCAAATCGGGCATCTCGAGGACATTCCGGACATCCGGGCTCTGACGTCTCGCCTCGAAGGCAGCCTGGACTAGAGCGCTTTCCTACAGGAGCCGCACATGGGCGTACTCGACGGGATCAGGATTCTCGAGCTGGCGCGCGTGGCGCCGGCTGAGCTGCCGGGCATGATGCTGGCCGACATGGGCGCCGAGGTACTCAAGATCGAGACGCCCGAGCCGGGCCGCGACACCAGCGACGAATGGGTCCGCCGCACGATCCACACCTTCGTCAACCGCAACAAGCGCTCGATGACCCTCAACATGAAGGCGCCCGAGGGTCAGGCGGTGTTCCGCAAGCTCGCCGCGGCGGCCGACGTGATCGTCGAGGGCTTCCGGCCGGGTGTGATGAAGCGCCTTGGCGCCGACTACGAGACCCTGCACGCGCTCAATCCGCGCCTCATCTACTGCTCGCTGTCGGGATTCGGCCAGGACGGCCCGTACCGGGATCGCCCGGCTCACGACATGAACTATCTCTCGCTCGCCGGCGTGCTCGACCTCATCGGCGAAAAGGATCGCAAGCCCGTGATCCCGCTCAACCTGGTCGCCGACTACGCGGGCGCCAGCCTGCACGGCGCCCTCGGCATCGCGCTGGCGCTCTTCGCGCGTGAGCGGACCGGCCGCGGCCAGCACGTCGACGTGTCCTACCTCGACACGACCGTGTCGCTCCTCGCCGCGACCCCCAACATGCGCTTCTTCTTCAGCGACGGCCTGGCCCCGCGGCGCGGCGAAGGGTTCCTGGGCGGCTCGTATCCGTACTACGCGATCTACGAGACCCGCGACGGTAAGCTCCTGACGATCGGGTGTACTGAGCCGTGGCTCTGGGAGAACTTCTGCAATGCGATCGGCCGTCCCGACTTCAAGCGCTTCGCCCGCACCGCCGATCAGCTCGTGCGCGCGGCCAACGCCGAGGAAGAAGCCGCGCGGCGCGAGATCGAGGCGCTCATCAAGACGCGCGATCGCGACGACTGGTACGAGGCGCTGGTGAAGGCCGACGTCTGCGTCGGCAAGGTCTACGACATCCCCGAGATGGTCGCCGACCCGCAGATCAATCATCGCAAGATGGTCGTCGACGTCGAGCACCCGACCCAGGGGCGCGTCCGCCAGATCGGCGTCGCGATCAAGATGTCGGACACCCCGGGGACGATCCGCAGCGCGGCGCCGATGCCCAACGAGCACACGGAAGACGTGCTGAAGGATCTCGGCATGTCGGCGGCCGACATCGCGGACCTCAAGCGAAAGAAGGTCGTCGAGTAGCCACCGCGTGACGCGAGCCTGGCGCCAGCTCGCGCTGCTCTCGCTCGCCGAGCTCTTGGCGCTCTCGCTCTGGTTCAGCGCGTCCGCCGTGCTGCCGGCCCTCCGGCGCGAATGGAGCCTCGGCGACGGCGGCGCCGCCGGGCTCACGATCGCCGTGCAGGCGGGCTTCATCGTCGGCACGCTCGTGAGCGCCCTCACCAACCTGCCCGACGTCTTCTCGGCGCGCACGGTCATGAGGGTCGGCATTTTGCTCGGCGCCGTCACCAACGTGGCGCTTGCCCTCTGGGTCGACGGCCTGTGGCCGGCGCTGGCCCTCCGGTTCGCGACGGGCCTGTGCCTGGCCGGCGCCTATCCCCCGGCGATGAAGATCATGGCCACGTGGTTTCGCGAAGGGCGCGGCCTGGCGATCGGCATTCTCGTGGGCGCGCTGACGGTGGGCTCCGCAACGCCGCATCTGGTCTCGGGCCTCACCGCTTTGCCGTGGCGCGAGACGCTGCTGGTCGCCTCGGGCCTGGCCCTCGCCGGCGCGGTAGTCGTCCAGCTCTGGGTGGCCGACGGGCCGTTTCAGTTTCCCTCGGCGCGCTTCGACGCCCACATGGCCGTGGCGATCTTCCGGGCTCGCGCGCCGCGGCTGGCCTGCTTCGGCTACTTCGGCCACATGTGGGAGCTCTACGCGATGTGGGCGTGGATCGCGGTGTTCCTGGCGGCGAGCCTCGATGCCCGCGGCGGAGGAAGCTATGCAGGCCTGAACCCGAGCTCGGCCGCCTTTCTCGTGATCGCGCTGGGCGCCCTCGGCTGCTGGGCGGGCGGGCTTGCGTCGGATCGCTACGGACGCACGACCTCGACGATGATCGCGATGGCGATCTCCGGCGCGTGCGCGGCGACGATCGGGCTCACGTTCGGCGGCCCGCCGCTCATGACGCTCCTGGTCGCCGTCGTATGGGGCGTCACCGTGATCGCCGATTCGGCGCAGTTCTCCACCGCGATCACCGAGCTCTCTCCGCCCGCCTACGTCGGCACCGCGCTCACGACACAGACGTGCGTCGGCTTCGCGCTCACGATGATTTCGATCTGGCTGGTGCCGCCGCTCGTCGCGCGCGCCGGCTGGCGCTGGGCCTTCGCGGCGCTAGCGATCGGCCCGGCGCTCGGCGTGCTCGCGATGGGCAGGCTACGCCTGGCGCCGGACGCCGTGAAGCTGGCCGGCGGCCGCCGCTGACGCCACGCAATCGCGGCCAACAGGCCGCAGCTCATAGCTTCGACTGCCACGTCTACCGCTCGCCGCCGCTATCGAAGCTTGCAGTGCGAACTCGCGTTGAAATCAGGACAAGCGGGATCCGGGTACCCGTCTAGACGCAAGCCGTTCTTGCAGGCGCGCGTCCAAATCCGCTGAATTTCGCCAGAGTCTGCCGGGCACGCGGCTTGCTCGATGACCGGCTCGGTATCGAGCAAAACCTCACACCAGGAGGACGTCATGCGTCGCATCGTGCCCGCGGTCTTGATGTTGGCCACTGTCTTCGCGCTTCCGGTGCTCGCCCAGCACGACGCCCATAGCGTGGTCATGCCCGACACGCTCAAATGGGTCGAGCCGCCGGTGCTGCCGGGTGCGTTGCTCGCCGTCGTGATGGGCGACCCGGCCAAGGAAGGACTCTTCGTCTATCGGCTGAAGATGCCCGCCGGCTACAAGGTTCCGCCGCACCTGCACAAGGCCAGCGAGAACGTCACGGTGCTCTCCGGCGCGTTCTCCATCGGAGTCGGCGAGAAGTTCGATCAGGCCAAGGGGCAGGAGCTGCCGGCCGGAGGATTCGTCTCGATCCCGCCGAACCATCCGCACTACGCGTGGGCGGGCAGCCGCGAGACCATCGTGCAAGTTCACGGGGTCGGACCGACGGACCTCCGATTCGTGAATCCCGACGACGATCCGCGAAAGAAGAAGTAGACCGCGTGATGGCCACGATGGTGACCGGCGCGTACTTCCGTGAAGCAGGAGCGGGGCCGGCGGTGGTCTGCGTTCACGCGAGCGCCAGCTCCTCGGCGCAGTGGCGCCCGTTGATGGACCGCCTCGCCCCCCGCTTTCGTATGCTCGCCGTCGATCTCTACGGCTCCGGTAAGAGTGCCGGGTGGCCGAGCGGCCGGACGCTCTCGCTGGCCGACGAGGTCTCGTTCCTCGACCCGGCGCTGGCGGCGGCGGGCGACCGGTTCCACCTCGTGGGGCATTCGTACGGCGGCGCGGTCGCCCTCAAGGCCGCGCTCGCCAATCCCGATCGACTCCGGTCGCTCGTCCTCTTCGAACCCGTGCTGTTCTCGCTCCTGTTCGCCGAGGACGGGACTCAGCCGGCGGCCCGGGAGATCGCGGCCGTACGCGATGACACGGTGGCCGCGGTGCAGAGGGGCGACCACGACGCCGCCGGAGCGCGGTTCGTCGACTACTGGATGGGAGGCGGTGTCTGGGCCGGTATGCCCGCGTCACGGCGCCAGACGGTCGCGGAGGCGATGAGCGCGGTCTCGTCGGAATGGGATGCGGCGTTCATGGAGCCGACGCCGCTGGAGGGCTTGGCGTCCCTCGACGTCCCCGTCCTTCTCCTCATGGGCTCGGACTCTCCCGCCTCCTCACGCGCGGTGGCGCGACTGCTCATGAAGGCCTTGCCGCGCGTCACCGCGGTCGAGATCGAGGGCGTGGGCCACATGGCTCCCGTCACGCATCCCGACCGCGTCAACGCGCTGATCGAGCGCCATCTCGAGCTTGCAGAGAGATAGCCGATCGAGAAGCGGAGGCAGCGGGTAACCCTGGCCGGGGCGTTGGACGCGCCCAGCTGTGTCAGACGAGCGAGGGCGCGGCCTGTAGACGGCGAAGAAGCGGGAGCCCCTGGTCGCCGAGCCAGTCCCGGGTCGACTCGTAGCCGTAGCGGAGCGCGGCGCGGCTCGCCTCGAAGCCCATGGATGGCCCGAACAGCGGTGTCTCGTCGCGAGTGGGCTGGATCAGGTGGAACTCGGTGCGCGGGTGCTTGATCCGCAAGGTGGACAGGCCGAGCTGCAGGAGGTTCTGACTGTAGATGCGGCCGGCCTGCTCCATGATCGTGTAAAGGCCACGGCTCCGCAGCGGGACGACGCCGCCGTCGGGGTTCGGCACCAGCGGGTTGACGACGATCACGACGTCGGCGCCCGCTTCGGCCGCGAGATCCGCGTGGCCGCTGAAGCCGACGCCGCCGTCGACGTAGTCGCGCCCGCGCAGGGTGTAGGGCTCGAAGAAGCCCGGGATCGCCGACGATGCCGCGATCGCCTCGCTGATCGGCACGTCGCGGAGGCTGTCGCGGCCGAAGACCACGCGCTGGGCCCGATCGAGGTCGATCGCCGGAATCAGCAGGACGCGCTCGAGCGCGGTAAACGAGTTCTGCAGGCCCACCGCGGCCATGGTCTCGCGCATGTACCGCTCGAGGGCTGCCAGCGAGAAGAACCCGGCTGGCAGGTCACGCTCCGCGGCCGCCAGCATGTCCGGGACCGAGCCCCGCACCGCCGTCATCGCGTTCTTGCTGACGGCCCAGAGAAGACGCCCGAAGCGGCCGGCAGCGTGGCGGAAGGAGTTCGAGGCGTAGACGGCCCCCCGGCGGAAGTTCAGCGGGTGCTCGAGGTCCTGGTCGATGATCCGGTAGATCTCGGAGGCCTTGACCCCGTTCGCGAGCAGGCTGGCCACGACCGACCCGGCGCTACAGCCCACGTAGATGTCGAAGTCCCCCGCACTGTTGACCCGCTCCTCGATCGCGGAGATGACGCCGACCTCGTACATGCCGCCGATGACCCCGCCACCCGCGAGAGCCAGTGCATAGCGTGGTCTTTTCGACTTCCACCGCCCGACCACGCGTCTCAGGATATTCATGCTCGCCTCAATTGTAACAATCTTGTCAGCAATCGAGTTGCCAGCCGGCCGCGTATCCGGAAACCTCTAATTTCACTGACGAACCATCCCGCCGTTCGATTCACGAGAGCCCGCCAAAGCGGCAAGTTCTTTGACATCTGGTCGAGCCGGCGAACCGATTGGCGGTCAACTTCAGACCACCCTGACGGAAAAAACTTCACGGTTCGAACGCAGGCGCAGCGCCGTCGCGAAACCGACGTCAGCAACGGCGCACAGTTGCGCGAGATCTGCTTTTGGTATCCGCCTTGCTCGGAAAACCGGCCATGAACGTCGGGCTTCGAGCCGACCTCCACATCCACACGAGGGAGGCGGAGCCCTTCATCCCCTACAGTGCTCGCGAAGCAATCATCCGAGCCGCCCGCGCGGGCTTCAAAGTGCTGAGCATCACCAACCACGACGCGCTCACATTCGACCCTGAGCTCGCCGCGTGCGCGCGAGATCACGGGGTCGTGCTGATTCCCGGGGTCGAGGTCACCGTCGAGGGCCGCCACGTCCTGGTCTACAACTCGGACGTCGAGATCGAGAAGATCTCGACCTTCGCGGGGCTCCGGCGCTACCGGACGCCCGAATGGCTCGTGATCGCGCCCCATCCGTTCTTCCCGACGTCCTACTGCCTGCGCGAGAAGCTCTGGCAGCACATCGAGCTGTTCGACGCGATCGAGTTCAGCCACTTCTACACGCCGCGCGTGGATTTCAACCGGGCGGCGGTCAAGCTGGCGCGAGCGGTCGGTCTGCCCATGGTCGGCACCTCGGACAGTCATCTGGAGCAGCAGTTCGGGACGACCTTCTCGCTGATCGACGCCGAGCCCACGGTCGAGTCGGTCCTGTCGGCGATCAAGGCTGGACGCGTCGGCGTGGTGAGCCGCCCGCTGAACTTCGCCCGGTGCTTCGGCATCATGGCGCGGCACTGGACGGGCGCCGCCCGGGAGAAGGCGCACAGCTGGCTGCGGCCGAGCCCGCCGTCGCCTCAGACGATCTTCACGCCTCGCTAGCGCGCCGCCGCCGCGCGCCTCCGGCTCAGCTCAGGTCGAAGACCAGCACGTCCGCGGGCTCGAGCCCGATCAGCCGCAGTGACGGCTGAGCGCTGACCGCGGCGCCGTCGCCCTGCCAGAGCGGCTGGCCGTTGAGCGTGACGGCACCGCGCGCGACCTGCACCCAGGCGTGGCGCTCCGCGTGAAGCTCGTAGACGACTTCCTGGTCGCGCTCGAGCAGCACCGTGTAGAGCCGCACGTCCTGATGGATGGCCACCGCCGAGCCGCCGGCGCGCGGCCCGGCGATCAGACGCAGCACGCCGCGCTTGTCCGGATCCGGGATCGTCTTCTGCTCGTAGCTCGGCTCGTAGCCGCGGCGGTCCGGCACGATCCAGATCTGGAGGAAATGGACCGGCTCGCTCGGCGACGGATTGAATTCGCTGTGCGTGACGCCCGTCCCCGCGCTCATCCGCTGGATCTCGCCGGGACGGATCACCGAGCCGGTGCCCAGACTGTCCCGATGCTGCAAGGCGCCTTCGAGCACGTAGCTGATGATCTCCATGTCCCGATGGCCGTGCGTCGGAAAGCCCTTCCCCGGCTGCACGCGGTCCTCGTTGATCACGCGCAGGGTGCGGAACCCCATGTGCCGGGGGTCGTAGTACTCGCCGAACGAGAAGGTATGCGAGGTGTCGAGCCACCCGAAATCGAAGTGGCCGCGGTCGGCTGCCGCGCGGCGTGTGATCACGACTACTCTCCCGTCTGGCCGGCCTCGCGGATGCGGCGCAGCCGCTCGAGCTCGGGCTGGACGTACTTGTCGCGGCACTCCGGACAGATCCCGTGCGTGAACTGGGCGTCGGAGTGCCCCTCGATGTATGTCTCCACCTGCTGCCAGTAGTTGCGGTCGTCGCGGACCTTCTTGCAGTAGGAGCAGATCGGCAAGAGCCCCTGGAGCTGCTTGACCCGCGTCAGCGCCTCTTCGAGCTCGCGAACCCGGTCGGCCAGGGCGCTCTGGAGCGCCAGCATGCGGAAGCCGACCTGCACCCGCGCGCGAAGCTCCTCGCGCTCGAACGGCTTCACGATGTAGTCGTCAGCGCCGGCGCCGAGGCCGGTCACGATGTCCTGCGTGCGCGCCTTTGCGGTGACGAAGATCAGGTACGGCTTCGGCTCGCGGCCGAGCGCACGGATCTTGGTGCAGAGCTCGAGCCCGTCCATGCCCGGCATCGTCCAGTCGAGGATCGCCAGGGCGGGCGCATCGGCCTGCTGAAAGATCTCCCACGCCTGCTCGCCGCTCGAGGCCGAGGTGACGTGATAGCCCCAGCCCGTCAGCGACGCTTCGTGCAGTCGCCGGACGATGGGCTCGTCGTCGACGATCAGCACTCTCACGTCGTCGCCTCCAGGTCGAGCCTGTCGGTCCAGGCCGGGTCGGCGAAGAACGCCATGACCTTGTCGAGCTCGCGCGCGATCTGCGCCACCAGGGCGGGTCCGTTCTCGGTGTGGCCGTCGTGGGCCGCATCCTCGAGCGCAAGCGCTGCGCTCTGCAGCTGCGTTGCACCCAGGATCGACGCGGAGCCCTTGAGGCTGTGCGCGACCTGCTCAACCTGTCGCACGTCGGACGCCGTCAGCGCCAAGCGGATCGCCTGCACGCGCTTGGGCCCGTCCTCGACGAAGATTCCGACCAGCTCGGAGAGCAGATGCCGGTCACCGCCAAGCCATCGGAGCGCCACCGAGAGATCGACGGGATGCTCGGTTGCGCGGTCCACGACTCAGACCTCCGCCAGGTCCTCGCCGACGGCGACCGCTCCGGCGAAGTCACGCTGGGCCGCGACCGCGAGCTCGGTGGGCACCGAGCCCGGCATCAGGTGCGTGATCACGAGCTTCTTCGCGCGCGCATCGCGCGCCACGCGGCCGATGTCCGCCGGCTGCGTGTGATACGACGCGAGGTCACGCACCTTCTCCTCGAGGGTCGGCCAGCCACAGCCCGGGAACCAGGAGGTCTTGGCCATCTCGCAGCATTCGTGGATGAGGCAGTCGACGCCCTGGCTCCAGCGCACGAGGTTCTCAGAGGGCCGCGTGTCACCCGAGACGACGACCGACCGGCCGCCGCCCTCGAACTTGAACCCGAAGGCGGGCTTGACCGGATCGTGGTCGACGAGAAACGCGCTGACGCGCACCGCGCCGGTATCGAGGACTTTGCCTTCCTCGATCTCGGTGACGCGAACCTCGGGCGGCCGCCGATCGTGCATGTGCGAGCGCCGCACCTCGATGTCCCAGTCGAGATAGTCCAGCAGCTTGTCGACCTGGCGCCGCGTACCCGCCGGCCCATACACCTCGAACGGCGCGTTCTGCCCGGTGATCCAGCGCGTGATCAGCAGATGGCCGAGATCGATCGTGTGGTCCGAGTGGTGATGTGTGATGAACACGCGCGGCCAATCCCAGGGCCGCACACCAGCCTGGACGAGCTGGGCGCCGACGCCCGAGCCGGCGTCGACCAGGAATCGCTCGTCACCGAGCGAGAGGAGCGTCGCGGGACCCCGCCGCTTCGGGTTCGGCGGTGGGCTTCCGGTACCGAGAAGGACCGCGCGCATGCTGCGTCGATCGTAGCATAGCGGCTGGGCCCCCCTGCCCTTTCAGAACAGCCCGACAACGTTACCGTTGGCGTCGATATCGATCCCTTCAGCGCCCGGCACCTTCGGCAGTCCGGGCATCGTGAGAATGTCACCCGCGTAGGCCACGATGAACCCGGCTCCGGCCGAGAGCGACACGTCGCGGACGGTGATCGTGAAGCCGCGCGGCCGGCCGTGGCGCTTGGCGTCGTCGCTGAGCGAGTTCTGTGTCTTTGCCACGCACACCGGCAGCCGCCCGTAGCCGAGCGACTCGTAGCGCGAGAGCTTGCCCGCGGCCGCGGCCGACACGGTGACTCCATCGGCGCCATACACACGCTTGGCCAGAATGTCGAGCTTGCCCGCGAGTGGAAGGTCGTCCGGGTAGACGTGCTGGAACTTCGACTTGTCCGCCGAACGGATCGCGTCGAGGACCATGCCGGCCACGTCGGTCATGCCGGCGCCGCCAAGCTCCCAGCCTTGCGATACGGCGCACGGCACGCCGAGCGTCTTGCACATGGCCTTCACTCCGTTGACTGCCGCATCCGTGTCATCGGTGAAGCGGTTGAGCGCGACAACTGGCGGCAGCCCGAAGAGACGCACGTTCTCGACGTGCTTGGCCAGGTTCTCCTCGCCGTGCATCGCCAGCGCGCGCGTGGTGGCCACGATGACCGCGGCGGAGGGCACCAGACCGCCGGTGCGGCACTTGATGTCGACGAACTTCTCAGCGCCCAGATCGCTCGCGAATCCCGCCTCGGTGACCAGGATCTCGCCGAGCTTGAGGCCGAGCCGCGTCGCGATGAGGCTGTTGCAGCCGTGCGCGATGTTGGCGAACGGCCCGCCGTGGACCAGCGCGGGCGTGGCCTCGAGGGTCTGCACGAGATTGGGCTTGATCGCGTCCTTCATGAGCACGGCCATCGCGCCCGCTGCGCGGAGCTCGCGCGCCGGGACCGGCGTGCCGTCGGCCTTCTCGGCCACGATCACACGCTCCACGCGCGCCTTGAAGTCTTGCAGATCCCGCGACAGGCACAGGATGGCCATGACCTCCGAGGCGACCGTGATGTCGAAGCCGCTCTCGCGCGGCACGCCGTGCGCGGTGCCGCCGAGCCCGATGACGAGTCGGCGCAGCGCGCGGTCGTTCATGTCGAGCACGCGCTTCCAGATGATGCGTCTGACGTCGAGGCCGAGCGCGTTGCCCTGCGACAGATGGTTGTCGAGCATCGCCGCCAGGAGGTTGTGGGCGGCGGTGATCGCGTGCATGTCACCGGTGAAGTGCAGGTTGATGTCTTCCATCGGCGCGATCTGCGCGTGGCCTCCGCCCGTGCCGCCGCCCTTGACGCCGAACACCGGCCCGAGCGACGGCTCGCGGATCGCGACGATCGCGCGCTTGCCGAGGCGTCTCAGGCCGTCGGCCAGGCCGATCGTCGTCGTCGACTTGCCCTCGCCGGCCGGCGTCGGAGTCATCGCCGTGACCAGCACCAGTGCGCCGTCCGGCCGAGCGCTCGCGCGCTGGATCGCCTCCCAGCGGATCTTTGCCTTGTAGCTACCGTACGGCTCGAGGTCGCCGCCGTTCAACCCGAGTGTCTCGCCGATCGCCTGGATCGGCTGGAGCTTCACGGCGCGCGCGATGTCGATGTCCTGCTTTCCCATTACGAAGTCCTCATGTCGGTCGCTCCGCACGCATCGCGGAGCGGCCGAGGAGCGACTCCGGGCGAATCGGAAGCGTGGTGATCTGCACGCCGAGATGGCGCACGGCATCGGCGACGGCGTTGGCGATCGTCGCAGGCGCGCCGACCGTACCGCCCTCGCCCATGCCTTTGACGCCGCCGGGTGTCAGCGGCGAAGGAGTCTCCAGGTGACTGACCTCGAACGACGGCAGGTCGTCGGCCCTCGGAAGCGCGTAGTCCATGAGCGTCGCGGTGAGCAGCTGGCCGTCACCGTCGTACACGACCGATTCGAGCAGCGCCTCGCCGATGCCCTGGGCGACGGCGCCGTGAATCTGCCCCTCGACGATCATCGGATTGATCACGCGTCCACAGTCCTCGACGAGAGCATACCGCTTGAGGGCGACGCGCCCCGTAGCGGGATCGACCTCGACGACCGCGACGTGTACGGCGCCGGAAAAGGTCGGGCCGGGCAGGTCGCAGTACACCGTCGCCGCGAGGCCGGGCGCCACGCCGTCGGGGAGGCCGCCCCGCGGCGGAGAATAGGCCATTCGCGCGATCTCGGCCAGCGCGACCGATCGATCCGGAAAGCCGCGCACGAAGGCGCGCCCGCCGGAGAGCTCCACGTCGTGGTGAGCCGCCTCGAGCCGGTGGGCCGCGAGGATCCGCAGCTTGTCGCCGACCTGGTCGGCCGCGACGGCCGCGCTGCCGAGCATGGCCACGGTCCCACGGCTCGCGAAGGTGCCGCTGCCCCGCGGCGACTCGGCCGTGTCGGCGTGCTCGAGACGCACGTCCTCGAGGCGCAGGCCCAGCCGATCGGCGACGAGCTGCGCGATCGTGGTCGCGTGCCCCTGGCCCTGCGTCGGAAAGCTCAGCGAGCACCGGACCGTGGCGTCCGCGTCGACGGTCACCGTCGCCGCCTCGATGCCCGGCACCTCCACCGCTCCGCGCCGCCGAAATCCCGCCGATCCCATCCCGGTGTACTCCGTGTAGCACGCGATGCCGATCCCCATGAGCCGGCCGGCGGCACGCCCGGCGCGCTGCTCGCGGCGAAGATCCTCGTAGCCGACGGCGGCGAGCGCCTCCTCCAGCGCCTTCGGGTAGTCGCCGCTGTCGTACGTGTAGCCGGTCGCCGACGTGAACGGATACGCGTCGCGCGGGATGAGGTTGCGGCGCCGCACCTCCGCCGGGTCGAGCTGCAGACGCTCGGCGAGCAGATCCAGCATCCGCTCGGCGACGAACGCGCCCATCGTCATGCCCACGCCGCGATAGGCGCCGAGGGGCGGCTTGTTGGTCGCCAGCGCGAGCGCCTCGAACTCGTAGGCCGAGATGCGATACGGACCCGGCATGATGCTCGCGGTACCGAGCGGCTCGAGAACACCGGTCGTCGGATAGGCATGATAGGCGCCGTTGTCCGACATCACCCGGGAACGGAGCGCGAGCACGGTGCCGTCGGCCGCGGCGGCGAGCTCGACGGTCGTCCGCTGGCCGCGCGCCTGCGACGCCGCGACCAGATTCTCTCGGCGTTCCTCGATCCACTTCACCGGCCGCCCCAGCCGTCGAGAGAGCGCGCCGAGCGCCACGTCCTCGGGAAAGACCTGCATCTTGAGCCCGAAGCCGCCGCCGACGTCCGGCGTGATGATCCTGACGCGCGCGTGCGGCAGGCCGAGCGCCTCGGCCAGCGCGGTCCGCATCATCGACGGAGACTGGTTGCCCGACCAGATCGTGAGCGCCTCGCCGTCCCAATCGGCCAGAGCGCCGCGGACTTCGAGCGGCGACGGAGCGCAGCGGCCATGCTCGAACGTCTCGCGCAAGACGATCGCGGCGCGCGCGAACGCGCCGTCGACGTCGCCGTGACGATAACGGCGCTCGAACAGGATCTGCTGGGACGCGAGCGCCTGCTCGATCGTGGCGACAGCGGGCCTCGGCTCCCAGTCGACGGTCACGAGCTCGCGCGCGTCGGCCGCGACGTAGGGGCTCGCGGCCACGACCGCCGCCACCGCCTCGCCGCAGTAGCGCGCGACGCCGTCCGCCAGCGCCGGCCAGGCCGTCGGCGTGAAGCCCGTGCCGTCCAGGCGCGGCGCCAGCGGTTTCGCCGCGCTTCGCAGATCGTCGGCGGTGAGAACCGCGACCACGCCCGGCAGCGCGCGGGCGGCCGCGGCATCGATCCGGACGATGCGCGCGTGCGCGTGCGGGCTTCGCACGAAGCTCGCGAACAGCATGCGCGGGAGCGCCAGGTCGTCGAGATAGCGGCCGCGACCGCTGAGGAGCCGCGGATCCTCGAGCCGCTTGATGCGCATGCCCGTATAGCGCAGCGGAGGCGAGTCGCCGGCGCTCATTCGCCCCACAGACGATGGAACACGAGACCGTCGAGCAGCTTGGGATAGAAGTGCGTCGACTTCTGCGGCAAGAGCTCTCCGCCGCTGACGATCGCCTGCAGCTCGTCGACCGTCGTCGGCGCGATCAGGAAGGCCGCCTGGTACTTGCCCTCCCGCGCCAGCGCGATCGCCTCGGCCCGGTCGGCGGTGTAGTCCACGTGCGTCTTCGCGTCGAGCTTGGCGTCGGTGATATCGAGCAGCGGGCGGAGTAGCCCCTCGTGCAGGATCGACACGGCGAGCGCCCGCCAGGCCGCCGAGCGCCCTTCGGGCCACGCAATGTGATCGCGCGCGCCCGGCTTGAGCCGCAGCAGCGCCGCATCCGGCCCGCTCACGACGGCGATCGTGCGGTTCTCGAGCTCGACGGTCGATGGATCGGCGAGCGGCGAGACCTCGAACCAGCGGGCCGACATCTGCACGAAATCCTCGAAGTCGAAGGCACGGATGCCGTGCACGAGCCGATGATTCGGTAGGATCGTGAGGCCCGGCGCCTCCAGCGCAAAGAACGCCATGAGCTTCTCGCCGGCGTCGGGATGGCGCTCGGCGTACGCGACGGCGGTCTCGTAGCGATGGTGGCCGTCGGCGATGATCACCTGCCGCGTCGCCATCAGCTCCTGCACCCGGCGGAGCGCCGCCGGCTCGGTGAGACGCCACAGCCGGTGCAGCTCGCCCTTGAGGTCGCGGGCCTCGGCCACCGGCTCGCCGATCGGCGTCGTCGCGCGGCGGAGCTCGCCGCCGGGATCGGCGGTAAGCATGAACAAGAGGCCGATATCGGCGCCCGTCGCCTCGAGGAGCTCCATCCGATCGCGCTTGGGCCCCGCATGGGTGCGCTCGTGCGGGAGCACGACGCCGCGCGCGTAGTCGCTGACCGCACCGAGCGCGACGAAGCCCGTGCGCGTCACCGAGCGCCCGTCGACGGTATACGTCTGGTGATACGGATAGATCGCGGGGCGATCGTCGCGGGCCCAGATGCCGCCGGCCAGCCAGCTTTTTAGGATTTCGTTGGCGACGCGATACTTGTCGGCCGAGTTCTTCGGAAAGCTGACGCGCACGATGTTGTGCGGGCTCATCGCGTACAGGCGGTCCTGCATCTCGGGGCTGATCTGGTCGTACGGAGGCGCCACGACCGCCGAGATGTCTGCTACCTCGCTACCGGCGTAGCGATAGCCTCGAACGGGCTTGATCTCCATGGCTGGTGTCGGTCGAATCGACGAGGCACTGTCGATCCAAACCCGCGGCAAGTCAAGAGACCGTCGCCCGATCCGAGGTAAACTGTCGGCCACCAGTCCCGGAGGAGAGTTCAGCTATGGACGAGACCGCGGTTGCCGCGACGACGGGAGTCGCCCAGGTCTTCGATCTCAACCAGCTCAAGGCGTTCGCCGCCGACAAGCGCGTGCGCAAGATGCTCTTCAAGACCGATCAGCTCTGGTCGGAGATCGCCTGCTACGAGCCGGGCCAGTCGACCGTCATGCACAGTCACCCGCGCGAAGAGGAAGCGATCTTCGTCCTGGAGGGCACGGCGAACATGAGCATCGACGGCGCCGAGGTGGTCGTGCCGGCAGGTGCCGTCGTGAAGTTTCCCGCCAACGTGCCCCACGACGTCCGCAATCTGGGCAGCGAGCGCTGCGTGATCATGTTCCTCAAGGTCAATCCCAAGGTGCTCAAGGCCGGAGGCAGCTGAAATGGGCAACGTGGAGCGCTGCGACAAGACTCTGCCGGTCAACGAGATGATCTTTCACGTGCGCCGCGACCCGGCGCTGCGCGCGCGGTTCCTGACCGATCTCGAAGGGCTCGCCCGCGAATTCGGGTTGAGCCGCGCGGAGTACGAGGCCGTACGCGACAAGGATCCGCGCCGGATGATGGACCTCGGCGTGCACCAGTACTACGTCCCGCAAATCCTGCGGCTCTTCTTCGGCGCCGCGCACAACAGCAACGCAAGCGCGGCGCTCGAGTGCTACCAGCGCGCCTACCCGGAAGAGACCGCGAAGGCGATGGCGCTCCAGGCGCGCCTCGAGCGGGGGCAATAATGGCCGAGATCGTCGCCGCGATGGCCATGACTCATTCGCCCGGGCTCACGGGGTGGTTCACGCGAGCATCCCAGGACTATCAGCAGCAGGCGCTCCAGGCGACCGCCGAGATGCGGCGCCGTCTGGTCGCGGCCCGTCCCGACGTCGTCGTGATGTTCAGCAACGATCACCTGCTCAACTGGCCGATCAACAACATGCCGGAATACACGGTCGGCATCGGCGAGGAGCACGTCGGCCCGGCCGACTGGTTCGACGAGTGGCTCGCGATGGAGCCCTACCGCGTACCCGGCGATGCCGCGCTCGCCCGGTGGCTCGTCAACGAGGGGGGGCGGCGCGGCCTCTCGCTCGCCTACCTGCGTCAGATGCAGTTCGACGACGGCATCTCGGTGCCGACGCACTATCTGAACCCCGACGCACGGTTCCGGCTGGTGCCGGTCACGATGAACTGCACGGTGCCGCCGATCCCGACGCCCGAGCGCGCGTATCACGTCGGCACGCTGATGCGGGACATGCTGAAAGCCTACCCAGGCCACGAGCGCGTCGCGGTTATCGCCACCGGCGGGCTCTCGCACGAGCCGGGCGGGCCCCGGTATTTCTGGGTCGACGAAGAGTTCGATCGCTGGTTCCTCGACCTCCTCAAGCGCGGTGACCACGCGGCCCTCTTGCGCGAGTGCACGCTGGAGCGCATGGAGGAGGCCGGCTCGGGCGGGACCGCGGAGCTGCTCGCCTGGGTCCTGGTGCTCGCGTGCACGCGCGGTCCCGCCGACGTCCTCGCCTACATGCCCGCGGTCGCGTGGCGCTCGGGCACCGGCATGGTCGTCTGGAACGAGATGGCGTGATGGCGACACATCAGCTCGACCGCGAGACGATTCACCGGGAGTGGAACAACGCGCTGGCCCCACGGCTCACGATCGATCCGGGCGACACCGTCGTGTTCGACACGCGCGACGCTGCCGACGGCTACTACTCGCGTAAGTCCACGCACGACGACGTCCTGGGTCGTGGACCGTTTCGCGGCCATCCGCTGACGGGACCCGTCGCGGTGCGCGGCGCGGGGCCCGGGGACGTCCTCGTCGTCGAGATCCTCGACGTCAAGCCTGCCGCCGATTTCGGCTGGACGGCGATCCGACCGGGGCGGGGTCTCATGCCGGAAGCGGAATTCTCCAAGCCGTTCCTGACGATCTGGGATCTTACCGATCCGGCCCACGCCCGCATGGCCGGCCGCCGCGACATCCGGGTACCGCTCGCGCCCTTCCCGGGCGTGATGGGAACGGCGCTCGACGAGCCGGGCGGCCACAGCACGATGCCGCCGCGCAAGAACGGCGGCAACATGGACATCAAGCAGCTCGTCGCGGGCACGACTCTGATGCTGCCGGTCTGGGTCGACGGCGCCCTGTTCAGCGTCGGCGACGCCCACGCGGCCCAGGGCGACGGCGAGGTCTGCGTCACCGCGATCGAGATGATGGGCCGGGTCACACTCCGCTTCGGCCTCGAGTCCGGGCGCGGGCTTCGCGAGCCCCGGTTCCGGACGCGCGGGCCGCTGTCGGGGGCGGCCGAGCGCGGGCCGTGCTACGTGACGACGGCCAACGGCCCCGATCTCTTCGCCAACGCGCAGCAGGCGATTCGCTACATGATCGAGCACCTGGTCGCCGAGCGCGGACTCAGCCGCGAGGAGGCGTACATCCTCTGCAGCGTCGCGGTCGACCTCAAGATCAGCGAGATCGTCGACGCGCCGAACTGGATCGTCTCGGCCTTTCTTCCCGAAACCGTCTTCGCGTGAGCCGCCCGCTCGCGTGATGCATTCCTGAGGAGGAGCCATGCGCTACGGCGTCTTCATCTTCCCGACCGATTACTCGATCCGGATCGACGAGCTTGCGCGGGCCGCGGAAGAGCGCGGGTTCGAGTCGCTGTTCGTCACCGAGCACACGCACATCCCCACGAGCCGTCGCTCGCCGTTCGGGGGCGGTGGCCCCCTGCCCAAGGAGTACTCGCACACGCTCGACCCGTTCATCGGGCTCACCGCGGCCGCGGCCGTCACGAAGAACCTGAAGGTCGGGACGGGCATCTGTCTCGTCATCGAGCACGATCCGATCACGCTGGCCAAGACGATCGCGAGCCTCGATCTGCTCTCGAACGGACGCTTCCTCTTCGGCATTGGAGCCGGCTGGAATGCGGAAGAGATGGAGAACCACGGCACGGAGTTCAAAAGCCGCTTCCGCCTGCTGCGTGAGCGGATCCTCGCGATGAAGGAAATCTGGACGAAGGACGAAGCGCAGTACCACGGCGAGTTCGTGAACTTCGATCCGATCTGGTCGTACCCCAAGCCCGCCCAGAAGCCGCACCCGCCGATCCTGCTCGGCGGCGAGAGCGGACACACTCTGCAGCGCGTCGTGGATTTCTGCGACGGCTGGTTCCCGCGCGGCCGAAACGCCGATGCGATCCTGCCCGGCCTGGCCGACCTGAAGGCGCGGGCGGCGCGCGCCGGCCGCGATCCCGGCAAGATCTCGGTCTCGGTGTTCGGCGCCAAGGCCGAGCGCGCCACGCTCGATGGGTACGCTGCAGCCGGCATCACGCGGGCGATCTTGCGATTGCCCTCCGAGGGGCGCGACGCCGTGCTGCCGCTCCTGGATCAGTACGCCAAGCTGATTCGGTGAACGAGCTCCCCGCCTACGCCGCCGAGCTCCTGTATCAGAGTCGCGTCGCACGGCTCGGCACGGCGGACCAGGCGGGGCAGCCGCTCGTCGTACCGGTGTGCTACGTGTACGACGGCCGCGCGTGCTTTTCGGCGATCGACGCCAAGCCCAAGCGGGTCGCCGCCCGGCAGCTCCGGCGGCTGCGCAACATCGCCGAGAACCCGCGCGTCTCGCTCACGGTCGACCGCTACGACGAGGACTGGTCGCGTCTCTGCTGGGTGATCGTGGAGGGGCGGGCCGACGTGCTCACCGAAGGAGCCGAGCGAGCGGGCGCGGTCGACCTGCTCGTCTCGAAGTACGCGCAGTACCGCGCGATGGGGCTCGATCGGGACACCGCGACCGTGATCAGGATCTCGCCGGAGCGAGCGTTGTTCTGGAGGTGGGGCGGTTAGACGTCGCGGAACGCGCTACCGCTTCTCGATCTGAAGGCCCGCCTGCGAGACCAGCACGCCGGCCTGTCCCGCCTGCCGCATCGCCTGGGCGAGCCGATGCTTCTCGATCCACGCCCGGATCTCGAGATCGCGGTGCGCGTCGAAGAACTCGGCCGTCATCGTGATCAGCTGCGTGACCTTGCCGTGGTTGTCCTGGAGCTGGAAGACCTGGGCGTTCCGCTGGAAGTCGAAGAAGTCGTAGACCGTGCACAGCGGGAACTCGCGCTGCAGATAGCCGCGGACCACGGCGATCTTGTTCTCGTCGAGCGCCGGATGATCGAGGAACTTTCGCCACTGCGGGGCAAGCTCGCCGTTGTCGGGCAGCGTGAGTCCCTGGAGGGCGCGCCGCTGATTGTCGTTCAGGTCCGTCGTCGCTTCGTGGGACTCGTCGACGACCTCGTCCGGAGCGACTTCATGCGCCTCGACCTCGATGTCCGCGGCGAACGGCTGCAGCACCAACGGGGCCGGCTGGGTGGGCGCCGCCTGAGGCGGCGCGCCGGTTCGCGGAGACTCGGCGGCGGTCGTCGGGCGCGGCTCGAAGGTGCTCGTCAGCCGATCGAGGAACTTTCGCCAGGTCGGCGCGAGGTCGCCCTTGGCAGCATCGCTGCGTGCGAGATCGCTCTTCGGCGCGCCGTTCTTCGGAAGATCAGGCTTCCCGGCATCGCTCTTCGTGCGCGTGTCGGTCGGCTGCGGCGTGCGAGGCTGCGCGGCCGGCGCCGTGCGCGGCTCGACCTGCGGGCCTCGGGCCGCTGCGGCGGCGGGCGGGGCGGCAGGCCTGGGGACTTCGCGCGGGCTCGGCGGCTTCTGCTCCGTGGGCCGCAGCACGTCGGGTACCTCGCGCGAGCGACGTCGCGGCGGCACCTCAGCCGGCGGGCGTAGCCCTCTGAGCACGACCGGATTCCGCTCCAGTCGCTCGTTCGTGCTGCTGCCCGCGCCGCCGTTGCGCTGCGCGGGCTCGACACCTCGCGAAGCTGGCTCGGCGTGCCGCGGAGCTGGCTCGGCGCGCCGTGGCGCCGGCTCGGTGTGGCGCGGAGAGGGCTCGGTGTGGCGCGCCGCCGGCTCAACGCTGCGCGGAGCCGGTTCGACGCTGCGCTTTGGGGGCTCGACGTTTCGAGGCGCCGGCGGCGGCTCGTGAAGCATCACGATCCTTGGCTCTTCCACCGGAACGAGCGGGATCACTCTCGACTCGCCGCGCGGTGTCACCTTCGGCTCGTCGAGCGGCTCCTCTACCTCGACTACCTCGACCTCGTCGCGGACTTCTACGAACTCCTGGAGTGGCTCCTCTTGCGGCTCCTCCTGAAGCTCCTCCTGCGGCTCGTCGCGCAGGAGCACAAACCTCGGGTCCTCGCGCGGCGCCACCCGGGGCTCCTCCGGCGGCGCGATCTCCTCCTCGACGGGGGCCGCTTCGACCCGCTCGCGCCTGGCCGGAGCTTTCTCAGCGCCGGGTTCGCCCCGTGCCCAGTCGACCCGTTCGAGATAGAAGCCGGTCGTGCCGTTGGCCTCGACGTAGCGGAACTCGAAGCAATCGACTGACGAGAAGTTCAAGAGCCGCATCTTGCGCACGAACGCCTCGAGGAGCCGTTCGGCGACAAACGCGATGCGTGGGGGCCAGCCGAGCTGCGTGCGCGCGGGTACGAGACGCTGGAGCGACTCGGGATACTCGAGACACCACGCGTAGGCTTCGAGCGCTCTGACGAGCATCGCGTCGTCCGCGGTGAGACCGAGAACGAAGATGACCGGGACGTTGCTCGAATCCAGCGCGGCGAGCTCGACCGTCGTCCGTCCGAGGTTGAGGTTCGACGCGAGGATCTTGAGATCGGGCTCCATCGCGTCCGTGTTGTCCGCGACGAGGCTTCGCAGATGTTGTAGGTCCGTGACTTCGCGGCGCTTGAATGCCTTCATCGGAGCATCCCGACCGTTCACGCAACCGTTATGCCAGCGGCTAAGTACGACTCTCATCAACGAAAACACCGCGTTGCATTGAAGCTTGACACCCAGTCCCGCCAGGCTGGCATCCACCGGCGACTTGCTGTCACTCGCGTACCCCCGTCCGACAAAGAATTTGTCAACGCTGAGAAGTTACTTGGTCAGAGAATGCTCAGAAAGGGATAGACGTTCGTCCGGCAATTTTTCATGTAGATGAATCCAAAGCGATTTCCACAAATTACCCAGATGGGACTTATTGGCACCGCAATTGCTTAGTTGTGCACCGTATTAGTGTGGTTCAGGTGGTCTTGACCGTGGCGTTCTGGAGGCGGCCGATGCGGACGGCGGAGGCGGTGGCAGGTGCTGTGCCCTGCAGCAACCGGAGCGACCGACGTTGAACATGACCCAGGCGTTCAGAGAGCTCGTGCAGATCGGGATCACTCTGACCAGCGAGCAGGACCTCGGGACCCTCCTGGAGCGCATCCTCACGGAAGCGCGTCGGTTCACGCGCGCCGAGGCCGGCACGCTCTTCCTGCGCGAGGGCGATCAGCTCCGGTTCTCGGTCGTACAGAACGACAAGCTCGCCAAGGAGCTCGGGCAAGAGGAGATGCGGCGCCGTCTGCAGGCCGAGCCGCTGAGCCTCCGTGAGCTCAGTCTCGCGGGCCATGTCGCGCTGACGGGCGACATCCTCAACCTGCACGACACGTATATGATCCCGCCGGATCGCCCCTACTCGTTCGATCCGCGGGTGGACGCGCGCCTGAACTACCGGACCCAGTCGATCCTGGTGGTGCCGCTGCAGGATCCGGCGAACAACATCCTCGGCGTGCTCGAGCTGATCAACGCGCTCGACCGCGGCCGCGTCGTGCCGTTCGATTCGCAGTACGAGAGCCTCGTGCGCTCGCTGGCGTCACAGGCGGCCGTCGCGCTCCGTAACGCCAGACTCGAGGATCTCTCCTTCAAGGACGCGCTGACCGACGTGTACAACCGCCGGTACTTCACGATCCGGATGGAGGAGGAGTTCAAGCGCCACTGCCGCTTCGGCGAGCCGCTCTCCCTGGCGCTCATGGACCTCGACCACTTCAAAGAGGTCAACGATCGCTTCGGCCACCGGGCCGGCGACCAGGCGCTGCGCGACGTCGCGCAGCTGCTCGTGAAGCACTCGCGGAGCTTCAGCATCGTGACGCGGTACGGCGGCGACGAATTCGCGATCATTCTCGTGAACACGGCGAAGGCCGGCGCCGCGACGTACGGGGAGCGGATTCGCACGGTCATCGAGCAGCACGCCTTCCCGCACGGCCCCGTCACCGTGAGCCTCGGCGTCGCGAGCCTCCCGGAAGACGCCACCACGGTCGACGATCTGATCGTCGCGGCCGACCAGGCGCTCTACGACGCCAAGCGGCTAGGCCGCAATCGAGTCGCCGCCCAGTGAGCCCTCAGACGATGGCCGGGCGGGACCAGCTCCTCGAGGAGCTCCTCGAGATCGGCATTGCGCTCACCACCGAGCGCGATCTCTACGCGCTGCTTGAGCGCGTGCTGGAGACCGCGCGGCGCTTCACCGGCGCCGAGGCCGGCACCCTGTTCCTCCGCGACGCCGATCACCTGAGATTCGCCGTCGTCCAGAACGACTTCCTGCACCGCAAGCTCGGCGCCGCCGGCATGCTCGAGCGGCTCCAGTCCGAGCCGCTGCGACTCACCGAGCCCAGCCTGGCTGGTCACGTCGCCCAGACCGGTGAGATCGTCAACGTCGAGGATGCCTACGCGATCGGCGTGCACGAGACGCGCGCGCTGAACCGGCGCTTCGACGCGGCCAGCGAGTACACGACGCGCTCCGTCCTGGCGGTGCCGATGCAGGACCTCTCCGGCACCAACGTCGGCGTGCTCGAGCTCCTGAACGCCGTCGACGACTCCGGCGCGATCGTGCCCTTCGATCCCGACGACGAAAAGGCGATTCGCGCGCTGGCATCCCAGGCAGCGGTTGCCGTCCGCAATGCGCGGCTCGAGGACCTGTCGTCCAAGGACGTCTCGACCGAGCTCTACAACCGGCGCTACTTCATGCTCCGCATCGACGAAGAGGTCAAGCGCCACACCCGATTCGGCCACCCGCTATCGCTCGTGGTCTTGAACATCGATCATTTCAAGCAGCTCAACGAGCAGCACGGAACCGCCGCGGGGGACGAGATCTTGCGAGAGCTCGGCCGGCTGCTCGTCAAGCATTCGCGGAGCTTCACGATCATCGCGCGGCTCGACGGCGACGCGTTCGCGGCGCTTCTGGCCAACACGCCAAAGGCCGGCGCCGTCACGTACTCCCAGCGGATCCTCGGGGTCATCGCCGCCCAATCCTTCGCGCACGGCCCCATCACCGCCAGCTTCGGCGTCGCCGGGCTTCCGGCCGACGCGGCGTCCGCCGAGGATCTGATGTCGGCGGCCCAGCGTGCCCTCGCCGACGCCAAGCGTCTGGGCCGCAACCGCGTCACCGCGCTCTAAGCCTCCTCCCGCCATCGCGTTCCGCGGCCCACGGCTTGACTTGAGTCGGGATCGTGTGTCATTAGGTTCACGACCGACGACGAGGAGGAATCCATGAGCAAGAGCCCGTTCCGCGCGCGTCTCGAAGCCGCGGTCGTTGCCCGACACAGCCGCCTCAACCCATTCACGGAGAAGTGGGTCAAGGGCGAGCTGACCCGCGCCCAGCTCGGCTCGTGGGCCGCGCAGCACTACCAGTACGTCTCGCAATTCCCGCGGTGGTGCGCGACCGTCTACGGTCAGTGCCCCGACCCGGATGCGCGCGACTTCCTGCTCGAGAACATCATCGAGGAAGAGTCCGGCACCAAGCACGTCGATCTGCTGATCCGCTTCGCGGAGGCGTGCGGCGTGTCGCGCGCCGAGGTCGAAGGAAGGCAGCAGCTGCCGACGACCCGCGGGCTCACCGCATGGTGCTACGAGATGTCGCATCAAACCTTCCACGTCGCGGCGGCCGGCCTCCTGGTCGGGCTCGAATCCCAGGTGCCCGGCATCTACCAGCGCAATCTGCCGCCCCTCAAGACGCACTACGGCTTCACGGATCGCGAAGTCGAGTTCTTCGCAATCCACATCGAGGCCGACGAGGTTCACGGCGAGCGCGGCTATCAGATCGTCGAGCGCCACTGCACGACGCCGGAGCGTCAGGCCGAGGCGGTCGAGGCCGTTCGCCAGGCGACGGAGATGCGCTGGCAATACATGACCGGCCTCTACCGCGCCTTCGTGGCGAAGGAGGAGCTGTGAGCCGACGCCGAGTCGCCCGTCTGGCGGACCTGCCAGCCGGTCAGCCCACCCTAGTAGAGACCGAGGGCACGCGCGTGGTGCTGGCCCGGGTCAACGACGATGTCTTCGCGTGCAGCGACGAGTGCGCACACCAGGGCGGGCCGCTCAGCGAAGGACGCCTGGCCGGCACGCGGCTCAGCTGTCCGTGGCACGGCTGGATGTTCGACGTGAAGTCCGGCACCTGCCTCATGCCGTCGCGCGGCGGAGCAGTGACGAGCTACCCGGTGACGATCGAGGCGGGCGAGGTGTGGGTCGAGGTGCCCTGAGGTGGCGCTGACGCGAGAGCGGGCGCGCGAGAGCGTCGAGCGTGGCCTGGCCAAGGCGCGCGCCCTCGGGTTCAAGGTCGCGATCGCCGTCGTGGACGACGCCGGGCACCTGGTGGTCTGCGACCGCATGGACGGCGCCCTCTGGGTCACGCCGGAGATCGCGCGCGCGAAGGCCAACGCCGCCGCGGCGTTTCACGCGACCACGCTCGATCTCGAGGAGCGATTTGCGAAGCGGCAGCTCTTCGCCGACAACGTCGCGACGCTCGGCGACTATCACTTCGTCTTCGGCAAGGGCGCGGTCCCCCTGGTCGAGGACGGCCGCATCGTCGGCGCCGTGGGCGTGAGCGGCGCGGTCCCCGCCGACCACGATCACACGATCGCGGACGAAGCCGCCGGACATCCCACCCTGCCCCGGAGCCACTAGCCCGCGCCGACCCGACCGCTCGACGAGACGCGTCCGCACGCGATGCTTCTGAGGTAAAGTGGCGGTCATGCAATTCGAGGTCGAAGTGCACAAAAACGAGCTCGGCGAGTGGGTGGCCGTCGCCGTGGAGTGGAACGTCCAGGCCACCGGGCAGACCGAGAGCGAGGCGCTGGCCCGGATGATGGACGCCCTGTCCCGGCACTTCAAGACCTCGCCAAAGAAGTGAGCGGCGCGCTCGCCGGCCTGCGAGTCATCGATTGCTCCCGTCTGATCGCCGGCGGTGTGCTCGCGACGATCCTCGCCGACCACGGCGCCGACGTGGTCAAAGTCGAAAACCCGCGCGGTGGCGACCCACTGCGCACGTGGCTGCGCGATCGCGGCGAGCTGTGGTGGAAGGTCTACGCGCGCAGCAAGCGCTCCGTCACGCTGAACCTTGCCCACGCACGCGGGCAAGCATTGCTGAGGCGCCTCTGCCGTGACGCCGACGTCGTCATCGAAAATTACGTGCCCGGCACGTTCGAGAAGTGGGGACTGGGCTGGGACGTGCTCTCTGCCGAGAACCCCCGTCTGGTGTTTGCCCGCGTCTCCGGCTGGGGTCAGGACGGTCCGTATCGCGACCGGCCGGGATTCGGCACGATGATCGAGGCGATGAGCGGCTTCGCGTCATCGACGGGTCCAGCGGATCGGCCGCCGACGCTTCCGTCGTTCCCGATGGCTGACATGGTCGCGGCGCTCTCCGGCGCCGCCGCCGTGCTGGCGGCGCTCCGCCATCGCGATCACGTCTCGGGACGCGGGCAGGTCGTCGACATCTCGCTCTACGAGCCGCTGCTCGCCGTCCTCGGTCCGGCCGCCGCCGAGCACGCGCTGGATCGCACGGTGCACACGCGCCACGGCAACCAGTCCGACAACGCAAGCCCTCGCGGGACCTATCAAACGCGCGATGGCAAGTGGGTGGCCCTGTCGGCTTCGACTCCCGCGTCGGCGGCCGCGCTCTTCGAAGGGCTGGGGCTCGGCCATCTGCTGGCCGACCCGCGGTTCGCGACCAACGACGCGCGCGTCGCCCACAACGACCTGGTCGACGCCGCGCTGGCCGGCGCGATCGGCTCGCGCTCGCTCGACGAGATGGCGCGCCTGTTCGAAGCGCGTGACCTGACCGCCTCGCCGGTCTACGACATTGCGGACATCACGAAGGATCCCCACGTGATCGCGCGGGGTATTCTCGTCGACGTGCCGGATGGAGAGCTCGGCGCCGTGCGCATGACCGCGCCCACGCCTCGCCTGGGTGAGACGCCCGCGGCGATTCGATGGACCGGACCCGCGCTCGGCGCTCACAACCGCGAGGTTTACGAGGCGATGGGCCTCGGCGACACCGAGCTTCGCGCGCTCGAGCGCGACGGGATCATCTGATGGCCACCCGACACCTCGTGCTGTCCACCCTCGCAGGCCTCGTGCTGAGCGCCTGGCTCACGGGCGGGCCCGCCTGGGGCGCGGACTACAACGGTCCGCTGATCGACGCCCACGCGCACGTGCCGAACGCGACCGCGATCGACGCGTACGTCGCGGCGATGAAGCGACACAACGTGCTGAGGGTGGTGCTGCTGGGCGTCGGCGGCCTTCAGAAAGACGACCCCGCGTGGCTGAGCGCGGCGAGCCGGAAGTACCCGGATCGGGTCATCGCGGGGCTTCCCCTGGCGGATCCGACGTCGGAGAGCGCAGCGAGTCAGCTCGAGCTCCAGCTCGACCGCGGCAAGCCTCGCGTGATCGGCGAGGTCCACATGCGGCAGGTCGGCCGGCGGATGATCGATCGCGATCCGAACGCGCCGGTGTTCGGCAAGATCCTCGACGCCGCCGCGAAACTCTCGGTGCCGATCGTGATCCACTACGAGCTGACGGATGCCGCCGAGACCGCACTCGACCGTGCGCTCGCGGCGCACCGAAAGAGCACGATCGTCCTGGCCCACGGCGGTGAAGGACCGCCCGGCCGGCTCGACCGGCTGCTGCTCCGCAACCCGAACCTGTTCGTCGACCTTTCCGGGATGCACTTCCAGCGCACGCCAGCGCTCGCGACCGAGACCGGCCCGATGGATCCGGGCTGGAAGGCTCTGATCGAGAAGATGCCCGATCGGTTCATGATCGGCGTCGACGTCTGGGCCGCCCGTCTCTTCGAGCCCGCGATGCTCGATCGCCTGTTCGTCTGGACCCGGCGAATCCTCGGGGAGCTCAAGCCCGACGTCGCCGCGAAGGTCGCCCACCAGAACGCGGTGAAGCTCTACCGCCTCGAGTAGGGCGCCCGCAGAATCCAGGAGACGAAAGCCCGATGACGTTCCGCACGGCGCTGTGCGATCTGCTCGGGATCGACTATCCGATCGTCCAGTCCGGGATGGGCGCGATCGCCGGTCCCGAGCTCGTGGCCGAGGTGTGTCGCGCCGGAGGTCTCGGCGTCCTTGCCGGCCTCAACGTCCCTCCAGACGATCTGCGCGGGATGATCCGCAAGGTGCGAGGACTGACGGACCGCCCGTTCGGTGTGAACCTCTGGCTGCATCGGGCGCTCCGCCCGCCTCTCGATCCCGCCGAGATCGGCGACGACGTTCTGCGAGGCGCCCAGGGAATGCTCAACCGCTTCCGCGAGCGCCTCGGCATTCCCACCGCGACGGCGCGGCCGCCGAGAGCACCCGATCTGCTGGACGCGACGATCCAGGTCGTGCTCGATGAGCGTCCCGCCGTCTTCTCGGCCGCTCTCGGCTGGCTCGAGCCCTCGCTGGCCGCGGAGTGCCGTCGCCGCGGGATCAAAGTGATGGCGATGGTCTCGACGGTCGAGGACGCGCGCTCCGCCGCGGCCGGTGGCGCCGACGTGATCGTGGCGCAAGGAGGCGAAGCCGGCGGCCATCGCTCGATCGATGGCAAGCCCGCGTCGCCAGACGCGACGGCCGTGGGCGTGATGGCCCTCTCGCCCCAGGTGGTCGATGCGGTCCGCGTGCCGGTCATCGCGGCCGGCGGGATCGCCGACGGGCGCGGGCTCGTCGCCGCCCTGGCCCTCGGCGCCAGCGGCGTGCTCCTCGGCACGCGATTCGTGGCCACCCGCGAGTCGATGGCACCCGAGCTCTACAAGAAGCGCCTGCTGGAGAGCGACAGCGGCGACACGACCCTGACCGACACGCTGAGCGGCCTGTGGGCGCGCGCCCTCGCCAACCGGTTCACGCGCGAGTACACGGAATCTCGCGCGCCGGTCCTGCCCGGGCTGGTCCAGCGCAACGCCGCCAACGACGTGTTCATCGCCGCGCTCAAGCAGGGCGACCCGGACTACTACCCGATGATGGCGGGTCAGAGCGTCGGGCTCGTACGCGACGTGCCGGGGGCGGGTGAAGTGGTCGCGGCGGTGATCCGCGAAGCTCAGGCCGTGCTGCGCGCGCTGCCCGGCAAGATCCGCCAGACGTAGCCGCGTCGCATCGTCACGCCGGTCGGCGCTTCGCCGTCTTTCCCGACGCGCTCCGCCGTCGCAGCTCGACGGTCGTGCCGCGCACGCGCCCGGCGCATTGCCGGCAGAAGTACTTCACCTCCACCGGATGCCCGCACTCGGCGTGCACCAGCGCGGTTTGCCGATGGACGTGGCGCGAACCCCACGCGGCCAGTGCGCCGACCACGATCCCCAGCTCGCGGCCCCGGTCGGTCAGCGCGTATTCCGCGCGCGGCGGGTGCTCGGAGTAAAAGCGGCGCGTCGCCAGGCCGTGCTCGTCCATCAGCTTGAGCCGATCCGAGAGGATGTTGGGCGGGATCCCCGGAAGACTCTGCTGGAAGTCCTGGAAGCGCCGCGGCCCCAACAGCATGTCGCGCACGAGCAACAGCGTCCAGCGGTCGCCGACGACCTCGAGCGCCTTCGCGACGGGACAGGCCTGGCCGTAGCGCTTGGGCATACCTGGAGTCTACGCGGCGCTTGACAGAAAAGCTAGTCACTATAAAATAACAAGTCACATGGACCCGGCGACCAAGCGGCTGCTGGAAGGGCCGATCGCGCCGACGCTTTTGCGCCTGGCCGCGCCCAACGTCGTGATGCTGGTCGCGCAGGTCGCCATCTCGATCCTCGAGGCCTACTACGTCGGCTGGCTCGGCGCCGACGCGCTGGCCGGCGTCTCGGTCACCTTCCCGCTCGTCATGCTGATGCAGACGATGTCGGCGGGCGGCATGGGCGGCGGGGTGGCCTCGGCGGTAGCCCGGGCGCTCGGCTCGGGCCGCCGCGCTGATGCGAGCCGCCTGGTGATGCACGCGATCGTGATCGCGCTCGTCATGGCGTCTCTCTTCACAGTCGGGGTGCTCGGCGCCGGCCGCGCGATCTACCACGCGATGGGTGCGCGCGAGGGCGCGCTCGACGCCGCGCTCGCCTACTCGAACGTGATCTTTGCGGGCGCCGCCGCGGTCTGGCTCTTCAACACGCTCGCGAGCGCGGTCCGTGGCACCGGCAACATGCTGCTGCCGGCCGGCATCGTGCTCGGCGGCAGCCCATTCCTGGTGACCTTGTCTCCCGCGCTCATCTTTGGCTGGGGCCCGTTTCCGCGCATGGAAGTCACCGGCGCCGCGCTCGCAGTCATCGCGTACTACGTCGCCGGCGCGCTCGTGCTGTTCGCATATCTGGTTTCGGGGCGCAGCCTGATCCGGCTCACTCCGTCGCTCCACTTCGAGCGAGCGCTCTTCGCGCAAATCCTGCGTGTCGGTGGGCCGAGCCTCGTCAACAACATCATGACGAACCTGACCGTCGTGCTCCTGACGGCGCTCGTCGGCCCCTTCGGCACGTTCGCGCTCGCGGGTTACGGCATGGGCGTCCGCCTCGAGTACCTCCTGATCCCGCTCGTCTTCGGCTTCGGCTCGGCGCTGGTGACGATGGTCGGCACGAACTTCGGCGCCGGGCAGCGCGTGCGCGCCCGACGAGTCGCCTGGACCGGCGCTCTCATGGCGGCGGGCGCCACGGAAGCGATCGGGCTCGCCGCAGCCTTGTCCCCGCACGCGTGGCTCGGCTTGTTCACCAACGAGCCGGCAGTCCTCAGCGCGGGCGCGGCCTACCTGCGCGTCGTCGGGCCGGCCTACGGGTTCTTCGGTCTCGGGCTCGCGCTCTATTTCGCATCGCAGGGCGCCGGGCGCTTGCTGTGGCCCCTGCTCGCCGGCAGCCTGCGTCTCGTGAGTGCGGCGGCCGGCGGTTGGCTGATTCTCCACCAGCTTTCCGGCGAGCTCACCGCGCTCTTCGCCGTGATGGCGGCGGCGCTGGTGCTCTTCGGCTCGACGCTGGCGGGCGCGATCCGCCTGGGCGCCTGGGAAGCCGGAAGCCGTTGAGGCCACGCGCGACGTCCACCTGCATGACGCTGCGGGGCGACGACGCCAAGGGCCGCTAGCTCCGAGCGCCGCCTGTCGCGGCTTCACGCACTCCGCTACAATGGCCTATCTCGATTCACAGGAGAGGCCCGTGAAGCTCGACGTCGGCATGCTGACGCACGATCTGAAATCGATCCCGGCGTATGCACGCAAGGTCGAAGCGCTCGGCTACGACTGTCTCTGGTCCTCGGAGACGCAGCACGATCCATTCCTGCCGCTCGCCGTCGCCGCGGGAGTGACATCGAACATCCGCCTGGGCACCGCGATCGCCGTGGCGTTTCCGCGGAGCCCGATGATCCTCGCCCACATCGCGTGGGATCTGCAGAAAGCCTCCGACGGCCGGTTCATCCTGGGCCTGGGCACCCAGGTGAAGGGGCACAACGAGCGGCGCTTCTCCGTGAAGTTCGAGTCGCCCGGGCCGAAGATGCGCGAGATCGTGCTGGCGCTCCGCCACATCTGGGACTGCTGGCAGAACGGAACCAAGCTCGCCTTCAAGGGCCAGTTCTATCGCTTCGACCTGATGACGCCGTTCTTCAATCCCGGCCCGATCGAGCATCCGAAGGTGCCGATCTACATCGCCGGCGTGAATCACTACATGTGCCGCATCGCGGGCGAGGTGTGCGACGGCCTGCACGTGCACCCGTTCAACAGCCCGAAGTACCTGCGGGAGTATGTCCATCCGGCGGTCGAGGAAGGGCTGCGCGCGTCGGGACGCAAGCGCGCCGACTTCACCTACACCACCTCGAGCTTCGTCGTCATCGGCGACACCGAGGAAGAGATCGCGAAGAATCGGCGGTCGGTCAAGCAGCAGATCGCGTTCTACGCCTCGACGCGAACCTACGAGCCGGTACTGGCCGCCCACGGCTGGCAAGATCTGACGCCGGCGCTCCATCGTAAGTCGGTCGAGGGCGACTGGCCCGGGATGGCCGACCTGATCACCGACGAGATGCTCGACACCTTCGCGGTCACGGGCACGTACGAGACGATCGGCGCGATGCTCAAGCAGCGCTACGCCGGGCTCCTCGACAGCACGGCCCTCTATCAACCCTATCAGCCGGGCCTCGACGATCCCCGGCTCCCCCGGTTCATCAAGGAATTCAACGCATGATCGATCTCTGCGAGCTCGGTGAGCGGCCGCCTCTCGGCGAAGTCCCCAAGCAGATGCACGCGTATCTCGTCCGACAGAATCGCTTCGGCCAGCCGCGCGACGCGTGGAAGCGCGAGGTCATTCCGACGCCGGCGATCGGCCCGGACGAGGTGCTGGTCTACGTGATGGCCTCAGGCATCAACTACAACAACGTCTGGGCCGCGCTCGGCCAGCCGCTCGACGTGATCGCCGAGCGCCAGCGCGCCGGCGAGCCCGAGGACTTCCACGCAGGCGGCAGCGACTGCTCCGGGATCGTCTGGTCGGTCGGCAAGGACGTCAAGAACGTCAAGGTCGGCGACGAGGTCATCGTGCACAGCGGCTGGTGGCGCCCGGACGATCCGTGGGTGCGCTCCGGCAAGGATCCGATGCTGGCCGAGAGCACCCGCATCTGGGGCTATCAGACCAACTTCGGAAGCTTCTGCCAGTTCGCGCGCTGCCAGGCCCATCAATGCGTGCCCAAGCCCAAGCGTCTCACCTGGGAAGAGGCCGGCTGCTTCCTGCTCTGCGCCTCGACCGCGTACCGGATGCTGATGGGCTGGCCGCCTCACGTCATCGAGCCGGGCGACGTCGTCCTCGTGTGGGGCGCGGCGGGCGGCCTCGGCAGCATGGCGCTCGAGATCACGCGCGCCGTCGGCGGGCGTGCCGTCGCCATCGTCTCCGACGACGCCAAGAAGAAGTTCTGTCAGGAGCACGGCGCCGCGGCGGTCATCAACCGGAGCCAGTTCACGCACTGGGGGGTCATGCCCAACACGGCCGACACCAAGGCTTACGGCGAATGGGCCAAGGGCGCGCGCGCGTTCGGCAAAGCGATCTGGGACGGTCTCGGCGAGCGCGTGAGCCCGCGCATCGTGTTCGAGCACCCGGGTGAGACGACCCTGCCCACATCGGTCTTCGTCTGCTCGACGGGCGGGATGGTGGTGATCTGCGCGGGCACCACCGGCTACACCGCGACGATGGACCTGCGTTATCAGTGGATGCGCCAGAAGCGCTTCCAGGGCAGCCATCTCTCCAACGATCCGCAGGCCGCCGACGTCACCAAGCTGGTCGCCGAGGGCAAGGTCGATCCGTGCCTCAGCCACACCTACGTGTACGACGACATTCCCGAGTGCCACCAGCTCATGCTCGAGAACAAGCATCCCTACGGCAACATGGCGGTGCTGGTGAACGCGCGGCAGCCCGGCCAAGGCGCGACGCGCTAGAAGGCAAGATGCCTATGCGGACAGCTCTGGCCGTTGCGCTCCTGGTCTTCACCGCCGGCGTCGCGCCCGTCGCCGCGCACCACGGGTGGAGCGGCTACGATTCGACGAAAGAGCTGACGCTCACCGGCACCATCAAAGAATCCGGCTACGAGCATCCGCACGGTCACGTCCGGCTCGAAGTGCCGGGCAAGATCTGGCTGGTCGTCTTAGCACCGCCGACGCGAATGGAAAGCCGCGGGCTGTCGGCCTCCAAGCTCCGGATCGGCAACAAAGCCACCGTCGTCGGCTATCCCCATCGCAGCAACGAGGAAGAGATGCGCGCCGAGCGCATCACGGTCGACGGAGCGACGGTAGAGCTCCGTTGACGCCGGCCGGATCAGGCTGGACGGGCTGGCTCGAGGCCACCGCTGCGGCCACGGCGATGCGTCAGTCGCTGTGGCTCTACCCGATCGTCGAGATCCTTCACATCATCGGATTCGTCGTGCTGGTGGGCAGTGCCGCGATGTTCGATCTGCGGCTGCTCGGCCTCTCGCGCCAGCTCCCGGTCACCGGGATGGAGCGCCATCTCCTGACCTGGGCGCGCGCCAGCGTGCTCCTGATCGTGCCGACCGGTGGACTCATGTTCATCGCCCACGCCAACGAGTTCGCCGGCAATCCCGCGTTCCGACTGAAGCTGCTCTTCCTCGTGCTGGCCGCCCTCAACGCCGCGCTCTTTCACCTCCGCCCGTTCAAGCAGGTCGCGGGATGGGATCAGGGCACGCGCGCCCCGCTGGCGGCACGCGTAGCCGCGTGCCTGTCGATAGTCTTGTGGACGGGCGTGATCGCCTGCGGACGCCTGCTCGCGTATTTTTAGTAGTAGTAGTCGTCAAGCGTCAACCGGACAAACTGTTCTGGGCAAGCGCTTTCAAGCCGGGCGATGAGAGCGGCGGATCCTGCGAGATAGAGGATCGACTCGTCATCTCGGTGGTGGATGAACCATGGCACGCCTCGGGGAAAAATGGCGAAGTCGCCGAACGGTTGTGGCATCTCGACGAACGGATCTGGAAGCGCCAGAAAAAGCTCTCTGTCAATCGCCCAATCGTGACGCTCCACCCCGTGACATCGAATGAAGATCGCATCCGCATCGCGACTAAATTGACCTAGGGCCGAACGCGCGAGCGGCGGTACGGTCCTCGTGTACTCAATCATCCGAAAATCGCTTTTCCAGATGTCAAGCGTGAGAGGACTGGGAACAGGCCTGCCAAGGTAGGTGTATGCCTCGCTGATACTGTCGAACGGCTCGTCGCGGACCCGATTCCAACTACCCGTACTCGTCTCGAGATACGCACGCCACGGCAAGACCAGAGCACCATAAGCCTCGAAGTCGACTGGCAGAACGCGGCGAATCCTCCACGCCTCGGCGGGCCCACGAAACGGGTACTCGTGGAAGCTCTTGTCGAAGCGCACGGTGCGCGCAGCTTCGAGCTCCGCTGCGCTGATTGCTTTATAAAGGGATGGAGAATCGGTCCCCATTAAAGGCTCGTGCTCGATTGCCCGCCTAGCGTCCCTTGCTAAAAATACCCGGGGTCGCCGGGCATCAGGATGCGGCGCTTGTCGCCCTCCATGATCACGCGCGGGAGGATCGTGCGGATCTCGCGCTTGCTCAAGCGGTCGAGCGCCGCGGCGATCGTGGGCGCGCCGTCCAGTAGCTCGAGGTTCTTGATCGTGGGATTGCGCAACGAGAGCTGCCCCCGCGCGTTCGTGTCGAGCGCTTCGCGCGGCGCAAGCCAGCGCACCTCGGTGATCTCGCGCTCGTCGGCGACCGCCTCCTGACCGTCGGGCATCAGAGCGGCGAAGAACCGCGTGTCGAATCGCAGCGGCTGGATCTCCGGTGTGATCCAGTGCGCGAAGTACACGATGCCGTCGGTCGCCAAGGTGAGACGCTCGGCGCGCACCATGTCCCAGAACGCGCGGTGATCGGCCTGGCACGCGCGGCGGTAGTCGGCGTACCGACTGGGGTCGAGCCGAACCGGCCGGCCGTCGGGCCCGTACGCCAGTAGGATGCCCACCTCTTCGAACGTCTCGCGGATCACGCCCACCCAGTGCGCGAGCGCCGCCGACGGCGCCGAGGCGAGATTCAATCGGCGAGCGGCCACGGCCGCGTCCAGGCTTCGACACCACGCCGCACCGTCGTCAGGGCCGTCGCTCGTCTCGATCTTGCCGCCGGGGAACACGAAGTCGCCGCCGGCGAACGCGCTCTTGGTGTGACGGCGGATCAACAAGACTTCGAAGGCGCCGGCGGGTCGATTGCGAAGGAGAACGAGCGTGGCGGCCGGGACCGGAGTCACCGGCGCAGGTTTGACGGACACAGGTTAGTGTGACACGATGACGCGGCCGCTGTCATGCACTTCGTGGAGGACGAATCGTTATGAGCGCCGAAGCACGACTGAAAGAAAAGAACATCACGCTGCCGAAGCCGACCAGCCCGATGGCGAACTACGTCGGAGCCGTGCGGACCGGCAATCTCCTCTTCGTCTCCGGCCATGGCCCCGTCCGCGACGGCAAGGCGACGTCTCAGGGCAAGGTCGGCAAAGATCTCACGGTCGAGCAGGGCTATCAGGTCGCGCGCGAGGTCGGGCTTGCGCTACTCGCGACGGTGCGCGCGAATCTCGGCAGCCTCGACAAGGTCCGCCGCGTCGTCAAGGTGCTCGGCATGGTCAACTCGGCGGACGGCTTCGGCGATCAGCCCAAAGTGATCAACGGCTTCTCCGACCTCATGGTCGAGGTGTTCGGCGAGTCGATCGGCAAGCACGCGCGCTCGGCGGTCGGCATGGGCGGGCTGCCGGTGAACATTCCCGTCGAGATCGAGATGGTCCTCGAGGTAGAGTGAGGCCATGGCCTTCCTCCTCGATCTCTGCGCCGTCCTGATCTCGCTGGTGTTTCTCGCGATCGTCGGTCTCGTCGGCGGCGTGGCCATTCCAGGGCTCTTCATGGGTGCCGCCGCGCCGTGGCTCGACTGGATCATCCCGGTCGAGAAGAAGAAATAGCCGGCTCGATCAAGCTCGGCACGGTGCGCAGGGCCTCGGCGATGCGGGGCCCGTGCCACGAGAACGGCTTCCCGTCCACCAGGTGGATCCGCCCGTCGCGTACCGCTGGGACCTCGGTGTAGCCGGCGAAGTCGGCCAGGTGCGCGCGTCTGAACCGAAACGGCTCGTCCGGTAGCAGAATCACCGCCGGTCGTGCGGCGGCCATTTCGTCCAGGCTCACCGTCGGATAGCGATCCACCCGGTCGGCAAAGACGTTGCGCGCGCCACAGACCGACAGCATGTCGTGGATGTACGTGTCGCGGTTGATCGTCATGTAGGGTGCGCGCCAGATCGGATAGAAGACGGGCACCGCCGGCCGGCGCGATGCCGCGCTGCGTACCCGCTCGTAAAGCGGCTGGATCTCGCCGACGATCTCGGCGGCTCGCGCCTCGGTCCCCGTCACCGCGCCGAGCTCGGTGATCAGCCCGATGCCGTCGGCCACCGTTCGCGGATACGTGACCCACACCGGGATCGACCACGCCCGGAGCGCTTCGACGTGCTCGCGCAGATTCTCCTCGATGTTCGCGATGACCAGGTCGGGCTCGAGACGCCGGATCTTGTCCAGATCCGGATTCTTCTCGCCGCCGATCCGCGTCTTGTCGGCGACGACCTCCCGCGGCTCGACGCAGTAGACCGTGATCCCGACCAGCGCATCGGCGAGGCCGAGCGCACAGAGCGTTTCGGTGAGGCTCGGCACGAGCGACACGATGCGCCGCGGCGGGCGCTCGAGCTCGACGGCCATCCCAGATGAGTCGACGGGCGCGACCATCAGACGCGTCCGCGTCCTACGCGTCCAGGTCGAGCGCCGGCGACTCCTTCCACAACGGCTCGCCCTCGGGCTTGAAGTTCTTGGTGTTCACGAAATGAAGACCGTGATGCAGGTTCATCTTGAACTTGCCGCCGCCGTAGCGGCCGCCGATCCAGCGCGTCGGATCGTCGAGGAAGGGCTCCATCTCCGCCGACGGCAGGCGGACGAGCCACTTGAAGCGGATCGTGCCGGCCCACGGCTCCTGCACGCCGATCGTCGCGGTGAAGTCGGGCCAGACGCGCGCGTACTCCTCCAGGATTTCTCGGCGGGTCGGACGCTCGACACCTCGGTTGACGAGATTACGCTTGAGGTACGGCTCGATGAGATCCCAGCACCACGACGCAATCACTGCGGCGCGCAGTGTATCATGGCCGCGTGCGGATGGCCGTCCATCGCAGCGCGCTCTGGGCGTTGCTCGCCGCGAAGCTTGTCGGGGGCTGGGGCGTCGGCTGGGACATTCGCTGGCACCTCGTCATCGGCCGCGATTCGTTCTGGATTGCGCCGCACGTGATGACCTACGCGTCGGTCGTCGTCGCATCGCTGATCTCGCTCGGCGTTCTCCTGATCGAAACGTGGAGTACGCGTCACCGCGCGAGGTCGCCCGGCGTCATCACGGTCGCCGGGCTCAGCGGCACGCGCGGCTTTCACCTGGCGTGGTGGGGCATGGCGATCGTCATCCTGGCGGCGCCCATCGACGACCTCTGGCACCGTCTCTTCGGACTGGATGTCACGCTGTGGAGCCCGCCTCACCTGCTCGGCCTGGCCGGCTCACAAGTCGGCAATCTCGGCGGGCTGCTGATCGCGCTCGAGGCGTACGACCGCGGCGTCAAGCGCCTGGCCGCACTCGTGACGAGCGGCGTGTTCCTGCTCGGCACGTTCTACATCGTGGTCGACCAGTCGGTTCAAACCGCGTTCCTGCGCGGCGGGCTCTTCTTCTTCACCTATCCGGTGCTCGGCTCGCTCGCGTTCACGTACGCGCTGGTTCTGGTAGCCCGTATCGCGGGGAGCCGCGCCGCGCCGGCCACCTTGGCGATCGGCGCGCTCCTCGTGCAGATCTCGATCCTGCTCGTCGGCGACGTCGGCTTCGCGATCCTCCAGCCCACGCCGGCGATCGACAAAGCGATCGCCGCCGACCCGACCTCGCCGGTCGCCATCGCCCACGAGATGGCCCGCCGCAACGGATGGGTCCCCGGGCGCTCGATGATCCTGCGCCTGGCGCCGCTGGTGCCCGCCGCGCTCATGGCACTCGCGGATCCGATCCGGCGCTGGCGCACCGCCACGGCCGTCTTCGCCCTCGCCATGGTCGCCGCCTCGGCGCTGGCGCTCGGACGCCTGCCTGCGCTGAGCCACGCGCTTCCCTCACCGACCGACGCCATGATCGCCCTCGTCGCCGCGCTCGCCTGTGCCGGCGTCTCGGCGTGGTGCGCGGTGAAGACCGCGGACGCCTTCGCCCGCGCGGCGCCTCGCTCTCCCGCCGTGCTCGATCTCGCGCCGATCGCCGCAAAGGGTTAGCGCCTGAGCGCCAAGCAGGAGATTCGCGAGCGCGTGTGGGCGCTGCTCACCGAGCGCCGGGTCGGCCGCTTTCCGATGCCGCTCCACGACCGGATCCCGAACTTCGCGGGTGCCGAGGCGGCGGCACGCCGGTTGGCTGAGCTACCGGAATGGCGGGCCGCCCGGCGCATCAAATGCAACCCGGATGCGCCTCAGCGGGCCGTGCGCCTGGCGGCGCTCAAGGAAGGCAAGACCGTCGTGATGGCGGTGCCGCGGCTACGCGCCGAGCGCTGCTTCCTGCGCCTGGATCCGGGCGAGCTCGAGGGCAAGCTCGCCGCGGCGGCGACGATCAAGGGCGCGTCCACGCTCGGCACGCCCGTGACGCCCGCGCAGATCGGGCGGATCGATCTGATCGTGGCCGGCAGCGTCGCCGTCACCTCGAAGGGCGCGCGGCTCGGCAAGGGCGGAGGCTACAGCGACCTCGAATTCGCGCTGGCACGCGCGGCAGGTCTCGTCGGCGAGGACACGCCCGTCGTGACCACGGTCCACGAGCTGCAGGTCGTCGACGATCGCATTCCGATGACGGCCCACGACGTTCCGCTCGACTTCGTCGTCACGCCCGAGCGCGTAGTTAGAACTGGCCGCCGCTTCGCGAAGCCCGCCGGCATCATCTGGAATGAGCTGTCCGAGGCGCAGCTCGCCGACATGCCCGCGCTCGCCCGGCTGGCCCCGAAGCGCGCACGCAAAGCGCGCCGGCGCGCCTGAGCCGCGCCGCTCAGGCTTTCAAGATTTCGCGGCCGCGCCACGCGGCGAGCCGGTCGAGCAGCTCGCCCGGCGTCTGGGCGAAGAGCAGCAGCGCGGCGTTGTCCGGGCTCACGAAGCGCTCGCGCATGGCGTGGTCGATCAGGGCGCGCAGACCGTCCCAGTAGCCGTCGACGTTCAGCGCACCGATCGGCTTACCGTGAATGCCGAGCTGGGCCCACGTCAGCGCCTCGAACGTCTCGTCGAGCGTGCCGAGCCCTCCCGGCAGCACGGCGAAGCCGTCGACCAGCGAGGCCATCAACGCTTTGCGCTCGTGCATCGAGCTGACAACCCGGAGCTCGGTGAGGCCGGGATGCGCGAGCTCGCGCGCGGCGAGCGCCTCGGGAATGACGCCGATCACCTCGCCGCCGCGCCGCAGGACGGCGTTGGCGAGGGCTCCCATCATGCCGACGGCGCAGCCGCCGTAGACGAGCCCGATGCCGCGAGCGACCAGCTCGGCGCCGAGCTCGCGGGCCGCGTCCGCGTAGGCGGGGCGCGCCCCCTCGGCGGCGCCGCAGAAGACGCAGATCCGCTTCATAGCGAACCCGCGAACTCAGCCGTGAGCGTCCCCGAGTAGACTTCCTCGACGGGACCGTCCAGGCGCAGCGACCAGTCCGGCCGCACCTCGACCGTGAGCTGACCACCGGGCATGCCCACTTTCACGCGACCGTGCGCGCAGAGGCCGTTTTTCACCGCCGCCGACGCCGCACCGCAGGACGACGAGCCCGACGCGAGCGTGTAGCCCGCGCCGCGCTCCCAGATCAAGATGTCGATCGCGTCGCGCGCGGCAACCCGGGCGAACTGGACGTTGGTCCGGTTCGGAAAGGCCGGGTGGCGCTCGATCAGCGGTCCGAGCCGCCTGCACTCACCCTCGTCGAGCCGGTCGACGAACGTGATGCAATGCGGGTTGCCGACCGACACCGCGGTCACCGACAAGCTGGTGCCGTCGCTCAGCTGGAGCGGCACACTCACGACCTCGCGATCGGGGCCGTTCATCGGGATCTCCGGCGCGCGGAACGTCGCCCGGCCCATCTCGACCGTGACGAACCCCATGCGGCCGCCCTCGAGGCGGCACTGGCACTCGACGACGCCGCCCTTGGTGTCGACCGTGAACGTCGTCTTCTTCGTGCGGCCGTGATCCCAGAGATACTTCGCGAAGATCCGAAGCCCGTTGCCCGACTTCTCCGCCTCGCTGCCGTCGGGGTTGAAGATGCGCAAGCCGAAATCGGCCCGCGCCGAGGGAACCAGCAACAAGATACCGTCCGAGCCCACGCCCCAGTTCCGGTCACAGATCCGCCCGATCGCCTTCTCGGAGAGCGGCGCCTTGAGGTCCTTTTCCTCCATCACGATGTAGTCGTTGCCCAGCCCGTGGCCCTTCGCGAAGGGGATCATGGCCGCGCCAGCTCCACGCGGCGCCCCGTGGCCGCCGAGACATACCCCGCGTAGATCACCTCGACCACCTCGCGGGCCAAGAGCCCGCCCGAGAGCGGCTCGCGCCGCTCGCTGATCGCGCCGACGAAATCTTCGAGCTCCTGCGGATAGCCGCGCATCCAGTCCTCTTCCGGGCTCGGGAACTGCCAGCCCGCCTTGGTTTCGACCTTCTCCGTGATGTACTCGTCGCCCCACACCGACGCGTCGGGCGCGTACACGCTCAGCGTGTTGTTGGGATTGATGTTCGCCTGGATCACCGCGTTCGTCAGGTACGCGGTCACGACGTTGCGGACGCCGCCGAGCGTGATGTCATTCGAGTGGATCGTCGCCATCGTGCCGTCGTCGAAGGTGATCACGGCGACCGACCAATCCTCGACGTCCTCGGCAAGGGTCGACATGTGGCGCTTGAGCCCCGCGACCGCCGGAAGCCGCGAGAGGCTCGCCACCTCGGCGAAGATCGCGCGCGAGCGGATCGGACGCCCCGTACGCCGAATGCCCTCCCAGTGCTTGAGCTGCAGCACGGCGCCGATCGGGTGCGAGCCCATCCGCAAGAGCGAGCCGCCGCCCGCGCTCCGCCACCGGCGCGCGTAGGCCGCGTGAGAGCCTGAGTGGCTCTCCTCCGCCCGGAGCTCGAGGATCGCGCCTCCGCTCGCCTCGAGCAGTCGGCGAAGCTTGGCGACCGGCGGCGCGTAGACGAAGTCCTCCGCATAGCAGAGGATGACGCCGGCGCGCGCGACCGCCTCGAGCACGGCGTCGGCATTCGCGAGCGCGGTCGCGAGCATCTTCTCGCGCGGCTCGCTCGCCTCGCAGAAGGCGCCGGTCAGCGGCTTCTCGACGATGACGTGCTTGCCGGCGCGCGCGGCAGCGATCGCGATCTCGTGGTGGCTGTCGGTCGTCGCGCAGATGTCGACCACGTCGACGTCGGGCGACTCGACCAGCGCCCGGTAGTCGGTGAAGACCCGCGGAATCGCGTGGCGCCGGGCGAAGGCTTCCACCTCTCCGCGCGTGCGCGAGCACACCGCGGCGAGCTCGGCGCGCGTGCCCAGAAGCGGCCGGTAGTTCGCCGCGTGCAGCTCGGCCGCGAAGCGAGCGCCGACGATGCCGATCCGGAGCGCGCTCACGCCGGCCGCGCCTTGAACCAGTCGCGCACGCGCTCGGCCGGGCTCCGCACGTCGCACGGAAGACGGTGGCGATATTTGTCGGCGAAGCGCGAGAGCGCCGAGTCGCGCTTCGCGAGATCGGCGCGCTCGAGGCCCGGATCGTCGTCGAATCCCCGGGTGCGTGTCTTGCCGCCGTGATGGCGGAACGGGGCGTTGACGATCAGGCACCTTCGACCGCGGTCGACGACGGCCAGCGACAGGTCGCGGTCGATGCCGTGATAGAAGCCGTAGCCCTCGTCGAGCCCGCCGATCGCGTCGAGGAGCGCACGCGAGATGCAGAGGCACACCGCGTCGACGAAGGCCACTTCCTCCCACGGCGCCTTGACGGTCGGATGCGGCAACAGGCTGTGGACCACCGTACGCCCCACGAGCCGGCCGCTGGCCCTGAGCCGCTTGGCGCCGTAGAGCCCGGCCAGGCCCACGCCGGGCTCGGCCAGCGCGGCAAGCAGGCGCGAGAGCCACGCCGGCTCGACCATCTCGGTGTCGTTGTGCAAGAGGCACACGAACTCCGTGTCGGTCAGCCGCCAGGCTCGGTTGAGCGCCGCGATCACGTTACCGTTCGTCTCGCTGCGCGCGATCGTGAGCGGATACGGATACGGAAAGCGGTCGAGGAATTCGGGGGTGCCGTCGCTCGACGCGTTGTCGGCGACGACCAGCCGGAAGGGCTCGGTTGTCGTCCGGAGGCTTTCTAGGCAAGCCTGCGTGTGCGCGAGCCCGTTGTAGACGGCCATCACGAGGCTGACGCGCGGGACTGCGCGCACAGCCTCGCTAACGCTTGTCGATCGGGACGTACGTCGCGTGCGTCGGGCCGGTGTACTCGGCGCGCGGCCGGATCAGCCGGTTGTTCGCGTGCTGCTCCATCACGTGGGCCGCCCACCCGACCACGCGGCTCATCGCGAAGATCGGCGTGAACTGATCGGTCGCGATCCCCATCGACGAATACGCGGCGCCGGAAAAGAGGTCGACGTTCGGGAAGATCTTCTTCTGCTCGCCGACGACGCGCACCACCGTGTCGAGGATCTGGACCGCGCTCGTGTCACCGGCCTGCTTGCCGAGCTCCTGCGCGAGCCGGTGCAGATGCTTGGCGCGCGGGTCCTCGACGCGATAGACGCGATGGCCGAAGCCCATGATCCGGCCGTGATCGGCCAGGATCTTGCGAATCGCCGCCTCCGCGTTCGCCGGCGTCTTGATCTTCTGGACCATCAGCATGACCTGCTCGTTGGCGCCGCCGTGCAGCGGCCCCTTGAGCGCGCCGATCGCCGAGACGATTGCCGAGTGCAGGTCCGACATGGTCGCCGCGGTCACGCGGGCCGCGAAGGTCGAGGCGTTGAACTCGTGATCGGCGTGCAGGATCAGGGCGACGTCGAACGTCTTCTCGGCGAGCGGGCTCGCCCGCTTGCCCGTGAGCATGTACAGGAAGTTCGACGCGAGGTTGAGCTTGGGGTTCGGCGCGACCGGCGCCTTGCCTTTGCGGATCCGGTCCCACGCGGCCACCAGGGTCGGCATCTGCGCGGTCAGCCTGAGTGCCTTGCGAGCCGTCGCGTCCTTGGAGTTATCGGGGGCGTCCGGGTCGTACGCCGACAGCGCCGAGATGCCCGTTCTCAGCACCTCCATCGGCGTGGTCTTCTTCGGCAGGGCCTTCAGGAGCGAGACGATGCCCGCCGGGAGCTTCCGGTTCGCGGTGGCGTTGAGCGCCTTCGTGTGCGCGACGAGCTCCTTCTTGCTCGGGAGCCCGCCATGCCAGAGAAGGAAGATCACTTCCTCGAAGGACGAGTGCTCGACGAGGTCGTTGACGTCGTAGCCGCGATAGACGAGGCGGCCCTCACGTCCGTCGATGAAACAGATGTCCGACGTCGAAACGACGATGTCTTCGAGACCGCCTCGGCCCCCGGTACCCATGGTCTTCCCTCGTCGTAAGGTGTGATGAAACCGCGTTTGCTTTTACCATACCCCCGGCGATGCTTCAAGGCGACCCCGGGCGCGTGCAGGGCTACTACGACGAGCATCCGATCAGCGAGGCCGGCGTGCTCGCGGCCCTGGCCGACCGCGGCCTCACCGGCTCGCTCACCGCCGAGAGCCTGTTCGAATTCGACCAGGACCACTACGGCGGGCTCGCGGCGGTCGACGCGTTGGCCCACCGCGCCGGAGTCAGCCGCACGAGCCGGGTGCTCGACCTGTGTGCGGGCCTCGGCGGGCCGGCGCGGTTCGTGGCGAACCGGCGTGGCTCGGCCGTCGTGGCCCTCGAGCTTCACCCCGCCCGGGCGGCGGGCGCGGCCCGTCTCAACCGACTGGTGAAGCAAACGCGCGTCAGCGTCGTTCGCGCGGACGCGATGAAGCTTCCCTTCGTCGACGCCGCGTTCGACGCCTGCCTGAGCCAGGAGGCACTCCTGCACATCGCCGACAAGCCGGGCGTGCTCCGCGAGTGCCACCGCATCCTCGTCCCCGGCGGCCGCATGGCCTTCAGCGACTGGATCGCGTTTCCGAGCCTCGGCGATCGGGAGCGCGCGAGGCTCTGGGAATGGATGGCCGCCACGACGCTTCAAACGCTCGACAGTTATCGAACCCTGCTCGGGCGCGCGGGATTCTCGGGGATCGAGGCGGAGGACCTGTCGGGCGAATGGCGGACGATCGTGCGAAAGCGGCTCGAGCTTCACCGGGCACTGCGCCGGGAGCGAGAGGCCCGGTTCGGCCGGCAGCAGTACATCGACTACGACGAGCTCCACACGTATTTCGTGGGGCTGATCGAGGCCGGAAAGCTCGGTGGAGGCCGCTTCAGCGCGGCGCGCTGAAGTCCAGCGGGCCCAGGTACGTCCCCGGGCTCAGCGACGGAAGCGCTTCAGCAAATCTTGTACGCCTTTTTCGACCTTTTCACGGTCGACCTGCCCGGCGAGCGACGCTGGATCGACCCGAACCGACGGCGACGACGCATTTCCGGTGACTGTCGCTTTCACCACGCCACGCCCGTGGTCGACGCGCAGGTCGAGGTTCATCTTTCCGGTCGGCAGTCCGTAGTCGCCGGCCACACCCACCTTCAGCGCCTTAGTCGTGTAGAGCAGGTCCTTCGTGTTGAGCACGCCGTTCGTGATCTGGTAGTTGCCGGTGATCGACTCGAAGTCGACCGGTGACGACGTGAGCGAGCTCGGCACGTCGGCGGCGAGCACCGAGGTCGCCACCCCGGCCACCCGAGTGACGACCGCGACCAGCGCAAGCGCCTGCGGGCCAACCACCTTGCCAGGCCCGATTTTGAGATGGCCTGAGCCGTTGAGCGTGTTCAGGAGGTCGGCCGTATTCGTCGACAGCGTGCCACCCGTCAGGTCGAGGGGACCAGTGACCGCGTAGCCCTCACACAAGAAGTCCACCAGGACTTTCTCGACCGGAACCGACTTGATCGTCAGGTCGCTGAGCTGCAGGCGCGTACCGTGCTCGAGTGTGGCCGTCAGATTCGTGTTGATCGTCCCCGAGGCGAGCGAGGTCGTGACCGGACGGCTCTGCAAACGCGTGCCTTCGTACGACACGCCGGCCAGCTTCAAGAGGCCGAGCGACAGCGTCCGCTGCTTGGGCTCCGGGCAGGCCTGGGTGGTCTGCGTCACCCTCATGCTGGCGAGCTCGACGGTCCCGGAGACTCGGGGCGCGCCGAGCGTACCGCTGAGCGCGAAGTCACCCTTGATCGGACCGGCGATCGTCGGCGTCGGGCCGGCCGCGGCCGCGACGAGCTTCTCGATGTCCTTGCCTTCGATCCCCACCTTGGCGCGCACTCCGGCGTCGGTGAACGTCTTGGCGCCGTTGAGCGCGACGACTCCATCGGCAAGCTTCACCGCGAGATCCCCCGGCTTGACGACGAGCGCGCCCTTGAAGCCGAGCTGCGTGCCCTGTCCCGTCACTGTGACGTCGAGGTCCTCGACGCGGTAGGGCGTCTGCGCGGGACCCTTCCCGCGCGTCACGTAGGTGATGATGCCCTTCTCGACCTTGATGCGCGACACGATCGCGGCGGCACCACCGCCGGTCGCAGCGCCGCTCGAGCGGCTCGGCCGCGCCGCGGCTTTCGCCTCGGAGGGCGGCGCCAGGCTGGCGACGTTCAGCCGTCCTTCGGCGTTCTGGATGAGCGCAATGCGCGGCTCTCGGAGCGTGATGTCGCCGAACTCGACCTTACCGGTCAAGAGCGGACGCAGCTTGAGATAGATCCGTCCCGTCTCGAGCGTGAGGAATGGCGTCGTGCCGAACTGCGCATCCTCGGCGACCTCGAGCTTGTGAAGCTCGATCGACGGCAGCGGGAACAACGCGACCGACAGCGACTCGAACTTGACGGGCCGGCCGACCGCCTGCGCCGCGCTCGAGGCGATCATCGCCTGGACCCGCGGCGTGTCGATCAGGCGCGGGAGTACGATCGCCGCGATGATCGTCAGGACGACGATCACCGCGGCGACGATGCCGAGCCACTTCAGGGCGCGCTTCACGGCGCGCCCTCACCCGCGGCTACGCGGTCTGGATCGCCGACAGCCGCCAGGGCTTCGGACCAACCGGGCGCGCGAACGTCCAGTATTCCTGGACCTCCACGGGCGAGGTCGCCCCCTCCACGACCGCACCGGTCGTATCGTCGACCGTGTAGTCGACGAGCGACAAGGCGAAATACACCGTCACCCAATCCTGACCGCTCTCCTGCCAGGCCTCGCTGAGCTCGGCGCGCGAGAACTGCACGCGCTCGATCCGGTTCGTCCGCCGCGCCCCTCGCAGCTGATCGCACTGGGCCTGAAGACGAGCGTACTCCTGGGGCGTGAGCCGGTCCTGCACTCCGGTCAGGTCACGCTTGACGATGCCCGCCTGGACGTCGATGAAGGCGCCCTTGGCCCACTCGGTGAACGCGTCCGGATCGAAGCCGGCGTCCATCGAGCGGATATGACCGATCCCGCGATCGAGGTCCGACGGTCCGGAAGGCGCCTCCATCACGGCGCCGCCGCCCCCGGTCGACCACCCCTGCCCCGTCGAGCCGTACGCGCTGGCCCCCGCATACGCGGGCTCGGGCCTGGCACTTCGGCCGCGGAGCATCCGGAACACCAGGAAGGCCGCGCCGCCCATCAGCAGGAGCTCGAGGAGCCCGAGGCCGCCGCCGAAGCCGCTACCCATACCGCCGAATAGCATCGAGCCGATCAGCCCGCCCAGCGCGAAGCCGGCAAGACCGCCCATGAGGCCGCCGAACATCCCGGGCCGCTGCTGCATCGGCTGGGGTTGGCTCGTCGACGTGGACGGCTGCGTCGTCCGAGACGGGCTCGACGGCGTCGTCGACGGCGAGGCCGGCGACGAATACGAGCGCGAGCCGCGGCTCCCGCCGCTCGTGGCGCGCGCCCACACCGACGCGGTGTCAAGGAGTAGGAGCGAAACCAGCGACAACCCGAATATGAGCACCAAAGCTCTTGTTCGCATGGTTGGACCTCCGGGCGTCATTGTAGCGTGGTTACGGGATGAGCAGGACCTTGCCCGTCGTCTTCCGCGCTTCCAGCGCCCGATGCGCGTCCGCCGCGTCCTTCAGCGGAAACTCGTACTCGGTACGCAGCTTGAGCTTGCCGTCCCGGATCCAGCCGAGCAGCTCCTCGGAGCGCTGCAGGAGCTCGGCGCGCGTAATGATGTGGTGGTTGAGGCTCGGCCGGGTCACGAATAGCGACCCCTTCGCGTTCAGCACCTGGAGGTCGAACGGCCCGATCGGTCCGCTCGACTGGCCGTAGAGCGCCATCATGCCGCGCGGCGCCAGGCAGTTGAACCCCTTGTCGAAGGTCGTCTGGCCGACCGAGTCGTAGACCACCTGGAGCCCCTTACCGTCGGTCAGCCGCTTCACCTCGGCCTCGAAATCCTGCTTCGTGTAGAGGATCACGTCAGAGGCCCCAGCCTCGCGTGCGAGCTTGGCTTTGTCTTCGGTCGACACGGTGCCGATGACCCTGGCACCGCGCATCTTCGCGATCTGGCACAGCAGCAAGCCGACGCCGCCGGCCGCCGCGTGAACGAGGCAGGTGTCGCCACTCTTCAGCGGATAGGTCGAGCAGGCCAGATAGTGCGCCGTCAGGCCTTGCAGCATCGCAGCCGCGCCCTGCCGGGTGCTGATCCCCTGCGGCAGGACGACGAGGCGCGCGGCCGGGACGGCCGCGTATTGAGCATAGGCACCGGGCACTCCCGTGTAGGCGACTTTGTCGCCGACCTTGACCTCGGTCACGTTCGGGCCGACCGCTGTGACCGTGCCGCCTGCCTCGAGCCCCAGAGTGAGCGGCAGCGCCAGCTTGTACTGGCCGGAGCGCTGATACACGTCGATGTAGTTGATACCTGCCGCATCGACCTTCACCGTCGCCTCGCCGGCTTTCGGCGTCGGCTCCGGAGTGTCCTCGAAGCGAAGCACGTCGGGACCGCCGGGCGCGTTGACTCGGATCGCCTTCATCAGGAACCTCCCAGGAATTTCGGCTGGATGCGGCCGGGATTATAGCACCGGGCTCGGAGCCCGCCGGTCGAGCAGCCCGTGGATCCAACGGTACATCGCATAGGCCTCGAGCGCGAACGGAGGAAAGCCTAGATAACCGAGCACCGGCATTTCGAAAATCTTGATGCCGCCCATATAGGGGACGGTGTAGGTCCAGCGGGTCGCCGCCCCGTAGTTCCAGAGCTCCCACAGCACGCCGCAGACCGCGCCGCTGCCGAGCAGGGCCAGCAGCCGCGACGCGTCGCCCTGGGCCAGATCGCCGAGGCACGACGGCACCCCGCGCCGATAATTCAGCGGCTCGAGCAGCAGGACCCAGCCGGCCCAGACCAGCGGCACGAGCCACTGCGAGACTACGACCAGCGGCAGCACGACGCCGACGACACCAACTACGACTGCCAGGCGGAGCAGTCCGGACGGCGGACGCCAGGGACGAACACGCGCTCGGCGGAACACAGTCGATCTCAGGACTGCGGCCGTCAGGAACATCGCGGGAAAGATCGTCGCGAAGGCCCAGTCGTAGCCGACCCGACGCAGGAACAGGTTCGGCTCGAGGCCGTGGTATTGCCACCACAGACCCACGGCGTCCTCGCCGCCGCGCCAGAATCGAGGCGCGTTGTAGAGCTCGAAGAGCCACCAGCACAGGACCGACGCGAGGGCGACCAGCACGCCGTCGACCCGGTCGGTCGTCAGATAGGACCGCCCGGTGAGCCGCGCCGCCAGCGCGTCGACGAACAGCACGTAGCCGGTCCACACGATCGGCGTGAACCAGCCGGCCACGACCGGTTGCCCGGCGAACAGGAGGATCTCGGCGGCGGCGATGACGCCGAGCCCGATCCAGCCGTGGGCGAAGCTCACCGCATCGAGGCGAGGTCGATCGTGAAGCGGCTGACGTCGCGTCCGTCGGTGTCGCGGACGACCAGAACGAGCCGCGCCTTGGGTCCGATCTCCTTCACGGGAAAGCCGTAGACGCAGCGCGCGAGGTAGCCGCCGTGCTCGGTCCGCATCGCGGTGCGCTCGTTCTGCACGAACGACGGCTCGATCTCACGGTCGCTCACCAGAATGCGGGGCGTAAAGAACCGCGCAAAGTCCTCGCGCTGGCCGCGCAGGCTCGCCCAGATCACGAGGCGGTCCTGTTGCTCGCGCAGGAGCTTCTGCGGCTCGCTGTCCTTCATGCGCTCGTTTTTGAACGCCGCGTTACGCGCGGCCAGGACGAGGCGGTGGAACGGTGTGATCACGGTGACCGAGTCGCCCGCCGGGTTCGCCACCCGCCACTCGGCGTCGAAGGGGCCCTCGCGCGTGGCCGATTGAGCGCCCACGCGAAGCGCGTCGCTCCGCTGCTGGGGCTCGAGCGTGAAGGACGCGGCGCGCGCGAGCGGCGGCGGGGCGAGCAGCAGGGCCAGGAGCGCCGTGAGCGCCAGGCCGCTCACTTCGCGTCGCCGACGATGACCAGGTCGAAGCTTTGCGGCGGAAAGAACTTCCCGGCCACCCGCTGCACGTCGGCGGCGGTGACCTTACCGATCCGCTCCTTGTAGCGGTCGGCGTAGTCGAGCCCGACGCCGCGCTCCTCGATGGCGACGAGGAAGTCAGCGACCTTGCCCGAGGTGTCCAGGCGCAGCGGAAAGCTTCCGATCAGATATTGCTTCGCGAGCGCGAGCTCTCGGTCGGCGACCGGCTCGCGCGCCATGCGGGCGAGCTCCTCGCGGATCATGCCGACCACCTTGGGAACCTCGACGGTCCGAGTCTGCGCCGACACGGCGAACGATGCGCCGTGACGCCAGGGCGACACCCAGCTGTACACCGAGTACGCCAGCCCCGATTCTTCTCGAACCCGCGTGTAGAGGCGAGACGCGGAGCCGCCCCCGAGCACGTACGAAGCGACGGCCAGCGGGAAGTATTCCGGGTCCGTCTGACCGATCGCCTGGCGTCCGAACATGATCGTCGCCTGGCTCAGCTCGCGCTTGATCGTTTCCTCGCGGGCCGCGCCCGCTGACGTGGCCGTCGGCGCCGACGGCGCCGGCGTGGTCGGGCGAGCCCATGAGCCGAGGCGCGCCATCACCTCGCGCCGAGCCTCGTCCACCGTGACCGCGCCGACCACCGCGACGATGGTGGCATCGGGCCGAGCCCGCTCGCGATAGAACTTCACGACGCCGTCGCGCGTGAGCCGGCCGACCGTCTCGCGTGTGCCCTCGACCGGCAAGCCGTAGGGATGTCCCTGGAAGATGAGCCGGCTCAGCGCGCGCGCCGCCACCGTGTTCGGGTCTTCCTCGGACCGCTTGATCGCCGCCTGGATCTCGGCCACCTTGCGCGTCACTTCCGCCTCGGGAAAGGCGGGCGTCAGGACCACCTCGGACAAGAGATCGAGCCCGAGCGTGATGTCTTTCTTCTGGGCGGTCAGCGACACGGAGAGACCGTCGCGGGACGCGCCGGCCTGCAGGCTCGCGCCCACGAACTCGATCGCCGAGTCGAGCTCGGGACCCGTGCGCTTCGCGGTCCCGCGCGTGAGCACGGACCCGGTGAGATTGGCGAGCCCCGCCTGATCCGGCGGATCGTAGATCGAGCCGGCCCGCATGTAGACACGCACGGCGACGATCGGCACCGCGGGCCGCTCGGCGACCAGCAGCACGATCCCGTTCGGAAGCACCTCGCGGTGAGCGATCGGCGCCGCCCCAGCCGGAGAACACGCGAGCCCTGAGGCCAGCATCGCCGCGCCGAGCGTCGAGAGATATCGCGTCATCACGACTTCGGCAGCAGGACGCCGACGCTCTTCTTGTCGGGCCCGAACCAGGTGCGCGCCACGCGCGTGAGGTCGGCGGCCGTGACCGCTCGAATCTTTGCCACGAACGACTCCTTGAGCGCGAACCCGCCGATCAGCTCGAAGCGCGCCAGCATCGAGGCGCGCTGGTGGATCGAGTCTTCCTGATAGACGAAGGCCGCCTCCATCTGATTCTTTGCGCGCGCGAGCTCCTCGTCGGTAACGGGCTCAGTCTTGAGACGCTCCATGTGCGCGATCAGCTCGGCTTCGAGCTTCTCCGGCGTCTGGCCGGGCATCGGAGTCGCCCAGAACCAGAAGAGGTTCGGGTCGATGGAGAAGTATGAGTAGTCGCCGCCGGCCTCGAGCGCCAGCTGGCGCTGGTAGACCAGGTCGCGATAGAGCCGCGAGGCTCTCCCGCCCGCCAGGATCGTCGAGAGCAGCTCGAGCGCCGCCGCGTCGTCCGACTTCTGGTTCGGCACGTGCCACGCCAGATACACGATTGGCAGCTGCGCCTGCTTCGTCACGGTCACGCGCCGCTCACCGTTCTGCGGCGGCTCGATCGCGAGGACCGGCGGCGGGACCTTGCCGCGGGGGATGCGGCCGAAGCGGCGCTTGATCTTCTCGAGGAGCTCGTTGGCCTTGAACGCGCCCACCGCGACCACGAGCGCGTTGTTCGGGACGTAGTACGTCTTGTAGAACGCACGGATCTCCTCGGGCGTGATCCGCTTGATGTCCTCCATCCAGCCGATGATCGGCGCCCCGTAGGCATGCGCCTTGAAGGCGATCGAGCTCACCTCCTCGCCGAGGAACCCGCCGGGATCGTCCTCGGTGCGCGTGCGCCGCTCCTCGATGACGACCTCGCGCTCGGAGCCGATCTCCTTGGCGTCGAGGAGGAGATTCTGCATCCGGTCGGCCTCGAGATCGATCACGAGATCGACCTTGTCGGCCGCAATGTTGACGTAATACGACGTCACATCCTGCGAC
>Ga0207428_10000341_pt1 | contig 60709 bp, 57 predicted proteins | sample RhiMethybrSRZTD1_FD_187600 | JGI IMG/M metagenome (GOLD analysis project Ga0207428, IMG submission 187600) | Populus rhizosphere microbial communities from Tennessee, USA - Rhizosphere MetaG P. TD hybrid SRZTD1 (SPAdes) (version 3) | ecosystem: Host-associated > Plants > Roots > Rhizosphere >...
GGAAGAGCAGATATGGAGTCTCCCTGAATACGGTGGCGTAATTCGCCAGGGTCGGCCGCTCCGGGATGAGCGTGGCCTCGTACCCGTAGATCTCCTTGTCGTGCTTGAGCGAGGTCGCGATCATCCAGTAGAACGGAATCAGCGTCCACAGGAGCATCAGGATCAGCGCGCCGTTTCCCACGCCCTTGAACACGCGCCGCTGCGTCGTCACCCTCAGGGCCATGACCTACTCCCCCTTTTCGCGCAGCATGCGGCGGGTCAGAAATACGATGAAGACCACGAGCAGAGGGAAGAAGATCAGCGACACAGCCGCACCCATCCCCAGCCGCTGAGCCCCGCCGAGCGCCAGGTGGTAGGCCAGCACGGGGAAGATCATCGTGCGATCAGAGGGGCCGCCGTTCGTCAGGATCAGGACGAACTGAATGCCAGCCGAGGTCAAAATGGCCGATAGCATCACGGCGGTGATGAAGATCGGCTGCAAGCGAGGCAGCGTGATGTACGAGAACTGCTGGAGCACCGAGGCTCCGTCGATTTCCGCGGCTTCGTACAGCTCTTTTGGAATGGCTTGCAATCCCGCCAGGAAGCTCATCGTGAAAAACGGCGTCCCCTGCCAGACCACCACGATGATCACGGACAGCATCGCGAGGTGCGGGTCGGAGAGCCACGAGATCGTCTCGTCGATCAGGTTCAGACGCACCAGGACGTTGTTGATGAGCCCGCTGGCGTCGTCGAAGATCCAGCGCCAGTTCAGGGCCGACATGACCGTCGGAATGGCCCAGGGAATCAACAGGATCGAGCGAAACAGGTTGTTGCAGAAGCGCTCTTGATTGAGGACCAGGGCCATGCTGAGGCCGAAGACGAACTTGAGCCCCACCCCGATGCCGGTATAGGCGACGGTGTTGATCACGGCCCGCAGGAACTGCTCGCTGCCGAACAGCTCCCGGTAATTGTCCAGCCCGATGAAGCGACCGGGCGCGCCGGCAGTCTTCGCCTGGAAGGTCATCACGATGGCGCTGGCGAACGGGTAGGCGACCAGCCCTACGATGACGAGCAGCGCCGGAAAGAGGAAGAGATACCCCAGGATCCGGTCCTGCGTGACGCGTCGCAGGATCGGGCCGCCCCGCATGCCACGGCGAGACGTTGTTGGGAGGGGCAGACTTACGGTCGTCGTCGTGGCCATAGCCCGTGTCCTCCAGCAAGAAGTTGGGCACGCACCAGGAGTTGAAACCCAATAGCAGGCGGCGGCGCCACCCGCAAGGGTTATTTACATGATTCTCTGGGTGTCAAGACGGCCGCACGGTGGGCGGCTTGGCGGGAACGGGGTTTCTCAGCTCAGCAGGCGAGTGAGCTGAGACACGGTCTTGACGGTTTCGAATTCGTGCACCACCCCGAGGCTCGCCTCGACCTTGTCCGGGGCCAGCCCGGACAATGGCACCAGCCTCCGGTACTTCGCGTCGACGTCGGCCCATTCGATTCCGCAAGGGGCGGACCCGCGCGGAAAGTCGACGTGAGCAGAGAACTGTCGGCCGTCCTTCAAGGTGATCGTGACCGTCGCGCCGTGATGATGCGGGAAGCGGTCCGGATACGGTGGCGGGTTCGGGTCGACGGTCACCTTGTCGATGAGCCGTCGAATCACCGGGTCGGCGACCTTCTCGGGCGAGACGTGGATCCAGCCGTAGCCCCGGTCGGCCACCGCGGCCGCGATGAAGTAGGCGGGGCTGTGCGCCACCCCGATCAGATCGGTCGGATGTCTGGGCCCGGGCAGTGTGCGGTACTTCGCCGATGAGAGCTTGATGTCGGCTACGTCCGCCGGGTCGACGTGTCCGGCGATCGCGGCGTTGGCGGCTGCCTCCGCCGCGGCGTGGTGCGGATGACCACCGGGTACCAGCTTGATCGCCATGTTCGTGGTGATGTCCCACGACTGGCCCAGATCTTTCGTCACATCCCCCAGGTGATCTCCGCCGTACGCGGAGAAAAATCCGCGCGGCATCTCCAGCACGTTTTCCTCGGCCACTAGCCCCTTGTGCGCGGCGAGTGCCGCATGGATGCCGAGCATCGCCGAGAGTCCCGCGTGATACTCGCGCGCCACGCTGGTGTTGGCGGCCGCCATCAGGCCGCCGATCGAGGTCGCGGCGAGCGCGATCGCCTGCGTCATCTGTCCCTGCGTCAGCTCGAGGAGCGTGCCGGCCGCGACCGCGCCGCCGAAGATCGTGGCGATCGAGCCGTGGAAGCCGCGCTCGTTGCGCCCCGGGGTGAGCGCTTCGTCGATGCGCCCGGCGATCTCGTAGCCGTACACCATGGCCGCGAGCACTCCGCGGCCGTCCGCGCCGGTCTGCTCCGCCATGGCGATCGAGGTCGTCGAGACGATCGTGCCGATGTGGGCGATGCTGCGCAGGTCGCTGTCGTCCGAAGCGGCGGCGTCGCTCATCACCGCGTTGACCTGCGCCGCGTCCGCGACCGACAGTCGGCGTCCGCCGTCGAACCAGAGGGTGGCCTGCTCCGCGCCTCCGCGCTCCTTGGCGAGCTCGCGGATGATTCGAGAGGAAACGATGTCGGCGCCCATCGCCGCGCTGGCGATCGTGCTGGCGATCGCCATCCGTGCGCGCTCCAGCGCGAGCGGCGGCAGGTCGGTGACGTTCGTGCTCGTCACGAACCGCGCCAGCTCTCCCGCGATGCTCATTTCACACCCGGGACGATGCCGGACACGTTCAACGCGGCGATCGAAGCGTTTCGTCTACCCCAGCGCGTTCAGTAGTGCCTTCTGACGGCTCAGGCGCTGCGGACGCTCCTGAGCGAACCGCTGCACTCCGGCGAAGATCGAGTCCGGGTCCAGGTGCGCCTCGGCGATCACGTCCGCCTCGGTGCCGCCGGTGAGCCACACGTTCTCCTGATCGGCGGTGAGGGAGTACTCATCGGTCACCGAGCCGACGTTGCGCAGCGGCCACATGCGGCGCGTTCCGGTCATCACGAACATGAGGTCCTGGCGGGCCTCGGGCGGCAGCACGGCGTTCCGATACGCTTCGGGCTGGCGGTCGAAGAGCTCCTCGCTGATCGCCGCGATGACCTTCACGTTGATGCCGGCCTGCGTCAGCCGCGGCAGCACGCTCACGAGGTTGAACGTCGAACTCGATCCCTGGGCCACGACGTAGCCGTGTCGGGGCTGGCCGGGCGCGAAGTCGCGAATGACGTAGAGACCCTTGGCGGCCGCCCGCACATCGGAGTCGGCGAACGTGCTGCGGTCGGCCACACGGAAGTCGGGGCGTGCCACCTCGATGATGATGACGCCGACCTTCTTTTCGCGCGCGGCGATCTCGGCGGCGGCGAAGTAGCCGGGCGCCACGTCGTTGTAGTCCCAGAAGCTCAGGTTGATGACCTGGTCACGCGGGAACAGCTTCCACACCTGGGGCGCGAAGATCCCGAAGTGCGTGCGCGCGTCGGCGGCGGTCTCCGGGCCGGAGTGTCCGGCGAGGATGTGCAGGACGCCCGTGCGGAACTTGCTGTCCTGGTTCTGCTGACTCCACACGCGCGCGGGCAGGTACATCAGCGGCGTGAAGGCGCCGTAGGTGCCGCTGAACGCCCACACTCCGGCAAACTTATCGGGGTCCAGCGACGCGCTCTGACCGACCAGGCCGATCGCGCTCGACGCGTTGCCTGCTTCCTCGATCGCGGCCTTGAGCCGCGTCCCGAGCGGGTTGGTCTCGGGATCGTAGTGGCCCCAGATGCTGCCGTGCTCGAGGTTGATCGATTCCGAGAGGTCGGCGGCCAGGGTCAGCACGCGGTTGTCGGTGACGTGGTTCGCCCACTTGACGATCTCGGACACGGCCCGTCGGGCGCCCGCCGTCTCGCCCGCCTTGCGAAACAGCGCGATCTTGAGCTGCTTCTCTTTGCCCGAGATCGAATTCCTCACGGTGAGCGTCTGCGTCTCTTCGGGGAGATTGGCGACCTTGAGACGATCATCCAGGAATGGGTCGTGCTTCACGTCGATGCGGAGCGGGATCTCGGCCGGCACCGAGTCGCCGATCGCGACCAGACGATCGGCCAGCCAGTCCCCGAGGCCATCGCGCTCGAGCACTGACATGACGACGTCGATGTTGGTCTTGAACTGGATGAGCCGCTCCTTCGGGTCCGTGACCGGTCCCTTGCTGATCCCCTGGAACTCGACGCCGTATCGCGCCTCGAAGGTGCGGGCCAGGGCGACGAAGTATTCTGAGTTCATCTTCATCCCATACGGATGGCTCGGGTAGCCGACGACCTGGTCGCCCGCCCCGGGGATCTTGCCGTTCACCGCGCCGGGCCAGTAGCCTTTGGTGGTCGTGCCGATCACGATCATCGGACGGCGATCCGCGGGATCCCAGGCCTCCATGGCCCGGAGCGCGCCCACGATCTGGTCGTAGTCGTGACCATCCGGCAGGGTGAGCACGTTCCACCCGTACGAGGTCCACTGGTCGATCAAGCGATAGCCCGTGAACTTGCTGGCCACGACGCCGCCGATCAGCGAATCGTCGATGCCGGCGTTGTTGTCGGACAGGAAGATCCGGAGCCGCTTGCCGACCTGCAGCGCGATGGCCTGCGTCTTGAGCTCCTGGGCGTGTCCCTCGGTCATGGCGAACTCGCCCTCAAGGGCGATGATTTTCGGCGTCCCCATGGGAGCGCCGATGATGTCCCAGAACGCCGCCTTTCCCGCGGCCGTCGCGACGCCGACGCCCGAGGGGCCACCGTTGACGTCGTTGGTGAGATCAGTGGACTCGATGTGCCCGGAGAGCGCGCGGATGCCTCGCCCCTTGGCCTGCGCGAACAGCGGATGGTCCGACAGCCCCTGGTCCGCAAGCAGTCTTTTCAGCGCGCCGGCGCCGCGGCGAAATCCCAACGCGTCGACCGGCAGCATCGCGATGTCCGGCGCCACGTGATAGCGGGGATCGCCCGTCGTGTGATGCTTCCGGTACAACGCCTGCCCAAGGATCATCCACAGCGCGTAGCAGGTGGGTGCGCAGTGTCCCGCCGCTAGCATGAACTTGTCGCCGTACGGATGCTTGGGCCGCCGATAGTCGTAGCGGAGCCCGCCCAGCTCGGGCCCGACCAGGTGGGCCGCGACGTTGAACGGCGTGTAGGCCAGCGGGCCGCCGAAATGTCCGGTCTGGGCATAGTTGCCGAGCAGGGTGAGGGTCATGCAGGTCATGTAGCCGACGTCTTCCAAGCGGCGCCGCTCGTAGGGAAACCCAGGCGCCGTGCCAGACCGTGGCGACGTGTGAACACTCATCGAGATGTCCCACCTTCCGTTCGTTGGGGTTGATTCAGGCCGAGCTCCTCGCGGAAGTCGGCCAGGACCTTGTCGCGGGTGCGCGTCTGCCAGCGCGACCGCTGGCCGATCGGCACGTTCTCCACCTCGGGCACCACCTTGAGGGCCACGAAGACCGGCCCGGGCCGGCCGAGGATGTCCGCGATCGCGGCCTCGAATTCGGAGAGGTCGTCGAAGGCGAAGGCGCGCGGATAGCCGCAGCCGCGGGCGACGGCATCATACGCCACGTTCTTGGCGTTGGGCACGGGCTGGCCGCCGGTGGTCGCGTAGCACTCGTTGTCGAGCATGAAGTGGTAGAAGTTGGCGGGCGCCAGCTCGGCCACGGTGGGCAGGATACCCAGGCTCATCAGCAAGTCGCCCTCGGAGTCGAACAGCACGACCTTATTCTGGGGCCGGGCGAGCGCCAGACCGAGCGCGAAGCCGGCGTGGCCGCCCATGGCCGGGTCGCCCATCGGTAGATCTCGGCCCGGTTGCGTGGAGATCTTACCCCAGTGACGGCCGCCTCGGCCCGGCACCACGATGGCGTCGTCGCGATGGGCGTGAAAGACGCGGAGCAGCTCGTCGGTCCGGAGCATGGGCTCTCCTCTACCGGTTGAAGCCGTGGTACTCGTCGGCCATCAGCACCGCCACCGGGCGTCGCGTGCGCGCGGCCTCCTCGAACGCGATCGAGATCCGCGGGGCGTCGGCCGAGCTCTCGCAGAGGTAGTAGCTGATGCCGAAGGCATGGAGGAACCGTTCCGTGTAGGTGGCGGCGGAGTCGGTGTTGACGCCGTGCCGCGTCCACCCGCGGTAGCCGATCATCATGACCACGGGCACGTTCAAGCCGATCGCCCAGCCCCGGAGCGAGTCGCCAGACTCCATGAGCCCCGTGTTCTGGATCAGGATGATCGGCCGCTGGCCGCCCGCCGCCAGGCCCGCGGCGACCGAGAACGCGAGTCCTTCGCGGCTGACCGGCACCAGCCGCAGCGAGGGCTCGGCCTGCATGAGCTGGTAGAGGAAGTTCGTCTCGCTGTCGGGGAGCCACACGACGTGAGTGACCCCGTTCCTGGTCATCTCGGCGAGGACCACCTCGGGGCTGAGCTGGCCCTCCGCGGTCTTCTGCATGCTCGGCACGCCTCCTTCGAGTCGGCTTGTCGGGGAGGCTTGCGAGGGCTCCCCACGAGTCGTGACCGTGACACAGTACCGTAAATCGGCGACGGCCGCAGGGGCGGCGGGCGTCGCGGAGCCGTGGTCAGTGAAGCGATGCCGCCAACCGCTCGCAGGCTTCGATGTTGATGACGTGGCGCTTCTTCATCTCCTCGAGAAACTCGCTCACGGACTCGGGGAGCGTGTCACCGACGAAAGCATCCAACCGTTTGACGACCCACCCCTGGCCGCGGTTGAGGAATCGGAGACGGTCGGCGAGGGTCGGCTCGTTCATGACTTTCTCGGCAAAGTCGCCCTTCTTCTCCGAGGCAACGCCGCCCAAGGTCTTGATGGAGCGCACGAGCCCGGCGCAGGCCCACGCCTCGTCGTTCCTGACTCCCTCGAAGAGCTTCTGAGTCTCGGGGCTGGGGGCCTCGGGGAAAAGCCGCGAGAGCGTCTCAACTCCCGCCCGTTCCGCTTCGAGCAACTCATTCAGCCGATCAATGATCGTCATCGCTCTCCTTTCCTGCCTTCGGCCACCCGCCTTCAGGGTACAGCAGCCGGCTCTACCCGCTCCACGGCTGACCGCAGCCGCGCTATCCTACGCACGAGAGTGAGGGAAGCCACGTGACCCGGATCGCCAAGGTCAAGCCCTATCCGATCTCGGTGCCGTTGAACGATCCAGTCTGGACGGCACACGAGGAACTGAAATCGTCGAGTGTCATCGTGGTGGAAGTGCGCACCGACGACGGCCTCATCGGTTACGGGCAGATCCACGGCTCGCCGATGAAGGCGATCTGCACCTGGGTGGAACGGTTCGGAGAGATCGTGCGCGGCATGGACGCGCTCGCCCATGTCGCGGTGTGGGACCGGCTCTTTTCCCTGACGTGCCCGCGGCCCAGAGGCATCGCCGGAGCGGACGGCCTGCCGCCGCCACTGCCGCGCGGCGAGCGGCCGCAGATCATGGCGGCCATCGGCGGCATCGACATCGCGCTCTGGGACATCAAGGGCAAGCACGCGGGGCTGCCGGTCTGGCGGGTGCTGGGCGGCGAGCGGCGCCCGATTCCGACCTACGCGACGGGAGGCTACTACCGTCCCGGAGCGCCGGACAAGGTCTATGCCGAGGAGCTCGCCGGCTTCGTGCAGGCCGGGTATCGCGCCGTCAAGCTCAAGACGGGCGCCGGCAGCCCGGCGGACGAGGCGAGGCGGGTGCGGACGGTGCGCGAGGCCATCGGCAAGGACATCTCCCTGATGCTCGACATGAACGCGCCGTACGACGTCGACGGCTGCATCGAGTTCGCCCGCCGGGTCGAGCCTCTCGACATCTACTGGCTGGAAGAGCCGCTACACTGGTATTTGCAGCCGGCGGATTTCGTGCGGCTGGCCGCCGCCACCTCGATACCGCTCGCGCACGGCGAGCGTGAGCTTACCCGTTTCACGGTGCGCGATTTCATCGCCACCGGCGCGATCCGCTATGTGCAGTTCGACAGCACGCGCGCCGCGGGCTTCACCGAGGGCCTGCGCGTCGCCGCGCTGGCCGAGCAGCACGCGGTCATGATCGCGCCGCACACCGCGCCCGAGCTACACGCGCATCTCGTCGCGGCCCTGCCGCGCTGCGGCTTCGGCGTGGAATCGCACGGCGATGCGGCGCGCAACCCCCTGTCGCACCACCTCCTGGTCGGCGGCGCCGAGACGCGCGACAGCTTCGTTCACCTCAACGACAAGCCGGGCTTCGGAGTAGAGATCGACTGGGACTACGCCAAGCGCTACGCGGCCTGATTCAGGCCTCGGCGACGGCGTAGATTCGCCGTTCGCCGACACCCTTGAGCTCGTGCTCGCCGCGGTCCTCGAACACGATCCCTGAGCCTGAGACCAGGTCACGGACCGTCGCGGAGACGAGCACTTCATTGGGCGCGGCGAGGGCGGCTATCCGAGCACTCGTGTGGACGGCGATCCCGGCGATCCTGTCCCCGAGGAGCTCGCACTCACCAGTGTGGACGCCCGTCCGCAGCGCCACTCCAAGAGCGTGCATGGCGCGACGGATGGCGAGCGCGCAGCGGATCGCGCGCGCGGGACCATCGAACGTTACCAGGAAACCGTCGCCGGCGGTGTCGACCTCACGCCCGCGAAAGTGCTCGAGCTCTCGTCGCACCGCCGCGCGGTGGCGCAAGAGGAGGTCCGCCCAGCCACGATCACCGAGGGCGCGGGCACGCTCGGTCGACCCGACGATGTCGGTGACCAGGACCGTGGCCAGCACGCGGTTCGGCTGCGGCGCCGGCCTCGTGCCGGTCACGAGCTCTTCGATCTCGTCCAGGATGGCGTCGCATCCCTGAGTCCACCACGAGTGGTCCGCGCCCGCGAACTCGACGAAACGTGCGCCGGGAATCCGCGCGGCGATGTAGCGACCCTCCTCGACGTTGGCATCGCGGTCCGCCGTCCGGTGCATGACGACAGTCGGAACACGAATCGTCGGCAGGACGTCCCTCACGTCGACATCGGTGTTCATCTTCAGCAGGGCGACCGCCGCGCCTGGGCTGGCGCAGCGGCGGTAGTAGCGGGCGAGCTCGGCCAGGCCGGCCGGATCAAGGCTGGGCGCGACATCTTTCCAGCCTCGCTCGGTCGCCCAGTAGCGCTCGGTCTCGGCGAATACCTTGTGCCGCTGTTCCGGGGTCGGTGCCCATGGATAGTCCTGGCTCCAGATCCGCTTGGCGGTGCAGCCAAAGGTGCACAGCGCGATCGTGCGCTCCGGATAGGTCGCCGCGAAGAGCATGCTCATGTTGCCGCCCTCGGAGGCGCCGAAAATGGTGGCCCGCTCACAGTCGACGGCGTCCATGACCGCCCGGACATCGTCCATGCGCTGCTCGAGCGTGGGAAGCTGGTCCGCCGGCACCGGATCCGACATACCCGTGCCGCGTTTGTCGAACAAGATCAGGCGCGCGAAAGACGCCAGGCGTTCGAAGCCCGCGGCGAGATCCGGCAACTCCCATGCGAGCTCGACATGCGAGACCCATCCCGGAACGTAGACGACGTCGACCGGGCCGTCGCCGAGCACCTGGTAGGCAATGTTGACGCCGGCCGACTGCGCGTACCGCGTCTCCGGCATGTGCGACCGCATACTGATCTCCAGCCCGCGCTTCCTGATTACGCCGCGCGGTTGCTACGCCGGAACCGCGCCCCCCATCGTCGTGCGATGCATCAAGCGGCGCTGGGGCATGTCGTAGTCCTGGATCGCCCGGTGCTGGACCATGCAGTTGTCCCACATCAGCACGTCGCCCGGCCGCCACTGATGGCGATACACGAACGCGGGCTTGATGATGTGATCGGCCAGGGCGGCGATCAACGCCTCCGCCGCGTCGGATTCCATCCCCTCGATGCCGGTGCAGTCGTCGCGCATCACGTAGAGGCACCTGCGGCCCGTCCGCGGATGGCTCCGCACGATGGGATGGCGGACCGGCGGGTTACGGTCGATTTCCGCCTGCGTCGGCGTCAGGGCCCGCTTGCGTCCGCGGAAATCGAACACGGCGCGCCGTCCCTCCAGGCTTCGCTTCATCGCATCCGGCAAGGCGTCCCAGGCCGCAGCAGCGCTGGCGAACTCGGTGTCTCCCAGCGGGAGCCCGTGCAGCTCCGGGACCTCGATGGCGTACAGGATGGTCCCGCGTGGTGGTCTCGCGGTGTAGCACATGTCGCTGTGCCAGTTCTCGCCGGCGCGGCGGACGCCGGTCGGCCGACCGCCCTCGGTGATGTTGGACAGGACGACGATCTCGGGATTGCCGGGCACGCTCCAGCGCTCACCGAAGATGTTGAATTCGATCTCGCCGAAGCGCCGCGTGAACGCCACCTGCTGGGCAGGCGTGATCGACTGCCCACGGAAGAAGATGACGCCATATTCGTCGTAGGCGCGTTCGATCGCGGCGAACGTGGCGTCGTCGAGCGGCCGCGAGAGATCTACCCCGGTGATCTCCGCGCCGAGCACGGCGGCGGTCGGAACGACTTTCATCGACATTGGCGACTCCCCCGCTTGTTGAGCGTGACCGCTTCGACGGCGATGTTAGCGCATGGAGGTCGCCACCGTCGCTGGATCTCTAGATCAGTTGTGCGGCGGCGGCAGCTGGAGGAGCAAGGTCGCTACCCCATCCTTCACCTCCGAGAACGGCATCGGGTAGATGATCTGCTGCCCGATGCCGTAGAAGTCCTTGCCGCCGAAGTGTGCTTTGCCCCAGAGGTTGTCGAACTCGACGGTGCGCATGGCCTCGCCGATCTTCTTCGGGTCGAGGCTCTGCGCCTTCCGGATGGCAGCCACGAAGGCGAACGCGGGATTGGTGAAGTCGATGCTCGTCGCGTTCCACTCGCCGAACTTCTTCGTGTAGCGCTGCTGCCAGCTCTTCAGCTTGTCCGGGAGCGGTGTCTGCACATAGCCGTGGACCCACATGCCCTCGGTGTTTTCACGGCCCGCAATGTTGGCCACCACCGAGCTGTCGATCTGGTGGAGCGCGACGAAGCGACCCTTGAAGCCGAGCTCGCGCGCCTGCTTGACGATCAAGCCGACGCTGCCCGCGGGCGAGGCCATGACGCTGATCGCGTCCGGCTTCTGGGCGAGCAGGCGCAACAGGATGGGATTGAAGTCGGTCATGACGCGCTCGAAATATTCTTTGGCGACGACGTCGTATCCGAGCTTTTGCACATACGCCGTCTCCACCTTGACCGACCACCAGCCGGTATCGTCGTTGGGCGCGATCGAGGCGACACGCTTGATCTGCGGGTGTTTCTCCTTGATCCACTTCCAGAACGTCGTCGTCTCCGGCGGCGCCGGGAAGCACTGGAAGGTCAGAGGGTTCTTCGGACTCACGAGGCCCTCGGCATAGGCGAGGGTCAAGCCGAGGCTACCGGACTCGTTGATGGCTTCCTCGTTGGCCTTGGCGACCGCGCCTCCGAGGATCGAGATGTACTTCACGCCGTCCTTGGCGATGAGCCGGTTGACCGTGGCGACGCCCTCGGCGATCACGTACTTGTGATCGTAGGCGACGACCTCGAGCTTGTATTTCTTGCCGCCCACGTCCAGTCCGCCCTGAGCGTTGATCTCGTCGAAGATGAGCTCGGTCGCGTTCTTGTGCGGGATGCCCCACGGCGCCGCCGGCCCCGAGAGCGGCGTCGAGATACCGAACTTGATGACGTCGGCCGCGAGTGAAGGTCCCGAGCTCGCGGCCACGAGCGCTACCGCGGCGAACAGCGTGGAGAAGACCAGCGGAATCTGTAGCTTCATGGTGATTGCCCCCTCTGTCGAGCGAGTGTCTCGGTCGGTCAGAGTCCCAGGTAGGCCTTCTTCACACCTTCGTCGCGCAGCAGATCCTGCGCCTTGCCCTGCATCACGAGCTGCCCCGTCTCCAGCACGTAGCCGTACTGGGCGAGCGTCAGCGCCAGCATCGCGTTCTGCTCGACCAGGATGATGGAGACGTCGAGCGCGTTGATCTGGCGGATGATCTTGCCGACCTCGGCCGTCATGATCGGGGACAGGCCCATCGAGGGCTCGTCCAGCAGCAGGAGCTTGGGACGGCTCATGAGCGCGCGCGCGATGGCCAGCATTTGCTGCTCGCCGCCACTCATGGAGCCGGCGAGCTGGCGGCTGCGTTCCTTCAAGATAGGAAAGTGCTCGTAGATCATCGTGAGGGTGGACGCCACGTCCGCGCGCGAGCGCAGGTAGGCGCCCATCGTGAGGTTCTCTAGCACCGTCATCTTGGGGAATAACCGGCGACCCTCGGGCACGTGCGCGATGCCGAGGCCTACGACCTGGTGCGGGGCGAGCCCGACCAGAGAAGTGCTCTCGAACCGTAGCTCGCCGGCGCCCGGCCGGACGAGTCCGGTCAGCGCCCGGAGGCTCGTCGTTTTGCCGGCCCCGTTGGCCCCGATCAGGCTGACGATCGAGCCGGCCGGGACGCTGAAAGACAGGCCTTTGACCGCCTCGACCGTCCCATAACGAACCCAGAGGTTCTCGACCTCAAGCATGGGCCACGCCCGTGCCGAGATAGGCCTGGATGACTTCGGGGCTCGTGCTCACGTGCGCTGGGGTGCCCTCGGCGAGCTTCTGGCCGAAGTTCAGGACGACGATGCGCTCGCAGGTGCCCATGACGGCTTTCATGTTGTGCTCCACGAGCAAGATCGTCGTGCCGCGGCTGCGGATCGTCTTCACCAGTTCCATCACCCGGCCGCTCTCGTCGAGGTTCATGCCGGTGACGGGCTCGTCGAGCAGCAGGAGCCGCGGCTGGGCCGCCAGCGCCATCGCGATGCCGAGCACCCGCTGATGTCCGTGGGGCAGATTCCGGGTCAGCTGGTCGGCGTGTGCCGCCAGCCCCACGGAGGCGAGCACTTCACGACTCCGAGCGATCTCGTCAGCTGGAAAATCGCGCCGACTGAGCAACACCCGGCGCGCACTCGTGCCGCTGTGCAGATGCAAGCCCAGCAGCACGTTCTCGAGGGCGGTCATCTCCTGGAAGAGCGTCGTGAGCTGAAAGGTGCGGATGAGGCCGCGCGCGGCGATCTGGTGCGGCTTGAGACCGGAGATGCTCTCGCCATCGAAGACGATCGAGCCGCGGGTCGGTCGTAGAAAGCCGCTCAACAGATTGAAGCAGGTCGTCTTGCCAGCGCCGTTGGGGCCGATCAGGCCGACGATCTCGCCCTTGTCGACGGTGAGATCCACGTTGTTGACAGCCGCCAGCCCGCCGAAGAGTCGCGTGAGTCCGCGGGTCTCGAGGAGGGCCACGGGATCAGGCCGCCGGGCTGGGTGTCGTCGCCGCCGGAGCTCGCCACGACTTGAGCTCGGCCAGCTTGCCGGGGAGTGTGATGAGACCGCCCGGGAGGAACAGGATCGTCAGCAGCATGGCGATCGAGAAAAAGATGGTCTCGTAGGCGCTGCCCCGGAACGGCTCGGAGAGGAGCGAGAGAAAAGTCGCACCCACGATTGGGCCGACGAAATGGCCTCGCCCGCCGACGAAGTTGTAGACCAGGATGTTAGTCGCCACCAGGAACCCGAACTCGGGCGGAAAGAGGAAGCGGATGAAGTGCGCGTAGAATGCGCCGGCCACTCCCGCGAAGAAGCAACCGACCGCAAAGGCCAGGAGCTTGTGCGCGGCGATGTTGACCCCGAGCGATTGCGCGAGGTTGTCCGCCAATCCGATGCTTCGCCAGGTCATCCCCACGCGGCTCCGCTCGAGCCGCCAGAGAACGAAGAGCGCGATCGCCGTCAGCCCCACCGCCAGGTAGTACTGGCTCGACTTCGACACGAGCGTGATTCCCAGGAGGTTCGGCTTCGGGATGCCAGAGAGCCCGCTGTTGCCCCGGGTCAGCGGCGCCCAGATCGCGGCGATGAGGCGGATCACCTCGACGAACGCCACCGTGACCATCGCGAAGTACACGCCTCGCAGGCGGAGCGCCGGATAGCCGACGATGAGACCGACGACGGCGGCCAACAGCGCACCGGCCAGCAGGGTCAGCTCGAACGGCAGCGCGTAGTGCTTGGCCAGGAGCGCGGACGTGTACGCGCCCAGGCACATGAACGCCGAGTGACCGATGTTGAGCTGGCCGCAGTTGAGCGACGGGCGCAGGCTAGCCGCGAGGATGATGTTGATGAGGACGAGCGCGAACACGTGGATGTAGTAGTCGCCGAGTAACGGTACCAGCATTGCCAGCGCCACCAGCGCCGCCAGGACGACCACGACGATCGCCCTACGCATGCCCGAAGAGTCCGCTCGGCCTGAACAGCAAGAGACCGATGATGAAGACGAAGCTGAGGAGAAATGCTGGCTCGGCTCCGAGCGCGGTGGCCACGATCGAGTCGATGAGCCCGAGCATCAGCCCGCCGAGGATGGCGCCCGGGATACTGCCGAGCCCCCCCAGAATGATGATGATGAACGCCTTCAGGAGCGGCTGCTCCCCCATCATCGGGTCCAGCTTGAAGATGGGCGCCATCAGCGCGCCCGCGGCAGCGGCCAGCGCGAAGCCAATCGCGAAGGCCAGGCCGTTGACCACGTGCACGTTCACGCCCTGCAGCGCGGCCGCCTCCTTGTCCTGCTCGATGGCCCGCATCGCAGCGCCCAGGCGCGTCTTGTTGATGAAGAGATAGAGCCCGACGACCAGCACCGCCGCCACGGGGATGATCATCAGCCGCTCCACCGAGATCATCACTCCCAGGATATTGCGCGTGCCCTCGAACACCGGAGGCACGTGCTTGTCGAGCTGGCCGAACACCGGATATCCGGCGGCCTGGAGAAACGTCGTCAGCGCTAGCAATGCCACCAGGGTCGGCTCGATGCCACCCTTGATCGGCCGATAGACCGAGCGCTCGACGAGGTAGCCGAACGCACCGAGCAGGATCATCGCGAGCACCAGCGCGGCGAAGTACGGCACACCACTCTGGAAGAAGACGTAGTAGATGACGAACGCCCCCAGCATGTAGACCGCGCCGTGGGCGAAGTTGATGATGTGCATCATGCCGAACATGAGGGTGAGCCCGAGCGCCATCAGGATGTAGATCGAGCCGATCGATACTCCGATGATCGCGCTCTGGAGCAGAAGGGCGGGTGTCATGGGGCCCCGTTACTCGCCCCCACGCCCTGCCGGGCAGCGCGGAGCCGAGTCGACAGACTCTAGTTGTGCGGCGGCGCGAGCTGGACCACGAGGTTCGCTACGCCGTCCTTCACCTCTGAGAACGGCATCGGATACAGAATCTGATTGCCGATGCCGTAATACTCCTTGCCGCCGAAGTGCGCCGTGCCCCAGAGGTTCTCGAACTCCACGGTCTGGAGCGCTTCGGCGATCTTCTTCTGGTCGAGGCTTTGCGCCTTCTTCACGGCCGCCACGAAGGCAAAGGCGGGATTCGCGAAGTCGATGCTGGTCGCGTTCCACTCACCGTACTTCTTGGTGTAGCGCGCCTGCCAGCTCTTGATCTTCTCCGGCAGCGGATTCTGCACGTACCCGTGCACCCACGTGCCTTCCACGTTGGTCTTGCCCGCGATGTTGGCGACCACGGAGGTGTCGATCTGCCCGATGTGGATGAAGCGCCCCTTGAATCCGAGCTCGCGCGCTTGCTTGATGACCAGGCCGACGCTGCCCGCCGGGGAGGCCAGCACGCTGATGATGTCGGGCTTCTGGGCGAGGATGCGCAGCAGCACCGGGTTGAAGTCGGTCATCGTCCGCTCGAAAAACTCCTTCGAGACGACCTCGTAGCCGAGCTTCTGGACATAAGTGGTCTCGACCTTGATCGACCACCAGCCGGTGTCGTCGTTCGGTGAGAGCGTGGCCATCCGCTTGATCTGCGGGTGTTTCTCCTTGATCCACTTCCAGAACGCCGTCGTCTCCGGCGGCGAGGGGAAGGCGTGGAACGTGAGCGGATTCTTTGGGCTCACCAGTCCATCGGCGTAGGCCAACGGTAAGTTCAGCACCCGGCTCTCGTTCACGGGCTCCTCGATAGCCTTCACCACCGAGCCACCGAGGACGGAGATGTACTTCACACCGTCCTTGGCGATCAGCCGGTTCACCGTGGCCACACCCTCGGCGATCACGTATTTGTGGTCGTAGGCGACGACCTCGAGCTTGTATTTCTTGCCGCCGATGACGAGGCCGCCCTGAGCGTTGACCTCGTCGAAGATGAGCTCCGTCGCGTTCTTGTGGGGGATTCCCCAGGGAGCGGCCGGGCCGGAGAGAGGCGTCGAGACCCCGAATCGAATGACGTCTTGCGCGCGGACGGCCGCCGGCGCAAAGGCAACGAGCACGGCCACGGTGAGAAACGCTGCCCATGCTACTGAGCGCTTCGATCTCATCGCTATCCCTCCTCGACTAGGTCGGTCAGGGGGCCAGGCGCACGCGGACTATAGGAATGTCGATCGGCTCTTGTCAATGGGTGACAGTTGTCAGGGAGCAGGCCCGCGACCCCGCGTTGAATCGCTGGCGGCGACGGCGAGCGCCAGCTGTACTCGGCTCGAGCATCCCAGCTTGCGAAAGATTCTTGCCAGGCTCGCCTTGACCGTACCCTCTCTGACGTTCATCCGCGCCGCGATTTCTTTGTTGATCGCACCCTCCATGACCATGCCGGCAATCTCACGCTCTCGAGGAGTCAAGACACCGAAGCTCGCGCTCGTGGCGGCCAGGCGCTGCCGCCTGACGAGGAGAGCGAGCTCGGTCACGAGACGGGACAGCACGCCGCGTCGAGCCCAGATCTCACCGCACTGGATTTTCTCGATCGCCCTTCTGAGGAGCGTCGGAGAAATTCTCACGCCGTCATACCCGCGCACCGACGCTTTGAGCGCACAGAGCGCCTGGTGGTCGTCTGGCGCCTGCGCGAGTAGCAGGACTGCCGTATCGGGGCTTGCTTGATGGATCGTCGCGATATCCTCAGCGCGCCGAAGATTCGGTACGGAACAGTCCAGGAGGAGCACTTCGGGCTTGAGCTTCAGCAGGGCACCGACCAGCCCGTCTCGATGGGACTCTTCGTGGATGATGCAGATTCTCTGTAGCGCGTGACTCCAGCGACTCCGCACCATGGGGTCGGCACTCGCGAGGAGAACTCGGCTCCGGCCGCGCGCGGGACGTGCTGCTCGTGCCATACCACCCAACCATCGGTGGATCAACACCCCGCACCTCACCGACTTGAAGACCGCGCGAGGGGGAGCGCGCGGCCTCGACTAGTCACTTACATCAACAGGGGCCGCTCCGCCAGTCGTTTGACAGGAGCAGTCCCGCCAGCCCTTGGATGGACCTCTCCAGTCCTTCGGGTACTGAACTTTCGTTTAGCTCTCGGCATTCGCTCACAGCACGTTGGTTTACTTGCACCGCCGCCGGTGTTGGCCCGAGCATCGCGCCAGCCGCCGCCGATCCGTTCACGCATGTTGCTCGGGACAACATGCCGCTGAGAGGAAGGGAGGGACTCGAGCGCGGCGGAAATGTTGCGCGGGGAGGGAGGTGATGTCCGTCTGAGATCACGGGCCGTGTGCCGTGTATCGGACTCCGGTCAGGAAAGAGGTGTGTGGCCATGCAACAACGGGTGCTGTCGGTCCTCCTGAGCATCACGCTGCTCGGCGCTCTGATCACAACCGGAGCGTTGGCGGGGAGCCCTCACTTCGTGGCAACGAGTGTGATTCGAAGCGACGATTCGCTCACGGTGTTCGGCAAGGAAGCGGGTCTCGGCAACGAGCCCCAGGTCCACATCGTTGTGACCACGACCGCGCTGTGCATCAACAGCGGCGGTAACCACCCCAAGGCCGTGAACAAGGAAGACATCGCGGCAGAGGGCGACTTCCCGGTTCAAAACGGCAAAGCTAACTTCTCGCTTACGCTGACCGCGACCTTCCAGCCGGACTGCAGCCCGCCGATGACGGTGGCATTCACCAACGTCAAGGTGTGTGACACGACGAACAACATCTGCAACGCCTTCCCCGGTACGTTCTAGATCGGCGGCAGCGCTGTCTCTCAGGGAGCCCCGTGCGTCTCGGGGCTCCCTTCGTGAAGGGTTTCCGACGCGCGGTGCAGCCGGTGTCGGTCCCGCGAGTTAGTGGCCGAGAGGCACCGCTAACACCGCCGCGGGTCGCCGTCCGACCGTATAGCTGTCCAGCGGGGTCAGCGCGCCGGTCGCACCATCGACGCGGTACGAGGCGAGACGCCCGGACGCGGTGCCCGCGGCGAACAGGAACAACCCACTCGAATCGAGCCCGAACGCGGTAGGCACGGCCTCGGTCGGCGCGTGCCCGGCTGGCGTCAGACGCCCCGCCGGGTCGACGGCGAAGCCGGCGATGCTGTTGTGGCCTCGGTTGCCGACATAGAGGAACCGCCCCGACGGCGTCAGATAGATCTGCGAGCACGTGTTACGCACGGTCACGCCCTCGGGCAGCGAGCGGGTCGTTGCCGCGGCGGAGAGCGTGCCGGAGGCGCGATCGAGCCGATAGGACGTGACGCTGCACCCTTGCTCGTCGGAGAAATAGACGAGATCGAGCGCGGGATGGAAGCAATAGTGCCGCGGCCCGATCGGCCCGGGCGGGTCGAGCTTGAACGGCGTGTTCCGGCTCAAGCGTCCGGTGGTCGCGTCGAATCGAAATTGCGCGATGAAGTTCGGGCCGGGGTTGTTCTTCGGCGGCTCGAGGACATTGTCGTTCAGCCGGGCGATGTGCGGTACGAAGGCGAAGCGGTTCGACGGGTCGGTCAAGATCGCGTGCGCTCCCGGCTCCGTGTTCTGCCGGTCGATCGCCGGCCCGCTCACCGCACCGTCGTTTCCGAGTCGATGCACGGCCGCGTACGCGCCCTGGTAGTGGGCCGACAGCAGGTATTTGCCGGTGCGGTCGGGGGCGAGATACGTCACCGCATGCTCGGCCGCGACGCGTCCCATCGATGTCAGCGCGCCGCTGGTCGCGTCGATGCGACAGCTCTCGATGGCCGGTGTCCCGCGATAGCCGACATACAGGACGTGCCGGTCCGCGCTCACCGCGAACGCTGACGGCGCGCCGGCGGCCGGCGTCGCGCCACTGGGAACGAGCTTGCCGGAGGCGGCGTCGATAGCAAAGCTCACGATCTTGTCGTCATCTTGTAAGCCGACGTACAGCACGTCCGCCATGTCGTTCCTCCTGGGTCACTTCTCGGGATCGTGTTGAGACATTACACTATCGCCTGCGTCGACGGTTCGTACGGGGCAACCGAGAGAGAGAGGCGGATAGTCATGCACTGCGGCGTGATGGTGACCGGCTACAACCAGCGCGACTGGGAGCGCCTCCTGGCGGAGGACTACAGCCGCCCGCCCGCGGTGTCGGACGCCGCGAACATGGACGAGACCCTCGAGCTGGGTGAGCTCGTCGAGCCCCTCGGGTTCGACTCCATCTGGGCCACCGAGCACTACGGCTCCGCCTATTCCATGCAGCCGAATCCGCTTCAGTACCTCGCGTACTGGGCTGGGCGCACCAGGCGAATCGATGTGGGGACTGCGGTCATCGTGGCCCCGTGGTGGAATCCCGTGCGGCTCGCGAGCGAGATCTCGATGCTCGACATTCTTCTCAAGGGCCGTCGTCTCCACCTGGGCATCGGACGCGGCATCTCTCCGCACGAATACGCGTCGCTCGGGTACCCGATTGGAGAATCGCACGCGTACTTCTACGACGTGATCGGAGCCCTCAGGGCGTCGGATGGCGCCGAGCGTTTCACCTTCGACGGCAAGGTCTACAAGATTCCGCCGACCACGATCCGCCCACAGGCGCGGCACAAGGGCCAGCTCACCGCGCGCATCAAGGCGGCGTTCACCACCGAGGCCTCCGCGCGGATGGCCGCCGAGAACGGGCTCGGGCAAATGTTCGTCGCGGGCGCCGGCCTCGACGAGATGACGGCGCAGGTGCGGCGGTTCAACACGATCCGAGCGGGGATGGGGCTGCCCCCGGATCAACCCACCACGCTCTTGTGGATGTACTGCGCGGAGACCGCGTCGGAGGCCGAGGAGGGATGGGAGTACTTCAGAAACCAGCTCCTCGCGGCCCAGCACCACTACTTCGAGTGGAACAATCCGGGCTACGCAGGCATTCCCGGCTACGAGGAGTATCTCAAGCGCCAGACCGCCGACGTCGGTGTCGCCGACGCGAGCCTCGCGGCGCGCCGCGCCACGCAGCCGATCGGAACTCCCGACGAGATCATCGAGAAGATCAGAACGCTGCAGCACGCCCTGAGTCTAGAAATGGTGGTCGTCCACATGTTCTACGGCGGGATGCCCCGTGGCAAGGCGGAGAAGAGCCTTCGGCTGTTCGCTGAAAAAGTCCTGCCCGCGGTGCAGGCGATGCCGACGCCGATCAACCCGGCGTCGCTCGGTCGGCCCGGGACGTGACGTCGAGCGCGGCCTGAGGCGCTGAATGCCGTCGTCTGTGCTAGATTGCCGCCCTCACGACATATCGCCGAGGAGGCGACCATGGCTGACCTGACGCGTACGATCGAGGTGAAGCCTCTCACGCTGCACATCGGTGCCGAGATCTCTTGTGTCGATCTTGGTCGGCCGCTCGACGTGGCGACGCGGAAAGCAATCAACGACGCGCTCCTGCGCTGGAAGGTCGTCTTCTTCCGGGGCCAGCACCTCGATCACCGGGGCCACGTCGCCTTTGCGCGACAGATGGGCGAGCCGACCATCGGCCACGCCGTGTTCGGCCATATCGAGGATTTCCCCGAGATCTACTCCGTCGCCAAGTTCCGCACGGCTCAGACCAATCGTGGCGCGCGCCCGCAGCGACCGTGGACGGGATGGCATACGGACATCACCGCCGCGTTGAACCCTCCCAAGGCCTCCATCCTGCGCGGCGTGACCATTCCACCCTACGGCGGCGACACGCTCTGGACCAATCTCGCGGTGGCCTATCAGGGTCTCTCGGAGACGATGCGCGGTATCGTCGACGGGCTGCGTGGCGTCCATCGGTTCCAGGCGCCCGCCGGTACCGCCAAGAGCCAGGCCTACGACGAGAGCGTCCGCCGCCGGGAGCTGGAGACCGAGCATCCGATCGTGCGCGTGCATCCCGAGACGGGCGAGCGCGTCCTGTTCGTCAGCCCGTCGTTCCTGAAGACGATCGTCGGCCTCACTGCTCGCGAGAGCGAGGTGATGCTCGATCTACTCTGGGAGCATGTCGTGCGCCCCGAGTACACGGTGCGGTTCAAGTGGGAGGCAGGCGACATCGCGATGTGGGACAACCGGGCGACGTCGCATCTGGCGCCGACCGACATCTTCGATTCGGACTTCGATCGCCATCTCTACCGGATAACGCTCGTGGGGGACGTGCCCGTGGGGGTGGACGGTCGCCCCTCGGTTGCGATCAAAGGAGAGCCTATCCTGGCGGTCGAGACCGAGCTCACCGCGGCAGCCGGCTAAGAGCTCCGACCAACGAGCGGCACGGGCCCGCGCCGAGCGGGCCATCGATTACACGTCCGGCACCGCCGCGGTCGTTCCCTGTCCATAGACGGACTCAACGCCGAGGTTCAAACAGTCCGGGGGGCCGATTGCTCGTGGACGTGACGAGGAGGGCGTTTCATGGCAGACAGGATTCGCCTGGGATTCATCGGAGCTAACGTCCGTGCGACCTGGGCCGCGCAGTCGCACTTTCCGGCGCTGCTGGCGAGCCCCGATGTCGAGCTGACTGCGGTCTGCACCACCCGACGCGAGACCGCTGAAGCGGCGCGCGAGGCGTTCGGCGCGAAGCTCGCGTTCACCGATTTCCGGGAGATGGTGGCATCGAAGGAGATCGACGCGGTGGCCGTGGTGGTGCGCGTGCCGGCGCACTACGAGCCGACCAGGGCGGCGATCGAAGCCGGCAAGCACGTCTACACCGAATGGCCGCTCGGCCGCACCACCGCCGAAGCGGAAGAGCTGGCCGCGCTGGCCCGCGCCAGAGACGTGCAGACGGCGTGCGGCCTGCAATCGAGGGTGAGCCCCGCCTTGCTCTACATGAAGGAGCAGATCGAAGCGGGTTTCGTGGGCGAAGTGCTGTCTTGCCATGCCGACTGCATGCGTGACGGCGCGCTGGAGCGCCCATCCAGCCGCACCTGGCAGCGCGACGCGAGCCTCGGTGCGAATCCTCTGACCATCGCCAACGGGCACGTCATCGACGCCTTGCGCTTCGTCGTGGGCAACTTCACCCGCGTCTCCGCCATGCTCACCACCCAGGCCAGACAGTGGTACGAGACCGACACCAAAAAGATGGTGGACGTGACGGCACCGGACAACATCCTGGTCAGCGGCAAGCTCGCCAGCGGCGCCGTGGCTTCGGTGCATGTCGCGGCGGTCCCGTGGGCCGGCGGGGGCTTGCGGATGGTGATCTACGGTCGCGAAGGGACACTGATGGCGACCGGCAACGTCTCGTCACAGCGCGGCGAGATGCTGCGGGTGCAGGGGGCGAAGCGTAGCCACGAGCTGAGCGACATGCCGATCCCCGATCGCTTCGTCTGGCTGCCGCCGGAGTTTCCCCGCGGCGATCCCTTCAACGTGGGGCAGATGTATCGCCTGTTCGCCGAAGCGATCCGGACCGGACAGACACAGAGCCGGTTGCCGACCTTCGACACCGCGGTCGACCTGCATCGCTTCCTCGATACGATCAGACAGTCATCGGATACGGGACGGGAGCTGCCAGTGGCCTGAGAAACCCAACAGGAGGTGACACGTGCGAGAGAACAGCATACGCAGGGCCGTGCGCGAGGGACGCGCCGCGCTCGGCACCGGGCTCAAGGAGTTTGCCTCGCGAGGCGTGCCGCGGATCATCGAACTGTCCGGGTTCGATTACTGCATGATCGACATGGAGCACGGCGCGTTCGATCTGGAAACCATCGCCGATCTCGCGGGCTGGTTTGCGGCCACGAACGTGTCACCGATCGTGCGCATCCACAAGGCGTTCGTTCATCACATTCCGCTCATGCTGGATCAAGGCATCATGGGCATCCAGATCTCGGGTGTGGACAACGCGGAGGAAGCGCGCGCGATCGTGCGCGAAGCCAAGTACCCACCGCTCGGGAGCCGCGGGATGTCCGGGATGGGGCCCCACACGGGTTACCGGGGTTACGGAAATCGCTACCAGACCGAATACGCCCCGTGGGCGAACGAGAACGTCATCCTCTGCCCGTCGATCGAGTCGCTCGAGGGATTGAAGAACGTCGACGCGATCGCCGCCGTCGAGGGCATCGACATGATCGCGTATGGCCACTCCGACTTGAGCGGGGCCCTGGGGATCCATCTACAGCTCGATCATCCGCGCTTCAAGGAAGTCGTGCGCACCATAGCGGCGACCGCCGGGAAACACGGCAAGCTCGCCAGGGGCTCCGCCGAGACGGAAGCGCAGATCGAGGAATACTGGAAGCTCGGCTGCAAGGTCTTGAATCTGCCCGGCACCGACACCAGCACCTACCTCGACGGCCTCAAGGCCCGCGCCGAGCGTGCTCACGCGCGGCTGAAATCGATCGGTGTGCCGACGCCGGGAGGCGGAGGATGAAGCGGCCTTACCCCGCGTACTCGCCGCTGCCGCCGGCCTGGCGGTGGGCGAAGTTGAGGGTCAGCAGGTGCTGGGTGAAGGCGCCATAGGTGGTCGGCTCGTATTTGGGCGGGTTGTCGGGGCCGACGCAGCTTGGGACCGGTTCGACGACCACGTCGTGGTTGGGTCCGAGGAAGAACGGGCAGGCGTAGCGTGAGCGGTCGTTGCGATTGATCACGCGGTGAGGCGTCGCCCGGAAGCGGTCGTTCGAGTAGCGCGCCAGCATCGCACCGGTATTGACGACGAACGTTCCCGGCACCGCCGGCGGCCTGATCCAGTCGCCCTCGGCGGTGCGCACTTCGAGGCCCGGCAGCTTCGACTGCGCCAGGAACGTGATGAAGTTGTTGTCGGTATGCGGCGCGAAGCCGAACTCGTTGTCCTCGGGCGACGGGTGCGGCGGGTAGTGGATCAGCCGGATCGTGCAGTTCGGCTCGGCGAAGGCTTCGGCGAAATAATCGGCCGGCAGATCGAGCGCCAGCGCGAACAGCGGCACCAGCCGCGTCGTCATCGCCTCCATCGCCCGGTAATACGCGGTCGTCGCGGCGCGGAACTCGGGCATTTCCGCGGGCCAGCGGTTCAGCCCGACCAGCGGCTTTTCGTTGACGATGTCGGGGTGGTCGGGGGCGCGATCACGGGTGATGTAGAAGCTCTCGCTGAAATTCGGCCTGGTGTTCTTGTTGACCGGCGAATGACGCACGACCTGCCCGCCGAACGGCAGGTAGCCGATGTTGTACTTGCCGACCTTGAGCGCGAGCTTGTCCCCTTCGGGGCGCGCGAAGAATCGCTGAGCGACGGCGAAGGTGTCGTCGACCAGCGGCTGCGGCACGCCGTGATTGGCCACGACGAGAAATCCGGTGTCTTCGCAGGTGCGGGCGATGGCACGCGCCAGCGGCGCCGCCGCTCCTGCCTCGCCGTCGAGATACGCGCCGATATCGAGCACCGGAATGCGGCCCTCGCCGGAGGGCTCGGTCTTGGCGGCAGCGAGACTCATGTCATGTCCCCACGTTTTGTAGTGCCAACAGTCGACGACGCGCGCATGGCCTCGTCGCCTGCAACCTACTTGGTTCCCACAGCGATGTGTGCTTCGCCCTCGAGTCCAAATGGGCCGTTCCCTTGTTCACCGCGTATCCGCCGAAGGAACGCCGTCCGAAACGCTTCTCGTTGGGCAGGTTGCAGAGAACCTAAGATGCTACTGAAGGCCGGCGACAAACCTGGCAACGCCTCGAATAGAACTTCCGGACCGGTGAACGTCCACACGTGCGTGACGCTAAACATGTTGACGTGAGCGAAGCCCCCCGCATGCATCTGCGCCTTGAACGCGCTGCGGTCGGCAAGGGACAGCCACGGCGGCGGCTTCTGCGGCGCCGGCAGGTCAGGGACAGCCTCTCGGAGCGTGCCGAGGATCGCCTGAGCGAAGCGCAGTCGTTCAATCGAGCTCCAACTCGCTACAACGGCCAGGCCCTTAGAGCGAATCGCCCGATGGAGCTCGCGGAAACCTGCGCCGCGGTCCGGAAAGAACATGAGACCGAACATCGAGAAGGCCGCGTCAAAGCTGTTCTCCGCGACATCCAAGGCCTGACCATCCATGACCACAGCTTGTACGTTACGGATGCCTTGCGCGTTTGTCTTGCCCTTAAGATAGTCGACCATCCCTGGCGAGAAATCGGTCGCCAACACTTCCGCGCCCAGCGTGGCAGCGGCCAGGCTGAGGACTCCAGTGCCCGCCCCTACATCCAACACACGTTGGCCGGGTCCGACGTTGGCAAGGCGTAAGGCGTCGTGGGCGAAGAGCGCTGTGAATGGCGCGACCATGGTGTCGTAGGCTGATGGCACTAGGTTCCACCCTTCCGGTCGCTGATCAGGAGCCAGATCAGTCACGGGACCCTCCTCGCGTCGGACGTATGGATCGCGCGCCAGACGCGCTCCGGCGTGACGGGCATGTCGAGATGTTCGACGCCGAATTCGGCGAGCGCGTCGACGACCGCGTTGACGACCGCGCCGAGCGCCGGCGTCGTGCCGCCTTCGCCGCCGCCGCGCAACCCGAGCGGATTCGAGGTCGACGGCACTTCGCTGAGCTCGGTCACGAACGATGGCAGCGCGTCCGCGCGCGGTAGCGCGTAGTCCATCAGCGTCGCGGCGGTGAGCTGACCGGTCGACTCGTCGTACGCGCAGAGCTCCCACAGCGCCTGGCCGATGCCGGCGGCGATGCCGCCGTGCGCCTGGCCGTGCAAGATCATGGGATTCACCGCGCGCCCGACATCGTCCACCGTCGTATGTCGCACGACTTCGACGAGGCCCGTGTCGGGATCCACTTCCACTTCGCACACCGCGCAGCCGTAGGGATACGACGGCACGGGCATGACCTCGGTGCACGCGCCGGCGAGCGCGTCGCCGACACGAACGGCGGCTGCGGCGACTTCGAACAGGTCGACGGAGCGGTCGGTGCCCTTCACGGTGAACCGGCGGCGTGCGAACTCGATGTCCAGCTCCGCAGCCTCGAGCAGCGACGCGGCAATGCGCCGGCCCTTCTCGACGATTTGATCCGAGGCTTTCGCCATGACGACGGCGCCGAGCCGCATCGACCGGCCGGACGCCGTCCCGCCGCCGACCGGCATCAGATCCGTGTCACCAGTGATGAGCTTCACGTTTCCGTGCTCGACGCCGAACCACTCGGCGATGAGCTGGGGGAAGCTCGTCTCGTGTCCCTGGCCGGCGGACAGCGTGCCGAGGACCACGTCGATGCTGCCTTCCGGCCGCACGGTGATCTCCGCGCGCTCACGCGGATCCCCGGTGTTCAGCTCGATGTAGTGCGCGAAGCCGATACCCCGGTACCGTCCTCGGCGGCGCGCATCCGCGCGACGAGACTCGAATCCCTTCCAGTCCGACAGCTCGACCAGGCGATCAAGCGCGGCAGCGTAGTCGCCGCTGTCGTAGACGAGGCCCACGGGATTGCGATACGGCATCGCGCTCGACGGCACTAAGTTCTTCCGCCGCAGCGCAATCCGATCGAAGCCGTGCCGTCGCGCGGCGAGATCGATCAGTCGCTCGATGACGTACATGATTTCCGGGCGACCGGCGGCGCGATAGGGAGACGTCGGCGCCGTGTTGCTCAGCACGGCGCGGCCGCGCAGCGACGCGGCGGGCACGTGATACACGCTGGTCGAGACCCCGATCCCTTTGGCGAGCGGGATGAAGGAAACGGTGTGTGCGCCGACGTTGCTCGTGTTGCGCGCGCGGTACGCGAGGAACGTCCCGCCGGCATCGAGCGCCAGCTCTGCGTGGACCACGAGATCGCGGGCGTGGCAGTCGCTGATCTGTGACTCGCGACGATCGCCCGTCCACTTCACGGGTCGGCGCACACGCCTGGCCGCCCAGGCGACCAGCGGATACTCCGGATAGCAAGGATTGCGCGTGCCATAGCTGCCGCCGACTTCGCGCGCGATGACGCGGACGGATTCCGGCGGCACACCGAGGACCGCTGCGACATCGTTGCGAATCCGCCACGATCCGCCTGATCCCGCGTAGACCGTGTAGCGCCCGGTCGACGCGTCAAAGTCGCCGACGGCGGCGCGCGGCTCCATCGGCACGCCGGTCACGCGGTTGATGCGGCTATCGAGCGTGACAACGTGCGCGGCCCGCGCGAACGCGGCGTCCGTCGCCGTGGCATCGCCAGCATGCGTCTCGACGGCCACATTCGACGCGCACGCATCCCACACGGCGACTGCGCCGGCCGCGATCGCGTCCGTCGCTGTGACGACCGCCGGCAGCGACTCCCACTCCACGGTGACCCGCTCGGCGCCGTCGCGCGCGGCGAGCGCTGTCTCGGCGACGACCATCGCGACGGGCTCGCCGACGAAACGGGCACGATCGACGGGCAGGGGCAAGGGATCCGAGACGAAGAACGGCGACCCGTCGGGACTTTTCAGGGGCACTTCGTGGGGATTCGTCGGCACGGGCCGATGTGACATCGCCTTGAGCCCATCGGCGACGAGATCGGCGCCCGTTAACACGGCGAGCACACCCGGGCTCGCCAGCGCGGCCGCCGTATCGATGCGTACGATGCGCGCATGCGCGTGCGGCGAGCGGACTATCGACGCGTACGCCTGACCGGGAAGGCTGACGTCGTCCGTGTAACATCCGGCGCCGGTCGTGAGGCGCGCATCTTCCCGGCGACGTACGGGCTTGCCGACGCCTTCCGGCTCCGAGCGGGCGCGCGAAGCGACAAACGACACGCGCGCTAGTTTATACGAAGCGACACTTTCACCGCGGGGCCGACGGTCCTACCGGGTGACGGGAGGCACCTCATGCGGGGGGACCTCGGACTGGGAGTAAGATGCGACACGCCGGCATCGTCGGCTCGAAGAATCGCGATCTCGTCAAGCGCGAACGGATGGACCGGCGGTGGAACTGGTAGACCCTGGGGGCGGAGGAGACGGCGTGGCGTCCAAGAGCGACATGGGATTCGAACAGATCGTAGAGTCCGAGCGCACGCTGTGGCACGTCGAAACGGCGGGCGAGGGGCCGCGCGGCAAGCTGCCGCTGACCGCCGAGATGCTGCTGGAGCGGCCGAGCGGCGACATCTTCGGCTGGACGCAGAACGCGGGCATGGGCTGGGACCCGCGCGAGCTTGGGCGCCCGCAGTTCCTGATGCTCGGCACCCAGGGCGGTATCCGCGCCGCCGACGGCCGGCCGATCGCGCTCGGCTATCACACCGGCCACTGGGAGATCGGCCTCCTGATGCAGGCCGCCGCCGAGGAGCTGTCGCGTCTGGAGTGCCTGCCCTTCGCCGCGTTCTGCTCCGATCCGTGCGATGGCCGCACGCAGGGCACCGTCGGAATGCTCGACAGCCTCGCCTACCGCAACGACGCGGCCACCGTGCTGCGGCGGCTCGTCCGCTCGCTGCCCACGCGCCGCGGCGTGCTCGGCGTGGCCACCTGCGACAAGGGCCTGCCCGCGATGATGATGACGCTGGCCGCGATGCGCGATCTGCCGTGCGTCCTCATCCCCGGCGGCGTCACCTTGCCGCCGCGCGACGGCGAGGACGCAGGCAAGATCCAGTCGATCGGCGCGCGCTTCGCTCACGGCGAGATGACGCTGGAGCAGGCCCAGGACCTCGGCTGCCGGGCCTGCGGCTCTCCAGGCGGCGGCTGCCAGTTCCTCGGGACCGCAGCGACTTCGCAGGTCATCGGCGAAGCGCTCGGGTTGTCGCTGCCGCACTCGGCGCTGGCTCCGTCCGGCCAGCCGATCTGGATCGATATGGCTCGGCGCTCGGCGCGCGCGATGGTGACGCTGGCGCGCCGCGGGATCACGGTGCGCGACGTCGTCACCGACGCTGCCGTCGCCAACGCCATGGTCGTGCATGCGGCCTTCGGCGGATCGACGAATCTGCTGCTGCACCTGCCGGCCATCGCCCACGCGGCCGGCCTGCGCCGGCCCACCGTCGACGATTGGATCCGCGTGAACCGGCGCGTGCCCCGCCTCGTCGATACGCTGCCCAACGGGCCGCACCCGACGGTGCGCGCGTTCCTCGCCGGTGGGGTGCCGGAGGTGATGCTCCATCTCCGCCGTCTCGGTCTCCTCGACCTCGAGGCGCTCACCGTGAGCGGCGAGCGCCTGGGCCGCGTGCTCGACTGGTGGGAGCAGTCGGAGCGCCGCGCGGTGCTGCGCCAGCGGCTCCGCACGGCCGACGGCGTGGATCCCGACGACGTCGTGATGGACGCCGAGAGCGCCCGCGCTCGGGGTCTCACCAGCACGGTGACGTTCCCGCGCGGCAACCTCGCGCCCGAGGGCTCGGTCATCAAGAGCACCGCGATCGACCCGTCGGTCGTCGACGCCGACGGCGTCTACCGCAAGACCGGCCCCGCGCGCGTGTTCACGCGCGAGCGCGACGTCATCGCGGCCATCAAGGACCGTGGTCCGGGCGGGATCAAGGCGGGCGATGTGGTCGTGTTGATGTGCCGCGGGCCGCTCGGCGCTGGGATGGAGGAGATCTACCAGATCACGGCCGCGCTCCGTCACCTCTCGTTCGGCAAGCACGTGGCCGTCCTCACCGACGCGCGATTCTCCGGGGTATCGACCGGCGCGTGCATCGGCCACATCGGTCCCGAGGCGCTGGCCGGCGGCCCCATCGGCCGCGTCCGCGACGGCGACCTCGTCCGCATCGTGGTCGACCGCAGCCGCCTGGAAGGCAGCGTCGACCTCGTGGGCGAGCACGGGCGCGAGCTCACACCCGAGGAGGGCGCCCGCATTCTCGCGGCGCGCGCGCCGGGCGCCGACCTCGCTCCCGACCCGGATCTCCCCGCCGACACGCGGCTCTGGGCCGCGCTGCAGCAGGTCGGGGGCGGCACGTGGGGCGGCTGTGTCTACGACGTCGACGCGATCATCGGCGCGCTCCGAGGGCAGGGCGTGTAAGCGCGGGCGCGGATCGTCCGATCACCGAACGGGCGTTAGCGCGCGGCGCCAGTACTGAGGAAGATCACTTCCGTCGCGAGCGACTCGGACCAGCGCGCCTGCCGGACGGCATCCCCGTGCGAATACTTGCCGACGGTACCGGTGTGGCGCTCCGTCGCCTGCCGATGGCCGATCTTCGCGGCCTCCAGTATTCCCTTCGCTTCGGCGAGCTTCTGCTTGATCCGAACGTCGGTCGTCTCGGTGACGGTGGCCTCGGCCTCCTTGATCCGCTGTTCGGCGGCGGTGAAGAGAGACTCGCACATGTACGCCGCTGCCACCCCGGGACCGAGCACCGACAATACGGCTGCGAGCGCTCCCACGATCTTCAGCATGATGTCGCCTCCTCGTGATGGATGTGGCGTTCTACCCCCGCTAACGCGCCACTCGCGTTTTCGTTCCATGGCACAGTCGTGGGCATTGCATTTTGCCGCGGCGCGGCGATACTGGCGCGAAGGTGTCAGGAGGAGAGACGCGATGGCGAAGTTCGACCTGATCGTCCGCGGCGGTCGCGTCATCGATCCCGCGTCGGGTATCGATGGCGCCCACGACGTCGCCATAAAAGGCGGAACGATTGCGCAGGTGGCGCCGCGGATCGCGGGCACCGCCGCGCGCACGATCAACGCACGGAATCAGCTCGTGATCCCCGGCATGATCGACACGCACAGCCACATCTACCAACACGTCACCGGCGACTTCGGCATGAACCCGGACGAGGTTGGCATTCGATCGGGCGTCACCGCCGTCGTCGACCAGGGCGGCGCCGCTCCTCTCACGATACAGGGCTTCCGAAAGTTCATCAGGGATCCGGCCATTACGCGCGTCTATGCCTTCGTCTCGAACTACCTCGTGGGTGGCCTCCTCGGACATCGTCACGTCGGCCTCTATGGCCCGCACGGGATCAACGTCAGGGAAACGATCAACGCCATCGAGAAGAACCGCGACATCGTCAAGGGCATCAAGTGTCACGCGGAGGTCGGCGGCTACTCGCGCTGGGGCATCGAGACGTTGCGCCTGGGGAAGGAAGCCTCGCGGGCGACCAAGGTGCCTGTCTACGTTCACCTCGGCCGCCTCTGGGGTGAGGAGAACGGGACGACGATCGATCCCGACAGCGTCATCGACGACGCGTTGCCGCTGCTCGACCCCGGCGACATCCTCGCGCATCCATTCACGAAGCATCCCGGCGCGTTCGTGTCGCGCGAGGGCAAGGTGCATCCGCTGATCTTCGAAGCCATGGCGCGCGGTGTCCGCATCGATGTCGGCCGCGGCGGCCACATGAGCTTCAACGCCGCGCGCATTGCCCTCGACGCCGGCGTCATCCCGTTCACTGTCGGCTCTGACATCCACGGCTACACGATCCGGCGCCGGGACGAGAGCAGGGTCTGGGGCCCGGGCGCATTCGGGGGGGAGCAGGGTCAGCTGACGACGATCGGGGGCACCGGTGCGTTCTCACTCGTCCAGGTGATGAACGAGCTCATCGCGCTGGGCATCGGGCTCACCGATGTCATCCGCATGGTGACGGTCAACGCGGCGAGCATGCTCGGCTTGACGGACGAGCTGGGCTCGCTGGCGCCTGGACGTGTGGCGGACGTGTCCGTCCTCGCCATCGACGAGGACGACTGGACCTTGCAGGACAGCCTGGGTGCGACCATCAAGACCGACAAGCGTCTGAGGCCCGTGCTCGCGCTGCGCGCCGGCAAGGTGTATCGCTCGCGGTCGCCGCTGCTCGGGGAGCAGGTCCCCGAGGTGGCGTGACGCGTCAGCGCGCTGCCCGATTCAGCGCCCAGATGGCAACAGCGCCGTCGCGGTGCAGGAGGCGTGCGCCGAGCGTCTCGAGCGCGCGGTGCTGCTCCGGCCATTCCGGCGATCGCCCGGGATGAGGCAGATGGATGACGGCGACGACGTCGACTCGCGACGCGACGAGGTTTTCCCACAAGGTCGGTGCGTCGACGGTCAACGGTCCGGGGGCCATCCCGTCGCCGACCGGGCGCGTGGCGATTCGCCCGTCGCCGTCGAGCCGGATCGGGACGAGGTGGTAACGGTCGCCAAACGTGGGGTAGATCCACTGGTCGCCGAACACCGCGACGCGTGTGCCGTCCGGTAGCCGATCGAGCGCTGCCGCCGCCGCGCCGAACAGCGGCTCACGATGAAATCCGGCGGCGGTTGCGGCTGACTTCGCGCCGTGCTGCCACGCGCCGAGCGCCGCGGCGATCAGCACGCCGGTCACGAGGGCGACCGGTGCCAACCGCCGACGAGCGCGAGATCGAGCCAGCGCCGCGAGCACGGTGCGGGGTACGGCTAGCGCCAGCACCAGCGCGGCGATCACGGCGCCGGGCACGGCGACCGCGAACACCACCGTGGCGGCCGAACGCGGGAGTCCAGCGAGGACCGCGGCGACCATGATCGCGATCGCGACGATCGTTCGCGATGGATGCACGCCCGTACCGACAAGGAAACCGAGCGCGACCCAACCGAGAATCGCGAGCACCGCGATGTACCGCATGCTGTCCCAGTGGATGAACCCGGAGACGAAAGTCCAATCGTTGCCGGCCGAAAACGGCGTGATGGGCAACAGCCCGAGCGTGACGGCGACGATTGCCAGTGTCGCGAACGCGAACGAGCGCTCGCTTCGCGTCTTCGCACCGACGCTGACGAGCCAGCCCGCCAGCCCGACGAGGCCGATGACGGCGAGCGCGCCGTGGAGCACCGGCCAGTCGAGATACACGGAGGCGGCATCGCCTACCGTGCGCGCCACGCCGTAACGCTGCGCGTACTCGCGAAGCGTCGTGTGCGGAAAGGTCGTCCCCGGCTGAGAGAGGAAGGCGGCCGGATACACGGGATTGCCGGTGTGTACGACGTTCCGCGCGTACCAGTAACCGGCCATCCCGATCCACGACACGGCGAACACCGCCGTGATCCGCGTGGCGCCCCGACGACGCGCCCGCACGACCATCACAAGCAGGACGATGATTGCGGCTGGCACCGCGCTCGCCTTGACACCGACGGCAAGCCCCGTCAGGGCCGCTGCGTACCAGGCGTCGATCGCGATCATGCGCACGCTCTCATCCACGCTCCGCGGAATCGCGAACACCAGCGCGCCGAAGAGCGCGGCGGCCAGAGCGAGATCAGCATCGGAGAAGCTCGACGCCATCACGCCGGCGCGCCGTGACGTCGCGAAGAGCACAACCGGAATTGCCCAGGCGAAGGGGCGACTGCCGAGACGTCCCGACAGCTCCGCGGCAGCGCTGATCACGATCCCGGCATACACGGGTCCGGTGAGACTGACCCACGCGAGCGAGTCTCCGCGCGACGCCGAAAACGGCACCATGAACCAGGTCGCGACGACCCCGGCCGACATGGGATACCACGCCTGCATCGTGAACGCATGCGCCGGCGTCACGGCGGCGATCGCGCGCTCCCGAAGCCACAACGCGGGATACACCATGTGGTACGTGTAGTCGTCCCAGATCCACAGCCGCGTTGCGTCCACGAGATGCGGCCATATCCACACGACCGCGGTGATCGCGGCAAGCACTGGAGCGAAGAGCATCGCTGGCGTGAACGTCGACACGGCGGCGGCGCTCGTGGGCTCGTCGACTCGGCTGCGGACCAGCGACCTCGCGGCGGCGACAGCGATCGCAACGACTACGGCCAGGCCGCCGATCGTGAGCCACCCGAGTAGACCGACTAACAGGACGGCGGTGTGGATCACCACGACGTAGCCAGACAGCGTCGCCAGGATCAGCCGGCTGCACCGGACGCCGCTGCCGGCGGCGAGCGCGAGCCGGACGGCGACGAACAGCGCGCCGGCGTTGAGGAGGAGGTAGGTGAGCAACGAGATCACGGCCAAGCGGGTGGCTTTCGCGCCCTGTGATGGGGCACAATCGGGTGCCGGAGAGCCGGTTCAACGAGCTGGCGCCAACTCATCCTAAGGAGCCGTTTCATGTCCCCCAATCTGGCTGACTTCAGCTTCCTGCAGGGCGTGAAAATCGTCGATCTCACCCAGTTCGAGGCCGGGCCGTCGTGCACGGAGGCCCTCGCGTGGATGGGCGCCGACGTCGTCAAGGTCGAAAATCCCAAAATGGGCGACCCGGGCCGTCGTTTGCGCCCGGGCCAGCCGGACAACGATCCGTATTACTTCCACGCGTTCAACGCCAACAAGAAGTCGATCACGGTCAATCTGAAGTCCCCCGCGGGGCTGGCGCTGGTGAAGGACATGATTCGCCACGCCGATGTCATGATCGAAAACTTCGCTCCCGGCGCCATCGAGCGGATTGGTCTGTCCTACGACGTCGTGAAGGCCATCAATCCGCGAATAATCTACGCCCAGGTGAAGGGATTCGGCGAGGGCAGCCCGTTCGAGCAGAACCTCGCCTTCGACATGATCGCTCAGGCGTGCGGCGGCACGTTCAGCGTCACCGGAGACAAGAACGGTCCCCCCACCAGACCCGGGATCTCCCTCGGAGACACCGGCACCGGCATGCTGATGGCCATCACGATCGTCAGCGCTCTGTACAAGCGCCGCGAGACGGGCGAGGGACATCGCCTCCAGGTGGCCATGCAGGATGCGATCCTGCACTACATGCGGATCAACTTCGCGACCCAGGGCTTGACGGGCAAGGCGGCGGAGCGCGGGGGGAGCAAGGTGCCGGGCGTCAGCAACGCGCCGATGGGACTCTATCCCTGTGCACCCGGCGGGCCGAACGACTACGTCTACATCATGACGAGCCGGGCCAACCCCGAGCACTGGGACCGCCTGCTGAAGCTGATCGGACGAGAAGATCTGATCGGCGACCCGCGTTATCTCACGCCCGCCGACCGCGTCGAACGGGAACCCGAGGTAGATGAAGTCATTTCGGCGTGGACCCGGAAGAACAACAAGCTCGACGCCATGAAGCTTCTGGGCGGGGCCGGTCTTCCCGCGGGCGCGGTGCTGGACACCGACGAGCTCAACAAGGACGTCACGTTCGAGCAGCGCGGGATCATGCAGACCATGGTTCATCCCGTGCATCGGCCCTTCAAGATGCCGGGCTGGCCCGTGCGCGTCGATGGTCGACCGACGCGCGTTACGTCGTCTCCCATGCTGGGAGAGCACACGGAGCAGGTGCTGAGCGAGTGGCTGGGTCTGAGCGCACAAGCCGTGGCCGCGTTGAAGGCCGACGGCGCGCTCTGATCAGCTCATGTTCAGAGGACTCCATCCTGCCGTAACAAGCTTTGCACTGGCGCCGATGCTCCTCCTGTCCGCCATGGCACACGCACAGTCCAAAGGCCCGTCGCCCAAGGCTGCGGGTGAACCCGGAGGCTTTTCGGCCAAGGGGCTGAACTACGAGACGGAGCTTACCGCCCTGTACCTGGGAGATTTCGCGCACTCCCGGCTGCAGCGTGACGGCCACGAGTTCGACTTCCTGTTCGGGAACTACCTGAAGGCCTTTGCGCGCCGGTGCAGCGCCTACTTGCCGGCGAACAAGGTCGAGATGACCAGACCGGAGTGCGTCCGGGAGCAATACACGGTCAACCGGTACGGCGCCCGGACCGGTCCGTCGAGCTGCGTCGAGTACCGGCAGGTGGGCACCGGTCTCTACGCCGATCCGGATCTGTACACCGCGCAGCGGAAGGTGGAAGCCGAGGTCGGCCAGAACATGCTGCGAAACGCCGTCCGCGATATGTCTGCCAAGAATCCGATGCAAACGGGGATGCGCGCCGTCGATGCGGCGACGTCGGTGGGGCGCGACATGGATTCGCTACTCGAGCTGAACAGCTGCACCAGCCCCGGACTCAAGCGATTTCAAGACAACATGATGCGCTTCGCTCTCGGTCAGCCGCCGCTGCACCTTCCCGGAGGCGAGACGCTCGCCTCGATCGCGCCGAAGAAGTCAGCCGACGCTTCCTTCAAGGACTCCAACTACAGCCGGCTCGTCGATGACCTGATCGCCGAGAACGCGCAAGGGTGGATGCTCAATCGATACGTGCGGGGAAGCACCTCGGGCGTCACGGTTTCTTCGCGAGACGCGCAGGGTCGCCCGTCGAAGATCGTCGGGAGCTACGCGTTCGACAGCGCCAACGGAAGGCGCCAGGGGTCCGTCACGGTCCAGTTCAGTGACGGCCTGCCGCAGTGCGTATTCTTCTTCGACTTCCCGACGACGTGTCGGACACCGAGCCGGCGAATCATCACGGCCTACGAAAACGGCCGTTACCGGGACCAGTGACTCGGCTCGACCACTGATCCCGCGTCGGAGCCTCGAGCGCTCGGGCCGCTAGCGCCGCTCGCGTAGCTGCGCGCGCAGGAACTCGCGCAGCCGCGTCTTCATCTCTTCCGGCATCTCGACCCGGCCGGCTTCGGCCGCCAGCGACTTCGTCTCGCGGTAGGTTGCCAGGTAGGCTCGGCACGGCGCGCAGTCACGCAGGTGCTCGTCGAGCTTCTCCACGAGCTCGGGTGACAGCGTCGACTCCAGATAGTCGGCCAGGATCGCGATCGCATCCTTGCAGGTCACGCCCGTGTCCCCAGGTGGCGGGTGAGCTGCTCGCGCAGCACCATCCGCGCGCGATGCAGGCGCGACTTCACCGAGCCCAGCGAGTCGTTCACGATTGCCGCGACCTCCTCGTTGGAGAGCTCCTCAACGTCGCGCAGGATCAGCACGGCGCGGTAGTGGTCGGGCAGGCTGTCGATCGCGTTCTCGAGAATCTTTCGCGCCTCAGCGGAGAGGTGCGTCTGCTCCGGCGTGCTCGACCAGTCAGCCAGCACGTACGAGCGATCGCCGGTACCTTTACGCCATCGGCCCCATCGCCAGGCACGTGGCAGTCTTCGCGATCGGCGCCGACCGACTACCGCGCGAGCTGCCGGTCGGCCGGTCGCCGTACATTGTCACGTCGGGGCAGTGGACCACCGGGCTGGTCGTCAAGTAGCAGCCGCCCGGACGCTCATGAAGCGCGGGGCGCCGGGCGGATCAGCGGCGCCCCGACTCAGGCGTATGTGTCGTGGCGTCCGGCAGGGGGCCGCACTCGCCGCGTCGCGCGAGCGGGCAGAGCGGGCACCGCGGTGCGCGGTCGCGCAGCCAGCCCGGCGCCTCGATGCCTCCTACGCTCCCACCAGGCGAAGCCGCTTAGCCCGGCGACCCCGGCGCCGAGGACGAGGAAACTCGCAGAGGGTTCGGCGACTCGAGCCACTGTGAAGTCAAACTGGTAAAAACAAGTGAAAACACCGTCGGCACTCTCGCTGTGGGCATTGAAACAGCTTCCACTTTGCCCACGATAGGAGCCGGACTCCCAGGGCAGGGGGTCGCCCGGGATCGGGGCGTCGAAGAGCCCGCCGTAGTTGACTGGAGGCCACTCAAATGTGGCGCTCACAGACGGGCCAGCAAGCGAGAAAGATCCAAAGCAGCATTGAAAATCCGCGATGAGTTCGACCAGCTTAGTGCCCGGGGGAATGGAGAAGCCGAACCAGTCAGGATCCTGGAGCTCGGGGAAGTTGCACGCAGAGCCTACACAGCCGTGGACGTAGGATCCGAAGATGGTGTTCGTACCGATGTCGAACGTGAAGAAGCGACCGTCCACGTCCCCTGAGACGAGCTCGTTATAGACGACCGGCACCCCTTCAGCGAAGGGCACGAGCGCCATGACGCACGCGAGGGCGACGACGGCGAACGGGAGGGCGATCCAGGTTCTCATGGTGCCCCACGGAGGGTCATGACTTGTGGTGTGCGCTCTGAGCGAACACTACGTCGAACCCGCCGTGTGGAGCCCATATCTACCTCCACCAATTGCCTGGCCATGGGGGATCAAGTCGCAGAGCGAATCGCGCATTCCGGCCGTATATCGTGCATCGTTCGCGCCACTTTCTGTGACTGATGTTGTAATCGGCACTTACAAGCCGATGTGCGAGGCGAGAGGCTCCGTCTGTAAAGTTCGCCGACTTGTCTGTCAGGTTTTCCTCGGCACACCTTTTTCGCGGACTTCGACTTTCTGTGACCCTGTTGCCATCGGTGCGATTCTGGCCGCGCTCGACCAGTCGAGCGACCTGGCCGGGCGGGCGCCGCCGTTCGCAGCCGCCCGCCCGGCCACCAACGACTCGACTGCAATCAGCGCCTGATCGGCAAGCGGACGCCGCCGTGCCGAGGTGTGTTCGCAGGCCTCTTCGGCGTGTGCATCCTTCCTCTAGACCGCGCGGCAGATACTTGACCGAATCAGTGGCCGAGCGCCTTCCGCATGTCTTCACCCTGGGACTTCCACCACTGGTGCAGCACCGTGATGTCGGTGCCGACGGAGAAGTGCCGGACGCCCATGTCGAGGAAGTACTTCGCCTGATCCGCAGTGGCGATCTCGGCGCGGGGCGGCACGCCCAGCTTGATGGCCGTTTCGAACACGCGGCGCTCTACCACGCGTAGCTCCGGCGAGTAGCGCTCGCCAGGGCGTCCCATCCCCATCGAGTAGTCGGAGCCGCCCCACTGCACCATGTCGACGCCTTTGACCTTCAGGACTTCCTCGAGCGTGTCGACCGTCCCCGGCTTCTCGATCATGATGGCCACGACGATGTCGCGCAGGGCCTGGACGTACTCCTTGGTGCCGCCATAGCCCATGTAGGTGAAGCGACGGGTGGCCACACCGTAGGTTCCTTTGTCTTCCGGGGTCTCCGCGCGCACGATGCGCACGCATTCCTGCACGTCGGCGGCTGAGCGACAGTCCGCGAACAGGATGCTGTGAAAGCCTGACCCGATCGCCCGCTGCGCGAGGAAGCCCCGCGGCTCCTGGTCGACCTTGAGCTGCATCGACATGTTGTAGATGTCCCCGGCTCGAGCGAGGTTGTCGAGGTCATGCAGGTCGAAGGGGCCGTACTCTCCCACGAACTCGACGTAGTCGTAGAGCCCCGTGTGCCCGATGGCTTCCACGACGGACGGCCACGTGGTGTGAATGTGGGTGGACAGGGTGGGCTTGTTGGCCTTCAGGAGCTCGCGCAGCTTGTTGGGTCTCATGTCGTCTCTCCTATCGTTTCCATCCCAGCCAGTCACACACGGCCCGGCCCATGACCAGCTCGAGGTCGCGGCCCTTCAGCCAGGGCAGCTCTTCCGTGAACAGCGTCACGCACTGACGCCACGGGCACGGCATGCGCGTGATGTCGGTGCCCCAGAACCAGCGCGCCGGGCCGAAGGCGTCATAGAGGCGGTGCAGGTTGTCGTGGATGTCGCGAAACGGGTAGGGCTGATCGGAGTAGCTCGGCGCGCCGGTCGCCTTCATCGCGACGTTCGGATACTTCGCGAGCGCGAGCACCTCCGGCAGATTCGCCCACCGCTCGCTCGGGCTCGCGTCCCCTCTCGGGCGACCGAGGTGATCGAGGATCAGCTTGAGGTTTGGATGCCGCCGGGCAATCTCGCCGACCTTCGGCAGAAAGTTCGCCGCCATCATCGCGATCGGTAGACCGGCCCGCTCCGCGGCCGGCCACAGCCAGTCGACGGTGCCGTCCGTCGGCCACTTTTCCTGCTGCGGCCCGATGAAGGTGAAGCGGCAGCCGAGCATTCCCGGGCGCTGCTTCCACGTGTCGACCAGCGCGCGGCTCTCGGGTTTGTCGAGGGGGAAGTTGCCGAGGATCGCGAACCGGTCGGGATGCGCGCGCACGGCCTCCATGCAGAGCTCGTTCGCGTTCGGATCCCACGGCGTGTGGGGCGTGAGGATGGCGGCATCGACACCGCCGGCGTCCATCTCCTTGAGGGCATCCTCTTTGAGATAGCGGGGGATCTGCCGGTGCCACGGGCTGGTGGGGTTGCCCGCATTCCACAGATGAATCTGCGCGTCGACGATCAGCATGGTTGGCTCCTTTGCTCGAAGGGGCGCGTGCGATCCGCGGTCAGCTCAGACCGTAGACGCCGAGGGCACGCGACGCGGATCGCCCTCAGTCATCGTGCTTCCTCAAGACGTTGGCGCCGCGTCGCGTGGTCCCGGTCGCGTCGCTGGATCAGCTCACGCCGTAGAACCCGAGGGCGCCGCCGGCGAGCACCTGGTGCTTCGCCTCGGGGGACAGCGGTCCGAGCCGGTCGCGGAGCATCTGCGGCGCGCCCGGGAAGAAGCCGTCCGAGTGCGGATAGTCGGTGGCCCACATGATCTTGTGCGGGCCGATGTAGTTGGCCAGCACCGCGATGCTGCTTTCGACCGGCTCGAACGAGATCCAGCAGTTGCGCTGGAACAGCTCGCTGGGTCGCGTCTTCGGCGCGGACTCGTTGAAGCCCTGGTCGTCGAAGTGGCGGTCCATGCGGTCGAGCCACGGCGCGATCCAGCCGCCGCCCGACTCGAGAAACGCGATGCGCAAGCGCGGATGACGGTCGACGACACCGCCCCAGATCACGCTCAGGGCGACCAGCATCATCTCCATCGTGTGCGAGACCATGTGGCGCGCCGCGCGGTCGTCCTCGAAGCGGTCGACGCCGACGGTCGGCATCGCGGTGGTCGAGCCCTCGTGAAAGCCGATGGAGAAGTCGAGGTCCTCGGCCATCTTCCAGAACGGCTCGTAGATCGGGTCGCTGATCATCTTCTTGCCGTGGTACGGGTTGGGCCGCAGGAACCCGCCGCGCATTCCAAGCTTTTCCTTGGCGAAGCGCATCTCGTCGATCGCCAGGTCGACCGACTGCATTGGCAGCATCGCGACTCCGAAGAGGCGCTCGGGATACGGCTTGCAGTAATCGGCGAGCCAGCGGTTGTAGGCGTGGCACATCGCGGCAGCAAGGCCCGGGTCCTCGACGGCGCCCGCGAACAGGCCGAGACTCGGATACAGGAAGGCGGCGTCGATGCCGTCGGCGTCCATGTCGACGATGCGCGCGTGCGGGTCGAACCCGCCTTTGCGCCCCTCGGCGTATTTCAAGGTGCCGGGCTTGACGATGCCCTGCCGGGCACCGACGGACCCCAAGCTGCCGATCCCCCGCGGATTGCCTAGCAGCTTGCCTTCGACGCTCAGGCGTTCCTTGCCGTTGTCGTCGATGACGAACCGCGGCCGGCGCTCGCGGTATTCAGGATCGATGTACTTGTCCCAGAGGTCGAGGGGCTCGAGGATGTGACCGTCCGCGTCGATTGCGTTGTACGCGCGCGTCATCGGTAATCCCTCCGGAGGTAATCGAATCGCTGCAATACTACCGTAGCCGCGCCAGGGGTGCGAGGGTCCACGGCCGTCCTATTCAGGGACCGTGGTGGGGGTCTTCTGGTCCGCGACCATGAACACGAGAAGCTTCACGCGCTGGTCCGTGCTCGGGTTGCGCGAGGTCGAATGAACGGCGCTCGGCGGCTCGTAGAACGTGTCGCCGGCCTTGAGCAGACGCGGCTCGCGACGGTCGATCGCGAACTCGTAGGTGCCCTCCATCACGTACCCGAACGTGTGGTGTCCGGGGTGGCGATGCGGCGGGCTGGCGGTCCCGGGACCGCGCTCGACGACGAGCACGCGGACTTCTCGCCCGGGCAAGTCCGCGAGCGGCTGAGTGACGATCTGCTGAACGCCGGCGGCGGCGGGTTGTGCGGCCGAGGGCGTCACGAGCACCGCGCCTTGCCAGGTCACCAGCGCCGATAGCCCGGCCGCCACTGCTGCCACCAGCGCGTAGGATGCGAAGGAGCCGCTGAGTACCCTGTGCATCGATCGTTCCTCCCGTGTTGCGATCGCTCTCTACAGCTGGACCATCCCCATCCAGAACATGGTCTTGCCGGCGACGTCGACGTCGTACTTGCGTACGAAGGTGAGCTTGCCGTCGTCGCCGATGCGGAAGACCGACAGACCGGCCGGAACGGTCCGGACCGCGTCGCCCTCTCTCACGTCCACCGGAAGATTGTGCTGCGCCACGAGCATGCGTCCGCTTGGATCGATGTGAAACGTGCGCGGATGAATGGCGCGGGTCTCGACGTGCTGGATCGGCGTCGGCTCGCCGGTGGACTGGTTGATCGCGTAAACGACGATGCTGTTCTCGCCGCCCTTGAACACCTTCTTGCCCTGGAACTCGACCGTGTCCTGGGCGCGATTCGCGCCATACAGGAACCGGCCGTTCGGATGCACGTGGACGGTGCCGGCCGCCTGACGCGATCGGTGGTTCGTCGGCTCGGCCAGCGTTTCTGCGCGGAAGGCGATCTCGGGGTTGATCCGCCCGGTCTCCATCTTGTACGTGTACATCTTGTTCTGCGTCTCGATCGACACGTACATCCAGGGCTTCGTCGGATGAAAATCGAGGTGCCGCGGCCCGAAGTTCCTGCCGCCGTCGGGAGCGACCGACACCTCGTTGCTCAGCACCCCGTTCTTGTAGTCGAAGACTTTGAGCGCGCCGGGGTCTTCGGCCTTCGTCGGCGTGCCTTCGTTGCCGCGCGTGACCAGGATCGCCAGCCGGTTGTCAGGGGTCACGCGCACCTGATGCGCGAAGATGCCGGCGTCGATCGCGCCGGGCTGTTTCACTTCCTCGCCGGGCGTGAAATCGGGGTTGATCCGATACACGCGCAGCGCGCTCGGATTGTTGAACGCGACCAGGATGTTCTCCGAGGGGATGTCCGTCGCCATGTGGATCGGCCGCGTGGGCAGCGGGATCGCCGCACCGTGCTTCGTGAGCGCGCCGGTGGCGGGATCGATGCGGAATGCCGTGACGTGATGCTCGGTTCCGGCCGGTCCGTATCCCGAGGCGCTGCTGCTGGTCGCGACGTACAGGTACCTCCGCGAGACGTGCGGCCAGGCGTATTGCACGCCCGCGGGCAAGGTCACGGTCGCGCGCCTGGTCAGCGCGGCGCCCGCGACGTCGACGTCGTACTGCGTGAGATCGGGCCCGACGTTGGCGTAGAGCGCGACCTTGCGCGTCTCCTGCTGGGCGAACGCGGCTCGCGGTGCGCTCATGCTAGCGGCGACCAGTGACAGGAACGTTCTGCGGCTGACCATAGACTCTCCCTCTCTGGTGGCATAGGCCAGGACAGGATACTCTCGTTGCCGGTTGAGCGGTCGTGCGCGACGCAGGCCGTCGCGGGGCTGGGGGCCACGCCGGCCGAGGCGCGCTTCTAGATAGAAGGGGACGCGTGATGCGTATCGTGGATGCTCAGATCCATCTCTGGGGCAGCGGGTTGCCGAGCAACATGGCTCATCGCCAGGTCACCTCGTTCACCACCGAGGAAGCCGTGGGCCTCATGGACGAGGGTGGCGTCGACGCCGCCGTGATCCACCCGCCGGGTTGGGACCCCAACTCCACCGAGATGGCCTTCAAGGCCGTGCGTGACTTTCCCGGCCGCTTCGCGATCCTCGGCTCCTTCCCGCTGAATCAGCCGGACAAGCGCGGGCTCGTCGAGAAGTGGCGAAGCCAGCCGGGCATGCTGGGGCTGCGCTATGGATTTCTTGCCGAGCCGATGCGCGGCTGGCTCGCTGACGGGACACTCGACTGGCTGTGGGTCGCCGCCGAGCGGGCCGGCGTACCGATCGCCATGCTGGCGACGGACTCACTGGCGCACATCGGCCGGATCGCCGAGCGTCATCCGGGCCTGCGGCTGACGATCGACCATCTCGGCGGTCGCGGCGGCACCACGACGTTGAAGGACGACGCGGCGATGGCGCACATGCCGGAGCTCATCAAGCTGGCGCGGCATCCCAACGTTGCCGTCAAGGCCACCGGCGCACCCGGCTACAGCAGCGGACCGTACCCGTTCACCAGCATGCACAAGTATCTGCGCCAGATCTACGATGCCTTCGGCCCGACGCGCATGTTCTGGGGAACCGACATCACCAAGATGCCGTGCTCGTGGAAGCAGTGCGTGACGATGTTCACCGAGGAGCTACCCTGGTTGCCCGAGCGTGACAAGCCTCTCGTCATGGGCGAGGCCGTCCGCGCCTGGTGGGGCTGGCAATAGTCTTCTAAGCCGTAGTCGTCTAAATGGAGGATCGGCTGCGAATGGCGAACGAATCCGTTCTGTACAACCGGCACGACAACATCGCGACGCTCACGCTCAATCGGCCCGAGTCACTCAATGCCATGAACGAAGCGATGATGGGCGAGATCGAGCGCATCCTCATCGAGCTCGAGACGGACAGCGCGGTGCGCGTAGTAGTTCTCACCGGCGCCGGGCGAGCGTTCTCGTCCGGCGGCGATCAGAAGCGCGACGGCACTCCGGTGCCGCCGTCGTTCTTCGAGGGCGATCCGGGCGGCCCGCTCATCGAGCGCCTGAATCGCTCAATCCTTCGCATGCAGCGCCTGCACAAACCGATCATCGGCAGCATCAACGGCGTGGCCGCGGGCGCGGGCTTGAACATCGCGCTGGCCACCGATCTGCGCATCGCATCCGACACGGCGCGCTTCGGTGAAGTCTTCGCGCGCGTGGGCCTGGTGCCCGACGGCGGGGGGACGTACTTCCTCCCGCGCCTCGTCGGCACGGCCAAGGCGATGGAGATGATCCTGCTCGCCGACATCCTCGACGCGCAGGAGGCGCTGCGCATCGGCCTCGTGAACCGCGTCGTGCCCGCGGAGCAGCTCGCGCAAGAGACGCAGAAGCTCGCCGAGCGGCTGGCCCAGGGACCGACCGTGGCGTATGGGCTGGCCAAGACGGGACTCTATCAAGGGCTCGGTATGTCGCTCGACGACGTCCTGAACATGGAGGCGCGCAACCAGGCGATCGCCGCGCGCACGCCGGACCGCGCGGAAGGCGTGGCCGCGTTCCGCGAGAAGCGGCCGCCGCGCTTCACGGGCCGGGCGGGATCCAGTCCAGCGCGGTGAGAGCTAACTTCGGATCCGTGGAGACCAGCGTCGCGTCGCGATGACCCGTTACGAGAGCCGCGATGGGCGGCTGCGCCTGTTCCGCGGCGATAGCCGTCACCTCGATCCGATCACGTCGGGGAGCGTCGGGCTGATCCTGACCTCGCCGCCGTACCTGGTGAGAGGGCGCGGCCGTGCGGCGGCCGAGCGATACGCGCGCGACCTGGCCGTTGGCTTCGCGCGTGAATGGAGGCGCGTCCTTGCGCCCGACGGCGACCTCTGGTTGATGATCGGTGACCGCCACGACGGCGCCGAGTGGCTCGGGATGGACGCGCTCGTCACCGGCTGGCTCCGGCGCGGGGGCTGGCGTCTCCAGTCGCGCGGCTTCTGGGCGCAAACCGGGTCACGGGAGCGCTGGGACAACCGCGTCAACTATCTTCTGCGGTTCAAGCGGGCGGGTCAGGTCGTGCGACCGCGCGGAACGACGCTGTGCTGGATGCTGCCGCTCCCGCGCTCCCACCCCGACAGCATCTGGGACGCGATCCCGGAGCCCGTGGTGCGGACGGTGCTCGAAGGCAGCAAGAAGCGCGGGCCCGTTCTCGATCCGTTCGCGGGCTCGGGAACGATCGGCCGGGTCGCTAGGTCGCTCGGACGCGAGTGGATCGGCGTGGAGCGCGATCCGCGTATGGCCCGGATCATCGCGCGGCGGCTCAGGCTCAGACGCGTCGCGGCCAACTGATCCTCTGCCCGTACACGTTGCACAGTCGCCGGACGTTCTTGCGTCATCTATATCTTTCCTACGCTCCAGGACTAAAGTCCAAGAGTCCGGCCCGGCGCTGTCAACTGCTTCGACAGTTCTCTCCGTTGACTTGCTGAACGGGATTGCATTGCGTCGCAAACACTCAGTTTCCGGAAATGGCACTCGGATTGCTCCGATATTGTTCGGCGTGCGTAAAGGGCTCTGCCTGTAAAGGTGGTCGACACACGAAAAGAGGATGGAGTCCCATGAGTATTCTGTGTGGACAAAAAGGGCTCGGTACCATCGCGCTGGCATTGTCGACCGTACTCGCAGCGCCCTGCGGCATCTCGGAAGCTATCCCCGTGGTGTTCTCGGTCGCGGGGGACAACACGACTGCGTCGATTCAGCCAACAGTGGATGCCTTCCGAGCGGCTCTCGGAGATCCGAACAACATGAATGCGCCGGGCCCGCTGACCACCGGTCGACGGGAGATCAACTGGGACGGCGGTGGCTCCACCGCCAACACGGTGGCCGGCACGCCCTTCAATGGGTTCCTCAACACTCGCGGTGCTCAGTTCGCCACGCCCGGAACTGGCTTCATCCAGGCTCCTGCTTCGGGCGGAGCCGACGGTGGTCTGGCGGCGTTCTTCGGTAACGCGACCTACGGCTCGACCTTCGGCTTCTTCAGCCCAGTGCGGCTGTTTACCCCGATTGGCAGTAACGTGACGGACGCTCTCTTCTTCATTCCCGGCACGAACGGCGGCCTCAGAGCCACGGTCGGCGGCTTTGGCGCAGTGTTCACCGATGTGGACCTCGTCGGTTCTACGACGATCCAGCTGTTTGATATCAACAACTCCGTGCTCTTCAGCCAAGCGGTGCTGCCCGGGACGGTAGCCAACCAGAGCCTCTCGTTTCTGGGGGTCGTGTTCGACGCAGGCGAACGCGTCGCGCGCGCGCGGATCACGACCGGCAATACTGCGCTAGGGCCAAACGATGGTGGTGGTGTTGACGTTGTCGTGATGGACGACTTCCTCTATCGGGAACCTCGGGCTGTGGCCGAGCCCTCCATCGTGTTTCTGCTCGCTTCGGCTCTTGGTGGCCTGGGCATCGCCGGGTGGAGACGTCAGCGCTAGGGTAGGCCGCGCGATCCTTTGGCGACCGGTCGTCGTCGCAGGTCTCTTGCTGGCGATGACCGCGGGCCAGAGCCAGGCAGAGACCTTACGCGTCGTGACGTTCAACCTCCTCCACGGAGGTCCGTGGTCCGGGCTCGTCGGCAATGGCGCCGACCTGAACGAGCGATTCGAGATCGCCGTCGCGCAGCTCGCTGCGCTCCGACCCGATGTCGTGGCCCTGCAGGAAGCTTCAGTCGGTGGCGGGCGCGGCAACGTCGCCGAGCGTCTGGGCCGCGCGCTCGGCTTCGAGTGGATTCACGCGCCGACGACCTCGCAGGTCTTCGGTATCGGCTGGCTCGACCGGACGATCACCTCCGCGATCCGGTTCAACGAGGGGCCGGCCGTCTTGAGCCGCTTTCCCATCGTGAGCTCGGAGATCGTCGCGCTGCCTCGCTGCGCCAATCGCCTCTTCCCGCGTGTGCTCCTACGCGTCGAGGTAAGGACGCCTCACGGGCCGCTCGATTTCTACTCCACGCACACCTCGCGCGACGACTGCCAGCTGCGTCGCGTCGCGGAGCTGGTTGGCGCGCGGCGTGGCCCGCTGCCGGCCATCGTCGCCGGGGACTTCAACACACGGGAGAATGCCGACGCGTACGCCGAGCTCCTGGGCGCGGGATTCGTGGACGCCTTCCGCGCCGTCAATCCCGGCGCCGCTGGTTCGACGTCGTTACAGCGGGTCTACGCCGCCGAGTCGACGGTATCCCGGCGGATCGACTTCGTGTTCGTGGTCTCGGGCGTCAATGGCGCGGCGCGGGTGCGGGAGAGCCGCGTGGTCCTCGATATTCCTCGCCGCCGAGCCGACGGCACCACGCTCTGGCCGTCGGATCACTACGGAGTGCTGGCCGTGATCGAGATACCGACGAACCGAGCCAACTGACGCATATACTCGGATCCTTGGCAGGCGTGAGACCGCGACGCAGCGTCTTGTTCATGCCCGGCTCCAACGCACGAGCGCTCGAGAAAGCGCGCACGCTGGCGGCAGACGCGCTCGTTTTTGATCTGGAAGATGCCGTGGCGCCGGAGATGAAGCTGCAGGCGCGTGCTCAGGTGGCCGCGGCGGTCCGAGCCGGCGGTTACGGCCACCGCGAGATCGTCGTCCGGGTGAATGCGCTCGGCACGGCGTGGGGCCGCGACGACATCGCGGCAGCGGCGGCCTCCGGCGCTGACGCCGTGCTCCTGCCGAAAATCGAATCGGCGGACGCCGTGAGTGCGGCGGTCGCCGCCCTCGGCTCGACGCCGGCGGTCTGGTGCATGCTGGAAACGCCGCGCGGCATCCTGAACGCGCCCGGGATCGCCGCCGCCAGCCCGCGAGTGACTGCACTGGTCCTGGGCACCTCCGATCTGACAAAGGATCTGCACGCACGCGTCACGCGCGATCGCCTTCCGCTGCTGACCAGCCTCCAGGTTTGCGTCCTGGCCGCGCGTGCCACTGGTATCACGGCCCTGGACGGCGTCCACCTCGACCTCGATGACGACGCCGGCTTCGCGGCCGCATGCCGCCAGGCTGCCGACTTCGGCTTCGACGGCAAGACGCTGATCCATCCCAAGCAGATCGCCACCGCCAACGAAGTCTTCGCGCCGGCCGCCGGTGAGGTCGACTGGGCGCGCCGGGTGATTGCGGCGCACGCCGATGCCATCGCACGCGGTCACGGCGTGGTCGTGCTCGACGGTCGCCTGATCGAGAACCTGCACGTCGACGACGCGCGCCGGGTATTGGCCCTGGCCGACGCGATCGCCGAGCGCGCGGCGCCCTGACCACAACGCGGGATGCGCCGCGAGCGGGTGTCGGTTAAACTGCCCGCAACCTATGGAGGACGCCGCCATGATCGACATGCACGCCCACTGGAGGCCCGCTGAACTCGCCGACGCCCTGCGCGCCCGGACCAAGGAGCCGCGCATCGTGCGGAATCCGGACGGCGTCGAGGTCTTGAAGGCCCTGCGGATGGGCGAAGAGCCGCTGGCCACGGCCTTCGATGACGTCGATTTCCATCTCGGCCGGATGGACCGCCAGGGCGTCGAGATGAGCGTGCTGTCGCTCCTCGGTTCGTTCTGTTGGATCGAGGCCCAGCCGCTGGACGTGTCCGTGCCCCTCTGCCGGACCGTCAACGATCGGCTCTCCGCGATTTGCCAGGAGCATCCCGGTCGATTCTCCGCCTACGCCGCGCTGCCCCTGACCGACATGGCCGCTGCCGCAGCCGAGCTCGAGCGAGCGCTCGGCCTGCCGGGCGTGGTCGGCGCGCAGCTCCCGGGCAACGCCTTCCTCACGCGCAAGGACGCTGAAGCGATGCGTCCCGTGCTGGACGTGGCGAACCGCCACCGCGCGGCGCTCTTCATCCACCACGGTCCCCGGCCCGGCGACGCGTGGCCGAAGGTCTCGGGTGACACGGACAACGCGCGCCGCCGCAACGGCACGCTCGACATGCAGGCGAGCTTGTCCTCGGTGATGGTCACGCTGTGTCTCACCGACTATCTCGCGTCGTACCCGGATGCGATGATCCAGATCCACAACCTGGGCGGGAACATTCCCTACGAGGTCGAGCGCATGGATCATCGCTGCCTGCTCGACACGCCGAACGAGGAGCTGCCGTCGTCACGTTTCCGCAAGGCCAGAGTCTACGTGGATTGCAACTCGTTCGGCCCGCGCGCGATCGAAGCGGGCGTGAGCCTGTACGGCGCGGACCGCATCGTGTGCGGCACCGACGGCACCGAGTTCGGCTGCGACTGGACCCGGAAGGCGCTCGCGGAGGCGCAGATCGGTGACGAGGCGCGCGAGCAGATCCTGCACGGCAATGCCGCGGCGATGCTCGCCCGCGCCGGGACGGGCGCGCGTCGCGCGCACGCCGCCGCCTGAGCCTCGGGCGCGTGATCAGCGGTCCGGCGTAGAAGGAGCGCTGCATGTCGCAGCTCGTGTTTCTCCACGGCCCCGGCGCCGGCGCCTGCGCTGACGCGTTCCATCACCAGCGCCGGCACTTCCCGAAGAGCGTCGCGCCGACCTTGCCGGGCCATCTCGACGGCACTCGGTGTCCGGACGTGACCGGATACATGGAATGGGTGCGCGGCTGGCTGTGGGCGCAGGGCCTCAAGAAAGATCTCGTGCTGGTCGGATACACGCTGGGCGCGTCGATTGCGCTGCAATACGGTCTCGACTATCCCGACGAGGTGAAGGGCCTGATCGTGATGACCGTTGCCGCGCGCCCCAAGACTCGGCGCCCGGGCACGTACGAGCTGCGGCTGCGCGCCGCTGAAGATCCGAAGGTCTACGAAGAGTGGCTGGCCTATCAGCGGCATTCCATGAAGTTCGTCGATCCCGCACTGCGCGAGCAATTGATCGAGCGGCACCGCCAGGTGGGCCCGCTGTCCCAGTACCACGATCTGAAAGCGATCGATGCCTTCGACATCCGCGGTCGTCTCGCGGCGCTGAAGCCTAAACTGCTCCTGCTACGCGGCGTCGACGATCCCACCAACCCGCCGGAGTACGAGAAGGAGATCCATGACGCCGTGCCCGGTTCGTGCTACGTGAAGCTCTCCGGCGCAGGGCATTTCCCACCCACCGAGATTCCGGACAAGGTCAACGCGCTGATCGAGGAATTTGTCGCCGCTCTGTAGCGACTGCCGGGTTCAGCTCGGCCAGCTCACCGGATGTCGCAGACGCTTCAAATCACGCCGAAGCAGGGCAAGCTTGGCCTTCATCTCCGCTTTCTCCGCGTCACTGGCGCCGAAAGTAAGCGTCCCGAACCGCCCAAGGCGCACGGTCCCGAAGCCGTATCTCCCCGGGATCGCGAACAGGAGCATGCTGGGGAGCGCCACGACGCCAATGGCGGCGAGGGTCGGAAGGCCGATCACAAAGCTCAGCAACAGCACAGTCGTACGGGCTGCTACGCGAATCGAATCCCCGATCATCAATCCTCCTCGTTGTCCTAGCCCAGAAGCGCGCCTCGCGTCTTCGTCGGCATCCGATAGACGCTCGTGCGCGCGGTGAAGAAGAGCACGGTTCCGTCCTCGCCCCACGCGAGGTTCGCCGGCAGCTCCGGCAGCACGATGCGCCCGAGCAGCGTTCCGTCGGGGCGGCACACCCAGACGCCGCCCGGCCCGGTGCAGAACACATTGCCGTGCGCATCCACCTTGAGGCCATCGGGCACACCCGGGTCTTGCGAGGCCATGTCCAGCACGATGCGGCTGCCGGTCAAGGTGCCGTCCGGTCGTACGTCGAACGCCCGGATGTGCTTGTGGCCGGAGTCGTCGATGTAGAGCACCGACTCGTCGGGCGAGAAGGCCAGGCCGTTCGGCAGCGCGAAGTCGTCGACGAGCAGGTGCAGTGTCCCATCGGGAGTGATGCGGTACACACCCTGGCACGGCTGCTCCTTGCCCTCGATCGGCTGGGTCCACCATCCGGCCGGTCGCACCGTCCCCGGTGGGAGGGGCTTGACGGCGTAGGGCGGATCCGTGAAGTAGATCGAGCCGTCGGACTTCACGACGATGTCGTTGGGGCTGTTGAGCCGTTTGCCCTGAAAGCGCTCGGCTAAAACCGCGCGCGTGCCGTCGTCGCTGACGCGCGTGACCCGGCGGCCGTCGTGCTCCGCCGCCAGCACTCGCCCCTGGCGATCGAGGGTGAGGCCGTTGGACATGCCCGTCGCGTACGTCGTCAGCTCCGGCCCCTCCGGCAGGCGCCGCCAGCGCGCGATGCGCTTGTTGGGGATGTCGCTGAAGAGCAGCGCTCCGCCGCGCCAGACCGGCCCCTCCGTGAACGTGAGCCCGCCGGCAATGCGATCGATCGGCGCGTCGGGAGCGACGAGGTCGTGAAGACGAGCATCGCGGACTTCAAGCTGTGCCATGGATCCCTCCGAGAGGACGCAACTTTAGCATTGTCCGACGCAGGGCTCGGGCGTTTCTCCCCCTGGATTCTCAGGATTATCCCTCATTGTGACCTTACCGGGGCCCTGCGACAGTCCGTGACCAGAGGCCTCCGGGCCCGACGGCAAACGGGGGAGACAACGATGCCTCGGTATCGCCGCGCTTCACGCTCCTGTGCTCTGGCTCTCGCTCACGTGCTCGTCTTCTCGTCTGCCTTCGTCTCCCCGCTCTCGTCCGGAAGCCCGATGGCGTTTGCGCAGGGCGGCGGTGGTGGGGGCGGCGGCGGTGGCGGCGGTGGCGGTGGCGGGGGCGGCGCCGGTGGTGGCAGTGGTGGCGGAAGCGGCGGCAGTGGCGGGAGCGGCGGCACCGCAAGCAGCGCCAGCACTGGCGCGAGTGGGGTCAGCGGTGCCGCAGGCGCGCCGGGACCGAGCGGAACCTCGAATGCCGACGGGCTCAGCGCCGACGTCTCGCGTGCCGGCGAAACCGGTGGTATCGCGGCCTTGTGGGCGCCTCGGCGACTGCTCCAGAGCACGGGCAAGGCGGCGTTCGACGCGGCCCACTACGCTGCGGTCGCGGAGAAAGCCGCCGCGCAGGTTGGCGCCGAGCAGACCAGCGGGGGGCACGTCGCCAACGGCTGGCACGTCGCCAACGGCGGACAGGTCGCAAACGGGGGAAATGGCGCCTCAGGCCAGCCCGGGCGCGCGACCGATGAGGTGGTTGAATCGGCAAGAGACGCCGCGCTCATCGCGGCCGAAGCAGCTCGCGAGACAGCACGCGCGGCCACCGAGGTGGCCCGCACGCCGAGCGCATCAGGCGCTGAAGCCAACGATGCGGTCCGACGCCTGACGACTCGCGCCAGCGACGCCGCCGAAAAAGCCCGTGAAGCGTCCGAGGAGGCGAGCGATCGTCCCACGCATCTGGCCGTGGCATCAAAACAGGCGGCGGCCGCGGTTGCATCGGCGAATCCCTTCCAGCGTCTCCGCCTCGGCATGCAAGCGCAGGCGAGCTATGTCCGCGGGCGGGCCCTGTTGGAGGAGCGAAAGTATCGCGAGGCGCGCGAGCAGCTCGCCGAGGCGATCGCCTTGGCGCCGGAACATGACGAGGCGCGCGCGCTCCTCGCATGGTCGCACTATTTCGTCGGCGAATCGCGCGAGGCGATCGTCACGTTCAAGAGCGCGCTACGTCGTCAACCGACATGGGAGGGCCTGTACAACGGGCTCGGGTGGAGTCGGCTCCGACTCGCGCGGTATCACCTGGCGGCCGAGGCGTTCCGGCAGGCGATCGAGCGCAATCCAGACTATGTCGATGCCATCAATGGTCTCGGGACGGCGAACTTCGAGATGGGACGATACGATGCGGCTCTTCCGCTGCTCGAGAAGGCGCTCAGTGGGACGCGGCCTCTGGTGGGACGCGAACCGCCCGAGACGAACACGCTCCGACACAAGGTGGCCTGGACCCTCTACTACCAGGAACGCTACCGCGAGGCGCTCGCCATGTTCATCCGGGCCAACCTGGCCGCGCCGGACTCGCACCCGTTTCTGGTGGGCATGGGGTGGTGCCACATGAAGCTTGGGCAGAAGGCGGACGCGCGCGCCGCGTTCCAGCGCGCCCTGCAGCTCGGGTCCACCGACGAAGCCGCCCGCGAGGGATTGCGGCTCGCCGGCGGCTGAGTGCCCGCTTCCGGTTGACTACGCCCCCGCGCCGACGCACCATTCAGTGCGCGCGCGGGGGTCGCCATGAGACGCCGGATTCGGAACGCGCTGATCAGCTGTTTGCCCATCGTCCTGGCACTCGTGCTCGCAGCACCCTCGCTGTCGCGAGCCCAGCAGCCTCCGGGCCCGGACTCGCGTCCATTCAAGCCCGAGCAGCTCGAGCAGCTCGTCGCGCCCATCGCGCAGTATCCCGACCCGGTCGTGGCGCAGATCTTCATGGCATCGACGTATCCGCTCGAGGTGGTCCAGGCCGCACGATTCGCAAAGGCCAATCCGAGCTTGAAGGGCGATGCCCTCGACGCAGAGCTCAAGAAATACAGCTGGGACGGTAGCGTGAAGGCCCTCGTGAATTTTCCGCAAGTCCTCGAGAGGATGGACGGCCAGCTCGACTGGATGCAGAAGCTCGGCGATGCCTTCGTCTGGCAGCAGACGGAGACGCTCGACGCCGTGCGGCGCGTGCGGGCAAAGGCGCCGCAAGCAGCGCCCGAGTCGTTCTGGTACTACTGCTCCAGCGCCGGCGCGTACTATCCGACGGTGTCATCGTGCCCAGAGCCGTGGATCAAAGTTCCGCCGCGCGCGCAGTGACGGTAGGCTGGCTGCTGCTCGGCGTGGCGCTCGTCGCGAACGCCGAGACCCTGGCGACGTCGGGTCGGGTGTCGACGACCGCCGAATCCGTCTGCGTGCTGCGCGCCGTCGCCGCGAAACACGCTGACCCGAAGGTCCGCAATCCAGACTATCTGGCCGAGAAGTTCGTCAGTCCGGAAGTCTGGCGGACCTCTCCGTTCCGCACCGATCCCGACCGAGCGCGTCACAATCCGAACTACTTCTGGGTCAATGCCCGAACCCACCACATGGATGCCCTGCTGGTCGACGCGCTCTCGGCGGGCGTCACGCAGGTCGTCAACCTGGGGGCGGGATTCGACAGTCGCGCCTACCGCTTTCGCGAGCGGTTCCCGCAGGTGCGATTCTTCGAGCTGGATCTTCCGGCGATGATCACTGCCAAGCGAGAGCGCGTCGTCAAGATCTTCGGCGCTATCCCGGATAGGGTCGTGCTGGTACCGACCGACTTCACCACGCGTCCGCTCGACGTGGTCTTGCGCGACGCCGGCTACGATCGCACGCAGCGGACGTTCTTCATCTGGGAAGGCGTCACGATGTACCTGCCCGAGGCGGCCAACGTGAGCACCTTGCGCTTCATCCGGTCGGGCTCTGCGCCCGGCAGCGCGGTCGTCTACGACTACGTGCTCGACGCGACGCTTCGCCTCGACGGCGGCGGGCTCTACGGTGCGAAGAGCACGGCCGCGTACCTGGCGTCGGTGGGCGAGCCACTGCTGACGGGCTGGAGCCAACGCCAGGCGGCAGATGTCGCGACCCGCGAAGGGCTGGTCGTCGTCTCCGACGTCGGGCCCCCCGAGCTGACCACGCGGTACCTGATCGGTTCGGACGGCCAGCCGGACGGCATGATGGGCGAGTTCCCGCGGATCATTCACGTGCGGGTGCCGTAGAGCGAGAAGGAGGCGCTGTATGGACGACAAGGAAGTTCTCGGCCGGATCAATGAGCTTGCACGCGAGGAGCACGAGCTGTTCGAGCAGGAATCTCACGGGAAGGTGAGTGACGCCGATCGCGCGCGGCTGCGGCGGATCGAAGTCACCTTGGATCAGTGCTGGGATCTGCTGCGCCAGAGGCGGGCACGGCGGGCGGCCGGCCTCGATCCGGACGACGCACGGGTTCGTGACGAGAAGACCGTCGAGGGCTACACGGCGTAGACTCAGCGGCAGTCACCCACACCCTCACGGGAGGCGAGCCATGCTCGACATGCTCATTCAAGGCGGTCGCGTCGTCACTCCGGCCGGGGCCGGCGATTGGGACGTGGGCGTCGTGGGCGAGAAGATCGTCACCGTTTCCTTTCCAGGCGTGCTCTCTGCCGAGGCGAAGCAGGTCATCGACGCCCGCGGGAAGATCGTGGTGCCCGGCGGCATCGAGACGCACGCCCACGCCGTCGCGAACGTTCAACCCGGTGCGCGTACGCTCGTTGCCGGCGTGCCGAACGCGGGACCGCTGGAGCATTCTCTGGGCGCGATCTGGGGCGGCACGACGACCGTGATCGACTTCGCCCCCGTGCCGCACGAGGGCGACCTCGCGCAGGGAATCCACGACTACCTCACACCCTGGCGCGGCAACGCGTACACGGATTATTCGACTCACTGCATCTACACGAACCGCACGCCTCCTGACGCGATCGCCCGCTACCACGAGCTCGTCGAGGCGGGCTTTCCCAGCGTCAAGATCTTCACGACCGACATCCGGCCGCCCGAAGGGCGACAAACGAGCCTGACGCCGATCGGCAAGATCGACACCGGGCGCCTCGGGGACCTCATGGGACAGGTCGCGCGGCACGGCGGCGTGCTGGCGGTCCACGGCGAGGACGATGAGCTGGTCATGTACAACTACCTGCTGGCCCAGCAGCGAGGTCAGTGGGACTGGTACAACGTTCATCTGATCCATTCAAAGCTGGTGGAAGAGCTGGCGTTCCAGCAGGTGGTGCGACTCGCGGCGCGGACGGGCGCCGGCACGTACTTCGTCCACGTCACGGCCAGCGAAGGCCTGGACGCGATCGCGGAGGCGCGGAGCAAGGGCTTGCCGGTCTACGGCGAGGTGCTGACCCTGGCGCTGTCCTTCACGTGCGACCGCTACAAAGAGGCCGACGGGATGAAGTACCACACGTATCCCTCGTTGAAGTACCCGGACGACCAGCGTTTCCTGTGGGATGGCCTGTTGCGGGGCGATCTCTCGTTCACCGCGACCGACTCGAGCTTCACGACCTATCTCGACAAGATCGCGGGACGGAATGTCGTCGACGTTCGCGGAGGAAATATCGGCATCGAGATCCGCATGGGCGTCAATTACACCGAAGCCGTCGTGCGCCGGCGGATGTCCCTCGAGGATTACGCGGCCGTCACCTCGACCAACGCCGCCAAGCTGCTCGGGCTCTATCCGAGGAAGGGCGCCATCGCGGTGGGCAGCGACGCCGACATCACGATCATCGATCCGGCGATCAAGAAGACCTTGCGCATGGCCGACCTGCACGTGCGGGATTACAGTCCCTGGGAGGGCTGGCAGGTCGAGGGCTGGCCGACGACCGTGATGCTGAGAGGGAAAGTGATGGTCGCGAATGGCCAGCTGCTGGGCTCGCCCAGCGACGGGCAGCTGGTGGCGCGCAAGATCGATCCGCGGGTATTGCGACGCCCGGCGTTCTGACCCGCTTCAGCACAAGGAGGAACCCATGTACGCAGTGCCTGACCTCGATGAAGTCGTGGCGGTGGCCAGAGAGCTGGGCATCCACCTGAGCCCGGACGAAGCCGTCATGTACCAGAAGTTCCTCCTCGAGCAGCTCGGCCAGCTCGACGCGTTCGTGCAAGCGCGAGTGGAGGAGCCGAGGCCGCCGATGGTCTCGCCCAGCCGGAAGCCCGGTTGGCGGCCGAGCCAGGAAGAAGACCCGCTCAATGCCTGGATGTGGAAGTGCCGGATCGAGGGAGCAACCGAAGGCGTGCTGAAGGGCAAGACGGTGAGCTTCAAGGACCACATCGCGATCGCCGGAATGCCGATGAGCTTCGGCTCGTTCGCGCTCGACGGCTTCATCCCCGACTTCGACGCCACCGTGGTCACCAAGGTCTTGCAGGCGGGCGGCACCATCGTCGGCAAGAACGTGATGAACGGGCTCAGCGGCGGCTTCGGCACCGGCGGCGCCATCGGCGACTACGGTCGTCCGCTCAACCCCCACAACCGCGAGCACGTGACCGGCGGATCATCGTCGGGCTCCGGCGCGGCGGTGGCCGCTCGCCAGGTCGATATCTCGTTCGGCGGCGACCAGGGCGGCTCCATCCGCATCCCGGCGGCGTTCTGCGGGATCATCGGCCACAAGCCCACGTTCGGGCTCGTGTCGCACTTCGGCATCGGCTTCGGCTCGGACCAGTCCATCGACTACACGGGGCCGATGACGCGCACCGTGGAGGACGCGGCGGCGGCGCTCCAGGCCACAGCTGGGTACGACGCGTACGATCCTCGATCCTCGCGCGATGTTCCGACAGGCATCGATGTGCTGAGCCGGCTGGCCGGTGGCGTCACCGGGTTGCGCATCGGCGTGCTGCAGGAGGGCTTCGACGACGCAGAGGGCGACGTGCGGGACCTCGTGCTCGCCGCGGTCGACGTGCTCGCCAAGGCCGGCGCAAGCGTGGCCAAGGTCTCGATCCCCGCGCACCACGCCATCAGAACCGCGCAGGCTGCGCTGTCGGGTGAGGGAGCGCTTGCACTCTTCAAGACCGGCTTCTTCGGCGCGTTCACGAGGACGTACTATCCCGCGCCCGTCATCGCGGCGATCAACAAGATGTGGGCTGCGCAGGCCGACGTGCTGGCCCCGCGGACCAAGCTCTCGCTCATCGCCGCCGAGCTGAGCCGCCGTAACTATCACGGCGGCGTGTACGCCAAGGCCCAGAACGTGCGGCCGACCTACATCAAGGCGTACGACACTGCGCTGGCGGACGTCGACGTGCTCGCGATGCCGACGTGCATCATGACCGCGCCCAGGAACCACAGGCCGGGCAGCTACCTCGAGGCCGTCGAGGACAACCTTCTGTCGGCGAGCCGGGGCGGCAATCGCAACACGCTGCCCTTCAACTACACCGGCCACCCGGCGCTCGCGCTCCCCGTGGGCAAGTCGCCGGCGGGTCTGCCGGTCAGCATGCAGCTGGTCGGGCGCTTCTTCGACGATTCGCTTCTGATGCGGGTCGCCTACGCGTATCAGCACGCGAGCGATTGGGAGAAGATCATCGGCGTGCGCGGCTGACGCGTTCCAAACGCTGAGCTACGCGGGCTCGGCCGGATGCCACGACGGCGCCGCATTCGAGAGACCGGCGAGCATGTAGCCGATGTTCCGCGGGAGACTCCACCAGAGTCCCGCGCGTGAGCCCGCGAGCCGGCGAGCGATAGACCGCGGCGAGTAGAAGCGGCGGGCGACCCATTCTGTCCCGGCCTCGAGCTCCGCGGGCGACATGCGGGCGGGCTGGAACACGCAGTGCTTCTTTCCGTCGTACCTCGACCAATCGGTCGTCAGGATCCGTCCGTCGCTGTGGAGCCGCCGGAACGTCGGAGTCCCGGGCATCGGCACGACCATGCTCACCGTCGCGACATCGACACAGGCGTCGTCGAGGAACTCCGCGGTACGCCTGAAGATCCCAACGTCGTCCTGGTCGAAGCCGAACATGATCCCGAGATGAACCGCGATCCCGTACCGATGCAGCAACGCGATCAGCCGGCGATAGTCGTCGACGCGGTTGTGGCCCTTGTTGGTGGCCAGGAGGCTTTCCTGCGAAATCGACTCGAAGCCCAGGAACAGCGCCTTGCATCCGCTTCGCGCCGCGAGCTCGACGAGCTCCTCGTCGTTCGCGGCATTCGCGGTGCACTGGCTCGTCCACCACTTTCGAAGCGGCGTCAGCGCTCTGAAGAGCTCCTTCGCATAGCGCGGGCGCGCGCCGATGTTGTCGTCCCAGAACACGACGGCCCGCGTCGGGCTCGTGGCGACCTCGCGCACGACCTCGTCGATGGGACGGCACCGGTAGGTCCCTGGTCCGTAGAGGAGCGGGATCGAGCAGTAATCGCAGCGGTGCGGACAACCCCGCGTCGCGATCGTGACCGACTTCCCGTATCGGCGACCCTTGATGAGATCCCAGCGCGGCGCCGGCATGCCGGCGAGCGAGGCCTGTCGGGTCGAGACGTAGACCTGCTCGAGCTTCCCGCGGCGCGCGTCGTCGAGAACGCGCGGCCACGTGTCTTCGGCCTCGCCGACGACGACGGCGTCGGCGTGGCGGGCGGCCTCCTCGGGAAGAGCGGTCGCATGCGGTCCACCGATCACGACGGGCACGCCGCGGCGGCGAAACTGCCGCGCGAGGTCGTAGGCGTGGAGGGCGGACGGCGTGGGCGCCGTGATCCCAACGAGGTCGGCCGGGATGTCGAACCGCACCGAGTCGACGATCTCGTCGGTATGCGAGACGTGATGCTCACGAGGGGTGAGCGCCGCGATCAATGGCATGGTGAGCTGCGGGAATTGGATCAGGCGCCCGCGACGAAGTCGCCGCGACTCGGGCGACTCGGCGGTGATCAGGTGGACGTGCATGCCTGCCTATAATACGTAGGCGATGGCGAGAGACCGGCTCGATAAGGACTACTACGCGATCCTCGGTGTCGGGAGACAGGCCACCGAGGACGAGATCCGCAGCGCCTACCGGCGTCAGGCTCTCACGTGGCACCCCGATCGGCGCCCGGGCGATGCGAGCGCTGCCGAGCGCTTCAAGGAGATCAGCGAGGCGTACGCGGTGCTCATCAACGCGGGGCGCCGGCGCGAGTACGACGAGGCGTCTCGGCTCGGCGGCGCCGGCACGTTCCGGCATAGTCAGGACGAGCTATTCCGCGACCTCTTCGCCGATCGGCGGGCGAGCGCCATCTTCGAGGAGCTGGCTCGCGAGTTCGAGCGGATGGGCGCCCGTGTGGACCGGCACTACTTTCGCCACACGCTGTTCGGTGGCCGCACGGTCGTGGTTGGCGGCGTCTTCGTCGTCTCACCGCTCACGCTTCTGCCGACGATGTTCCGTATCGGCCGCGCGGTACTCCGCGGCGCACGCGCAGGCACGCCCGTGGAGAGCGGCAGGCCTCATCCTCTGCCCAGCCACGGGCGCGGGCTTCTCGCGACACTCAAGCGGGTGGGACGTAGCCTTCTTGCCCCACCCCGCGATATCGCCTCGCCGCCGGTGGATGGCTCGCCCGAGGACGTGACCTTGCGGCTGCCTCTCACGCCGGGCGAAGCGCAGGCCGGCGCCGAGCGACGGGTCACGCTCGAGTCGACGCATGAGGCGGAGCAGGTGAAGGTCACGATCCCGCCCGGCATCCGCCCGGGCACGCGGCTCCGGCTCCGCGGCAAGGGGCGCCCGCGGCCCGACGGCTCGCGTGGCGACGCCTACCTGGCGGTCGACATTGTGGAGCCGCGCTGAGCTGGCCCGCGCGACGCTCGCGCTTCTCATCGCGGCGCTAGTTCTCCAGTCCTGTGCCGCGGCGCGGGGCCCGACGCTCGACGAGCTTCGCAACGCCACGATCACCTCATTGCCGGGCGGGGCGGTCTCCTTGAAGGAAGGCGTGTTCGAAGCGGCTCCGCTGCAGCCGGGCAGCGCGTCCCATCGTCGCGTCGTGCTGTCGCCGCAGCCTCTGGCAGTCGGACATCTTGACGGCGTACGCGGGGAGAGCACGGTGGCTCTCTTCAGCACCAGCGAGGGCGGCAGCGGCAACCTCGTCTACGTTGGGGTGTTTCGCGTGCAAGGCGGGCGCGCCACCGATGTGGCGGTGGCACTCGTCGGCGACCGCGTCCAGGTTCGCACGCTCGCCATTGCCGATGCCGCGGTCATTCTCGACGTTGTCGAGGCCGGCCCCGGCGACGCCATCTGCTGTCCGGGGCAGCTGGCGCGGAAGTCGTACGGATTCCGCGACGGTGCGTTGAGGCTCGCGTCCTCGTCGGTGACCGGGCGCCTATCGCTGGCAGCGCTAGCGGATGCGACGTGGACCCTAGTGAGCTTGGACCGGCTTCCAATATCTGGAATTGATCGGCCACCGACGGTGGTGATCGAGGGAAGCCGTCTCTCAGG
>Ga0207428_10000343_pt1 | contig 60532 bp, 48 predicted proteins | sample RhiMethybrSRZTD1_FD_187600 | JGI IMG/M metagenome (GOLD analysis project Ga0207428, IMG submission 187600) | Populus rhizosphere microbial communities from Tennessee, USA - Rhizosphere MetaG P. TD hybrid SRZTD1 (SPAdes) (version 3) | ecosystem: Host-associated > Plants > Roots > Rhizosphere >...
GAGCGCGACGTCGCCCTTGGAGGAGATTGTGAACTCGGTGATGTCGCGCTCGCCCGCCACCACGCGCTCGACGGTGCCGCCCGCGGAGGGCACCCGGGCGAGATGGCGGTTGCCGCCGTCTTCGAGGAGGAAGTAGACCAGCCGCCCATCGGGTGAGAACCGGGGGTGCGCCACGTTGCGGTCCAGGGACGCGGTGAGGGCGCGCGGAGCGCCTCCGGCCACGGGGATGACCGCGGCATGGTTGGCCCCGTACCACATGTCCTTGGGATCGCCGCCCGCCTCGTACACGATCGACGCTCCGTCCGGGCTGAAGGCAGGGTGCTGATCCTCGCCCGGTCCGCTGGCGAGCGCGCGCGGAGTCGCGCCCGCGCGCGCCTCCACGACGAAGATGTCCGCGTTGCGGCTGGCGTCGGGGTCCTTCGTGCGGTTGCTCGAGAACGCGATCCACTTGCCGTCGGGCGACCAGGCTGCGTCCGAATCGTCGTAGGACCCGGAGGTGACCGCGAAGGACGACTTCGCGGCGACGTCGAACACGTGCACGTGGCTGCGGACGTCGCGGAGATAGCCCTCGTAGTCGCGCTTGAACTGCAGGCGGCGGACGACGATCGGCTTGGGCGCCTTGTCCTTCTTCTTCTCCTTGTCCGCGCTCGCCTCTTCGTCGTCTTCGGCGTCGGGGTCGTCCGGGTCCACGTCGGACACGATCAACGCCAGGCGCGCCGAGTCCGGCGACCAGGCCAGCGAGGAGACGCTGGCCTTGAAGTCGGTCAGCTTCACCGCCTCCCCGCCCTCGCGGCTCATGAGCCAGACCTGCGTCTTCTTCCCCTCGCGCCCGGAGAGGAACGCCAGCCACTTGCCGTCCGGGCTCCAGCGCGGGCTCTTCTCCGCCTTCTTGCTCGCGGTGAGGCGCAGGGCCGGCCCGCCCGCGAACGGTGACATGTAGATGTCGGTGTCCGACTCGTCCTCCTTGGCGTCCATCGTGGTGACGGTGTAGGCGACCCACTTGCCTTCGGGGCTGACCTCGGGATCGCCGACTTCCTTCAGGGCGAAGATGTCATCCGGCCGCAAGGTGCGCGTGGACGGGGCGCTCGCGGCGGCGGGCGCGGCGAGGAGCACGGCGAGCAGCAGGAGCATGGCCGTACTTATGTCCCGCGCCTCGCGAGAGTGTCAAACCTGCTGGTATCCTCACGCCTCCCTGGAGGTGGCATGCGCCCGGTTCCCCTGGTCCTCGCCCTGTCTCTCGTGGCCCTGCCCGCTCCCGCTGTCGACCCGCCGCCCTCGTACGGGCAGATGGCCGTGGACCTCCTCCGGCAATACCTCCAGGTGGACACCACGAACCCTCCCGGCAACGAGATCAAGGCGGCGCGGTTCTACAAGGAGATCCTGGACCGCGAAGGCATACCGGCCGAGATCGACGAGTTCGCGCCCGGCCGCGCGAACCTCCTGGCCACCCTGAAGGGCTCGGGCGCCCGCCGGGCCTTGATCCTCGCGAACCACATGGACGTCGTGCCCGCCGACGCCGGCCACTGGACGCAGCCGCCGTTTTCGGGAGCGCTGAAGGACGGCCTCATCTACGGACGGGGCGCGCAGGACATGAAGTCGGAAGGCATCCTGCAGCTGGTGACGCTCATCCGCGCCAAGCGCGAGGGGCTGGCCCTCGATCGCGACATCTACTTCCTGGCCACCGCGGACGAGGAGGTGGATTTCGCAGGCGCGCTGCGCGCGCTCAGCTCCGCGGGGTGGCGCGATCGCCTGGGAAGGGCTGAATATTTCATCACCGAAGGCGGCGAGAACGTCATCGGCGACGACGGCAAGCCGCAGTACTTCGGGATCGACACCGCCGAGAAGGGCCCGTTCTGGCTGCGCCTCGCCACCAGCGGCACTCCCGGCCACGGCTCGCGCCCGCTCGCCGACTCCGCTCTCAACCGCCTCGTGCGCGCGCTCGAGCGCGTCCGGATGCACAAGACGGAGATGAAGGTCCTCCCCGGTGTCGAGCGGTTCTTCCGGGACCAGGCCGCCAGCGTCGAGGGGCCGCGCGCGGAGTGGTATCGGGACCTGCGCAAGGCCCTGCTCGATCCCGAAGCGGCCCAGGCCTTGTACGAGGACCGGGAGGCCTCGGCGCTGTTGCGGAACACCATTTCGATCACGGTCGTGAAGGCCGGGTACAAGACCAACGTCATTCCGGGCACCGCCGAAGCAGAGCTGGACGTACGCCTGCTGCCCGGGGAGGATCCCCAGGCGTTCCTCGCCGAGCTGCGTGGCGTGATCGACGATCCGCAGGTGCAGGTCGCTCCCATTGGAACGTTCCGGGCGCCCAACGAGAGCCCGACGGACACGGAGCTCTTCCGGATCATCGAATCCACGATCCGCCGCCATCATCCGGGCGTCCCCGTCACCACGAAGATGCTGTCCGGCGCCACCGAGAGCGTCTTGGTCAGACCTTTCGGCATTGTGGCGTATGGGTTTACGCCCCTGCTGGCCACTCCGGAAGAAGTCGCCACCGCCCACGGCGACGACGAAAGAGTCCGTGAAGATACGGTGGGTCAATCAGTTGCGGTCTTCTACGAGGTCGTGAGCGAACTCTGCCGGCACAGGAATTGACTGGCGCCGAGGGCCATTCCCTGGTATACGATGGGTCCCGGAGGCATATAACGTGAAGAGAAGGGTCGATCTCATCGATCAATTCGCCGACCTGGTCGTCGGCGCCGACGATCCCCGGCGTCTTGCGGAAAGGACGCTCGAAGTCGTCATGTCTCTGACAAACGGCCGTAGCGGCGCTGTCTTCGGACACGAAGAGGGGCGGATCGCACTTTTTGCGTCTCGTGGCATCGACCAGCATGTCCTGGATGCGGCCAACACGGTGTGGGCCACCCAGCGCGAGACGCTCCAGTCCGGACAGCCCTTCTACGTCCCCGACGTCAACAGCGAGCGGCGGCTGCCCAAGACGGATGGGCAGGGCCCGGTCAGCTTCGTGATGGTGCCCGTCATGAGCAACGAGGGACTGTCCGCGGTGCTCTACGTCGACAGCTTCGATCCCCACTTCTGCACGGCCCAGGACCTCGAGCGGCTGAGCAAGTTCTCGCGCATCATCGCCAAGGCCGTCGGCGAGAACGTGGGCGTGAGCGTCGAGCGGGCTCCGAGCCGGGCGGAGGCGTGGGAGAGCTACCTGGAGCGGACGCCGGTCGAAGACATGGAGCGCGAGAAGTTGCTCCTGCTCCTCAATCGCAACGAATGGAACATCGCGCGGGTGGCGCGCCTCATGGGCGTCACGCGCCGCACGATCTACCTGCGCCTGCAGCGGTACAACATCCCGCGCGAGCGCGTGCCCAAGACGCGCCCGCGTCGCGCCACGGCCTAGATAGCGCCATCCAGTGAGTACGGGCGCCGCGTAGCGGCGTCCGGACGACGGGGGGTTTCAGGGGGGGTCGCGAGCGCCCACCAAGCGGGCGCGAGTGCCCCCCCTGAGATCAAAGCTAGCCTTTGGCTTGCACCCTGGCCCAGGTGTCCCGCAGGGTCACCGTGCGGTTGAAGACCGGCTTCGCGGCGGTCGTGTCCGTGTCCGAGCAGAAGTAGCCCAGCCGCTCGAACTGCACGCGCGTCCCCGCGGGGACCTCGGCCAGGCTTGGCTCGACCCACGCCCCGGTGATGACCTCTTCCGAATTCGGGTTGAGGTCGGCGAGCAGATCGCCGCCCGCGCCCGGGTCGGGCTTCGTGAAGAGGTGATCGTAGAGGCGCACCTCGGCCGGCTTCGCGTGCCGGGCGGAGACCCAGTGCAGAGTGGCCTTGGGGGAGCGGCCGTCGGGTGCGCTCCCGCCACGCGTCGCCGGATCGTACGTACAGCGCAGCTCGGTGACCTGGCCCGCCGCGTCCTTCACGACCTCCTGGCAGGTGATGAAGTAGGCCGCGCGCAGGCGCACCTCGCGCCCGGGGGCGAGCCGGAAGAACTTCTTCGGAGGGTCCTCCATGAAGTCGTCGCGCTCGATCCAGAGCTCGCCTGCGAACGGGACCTTGCGCTTTCCCGCGGCCTTGTCCTCGGGATTGATGTCGAGCTCGACCTCCTCGACCTGACCCTCCGGGTAGTTCGTGAGAACGACGCGCAGCGGCCGCAGCACGGCCATGCGCCGGGGCGAGGTGCGGTTGAGGACGTCGCGCACCTCGTGCTCGAGGGCCGCGTATTCGTTCACGCTCGCGCGCTTGGCGACGCCGATCGTCTCCGCGAACTGGCGCAGCGCTTCCGGAGGCACGCCGCGCCGGCGCAGGCCGGAGATGGTGGGCATGCGGGGGTCGTCCCAGCCGCGCACGCGCCTCTCGTTCACGAGGCGTAGCAGGAAGCGCTTGGAGAGGACGGTGTAGGTGAGGTTGAGGCGCGCGAACTCGATCTGCCGGGGACGCGACGGCACGGGCAGGTTCTCGAGGAACCACTCGTAGAGCGGCCGATGGTCCTCGAACTCCAGTGTGCAGAGCGAGTGCGTGATCCCCTCGATGGCGTCGGACTGCCCGTGCGCGTAGTCGTAGCTCGGGTAGATGCACCACTTGTCGCCCGTCATGGGATGGGAGGCGTGAAGGATCCGGTACATCACGGGGTCGCGCAGGTTGATGTTCCCGGAGGCCATGTCGATCTTCGCGCGCAGCACGCGCGCCCCGTCCGGGAACTCACCCTTGCGCATGCGCCGGAGGAGATCGAGGTTCTCCTCGACGCTGCGATTGCGGAACGGGCTCTCCTTGCCGGGCTCGGTCAGGGTGCCGCGGTGCTCGCGGATCTGGTCCGCAGTGAGGTCGTCCACGTAGGCGAGCCCCTTCTGCACGAGGAGCTCCGCCCACGCGTAGAGCTGGTCGAAGTAGTCGGAGGCGTGGTAGAGGTGCTTCCCCCAGTCGAACCCGAGCCATTTCACGTCCGCCTTGATGGAGTCGATGTACTCCTGCTCCTCCTTGGTGGGGTTCGTGTCGTCGAAGCGCAGGTGGGTGCGGCCCTTGAATTCCTGGGCCACGCCGAAGTTCAGGCAGATCGATTTGGCGTGCCCCACGTGGAGGTAGCCGTTCGGCTCCGGCGGGAAGCGCGTGACGGGGGCCGGGTGCTTCCCGCTGCGGACGTCGTCCGCAACGATCTCGCGGATGAAGTCGAGCGTCTCCTCGGCGGGCGGGGCAGGCGGTTCGGGCGGTTTGGACATCGTCTCCTTCGTCGTTCTCAGGCGGCGGGGCGCGCCGCTTTCAGGGTCTGGATCGCCTGTCTCAGCCGCCGCCTCACGACCTCCTTGCCAAGCACGGCCAGGGTGTCGAACAACGGGGGAGTGGCCGCGCGCCCGGTCGAGGCCACTCGCACGGACATGAAAAGGTCCTTGGCCGGCCAACCCGCGGCCTCGGCGAACGCGCGCAGCGCGGCCTCGATCGACGCCGCTTCCCATTCGAGGAGCGGGTCGATCCGCTCCTCGAGCATCACCTGCAGCGCCTTCGCTGTCTCCGCCGCCGAGCGCCCCTTGGGCACGAGCTGCTTCATCGCGTCCGCGTCGTAGGTGACCTCGCCTGCGAAGAAGAAGTGGCCGTATTCGAAGAACCCCTCGAGGGTGTCGATGCGCTCCTGGACGAGGGGCAGGACGCGCAGCATGTATTCGTCCGCGAGCAGGTATTCACGCAGGCGGCCCAGCAGCTCGGGCGGCGTCATCTTGCGCAGGTATTTGCCGTTGAGCCACGTCAGCTTCTGGGGATCGAAGACGGGCCCGCCGAGCGAGATCCGCTCCAGCGAGAAACCCGCCACGAACTCCGCGAGCGTGAACTCCTCCTGGTCGTTGGCCATGACTCCGCCCATCAGGGCGAGGTAGTTGACGAGCGCCTCCGGGAAGAAGCCCGCCCGCTTGTAGTGGTTCAGGCTGACCGGGTTCTTGCGCTTCGAGATCTTCGACTTGTCCGCGTTGCGCAGCAGCGGCAAGTGGCAGAAGACGGGCATCTCCCAGCCGAAGGAGCGATAGAGCTGGACGTGTTTGGGCAGCGACGAGAGCCACTCCTCCGCTCGGATCACGTGGGTGATGCGCATGAGGTGGTCGTCCACCACGTTGGCCAGGTGATAGGTGGGGAAGCCGTCGCTCTTGAGCAGGACCTGGTCGTCCATCTGCGACCGCTCGAACCGGATGTCCCCGCGCAGCAGGTCCCGGACCACCATGGCGTCGTCGCCGGGCATGGCCAGACGCACCACGTGGGCCTCGCCCAGGGCGCTCCGACGCTGCGCCTCTGCCGGGGCCAGGGCGCGGCAGCGGCCGTCGTAGCCCAGGGGCAGCTTCTTCTCGCGCTGCTCCGCGCGCAGCGCCTCCAATCGCTCGGGCGTGCAGAAGCACAGGTAGGCCGCGCCGCGCGCCACCAGCTCGTCCGCATGTTTGCGATAGATCTCGAAGCGCTCGCTCTGGCGATAGGGTCCGCAGGGGCCGCCGACGTCCGGACCTTCGTCCCAGGTGAGGCCCAGCCAGCGCAGGGCCTCGAAGATCATCCGCTCGCTGGCCGGATGGCTGCGCTGGCGGTCGGTGTCCTCGATGCGGAGAAGGAACTGGCCGCCCTGCTTCCGGGCCAGGGCGTAGTTGAAGAGGGCGACGTAGGCCGTGCCGACGTGGGGATCTCCCGTGGGTGACGGGGCGATCCGAGTGCGAACCGACATCTTCGGGACCGATCTCCTTGCGCGTGGCGGGGCGGCGGACGAAAACGCCAACTATAGCAGGCTTGATCGGCCTAACGGACGGGAGGACCGCGCGAAAGGATCGGAGAAGGAGACGGGAGCGGCCACCAAGGGTGGCCGCCCCCCCCCCGGAACTAGCGGGTGACGTTCACCGCCCGGTCGAGCTGGAGCGTGAAGACGGTGCCCGCCGGCAGCTCGACGTCGTCGCCGTTGGAGGCGATGGCTCCGCCCGCGCCGCCGATCAGGACGCCCACTATCGCGCCCTTCGTGCCGCCGAGCACCTTGCCCAGGATGCCGCCGATGGCAGCCCCGATGGCGCCCTGCTTGACCGTGTCGCCGCTGCCGATGTCCTCGTGCACCTGGACGACGCGGGCGGTCAGGTCGACCGTGCTGCCGTCGTCGAGCAGCAAGCGGTCGAACGCGAGGTTGAGCCGTCCGCCGCGGGCGGGCCGCTGGGCGCGCTGGACTTCCGTCACCGTGCCCTGCACGCGGCTGCCGTCCGGGATGACGATCCGGCCGTCGAGGTAGACGGGCCGCGCGACCGTGGCCTCGAAGCGATCCTCGAGGCGCGCGGTGCGCGAGGAGAGCGCCTGCTCGAGGCGCACGCTCACCTCGGTGCCTTCGGGCAGGGTGAGGCGGCTGCCCGCGGTTCCGCGGCGGTAGCCGCGGCTGAGCGCGTCGTCGATGTCGACGTGGAGGGCGTGGATCCGGTCGCGCAGGCTGTCGATGGAGGTGCGGGAGACGCCGCGGGATCCGCGATCGAGGTCATCCTTCATGCGAAGGATCTCCTGGCGAAGCACGTCCGTGCGGTCGGAGAACTCCCGATAGCGCGGATGGCTGGTCGGCAGGTTGGCCAGGCTGTCTTGCAGCACGTAGAGGTCGTCCTGCAGCCGCTGGACGTCGTAATAACGTGCCGTCGTCGTCTGGAACGCGGGCGCGGGCGGCGCGGCCACGGCCAGGGCGACGAACGCGAAAAGGAATACGGACAGCGCTCTTTTCATTGACGTTGCTCCTGCTTTCAAATGGGCGGCCACACCCGTGCCCGCCGGGCAGCCACCACCCCGCTGGTGGCCGTTTGCGCAGGCGGAGGCCACCGTCCCCAGGAGCAAGAACCGGGCCAGCGCGCCGTCAGTTCTGCTGGACCTTGACCTCGTCCGCGGCGACGCGGCAGGTGCCCCCGGAGTCGCCGAGGCCCGTGCCCGACACGTGGACCCGCCATCCCGGCTGGAGCTGGGCGACCGTGTACGTCGTGTTGCCCTTGCGTATGCGTGCGCTGCCCACTTCACAGGCGAAAAGGCCTTTGCCCTGCTGGTTCACCGTGATGGTGGAACCCGACTTTGAAGAGATCGTGCCCTCCACTTCGACCTTGGCGCCGGCCGCGCACGCGCTTTTGCCAGGGCCGGGAGCTCCGATTTCCTCGCCTTGATCGCCTTGGAGCTTGATCTCGTGCGCGAGCACGGGCTGGACGGAGCCCTCCATGGGAAGCCAGACACCCTTGACGTGGACATGGCGACCCTCCGTCACGTCTTCGATGTTGCGTGAACGGTTGCCTTCGCGCACGGCGGTCTCGCCCGGCCGGGCCACGACGGTACGGCCGTTGATGACGAACCGGCTGTCGCCGGCGGGATTCATGGCCACGATCTGGCCGACGTTGCCCTCGATCTCGACGTCGCCGTGCCCGATGCCGTTGCGCTGCTCCTCGAGCAGGGTCACGCCGGCGTCCGAGACCTGGACGGTGAGGGTGATCTCCTGATTTGCCTTCACTTCCGCGAACGAGAGACGGCCGATCTCGGCGGTGCCGTTCTTGAAGACGAGCGTGAAGCCGCCGTCCGGAAGGCCGCGCAGGGTGAACGATCCATCCCCGCCCACGGTCGTCGAGATGGATGGGGCCTCGACCACGGAGACGGTCACGGTGGCGGCGCTGGCCGTCCCGACGCTGGCCGCGCGGAGGGTACCCGCGCCCTGCACGACGCCGCGCACGACCACGCCCTCGGCATCGGGTCCGGACGGACTTCCACCGCACGCGCTCAGCGCGGCCGCGGCAAGGACGAGGACGGCGACGAAGGCAAGTCGAGTGTCACGCATGGCACCTCCCGGGTCGACCCTTCGAAACTACAGTCCGGGTGGGAGGCGGATTAGGAGCGGAGTCACAAATGGGGGGTGACGCGCCGCACTGGTGTCGACGGCCACGAACGCCACCTCTATAATCGCGGCCCACGATGAGCACGAGAGGCGCGGGCGGCACGGCGGGCGGGGTCGGTCAGTTCTTCCTCGGCCTGGCCATGGCGGTGGCCGGCGCATATCTCATCACCAACCAGGTCACGGTCTCCTCGGGCTTCTGGGGCTATTTCGGACCCCACACCTTCGGCCTCACCCTGCTGCCGCTCGTGTTCGGCATCGGCCTGCTCTTCTTCGACGGCAAGAGCGCGATCGGCTGGGTCCTCACCATCGGCGGGGCCGTGATCATCTTCGTCGGGATCCTGGTGAACCTGCAGATCTACTTCCGGCCCACCTCGCTGTACAACACGATCATCATGCTCGTGCTGCTGGCGGGCGGGATCGGGCTCGTCGCGCGGTCCCTGCGCGCGTACGACTGAGAAGCCTCACAGGGAGAAGGTGCCCGTCGCGCCAAGCGGCTCAGTGAACGGGAAGGATCCGTGAGCTGGCGGCAAGGCCGATCGCGCCGCAGTCTTCGGCCCAGACCACGCTGGCCACACCCGAGGGTGTCACCGCCGGAAGGGGCGTGAAGTCGAAGTCCGGTTTCACGGCCTTGCGTCCGGCGCAGTCGGCCGTCGTCGTCGGAGTGAGAAGCATTCGCTCCGGCGGGCTCCACGTACCGGACGGTGCGGCCCGCGCGACCCACAGCTCGGCGAGGTCGCTGTCGGATTCGAGCCAGGTGGCCACGTCGCCCGTTCCTCCGCTGAGGGCAAGCCGAGGGTGAGAGCCCAGATATTGGATCCGGCCCGGCGGACGGATGACCTCGGCCGCTGCGAAGCCGCGGCCGTCGAACCGCCGCACCATCACCTGTCCTGAGCCAAAGACGTCATCGCCGAAGATCAAGGCGACATCGCCCTTGGAGGAACGGCCGAGAGACGGCTGTGTCCCCGGTACGTCGAGCACGTTGACCCAGCCCCGCCCGTCGGACACGCTCGCGCGGACGTGATGCGAGAAGGTCGTCACCGCCTCGACCCACGCCACGACCGCCGATCCATTCCCATCGAAGGTCACTTTGGCGTCGAACACGGATCCTCTCGCCAGCGTCTCCGGAGGGAGCCAGGCCCCGTCCTGCCGGCGGATCGCCACCAAAGACACGGGAGGGCTCCCCGGCGTCCCCGGCTCCGCCGATTGGACCGTCCACAGGATCAAGGCCTCGGAGTCGCGCATGGCCGACGAGCGCGCCACGACGTACGCACCCGGAGTGGCCCGCGCGACCAGTACGGGCGGCGCCCATCCCTGCCCGGGTGAATACGCCACCGTCCACATGTCCGTCCCTTCCGCCCAGGCCACGATCGCCCCTCCACGATCCGCCATCGCTCCCGTCTCGCCGGTGTCTGCGAGCGAAAGCGTCGCGATCCGGGCCGGGGCGGAGGACGACCTCCCGTCGTGGCGCGAGGACCAGAAGGCCCGTGAGCCGTCCGAGGTCCTCTCCTTCCAGATGATGAGCGCGCCGCCATCAGGATCGGTCCCGACGATGTCGGGCGCACCCGGCTGGGTCTGGGCGGCGGGCGACGAATGATCCAGGTGCTGGGCCGGCGACCAGCCTCCACCGGGCTCGCGGACGGCGAGGAAAACAGCCTCTTCCGTCTCATTGAAGTAGGACCAGGTCGCGAAGGCGCGATCGTCAGCCGAAACCGCAAGGTCCAGGTCGTAGATACCGAAGTAGGAACGGGGATGGAAGGACCAGATCGAGAGGGGCTGGGTCCAGCCCTCCGGCGGGATCGTGCTCGGCCCGTTGCAGGCGTAAGCGCCGGCCATGGCCAGAGCCAGGCCGGCGCCCCGGAGTCCCCATGCCCTCGATCGGGCGCCAAGGCGCTTGCTCACTCCGCCTCCGCCCTCTTATACTGGCTGACGGCGCTATCGTCTAGGGGTTAGGACGGATGGTTCTCAGCCATCAGACCGGGGTTCGAATCCCCGTAGCGCTACCAGCCTAGCGCCCTCCCCGCGTCACCCCAGGATCTGCAGGATCTGGCCCCCGCACGTGGATGAGGGCCCGAAGCGGCTGACCGGCTGCGAGGGAGCGCCTTGCGTGTCCGTGAGGTCCACGCGCAGCACGGTCAGCCCGGGTGTGCCCGTGAAGGTGGTCGTGAACGTGCCGCCGCTCGGAACCGGTCCGCCCGAGGACGCGCTGGTGAGCGTCCCTCCGGTGAGGCCCAGCGTGAAGAACGAGGCGTCGTTGTCCGGATCGGTCACCCTCATCGTGACGCTGGTGTTCAAGGGGCCGCAGGCCACGGTGATCGACGTCCAGGTTGCGGATGGGCGGCTGCCGGGGAAGACCAGCGGGGAGGCCGGTTCCGGCTTCTCGGGCTTTTCGGGTATGCCCGTGACGATCACGGTGACGAACTGCGTCTCGGGGCTCTGCGCGCTCACCGGCGGCGTGATCCCGTCGTCGACGGTCAGCTCCAGGTGGTATTCGCCGGGCGCATCGTAGGCGTGGGCGAGACGGCAGGGACCGCAAGGCACGCGCTGGTTGCCGCCGCCGTCGCCCCAGTTCGCGATGAAGTAGATCGTGACGCCGGGGTAGGAGAATCGATAGTCGTTCGCGTTGACCGTCACCGGATCGCCGACCACGACGCGGATGGCTCCGTCCTCGCCGGGCGCGGGCCTGACGCGGAAGTTGCCGATCGATCCCACGTCGTCGGCGCTCGCGTGCACGGGCGCGGGCGCTACCGTGCTCGTGTGCGCTTCGCTGTTGGTGAGCTGGAAGGTCTCGGGTCCCGCTTCCGTCGGCGCCGTCGGGTTCGCGCAGGCGGCCAGGGCAAGGACGGACGAAACGGCGGCGAGACGAAGGAGATGGCTGTTCATCACGGACCTCTCGAGTGGTCGAATCGTTCGAGATCGGCTCCCGGCGGCAGAGCTCCGCCGTGCCCAAGAGACGAGTGGTCGTCGAGGTGCCGTCGGCCGGGGCGGGCCTCGCGCCCGCCCGGCGTCAGTGGATGGTCAGGGTGGACGTGTCGGTGAACGGGCCGCTCGCGTCCTCTCCGACCAGGAAGAGGGTGCACGTCCCGGGACCCGTGGTGATGAACGGAAGCGCGACGTAGGTCGGGAAGGTGCTGGCCGTCCCGTTCGGCTGCAGGATGTCTTCGTCGGGCACGCACTCGCCGAAGATGCTGGTGAGGGTCACGCCCGGGGGCGCGACGGTCGGCAGAAGGATCACCCCGGTGCCGCCGACGGCCACGTCGCTGGGCGAGAAGCCGAAGAATTCCACGTGCGAGGTGCGCTTCTCCCGCGCCGCCGACACCTCGACGGTGATGGAGATCGAGCGTTCGGCCGGGAGTCCGTCCGCGCTGGCCACCAGGGTGTAGCGGCCGGGCGCGTAAGCGTGATCCATGCGGCAGGGTCCGCATCCCACGCGCTGGTTCGGTCCGTCGCCCCAGTTGACGACGAGGTAGCTCGGGGGGGCGGGCGGACGCGACGCGATGTCCGTCGCATTGACCACCACCTTGTCGCCATCGACGACTCGGATCACGCCGTCGTCACCGGGATCGGGGTGGACGCGGAAGCCGTCGATCACGGCCGCGCCCTTGACGCCGCCCGAGGTCGCCGATGCTCCGCCCTTGACGAGAGACCAGGGACCGTCCGCGACCCTGGCCGCAAAGTCGGACGGCGCGACGTCGGTGGGCCGCGTGGGCGACGAGGACGCGCAACCAAGGGAAGCGATGAGGACAACTGAAAGAGGTATACGCAGGCTCCAGTGCATGAAGATCTCCCTTCGTTCGCATGAATGTGACGTCGGAGGGATCGGGCCCGGCGGATGAATTGGTCCGGCGAAGCGTCAGGCACCCGCGCCCGCCACCGGCGATGGCGCGTCGCCTCCTTCACCTTCAGGCCCTGCGGTCGGGATGGCGACCGCGGCCGGCCGCAGCGGGGAAGCTGGCTGCGGTTGCTCGAAGCGCGTCTGGGAGTTGAAACGGCGGGTGGGGAGGCCGGATTCCCGTGCGGGGGGTGGAGCTTGTAAAGGATTGTGAAGGTGCCCGGCCGGCAAAGCGAGGCGACGGAGGCGGGGTATTCCCACCTCCGTCGCCGGCGTACCGGATCAGGCAGCCGCTACTGGATGGTCACCGTCGACGTCTCGGTAAACGGTCCATTCGCATCGGTGCCGTAGACCGTGGACACGCAGGTCCCGGCTCTTCTCGCGCGGAGGGTGCCTCCGAAACCACCGGGAAACGGCACCGGAGGCACAAGCCGGGGGATGGCGGCCAGCACCGGGGTGCACGTCAGCGTGAAAAAGGGAAACCGGGGAGTGACTCCGGGAGGATAGACGAGTGGCAGCACCAACAGGAAATCGCTGCCCACGGTCACCGTGGTCGGCATGAAACCATAGCTCTGGAAATGCGAGACGAATGCCGGCACCTGTGGCGCCGCCGGCTTCTCGCGGCGGGCGAAGACCTGCACCTCGAGCGAAATGGACCGGCTGTTTTCCCCGCCGGCCTCAGTCGCGATGTTGTCCGCGCTCGCCGTCAGACGGTAGCGGCCGGGAGCATATTGGTGATCCTGGCGGCAGGGACCGCATCCGACACGCTGATTCGGCCCGTCCCCCCAGTTCATGACCAGGTAGCTTTGTTCCGCGGGCGGGCGCGCCGCGATGTCGGTCGCGTTGACGGCCACGCTTTCGTCCGAGAAGACGTGAATGACGCCGTCCTCGTCCGGATCCGGGTGTACCCGGAAGCCGTTCACGACGGCCGTGCCCGACAGATCGGCCGGGGCGACCGGGGGGTCCATCTGAACCTTCGCCCAGAAGGTGCTGGCGTCGGGCATCCCCGCGGCCGCCGCCGGCGCGGCGGGCCCGGAAGGAACCGTGGGGATCGATCCGCTGCATCCCACGACCGCGATGATTGCAATGGAAAGAGGTATACGCAGACCTTTGTGCATGACACTCCCTTCGGAAGCCGAATGAGTTTGCGGTGAGGAGGGGGGATCCCGGCCGATGGGCTCGTTACCTTCTCGGACCGGGACGGCGAACGGTAACCGGAACAACGCCCAACGTCAACCGTCCATTCCCGCCGCGTTTGAGCGGCGCCGCCCCGCGGTGTACTGTGCCCGCGAGGCTCGAGCAGCCCGAGGAGGTCCGTCGATGAAGTCCCACAGAGTCCCATGGACGGCGATGATGGCGGCCGCGGCCACATTGGCCTTGCCGGAGGCCGCGCGCGCGCAGGCACCCGCGCCCGCGACCCCGCGCGAGATGGTGGCGGCCTACGAAGCGCTCGCCGACACCATCCTCGGGGCCAACAAGACCGAGGTGAAGCTCGTGCGCGCGATCCTGGCCGCGACCTACGGCCACGCGCAGGGCGAGATGGCTCGGGCGCGGCAGGCCCTGAAGGCGAACGATGCGGCGGGCGCGCGCGCCGCCGTCGAGAACGTCGCCACCGCCGTCGGCCAGATCGGGACGGAAGGCGACAACTCGGTCGCGGGCATTCGCAAGCGGCTGCTCGAAGGCGGCCATCACGCCAACGCGGAAGGCGAGCGGCAGGGGATCTTCGACGACGGCTACGTCGTCGTGACCAAGACGGCCAAGCAGGCGTTCCTCGACTCGTCGAAGGCGCTGGCCATGCTGGCCCGTGAGCCCAAGGCCGAGGCCCTGGACGCGGAATGGAAGAAGGTCGAGGCCGCCTGGGCCAAGCACATCGCGCCCGCCAGGTAGTCGCGGGGGCCGGGCTCCTCGCACTGGCCCTGACCGTCGCGCCCGCGGGGAAGACGGCCGGCCCCGCGGCCCCTTTTCGTTTCGTGGACGTCGCCGCGCGCGTCGGGTTGACGCGCGTGCTCGAGGCGGGACGGCCGGGCAAGGACCATCTCCTGGATTCCGCGGGCGCGGGCGCGGCCTTCCTCGACTTCGACAAGGACGGGCGGCTCGACGTCTACCTCGTCAACGGCTGGCGGCTGGAAGGTGATCGAGTGGCCGAACGCGGCCGCAACGCGCTCTATCGACAGCGCGCGGACGGCACGTTCGAGGACGTCACCGATCGCGCGGGCGTCGCGGGCGAAGGGGAGTGGGGATCGGGCGCCTTCGTGGCCGACTACGACAACGACGGCTGGCCCGACATCCTGGTCACGGCCTTCGGCCGCAACGTCCTGTACCGCAACCTCGGCGATGGACGCTTCGAGAACGTCGCCGCGCGCGCCGGCCTCGAATCTCCCGGGTGGAACACAGGCGCGGCCTTCTTCGACGCGGACGGCGACGGCTGGCTCGACCTCTACGTCGCGCAGTACGTGGATTGCACCCTGGAGAGCGTCCTCGAGGCCAGGCGCACCCTCTGGTGGAAGGGCCTCGAGCAGGTGGCCTTCGGGCCGTTCGGCCTCAAGGGCGCCCCCGACCATTTCTTCCGCAACGAGAAGGGCCGCTTCGTGGAGGCCACGGAAGCGGCCGGCCTCAAGGATCTCGCCCTCGGCTTCGGCTTCGCGGTGCGGGCGGCGGACTTCGACGACGACGGGCGTCCCGACATCTACGTGGCCAACGACTCCGATCCCAACTACCTCTATCGCAACGAAGGCAACGGCCGCTTCAAGGAGATCGGAGTGACCTCCTTCTCCGCTTTCGACGGCAACGGGATGGCCCAGGCCAGCATGGGCCTCGCCTACGGCGACGCGGACGGGGACGGGATCCCGGACCTGTTCGTCACCAACTTCTCGGAGGACTTCGGCACCCTCTACAAGGGCCTCGGCCACGCCTTCTTCGAAGACGCGAGCAAGACCACGGGCGTCGGGCCGCTCACCTTCCGGCCGCTGAAGTGGGGCACGGCCCTGGCCGACTTCGACAACGACGGCGATCTCGACCTCGTGGTCGCGAACGGTCACATCTATCCCCAGATCGACGGCCACCCCGAGGCCATCGGCACCTACCGCCAGAAGAACCTCCTGCTCGAGAACCGGCTCCGGCGGGCCGACGTGCCTCCGGGGTCGAAGCCGGAGACGCTGTTCCGCGACGCCAGCGCCGAAGCCGGACCCGGGTTCGAGCTCGTGCGCTCGCACCGCGGCCTGGCCGTGGGCGACTTCGACAACGACGGACGGCTCGACATCCTGATCACCGCGCTCGATTCGCCCCCCGAGCTGCTGCACAACGAGGGTCCGGCCGGCTCGTGGCTCACCGTCGTCTGCGACCCCGGTGGCCCGGCCGTCCCGATCGGGACGCGGGTCACCGTGACCGCGGGCGGGCGGACGATGACGCAGGACGTCGCGGCGGGGGATTCCTATCTCAGCACGCACGACCCACGGCCGCACTTCGGGCTCGGCGGCGCGGAGACCGCGGAGGAGGTCGTCGTGCGCTGGCCGGACGGGACACGCTCCGTGCGCAAGAACGTCCGTGCCCGCCAGTTCGTGGTGGTGAAGAAGGGAAGCTGAGCGGCGGGCGAAGGCGCGGTCCGCACGGGTGGTGGCGTCCTCTAAGAGCGGGCCGCCGCGTCCTTGCTCGCCGCTGCTTCCGCCGGCTTTCCGGCGAGAGGCGGGAGCGAAAACGCGAACGTGCTCCCGTTCCCCGGCGTGCTCGTGGCCCAGATGCGGCCGCCGTGCGCCTCCACGATCCCCTTGGCGATGGCCAGACCGAGGCCGGCTCCCAGGCGCGCGGTCTGACGTGCCTGCCAGTAGGGGTTGAACACCTGGGCCAGGTGCTCGGGGGCGATCCCCGCGCCGGAGTCGGCCACCGAGACCTCGACCTGGCCCGCGTCGTCGCGCCGGGCCGCCACGCGCACGTGGCCGCCTTCCCCCGTGAACTTGAGCGCGTTGCCCACGAGGTTGGCCAGGACCTGGATCAGGCGGTGCTTGTCGCCGTTGACGGGTGGAAGGCCGTCTTCGACCTCGCAATCGAGATGCAAGCCCTTGCGCTCCGCCTCCGAGACCTGGCCGTCGCATGTCTCCGCGATCACGGCGCGGATGTCGATGGGCTCGGTCTGGATGGTCAGCTTCTGTCCACCCTCCAGGCGCGCCACGTCCAGGAGGTCGGCGATGAGGCGGTTCATGCGCTCCACGGCCCGGCGCACGACGTGGATGGTGCGCGTCGACTCCTGCGCCGGCACGTCGCCGGACTCCAGCGCGGCCACGGCCAGGGAGATGGTGTTGAGCGGATTGCGCAGGTCGTGGGAGACGATGGCCAGCACCTCGTCGCGCGTGCGCACGGCCGACTCCGCCTTCTCGCGCGCGGCCCGCTCGCGGTCGAGGATCTCGATGCGCTCGGTCTCCGCCTGCTTGCGCGCCGTGATGTCCTGCGCGATGCCGACGAAATAGGGGACGCCGTCCCGCACGAACGTGCCCATGGTGATCTCGAGGGGCACCACCGCGCCGTCCTTGCGCAGGCCCACCAGCTCGACGCCCTCCCAGCGCAGGCGGCGCTCGCCGGTGGCCAGGAAGCGCTTCACGCCGTTGCGATGGCTCTCGCGCAGGTCGGCGGGCATGAGGCTGGAGAGGGGGCGGCCGATCAGCTCGTCCGGCCCGTAGCCGAACACGCGGTGGGTGGCGGGGTTCGCGAAGACGATCGTGTCGTCGTGGCGCATGACGAGGATCGCCGCCGCGGCGTTTTCGGCGAGGGCCCGGAACTGCTCCTCGCTCTCGCGCATCTCGCGCTCGCGCCGGTGGCGCTCCGTGGCGTCCGTGAACGACACCACGGAGCCGCGGACCTCGTCGCCGACGATGATGGGGGCGGCCGAATAGTCGGCCAGGAAGCTGGTGCCGTCCTTGCGCCACAGGAGCTCGCCCGCGACGAGGACGCGCTCGCGCGTGGACATGACGCGCGTCATGGGGCATTCGGACTCGGGGTAGGGCGAGCCGTCGGCCCGGGTGTGGTGGACGAGGGGGTGGACGGCCCGTCCCAGCACCTCCTCCGCGGAGAAGCCGAGCATCTTGGAGGCCGCGGTGTTGACGAAGGTCGACCGCCCGGCCCGGTCGACTCCCCACATGCCCTGGGCCGTGGATTCGAGGAGGGCGGTCTTCTCCTTGCGCTCGCGCTCGGTCTGCTCGAGGAGCTGGACGCGCCCGAGCGCGGACGACACGAGATCGCCCAGGGCCTGGGCATGGCGGACCTCGTCCGGACCGTAGGGCTCCTGCCCGGACGAGCGCAGGATCACCAGCGTCCCCAGCACGCTGGTGCCGCTGCCCAGCAGCGGGACCACGAGACCCGTGCACGCGTCGCACTGGCCCGCGAGGTAGGGAACCATGGACTCGCCGATGGCCCCGACCTCCATGACCGCCGCTTCACCCGACCGCAACATGCCGTCGGTCAGCGAGCCCGGAAAGGGTGCGCGCGTTCCCAGCGGCGGCACGCCCTTGCCCGCCACGGCCACGACCTCCACCTCGCCCGACCGCACCTCCTCCACGTAGGCCCCGAAGCCGCGCGTGGTCTCGATCGCCGCCTGCACGACGCGCTGGGTCACCTCGCCCGCGGTCACGGCCGCGGAGAGCGTGCGCGCGACGTCGCGCAGGGCGCGCTCCTCCTGGGCCCGATAGCGCAGCTGGCGGGCCTGCCGGCGGGCCTGCACGCTGAGCATGGCGACGGCCACCGTCGCGGCCAGGGCCACCGCGGCCAGGAACAGGCTCACGTACGCCTGCTGGCGCGATTCTGCCTGCATGCGGCTCGCCGTCGCCTCTTCCCATCCGCCCAGGCGGCGGTCGAGGCGGCTCGACAGCTCGAGCACGGCGTTGGCCCGCCGCTGCTGGTCGGACAGTTCGGCCAGGGGATCGGCGCGCCCGGTGCGGCTCTCCATCATCTCGCGCACCGTCCCCCGCCAGCCCTCGAGGGTGGATCGCAGCTCGGCCGCGATGGGAGCGAGGTCGGTGCCAGACAGGCGGCGGGTGGCGGCCTCGAGCGAGCGGTCCGCGTCGTCGGCGGAGCGCCGGTATTCCTCCGCGAAGCCCGCGTCGCCCGTGAGGGCCCAGGCGCGGAAGGCCAGGACCTCGCGGGCGAAGGCCAGGCCGAAGGTGTGCAGCTCGTTGCGCACCGGTGTCACGCGTTGCGAGACCTCCTGCTGGAGGCGGGCGACACGCCGGGCGACGGTGTCGGGCAGGATGGCCAGGGCGAGAAGGGACACCACCACCAGCCCCAGCGGTACCCACGTCTGCCAGGAAGGACGCGGTCGATCGCCTTGGCGGCGCGCGGTCAACCCAATTGCACCGTCAGCATCGAGACGGATCCGCCGTCGATCCCCTCCACCGGGAAGCGGACGGGCTCGCCCTCGCGGCGCAGGCCGAGGATGTAGAGCAGCGGCAGGTAGTGCTCCGGAGTGGGGACCGACAACATGGCGTCGCGTCCGAGCGTCTCGTAGTCCACGAGCGGGCCGTGATCGCCGGCCAGAAGCAGCTCGCGTGCCCGCTGCTCGAAGCGGACGGCCCAGTCGAAGGGCTCCACGGGACGGCGGCCCCAGGCGTACGTGTGCAGGTTGTGCACGAGGTTGCCGCTGCCGACCACGAGTACGCCGTCGTCACGAAGGGCGGTGAGCCGGCGGCCGAGCTCGTAGTGGTGCCGCGGCGGCGCCGTTTCGTCGATGCCGATCTGCAGTACGGGCACCCCCGCATCCGGGAAGACGTGGCGGAGGACGGACCAGGTGCCGTGATCGAGGCCCCAGCCGTCCTCGTCGAGGGAGACGCGGGCCGGCGCGAGCATCTCCTGGATCTCCCGGGCCAGCGCGGGATCGCCGGGCGCGGGATAGACGACCTCGAACAGTTCGCGCGGGAATCCGCCGAAGTCGTGGATGGTTCGCGGCGCGCGCATGGCCGTCACCCAGGTGCCCGGGAGGTACCAGTGCGCGGAGACCGCCACCACGGCGCGGGGGCGCGGAAGCTCGCGCCCGATGGCGGCCCAGGCCTCCGTGTACGTGTTGCGCTGGATGGCGTTCATGGGATTGCCGTGCCCGAAGAAGAACGCGGGCATGGTGGGTCCGGCGCGGAGCGCTTTCCGGGTCTCAGCCATGGACGTGATGCAGGCAGCCTCCCCCCCAGCCTACTCCCGAGCGCACCCAGGCGGTCGCGCGTTCGGATCATTCCAAATGTGCACGAAAAACGCCCCGGCCTGGAGAGGGCGGCCCGATGCTTGAAATCGCCCCGATGCTTGAAATCGCCGGACGCGCGAGATAGCCTTCACAGATTCTCAGTTCCGCCGGACGCCACCCAGCGCCGGCTTCATCCAGGGAGATCATGTGAAAGTGAACACGCTGGCCGCCGCGCTCAAGGCCGAAGTGCGCCGGCTGGCTGCGAAGGAAGTACAGAAGGGCTTGCGCTCGCTGCGCGCGCTGCAACGCCAGATGAAGAAGCTGCGGCTGGCCGCGCGCGCGAATCGCCGCGGGCTGCGATCGGTGGAGCGCAGCTTCGGGCGCCTGGAGGCGCGCGTGCCCTCGGGGGGACGCCGCGGACGCGGCGCTCGCCTCTCCGGGGAGGACATCCGTGCCCTGCGCGCCCGCCTGCAGATGACCCGCGAGCAGTTCTCGCGGCTGCTCGGCGTGAGCCCCGGCTCGATCTTCGGATGGGAGACCGGACGCACGATGCCGCGCGGGCGCAGCATGGCGCGCGTGCTCGAGGTGCGGAAGATGGGCGTGCGCCGGGCGCGCGCGAAGGTCACCGCGCCGGCGGCGCCGCGCGCGCGGGCCACGCGCCGCAAGGGCGGCGGGCGGCGGCGCCGGGCGGCCTAGGGCCGCTCCGGACGCCTCATCTCTCCGGGTCTTCCTTCGGCGGCTCGGCGGGCGGCGTAGACGGCGCCGCGGCCTCGCGGCGAATCCACGAGAAGAGGGAGAAGGGCCGCTCCGGCGGCGCGGCGGCGCGTTCGGGGGAGCCGGAGGAGCTGTCCGCTCCGGCGCCGCCGTGGGTGGACTCGCCGTGTTCGGGGGCGGGGCCGGACTCGCGCCGCGCCTCCGAGGCCTCGACGTGCGCGGCGTCGTCCTCGATGTCCTCGTGGTCGTCGTGGTCGTCCACGTCCGCGCCGTCTTCGATCCCGGCGGCCGCCGGCGTTTCCGGGTAGCCCGTGGCCGTCCCCGTGCTCGAGCCCCGCGGCCGCCGTCCGCGGCTGCGGCGGCGGCGTGTCGTGCGCGCCCCGTTGGAGGCGGGCTCGGCCGCATCCGTACCGGTTGCGGCCAGGGGCATCGCCGGCTCCGTGAGGGCCGTGGCGGCGGCGGCGGCCGACCCCGCGGCCGCAGCCGCGGCCTCGCCGCGGGCGGCCAGGGTGGTCGCGCCGGTGCCGGCTCCCGTGCCGAGGTCCTCGACGATGTAGCTCCCCGACTTCTGGTCACGGCGCAGGGTCACGATCCCCTTGCGCTGCGCCTCTTCGAGGAGGTGGCTGAAGGTCCGGAAGCCGTAATAGGTCTCGTTGAAGGAAGGCTTCTTGCGCTTCATGGTCTCCTTGACCATGGAGCCCCACAGCACTTCCTTGTTCTCGCGCTGCAGCGCGAGCACGGCGTCCACGAGCAGGGAGAACGCTTCCTGGACCTTCTCGGGGAGGCTGCTCATGACGGGGATCTGGCGCTGCTGTCCGCGCACCAGGTCCTCGTAGAAGATGAACTCGTCGCAGTTCTCGATGAGCAGGTCGGACGTGGAGTTCTTCACCCCGAGCCCGATCACGTATTTGTTGTTCTCCTTGAGCTTGGAGACGAGGGGCGAGAAGTCCGAGTCGCCCGAGCAGACCACGAAGCAGTCGATGTGCTCCTTCTGGAACGACATGTCCATCGCGTCCACCACCAGGCGGATGTCGGCCGAGTTCTTGCCGCCGACCGACTTCTGGGGGACCTCGATCAGCTCGATGGCCGCCTCGTGGAAGGCCCGTTTGTAGTCGGAGTACCGGCTCCAGTCGGCGTAGGCCTTCTTGACGAGGACCTTGCCTTTCTCGAGCAGCCGCTCCAACACGAGGTTGATGTCGAACTTGCGGTAGTGCGCGTCGCGCACGCCGATCGCGATGTTCTCGAAATCGATGAAGAGCGCAAGTCGTTGTTCGTCTTGATGATTTGATGCCAAAAAACTTCCTCCTACGGGGGGGCTTACTGGAAGGACACCCCCAACCCGGAGCCGGATGGCTCCCCGGGCAGGGGCGCCCGGGAGAACCCGGGGCCACGGGGGAGTTTCAATCTACCACAAGTGGCTGGAAATCGCTAAACGGACGGGGGATGGCAAGGATGGATCCGTCTCCCTCTCCGTCTCCGAGTCTGCCTGACCGACCGCCCGTCCGTCTAGCGAGTCTTGATCCAGCAACGCAGGACTTCGGCCACGCTCCAGGCCTGGGCGACGCATCCGCGCGGGGTGTAGGGCGCCTCCGCGTCGAAGATCTCGCTGATGGACCCGATGCAGGCCTCGCCCAGATGAGGCACGAAGCCTTGCAGGAACGATCGGGCGCGCGCCTCCTCGCCGGGATGCAGCTTGAGCCAGGCGTCCACGAAGGGCCCGATGAGCCAGGCCCACACCGTGCCCTGGTGGTAGGCCGCGTCGCGCGCGCGGAGGTCGCCGTCGTATTTCGCCTTGTAGTCCGGATGCCCGGGTGCGAGCGAACGCAGGCCCACGGGCGTGAGAAGCCGGTGCTGCGCCACCTCCATGACCGCCGCCCACCGAGCGCGGTCCAGCACGGGGTGGTCGAGCGAGATGGCCAGCACCTGGTTGGGCCGGCAGGCGGTGTCGTTGCCTCCGGTCTCGGCGTCCACGACGTCGTAGAGATACCCCCCCTCCGCGTACCAGAAGCGCTCGTTGAAGCTGCGGTACGTGCGCTCGGCCAGCATCCCCAGGCGCGCGGCGTCGCCGGCGCGGCCCTCCTCGCGGGTCCAGGCCTCCAGCAGGCGGAGGGCGTTGTACCAGAGGGCGTTGATCTCGACGGCCTTGCCACGGCGTGGCGTGACCACCCAGCCGTCCACCTTCGCGTCCATCCAGGTGAGCTGGTAGCCCTCCTGTCCCTGGCGCACGAGGCCGTCGGCGGAATCGACTCCGATCCCGAAGCGCGTGCCCTTCACGTGGTGCTCGACGATGTCGAGGAGGATGGGCACCACGGCCGCCAGCGTGCCGCGATCGCCCGTGACCTTCAGGTAGCGGGCGACGGCATGGAAGAACCAGAGCGTCGCGTCCGCGGTGTGGTAGAGGCCCTGGTTCTCGCCCTCCGGGAACATGTTGGGGATGAGCCCGTCGCGCACGTAGTGGGCGAAGGTGCGCAGGATCCATCCCGCCTCCTGGTGGCGCCCGGTGGTGAGGGTCAGGCCCTCGAGCGAGATCATCGTGTCCCGGCCCCAGTCCGTGAACCAGTGATAGCCGGCGATGACGGTGCGCACGTCGTCTCCGACGGCGCGCGCGCGCGCCATGTCGTGGATGCGGCCGGAAGGCGTGATCACGAACTGGTCGGCGGCGATGGCGAGGTCGGCCGCCACCGGGTCGTCCGCCGGCGTGCGCGCGCAGTCGAGGAGGTAGTGGCGGCGCATGTGCTCGAACTGCAGCACCTCGCGCGCGTGCAGGGCCTGGATCGCCTCCCAGCGCTCGGTCGAGCCGCAGAGGGTGACCTCCTGCCCGGCCTCCAGCGTCACCTCGAAGAACCCGGCGCTCCAGAGCGTGCCGCGCGCGTCGTAGCCGCGGCTCTCCTCGACGCGGAACAGGACCTCGGGGCTCGCCGTCGGGTCGTAGGTGAAGGTGGACGGGAGTCCCTGGATGCTGAGGCGCAGCGGCGGCAGGTGCGCCCCCGCGGAGATCTCGTAGCGACGGTCCACCGCGGTCAGCACGTACGGCTCCTTGATCGGCTGGTCCAGCGGGGCCTCGTGCGGCCGGATGTGGACCTGCGGCCGGAGGCGCAGGCGCACCGGAGCGCCGCCGCCCGCATTGCGATAGTGCACGTGCACGGTGTTCTGCCGGTAGGGCAGGGCGACGCGCTTCTCGATGACGAGGGGGCCGATGCCGAAGATCCAGACGGGCAGCCCCGCGTCGAGCCGGAACTCGCGCAGGTATTCGGTGCCGGGCAGGGGAGCGGTCGTCGGCTCGTGCTCCTCGCCGCCCAGGCGATGGCCGCTCCCGTCGGGAAGGTAGACCTCCTCCGCGACGTCGTTGAGCATCATCAGGCGGCCGTGGGGCGCGGGCAGGGAGGCGATGAGGAGGCCGTGAAACCGCCGCGTGGGCACGCCGCAGACCGTTCCCGACGCGTAGCCGCCGAGGCCGTTGGTGACCAGCCACTCCTTGGTCAGCAGGTCCGCCCAGCCGCGGCCCTCGCCGGGCCAGGGGTAACGGCGCACGACTTCTTTCATGACTGCCTCTTGCGCTCGCCTGCGCGGCGCGAAAGGTCCTTGTTCAGCTCGGGCCAGGGCTCGCCCGCGGGCTCGTCCGTCTGGTCCGACGGCGCGAGCAGCACCGCGCTCTCGCCGGGAAGCCGCCAGCCGTCCGCCGAATCGGGCGGAAACGTCCCGCTCCCGCCGTACGCGCGGTCCTCGCTCGACCAGCGCACCGTCCACCGCCGACCGGGCGGGGGCGCGAGCAACGGCTCCGGCGCGGGGCTGAAATGCTCGTCGCTTCCGAGGTTCACGACGAGCAGGCGGTCGTCGCCCTTCGGCCCGAAGAAGCGCAGGACGAAGGCATGCGAGCCCAGGACGGCGCCATCGAGGCCGTCCGCGCCCTGTCGGCGGAGGACGTCGTCCTCGCGCCGTACACGCAGCAGGTCGCGATGGAGGGCCCAGGCGTCGCGGTGCCGCTCGCGTTCCTGATGATCCAGCCGGCAGCTCTCGAAGGTCGCGGGGTCGGCCGGATCGGGAAGCTCCGGCGTCCATTCCTCCAGGGCCAGGCTGCGGAATTGGGACAGGAAACCGCGGCGGCCCGTGCGCACGGCCTTGGCGAGGTCGCCCTCGTGATCGGCGAAGAAGAGGAACGGCTTCGACGAGGCGTACTCCTGGCCCTGGAAGAGCATCGGCGTGCCCGGGCCCAGCAGGGTCAGCGCGGTCATCGCCCGCCAGCGCGCAGGGCTGGCCAGGAGGTGCGCGGGCCGGCCGCGGGCGGAGTTGGCGACCTGGTCGTGGTTCTGGATGAAGGTGACGAAGGCCGGCCGCGGCACCCCGAACGACGACGTGCCGCGACGCTTCCCCTGCCAGCGGTACATCTGGCCCTGGTAGAGGTAGCCGTACTTGAGGGCGGAGACGAATTCCTGGGGCGTGCCGCGGTAGTCCGAGTAGTAGGCCTCGTTGCGTCCGGTCAGGGCCACCATCGCGCTGTGATGGAAGTCGTCGTTCCAGAGAGCGTCGATTCCGTAGCCGCCGTCCCCTGGCGGCCGCACCAGCTTCGTCTCCTGCGGCTCGTTCTCCGCGACGAGGATGATGGAGCGCGGACCGGCCGCGCGCCGCGCCTCGCGGGCAACGGAGGCGAGGACGTGCTCGGGGGAGGCGTCGTGCATGCTCTGCGTGGCGTCGAGGCGCAGGCCGTCGAGGCGGAACTCGGCGATCCAGTAGGCGGCATTGCTGGAGATGAACTCGCGCACGGGCGCGCTGTCCTCGCCGTCGTAGTTGAAGGGCTCACCCCATTCCGTGCCGTATTTGTCGGTGAAGTACCGCTCCGAGAACTGAGGCAGGTAGTTGCCGGACGGGCCGAGGTGGTTGTAGACGACGTCGAGGATCACGCCCAGGCCGACGCGGTGCGCCTCGTCGACGAACGCCCGCATGTCGTCGGGCGTACCGTAGAGGCGTGTCGGTGCGTAGAGGTCGACCCCGTCGTAGCCCCAGCCGAACCGTCCCGCGAAATCGGCCACGGGCATGACCTCGACGACCGTCACCCCGAGCTCGCGCAACGCGGGCAGCTCACGCGCGCCGGCCGCCCACGTCCCTTCCTTCGTGAAGGTGCCGACGTGCATCTCGTAGAGGACCTGCCCGGGCAGGGCGATGCCCTTCCAGCCTTCGTCTCGCCAGCGATGGGCCGCGGGGTCGACGACCTGAGACGGACCGTGCGGCCCCTGCGGCTGGAAGCGCGAGGCGGGATCGGGAAAGCTGTCGCCGCCGTCGAGCCGGTACTTGTAGAGCGCGCCCGCCCGCGCCTCCCGCACCGTGCCCGAGAAGTAGCCGTCGCCTTCCGAGCTCAACGAGGTGCGGCCGCCGCCTTCGAGCGCCACCTCCACCGCACGCCGGCGCGGTGCCCAGACACGGAAATGGGCTTCGCCGGATGGGAGGATTTCGGCTCCGACGGGGAGCCTGCGCTGCGGGAGGGCCATTGGAGTTCCTCGTGGATGTCCCGCCGCCGACGGCGACGGCCCTACGTTCCCCAGGATCGCACGGGGAACGGACGGAGAGGCTATCCGGCCCGGCGATTCGAGAGCACGGTGAGGGGGACCGCGCGTGCACTCACGGACGCCGTCACTTCCTGCTCCGTGTGCAGGAGCTCGTTGAGGGTCATGCGCCCGAGCACGCCGTCCACCACGTCCTGGAGCACGCGCCAGACGGACCGGATCGAGCAGTCGGGGCTGTGCGTGCAGAGCCGCACGGTGCCGGAGTGGCGCTCGCAGAAGCGCGAGTCGAAGAGCCGGCCGCCCAGAGCCGCCAGGGCCTCGCCCACGTTGATCTGATCGGGCGTGCGGGCGAGCGTGTAGCCGCCCTCCTTGCCGCGGGTGCTGAGGACGAGGCCTCCCCTCCGCAGGAGCCGCATCATCTTGGCGACGGTCGGGGCGGCGATCCCTTCCTGCCGGCTCAGCTCGGCGATGGTGAGGCTGGTCCCCTCGGACTCGCGTCCCAGGCGCAGAAGGCACCGGAGCCCGTACTCCTCCTGGGTCGTGAGCTTCACATGAGCCCCAGCTGCAGGCGGGCGGCGTCGGACATCTTGGTCTGGTCCCACGGGGGATCGAGCTGCACCTGCACGTCGACCTCCCTGACGTCGGCCAGCCTCTTGAGCTTGCCCTCGATGTCCTGGCGGAGAACGTCACCCATCCCGCACCCGGGCGCGGTGAGCGTGAACCGCACCGCCACCTTCTTGCCGCCGTCGGGAAGATCCGTCACGTCCGCGGAGTGCACGAGGCCGAGCTCCACGATATTGACGGGGATCTCGGGGTCGTAGCAGGTCCGGAGCTGGTCCCAGACGAGGTCGCCCAGGCTCTTGCTCGCGATCTCCTCCGCCGTCGGGGGGGCCTGCGGCTCCTTGCCGATGGCGTCGGCGTCGGGCCCGTCCAGCCGCACCATGTAGCCCTGCATCGTCACCAGGGTGTAGGACCCGCCCAGGGCCTGCGTGATGATGACGGGGTGGCCCTTCTGCAGGCTGATGCGATCGCCGTAGGGGATCGCGGTGACGTCGACGTCGCGCTCCAGGACGACTTCTTCCCTCATCGTGCCTTCCCCCCGCCGTCGCCGCTGCTCGACTCCGAGAGCTCCGTCGACACCGGCATCTCGTCTCCCTCCAGCGCTGCCTTGAGCGTGTGCCAGGGCAGGGACGCGCACTTCACGCGCACGGGAAACTCGGAGACCCCTGAGAACACGGCCAGCTTGCCCAGCTCCGGAGCCGCCACCCGGTCCTTCTGGTCGGGGGGAGCGGTGACGAGCTCGTGGAAGCGCGTGAAGAGGCGCTCCACCTCCTCCCGGCTCTTGCCTTTGACGCTCTCCGTCATCATCGAGGACGACGCGGTGTTGATGGAGCAGCCCGACCCCTTGAAGGTCACGTCCGTGACGACGTCGCCGTCGAGGCGGACGTAGACGGTGGCCCGGTCCCCGCAGAGCGGGTTGTAGCCGTCCGCCCGATGATTGGCCTCGGGCAGCTCGCGGAAATTTCGAGGCCTTTTCGAATGGTCGAGTATCACTTCCTGATACAGATCCCTGAGATCGCTCACGCCCCCAGAACCTCGCGTACCTTGTGCAGTCCCTTGACCAGCACGTCGATCTCTTCCTTCGTGTTGTAGAACGCCATCGACGCGCGCGCGGTCGCGGGCAGGCCGTAGCGGTCCATGACCGGCTGCGCGCAGTGATGTCCCGTGCGCACGGCCACGCCCTCGTAGTCGAGGATGGTCCCGATGTCGTGCGGGTGCGCGTTCGCGAGCACGAAGGAGACGACCGCCGCCTTGTCCCGGGCCGTACCGATGATGCGCAGCCCCGGGATCTCCAGCACCCGCTTGGTGGCGTAGCCGAGCAGCTCGTGCTCGTAGGCGGCGATGCGGTCGAGCCCGATTGCGGTCACGTAGTCGAGGGCGGCCCCGAACGCGATCACGCCCGCGATGTTGGGCGTGCCCGCCTCGAACTTGTAGGGCAGCTCGTTGTAGGTCGTCTTCTCGAAGGTGACGGAGAGGATCATGTCCCCGCCGCCCTGCCAGGGCGGCATGGCCTCGAGGAGGGCCTGGCGGCCGTAGAGCACGCCCACGCCCGACGGCCCGTAGATCTTGTGCGCGGAGAGGACGTAGAAGTCTGCGTCCAGCGCCTTCACGTCCACCGCGATGTGGGGAGCCGCCTGGGCGCCGTCCACCAGGATCACCGCTCCGCGGGCGTGCGCGAGCTCGGCCATGCGGCGGACCGGGTTCACCGTCCCCAGCGCGTTCGACACGTGGGCCACGGCCACGATCTTCGTGCGCGGCGAGAGGAGGCGCTCGAACTCCTCCAGGACGACCTGGCCGTCGTCGTCGATGGGCGCCACGCGGAGCTTCGCGCTCTTCTCCTCGCACAGCATCTGCCAGGGCACGATGTTCGAGTGATGCTCCAGGCCGGTGATGAGGATCTCGTCTCCCGCGCCGACGTTCCTGCGTCCGTAGGTCTGGGCCACGAGGTTGATCCCGGCGGTAGTGCCGCTGGTGAGGATCGTCTCCTTCACCGACGCCGCTCCCACGAATCTCTGCGCCTTGACCCGCGCCGCCTCGTAGGCGTCCGTGGCCTTCATGGACAGCGAGTGCACGCCGCGATGGATGTTCGAGTAGAACTCCGCGTACGCGCGTTCCTCCGCGTCGATCACCACCCGCGGCTTCTGGGCGCTGGCCGCGTTGTCGAGGTAGACGAGGGGATGACCGTGAACGGTCTGGGAAAGGATGGGGAAGTCGCGGCGCAGCGCGGCCACGTCCAGCATGGGCCCGGCCCCTTCCGCGCGTCGGGTCTCCGCCGCCGTGCTCATAGCGCCGCCTCCTTCATGTCCGCGGGCCCCGGCAGACGCCGCTGCAGGTGCTCGGTGAGCCCCGCGCGCAGGGGCGCGATGCCGATGCGCTGCACCACGTCGCTCGCGAACGCGTAGGTGAGCAGGGCCCGTGCCGCTTCCTCCCCGATGCCGCGCGAGCGCAGATAGAAGAGGGCCAGCGGATCGAGCTGGCCGGTGGTCGAGCCGTGCTTGCACTTGACGTCGTCGGCCAGGATCTCGAGCTGGGGCACGCTGTGCACGAGGGCGTCGCGGGACAGGATCAGGTTCTTGTTGCTCTGGATGGCGTCCGTCTTCTGCGCGCCCGGGCGCACCAGGATCTTTCCCACGAACACGCCGCGCGCCTTGTCGTCCACGATGCCCTTGTAGAGCTCGCGCGTCGTGCAGTGTGGCTGGGCATGGTCTACCCAGGTGTGCGTGTCCATGTGCTGGCGGTCGCCGGCGAGGAACAGACCGTTCAGCATGCACTCTCCGCCTTCGCCCGCGAACACCTGGCGGATGTCCACGCGGCTGAGGGAGGCCCCGAGCGCAATCGCATGCGAGGAGAATCGAGAGGCGCGGCCCTGAGTCACGCACAGGGTGCCGACGTGGAACGCGCGGCTCGTCTCGCGCTGCACACGATAGTGGTCGACGACGGCGCCGTCCTCGACGGTGATCTCGGTGACGGCGTTGGTCAGGTAGACCGCGTCGGCGGGCCCGCCGTAGCTCTCGACGATCGCGGCCTGGCTCTTCCGTCCCGCCCACACGAGCACGCGCGGGTGACTGGCCGTGGGCGCGGAGGCGGGGGCGGAGAGGAACACGATGTGGATGGGCTCCGCGAGGACGACGCCCTCCGGAATGGAGATGAAGGCGCCGTCGTCGAGGAACGCGGCGTTGAGGGCTGCGAAAGCACGGCCGGGACCACTGGCCTGCCGGTCCAGATAGGGCTGGACGAGCTGGGGCTGGCGGTCCAGCACCTCGCGCAGGCTGCGGACGTACACGCCGTCCGCCGTGTCCGCGGAGGAGAGGTCCTTCGCGAATCGGCCGTTCACGAAGACGAGCTGGCGGCGCGCGAAGGCATGGCCGAAGTCCAGCGTGTCCAGCACCGCGAGGTCGGCCACGTTGGCCGTGGCCGGCGGGATCTGGAACCCGGTCCGCGCGATGGGCGCCACGTTCGTGTGCCGCCAGTCCTCCTGGCGCGTCGTGGGGAAGCCGAGCTCCTCGAAGGCGCCGATGGCGGTGGCGCGCAGGGTGCGCAGCCACTCCGGCTCCTCCGCGGGCAGGGTGGCGCGGAACGACTCGTATTGCTCCCGCCAGCGCACGACTTCGGCCGGGAAGACGGGAGCGGCGGCCGCCGCCGTCATCGCGACCCCGCCGGGGCCTCCAGCCACTCGTAGCCCTTCTTCTCGAGCTCGAGCGCGAGGTCCTTGCCCCCCGACTTCACGATGCGGCCGTCGAGGAGGACGTGCACCACGTCCGGCACGATGTAGTCGAGCAGGCGCTGGTAATGCGTGACGAGCACCATCGAGCGGTCGGGCGAGCGGAGCTGGTTCACGCCGGCGGCGACGATGCGTAGCGCATCGATGTCGAGGCCGGAGTCCGTCTCGTCCAGTATGGCCAGGGCCGGATCGAGCACCGCCATCTGGAAGATCTCGTTCCGCTTCTTCTCGCCGCCGGAGAACCCTTCGTTCACCGGCCGCTTGATGAGCGACTCGTCGATGTCCACGACCTTCGCCTTCTCCTTCACGAGCTGCAGGAAGTCGATCGCGTCCAGCTCGGGCTGCCCGCGATGCTTGCGGATCGCGTTGGCGGCCGCCTTCAGGAAGTAGACGTTGCTCACGCCGGAGATCTCGACCGGGTACTGGAAGGCGAGGAAGACGCCTTCGCGCGCGCGCTCCTCCGGGTTCATGGCCAGGAGGTCCTTGCCCTTGTAGAGGACCTCGCCCTTCGTGACCTCGTAGCCGGGCCGGCCGGCCAGGACGTGGGCGAGCGTGCTCTTGCCGGAGCCGTTCGGGCCCATGATCGCGTGGACCTCGCCCTTGGGCACGCTGAGGTTCACGCCGCGCAGGATCTTGTTCCCCCCCACGGAGGCGTGGAGGTCCTTCACTTCGAGCATGGTGTCTTTCGTTGTCATCCGCGCCTAGCCGACGGATCCCTCGAGGGAGACGCCGAGCAGCTTCTGGGCCTCCACCGCGAACTCCATGGGCAGCTCCTTGAAGACTTCCTTGCAGAAGCCGTTCACGATCATGCTCACGGCGTCTTCGGCGGAGATGCCCCGCTGCTGGAAATAGAAGATCTGGTCCTCGCCGATCTTCGAGGTCGAGGCCTCGTGCTCCATCTGGGCCGACGAGTTCAGGACTTCGATGTACGGGAAGGTGTGGGCGCCGCACTTGTCCCCGACGAGCAGGGAGTCGCACTGCGAGTAGTTACGGCCGTTCTCCGCGTTCTTGCCGATCTTGACCAGGCCGCGGTACGTGTTCTGCCCGTGCCCGGCGGAGATGCCCTTGGAGACGATCGTGGAGCGCGTGTTCTTTCCGATGTGGATCATCTTGGTACCCGTATCCGCCTGCTGGTAGTTGTTGGTGACGGCCACCGAGTAGAACTCGCCGATGGAGTCGTCGCCCTGCAGGATGCAGCTCGGGTACTTCCAGGTGATGGCGGAGCCCGTCTCCACCTGGGTCCAGGAGATCTTGGAACTGCGGCCCTGGCACTTGCCGCGCTTGGTCACGAAGTTGTAGATGCCGCCCTTGCCGTTCTTGTCGCCCGGGTACCAGTTCTGCACCGTCGAGTACTTGATCTGGGCGCGGTCGAGGGCGACCAGCTCGACCACGGCGGCGTGGAGCTGGTTCTCGTCACGGATGGGCGCGGTGCACCCTTCGAGGTAGGACACGTACGCGCCTTCCTCGGCCACGATGAGCGTCCGCTCGAACTGGCCCGTGTTGGCGGAATTGATGCGGAAGTACGTGGACAGCTCCATCGGGCAGCGCACGCCCTTCGGGATGTAGCAGAAGCTGCCGTCGGAGAAGACGGCGGAGTTCAGGGTGGCGAAGTAGTTGTCCGTGTACGGCACCACCGACCCCAGCCACTTCTTCACGAGCTCGGGATGGTTCTGCACTGCCTCCGAGAACGAGCAGAAGATGACGCCGACCTCCTCCAGCTTCGCGCGGAAGGTGGTGGCCACGGAGACGCTGTCGAACACCGCGTCCACGGCCACTCCGGCCAGACGCGCGCGCTCGTGCAGGGGCACCCCGAGCTTCTCGTAGGTCTCGAGCAGCTTGGGATCGACCTCGGCCAGGCTCTTCGGGCCGCTCTTCTTCTGCTTGGGCGCCGAGTAGTAGACGATCGACTGGTAGTCGATCGGGGGGTAGTGGACGTTCTGCCAGCTCGGCTCGGTCATGGTGAGCCAGTGCCGGTAGGCCTTGAGGCGCCAGTCGAGGAGCCACTGCGGCTCGTTCTTCTTGGTCGAGATCAGGCGGACGACGTCCTCGCTGAGGCCGGCCGGGATCTTCTCCGACTCGATGTCGGTGACGAACCCCGCCTGGTACTCGCGGTCGATGATTTCGGAGGTGGTGACGTCCTGCTTCACGGGCGCTCCTTCGGGACCAGGGATCCTTCCCCACCGTATCGAATCTGTACTTTTGAGTCAAGTATGGATTGGTTTGACCGGTTCCCCTCCGGGACGTAGCCTTTTCGCCCAGCGCTCCATCGCCTTCCTCGGCGTGCGCGATCGGTATCGAGGCGTGGCGCCTGGCCCTAGATCGCGATGCCCCTGGACTGGCTCAACACGCCCCTCGACGCCGACATCGGCGAGCTGATCGCGCAGAGGAAGCGGGGCAAGGCCATCGAGACGTTGCGGCGGCAGCTCCAGGGCCGCGGGGCCCCCCCGGTGGGGGTCCGCCTCCAGCTCGCGGACCTCCTGATGCAGGCGGGCCGGATCGAGGAGGCGGTGCCCGTCCTGCTCGGGCTCGCGGACGAGTTCGCGGGGGACGGGTTCGTGGCCAAGGCGGTGGCCATCCTCAAGCGCGTCGAGCGCGTCCAGCCCGGACGGGCCGACATAGCGGAGCGGCTCGAGCGGCTCGTCCACCAGCAGAAGCGCGTCTCGGAGCTGCCCTCGCGGCCCCGAGCCGCGTTCCCGGAGTTCGGAATCGAGGAGTTCGCGGAGGGGCAGGAGCTCATCGTGCCTGCGGAGGAGCTGGAGCCGGCGGGGGACGATCTGCGACCGGCCGAGCCGCCGGTGATGGAGCTTCCGGAGACTGCGCCCCTCGAGCTCGAGCCAGAGCCCTCGCCCCCCGAGCGGACGCTCCCGGAGCCCACGCTCCCGGAAGTCTCGGCGGAGGCGGTGCCGGATGTCGCGGTTCAGGAAGCCGCGCCGGAAGCCGCGCCGGAAGTCGCAGCTGAAGTCGCGCCGGACGTCGCCGCGGAGCAGGCACCGGAGATCACGCCGGAGGCCGCGCCACCGGCGGCGGCGGAAGTGATCGCGGACGCCGAGCCCCTCGTAGAGGCCACGGTGGAGGCCGCGCCGAGCGAGAGCGCGCCGCCGATCCCGCCCCCTGAGCCGACTCCCGATGCGCTGCCGCCGGCGTCGGACACGGCTCCGACCGCGCCGCCGGCCGCGGATACGGAGTCGGCCGGACAAGCGGGCGTCGGGGGCCGGATCCGACGTGCGCTGTGGCGGTTCCTCGCGTCCCTGCCGGGTGCAGAGGAGGGAGCCACTCCGGCGACTCCGGTGGCCGATGCGACCATGCCGCCCGGGCCGGAGCCCGCCCTCGTCGCTGCCCCCGATCCGATCACAGAAGCCGCGGTCCCGGCCCCTCTGCCGGAGACACTTGCCACTCCGCCCGAGTTGGCGGCGGTCGCGGGAGAGGCACCGCCGCCGGCCACGGTCGAGCCATCGTCCCCCGAGCCGCTGGCTGCCCAGCTGCCTTCCGAGCCACCGCCGGCCGAGCTCGCGCCGGAGGCGACGGCGACGCCGGAGCCCTCGCGGTCCGAGCCCGCCCCGGAAGATCCCTTGTCGGAAGAAGCCTTCCGCGACCACCTTCTCGACCTCGTCGAGGACGTGCTGCACCAGCCAGCCGCCCCCGCGCCCGCGGTCGAGATGGACCGGGCCCGCGTGCTCGACCTCGCGCGCCGCGCGGTCGCCTCCCGTCTGTTCAAGGACCTCTCGGACGAAGAGCTGCTCGCCATCGTCCGCGGCATGCGCCTCCACACCTATGAGCCGGGGGACATCGTCGTGACCGAGGGGGAGCCGGGGCAGAGCCTCTTCACCCTGACCACCGGGCACGTGAAGGTCTTCGTCCGCAACCCCGACCAGCGCAACTTCGAGGTGGCCACGCTGACCGAGGGCGACTTCTTCGGCGAGATCTCGAGCCTCTCCGGACGGCCGCGCAGCGCGACGGTCGTGGCCGCCAGCGCCTGCGAGCTCCTGGAGCTGGACCGTCCGACCCTCGACTCCATCGCGCGCACGCATGCGCGGGTGCGTGACGTGCTGGAGGCGTCGTACATCGAGCGGGCGAGCAGCCCGGAGGTGGCGGCGGTGCGCGCCGTCCCCCTGCCCGACTCGGGCACGCGCCGGAAGGCCATCGAGGTGCTGGAGTCGCACTTCGGCGAGAGCCGCTGGGATCCGCGCATGCGCCTGCGCCTGGCCGACGTGCTGCTCAAGGCGGGCAAGGAGCAGGACGGCATTCCCATCCTCATCGGGCTGGCCGACGAGCTCGCCCGCGCCGGCTTCGCGGACAAGGCCGTCGCCATCTTGAAGAAGATCGAGCAGGTGCAGCGCCGCAACGTGGAGGTGGTCAACCTCGCGCCCCTGCTGCGCGCCGACGCCGCTCCGTCCGCGCCCGAGGCAGCGGCGGCCGCGAGCATTCCGGCGCCGGGTGGGCGGCCGCGTGCGGTGACGGACGACCGCTTCCACGGATGGCTCGTGGACCTCGTCCGCGACAGCGTGGGCAAGCTGCAGTCAACTACCCACGATGGTGGCCGCGGGCTGCAGCCGGCCGCGCCCGTTCCCGTCGATGCTCCCGTCCTGCGCGCGTACGGTCCGGGCCTGCTCGCGAACCCGCTGTTCGAGGACTTCAGCGAGGAGGAGCTGCTCGCGTTCATCCGGGGCTTGAAGCTCCTCACCTTCGAGCCGGGAGACATCATCATCTCGGAAGGCGAGCCCGGCCAGAGCGTCTTCATCCTGACCACGGGCGGCGTGAAGGTCTTCGTGCGCGGCCCTGGCCAGGCGAGCGTGGCCCTCGGCCGGCTGGGCGAGGGATCTTTCTTCGGCGAGATCTCGACCCTGTCCGGCGGGCCCCGCACCGCCACCATCACCGCCGCCGGCGCCTGCGAGCTCCTGGAGCTGGACCGGCCTTCGCTCGACGCGATCAGCGCGAGCCACCCGCGGGTGCGGAACGTCCTGGAAGAGTTCTCCGCGGCCCGGTCCGCGGACCCCGATGCGGCGCGGGCCCGTGGAGAGCGCGTCCCGGACTGACGTTCCCCGTTTTCACATCGTTTGTGGCAACCCTCCGCTCCGATCACTCGTCCTATACGAAATTGACCCGGACGGGCCTGCGCCAGGCGTCCATGGTTTTGAACGGGGGTGTGCTGCTCCTGCTGGTCACGGTGGCGCACGCCGCCGACCCCTCGCCCTCTCCGCCACCGCCTCCGGATCTCCACATCGCCCGCGCGCAGGGCGCGATCACGATCGACGCGAGCCTCGACGACGCGGGATGGAAAGACGTACCCCCCGTGGAGACGTGGTTCGAGACCAACCCAGGCGATAACGTGCCGCCTTCCGTGAAGAACCGCGGCTACGTCGCCTACGACGATCGCTACTTCTACGCCGCCTTCGATCTCGAGGACCCCGATCCCCGGCAGATGCGCGCGCCCCTCGTCGATCGCGACGGGTTCGGGGGAGACACGGACTATGCCGGCGTCATCCTCGACACGCGCCACGACGGCAAGACGGGGGTCGAGTTCCTCGTGAACCCGCGGGGCGTGCAGTTCGACGGCGTGCTCGACGACGTCAACGGCAGCGAAGACGTCTCGCCCGATTTCTTCTGGCAAGCGGCCGCGCGCGTGACGCCGAAGGGCTGGATCCTCGAGATGAGGATCCCGTTCTCGACGCTTCGCTATCCGAAGGCGGACCCCGTGACCTGGGGCGTGGTTCTCTACCGGAACTACCCGCGTCTGTACCGCACGCAGATCTTCACCATGCGCCTGCCGCGCGGCGGCAACTGCTTCGTCTGCCGCTTCAACACCATGTCCGGCCTCGCGTCCCTGCCTTCGGGCGGGCACGTCGTGCTCGCGCCCTACGTGAGCGCGAGCCAGACGGCGACCCCGGCCGACGGGCTGGGCACGCCGCTCGCGGACGACGGGATCGAGGGCCGCGCCGGCGGCGACCTCAAGTGGATTCCCAGCGCGAGCGCCGCCGTGGACGCCACCGTCAACCCCGACTTCTCGCAGATCGAGTCCGACGTCGCGCAGATCGGGGCCAACGAGCGCTTCGCGCTCTTCTTCCCCGAGAAGCGGCCGTTCTTCCTCGAGGGGAGCGAGCTGCTGCTCTCGCCGATCCAGGCCGTCTACACGCGCACGATCACGTCGCCGCGCTGGGGACTGCGCGGGACGGGCAAGTGGGGCCGGACCGCGTACACGGGTCTCGTCGTCGAGGACCGGGGAGGGGGCAGCGTGATCCTCCCCGGCCCGAACGGATCGGATCTCGCCGACCAGGAATTCCGCTCGCTGGTCGGAGTGGCGCGCCTGCGCCGCGACATCGGCCGGTCGGTCGTGAGCCTGCTGGCCACGGACCGCGAGATCCGGGGCGGCGGCTTCAACCGGGTGCTGGGTCCGGATTTCCAATGGCGTCCCACCGGCCAGGACACCGTCACCGGGCAGGCGCTCTACAGCCGCACGGAGACGCCGGATCGGCCCGACCTCGCGGACGAATGGAACGGCCAGCGGCTCAGCGGCCACGGCATCGATCTCTGGTACAGCCACCAGACGCGGACTCTCGACTGGTTCGCCGAAGGCAAGGACTTCTCGGACGGGTTCCGGACCTACAACGGGTTCGTGCCCCAGGTCGGCTACCGCTCGGGCTACGCGGAGGCGGGCCGCACCTTCCGGCCGGAGGGATTCCTGCGCCGCATCCGCACCTTCGCCATCGCCGAGGGGCAGGAGGACCGCGAAGGCGCCCTCATCAATCGCGAGTATTCGTTCGGCGCGGGCATGGACGGCCGCTTCAATTCCTTCATGCGCTTCCGCTACGGGTTCTCGCGCGTGCGCGCGGGTGAGGTGATCGTCCCGCGCCAGCGCCTGTACTACAACCTCAACGCGAGTCCCACGCGCTGGCTCAACGACGTCTCCCTGCAGGGGTACGTCGGAGAGGACGCGGACTTCGACAACGCGCGCCCGGGCACGGGGGCGGACGTGCGCCTCTCCGGGACCGTGCGCCCGACGGACCACATCGAGCTGCGCCTCGACACGAGCCGGCGCTGGCTCGACGTCGACCCGCCGGATCAGCCGGGCGGCCGCCTCTTCACGGCGCAGGTCGAGCGGGTGCGCGCGACCTACACCTTCACGTCACGGATCTTCCTGCGCCTGATCGCCCAATACGTGGATACCCGGCGCGACCCGTCCCTGTACATCGAGGAGACGTCCGCCCGCGACGCGTCCTTCAGCGGCTCCGCCCTCTTCGCCTACAAGCTCAACTGGCAGACGGTGCTGTTCGTGGGCTACGGCGACAACCGCGCCCTCTCGGAAGCGGAGACCTTCGAGCGCGAGGACCGCCAGTTCTTCCTGAAGCTGTCCTACGCCTTCCAGCGCTGAGCGCGGAGCGCGGGACTAGCGGCGGCCCCGTTTCTTCGCCGGCCGCGCCGGCCGCTTCTTGCTCGCCGTCTTCCGGCTCGGCGCCTTCCGTGCCGCCGCCTTCTTCCGGGCCGCCGGCTTCTTCAACACGACGGACTTCGGCCGCCCGTGTCGCGGTTGGTAGACGCCCAGGTTCCCGCCGCCGGGCAGCCGCACCTGCGTGAGCAGGCCCCAGCCCTGGTTCTGCACGGGCCCGCAGACGACGTTCGCCTTCTGCATGTCGGCGATGAAGGCCTCCACGTCGTCGCACATCAGGTAGAACTCGTGGACGTCGTTCTTGTGCGAAGGATGGACGGCCACCTCGGCCGGGGGCAGGCCGAAGATCAGCCATCCATCGCCCACGTCCACGCTGGGGAGCCTCAGCACGTCGCGGAGAAAGGCACGGTCGGCTTCGGGGTTCCTGCTGTAGACGATCGAATGGGCTCCGACGATCACGGCGTCACCTCCTCACCAGCGACCGCACCGCTTGTTCCACGGCCACCCAGGCCTTCGACGTGGGCGCGATCACGTCGAAGTGGCCGGCGCCCTCGACGGCGACGAGATTCGCGGTGTCGCCTTTCCCGCGCGCGGCCGCGACGTAGGCCTCGGACAAGGCGATGGGAACGATCCGGTCCGCGCGGCCGTGCACGACCTCCTGCGGTACGCCCAGGGGCAGGAGCGCCCGCGGGGACGCCGCGCCATAACGGGCCGGCTGCGCCTCCGGCGTTCCCCCCAGGAGCTCGGGCACCGCGTTGCCGCAGACGTGTTCGCCGGCCGCCCGGGCGAGGTCGGGGATCGGCGCCAGCCCGACCACGCCTCGCAACGCCAGCGGATCCTTGCCGCGCAGCGGATCGGCCGCGGGCAGGCGCGTGCGGCCGGCGAGCCAGAGGGCCAGATGCCCGCCCGCGGAATGGCCCACGGTCACGACCCGCTGGAGATCGAGACCGTGCGCGGGTGCGATCGCGCGGAGGTGGTCCGCACCACGGGCCACGTCCGCGAACGTGCCCGGCCAGCCGCCACCGGCGTCGCCGACGCGCCGGTACTCAAGGCACCAGGCGGCGACCCCCGCACGGGCGAGCGCGGAGCACACGGGGCGAATGTGGGCCTCGCCGTATTCGGCGGACCAGCAGCCGCCGTGGATGACGATCGCGACGGGATGGGGACCGGGCCCGGGCGGGACCCACAGCTCGCCGAACTGCGTCGGAGCCGCGCCGTAGGCGATGAGCGCGGTGGCGGGTGTCGCGGGCAGCGCGAGCACCTCCTGGAACGACACGCCCTGGCGCTCGGCGGCCGCGGCGTAGCCGGGAGCGGCGGCGGCGAACACGAGGGTCAACGCGGCGCATCTCATGGTCTCGGCTCCGAGGCGGGCGCCAGTGTACAACGCGCCTCGTTGTAGGCTTGCCCGCGCGTGTTCGACCCCGAGCGCTTCCTCGTCCAGCTCGTCGTCATCGTCGCGGCCTCGCGCGCCGTGGGCTGGATCGCGGCCCGCCTGGGCCAGCCGCGCGTCGTCGGAGAGATCACCGCCGGGATCCTTCTGGGACCGTCGCTGCTCGGACTCCTCGCGCCCCGCTTCTCCACCTGGCTGTTTCCTCCCGCGACCCTGCCCGTGCTCCTCGCCGTCAGCCACCTGGGCCTGCTCTTCTTCATGTTCCTCGTCGGCCTGCACCTGGACCTGGGGATGCTGCGCGCGTCCGGCCGCACTGCGCTCGTCACGAGCCCGGTCAGCATCGTGGTTCCGCTGGCCCTTGGCCTCGCGGTGGCCGCGCACGTGGGGCCGCGATTCGCGCCGCAGGTCTCACCGATTGCCTTCGCGCTCTTCGTGGGCCTGGCCCTCAGCGTCACCGCCTTCCCGGTGCTCGCGCGCATCCTGGAGGAGCAGGGGCTCACCCGGACGCGCATCGGGGTGGTGGCGATCGCCTGCGCCGCCGTCGACGACGTCTCCGCCTGGTGCCTGCTGGCGGGAGTGACCGCCTACGTGCGGGCGGCCACGGGGGGCGCCTCCTTCGTGCGCACGGTGCTTCTCCTCGTGGCCTTCGCCGCTGCCGCGTTCACCCTTCTTCCGCCCGTCCTCAAGCGCTTGGTGAGTCGCTCGCCCGCCGCCTTCCTGCCCGTGGCCGTCGTATGCCTGCTCACCTGTGCCGCGGTCACGGAGGCGATCGGCGTGCACGCGCTTTTCGGCGCCTTCCTGGCCGGCATCGTCATGCCCCGGCGGGACGACCTGCGACAGGGGCTGGAGGTCAGCCTGGAGGCCGTGACCTCGGTCGTGCTGTTGCCCCTCTTCTTCGCTTCCACCGGCTTGCGGCTCGACGTCGGCTGGCTGCAAGGAGCGGCCGCCTGGTCCGCGTTTGGCTTGATCCTGCTCGCGGCCGTGGGCGGCAAGCTGGTGGGGTCGATGATGGCGGCGCGGGCGACGGGAATGGACTGGCGCGAGGCGACGGGGCTCGGCGTGCTCCTGAATACGCGCGGGCTGGTGGAACTCGTGATCCTGGGGGCGGGCCTCGAGCTGGGCGTCCTCACGCCGTCCGTCTACACGATGATGGTGCTGATGGCCCTCGTCACCACTGCCATGGCCACCCCCGTGCTCCAGGCCCTCGGACTCGCGCGCCGCTGAGCGGCCCGGGATTCGGCGGCCCTTTCCTTCCCGCGCCGCGCGCCGTGGCTAGGATGGGAACAGGCCCCGTCGCACGGGGGCCGCGTCAGGAAAGGACGGAATCATGCCCAAGTACACCCTCCCCGATCTGGAATACGACTTCGGCGCCCTCGAGCCCCACATCTCGGGGCAGATCATGCAGCTCCACCACGACAAGCACCACGCCGCCTACGTCAAGAAGGCCAACGAGACGCTCGAGAAGCTCGACGAGGCGCGCGACAAGTCCGACTACACGCGCCTCGGGGGGCTCGAGAAGGCGCTCGCCTTCAACCTCTCCGGACACGTCCTGCATTCGCTCTTCTGGCGGAACATGGTGCCGAAGGGCGGAGGACGCCCCAAGGGCGAGCTGGCCGACGCGATCACGCGTGACTTCGGCAGCTTCGACGGCTTCCAGAAGCAGATCACCGAGGTGGCGGGGACGATCATGGGCTCGGGCTGGGGCGCCCTCGTCTACGAGCCGATGGCGGGCCGGCTGCTGTGCTCGCAAATCTACGACCACCAGTCGAACCTGGCCCAGGCGGGCGTGCCTCTCCTCGTCATCGACGCCTGGGAGCACGCGTATTACCTGCAGTACAAGACCGAGAAGACGAAGTTCTTCGAGGCGGTCTGGAACCTGTGGAACTGGGACGACGTCGCCCAGCGCTACGACGCGGCCCGCCGGATGAACCTGCTCATTCCGCAGACCGTGGAGGTGGCGGCGAAGCGCTGAGGGCGCCCGTCTCCACCAGCGCGTCACGGACGGCTTCCGCCGCCGCGCGGTGTCCCCGTGCATTCAGGTGGCCGAGGCCGTCCGTGGCCAGATCCGCGAGGGCGAGGCCCCGCGCCCGATAGCTCTCCGCGAGGTCGACGGTGGGCACGCCCCGGGCGGCCAGGCGCGCGCGCAGCTCCGCGGCCGGCGCCGAGCCTTCGGCGAAGCTGTGCCGCGTGGGATGGACGGCGACGACGAGGCGCGCGCCCGCGCCGCGCGCGAGATCGTCCATGGACTCGATGAGGCGGCCGGCCAGTTCCACCAGCGGCTCCGGCCGCGCCATGACCTCGTTGTAGCGCGTCTGCCAGTGGACGCTCTCGGCGCCGCCGGCCTGGGCGGCCAGGACGCGTCCGCCCCGGCCCGGCGCCAGGAGGTTGAAGAGGACGGAGTGCTCGGAGAGCCAGAGCGCCGTCCGCGCCGCCGGGGCCAGGCGGAGATGCTCGGCGTGCAGCTCGAGCGCGCCACCCTGGAGGCGGAAGTACGGCTTCGGATGCACGCCGTCGTAGAGGAAGACGGGAAGCGCGTTGTCCGCGAGATCGTTGGCGAGACAGAAGTGAAGGAGGACCACCTGGGGCGCGGGCGCGAGGCCCTCGCGCTCGAGCTTGATCCGCTCCTGGTCGGTGCCGTAGCCGGGCACGCTCAGGTCCACGACGTCGAGGTCCTCCACGAGCGTGCGTAACTGGGCCGCCATCGTGGCCTGGTCGTCCACGTCGAGGCCGAAGGCGACCGAGTCACCCAGGGAGACGAGCCGCGCCCGCGTGCGGCCGGGCGCGGTCCCCACGCGGCGGCCCTGCGCGTCGATGGTGATGTGTCCCTCGGGAATGGCCAGCGCGATGCCCGGACGCAGCTCCCATCCGTAGGTCTCCGAATACGTGTGGAGGCACGCCATGAGCTGGGAGGCCGCGGCGCTGGGACACGGCGTCGGCCGCCACCAACGGAGCGCGCCCTCCACGACGACGGGCAGGGCGAGGGCGAACAGCGCCGCCGACGCCGCCAGGAGCAGCTCGCGGCGCCCGGGTCCTCGGCGGGCGAGGCTCAGCCGCCCGACTCTGCCGCTTCCGCGTCGCGGCCCGGCGGCGTGGCGTCGTCGAGGTCGTCGAGATAGCCGGGCGGGAGCGCGACGTTCTGCGTGCCCGCCGTCTTGCCGCGCGCCACGCGCATCGCGTCGGGGGGAAAGGGCTGGGCGCGATCGACGCCGGCCAGGATCGATTCCAGCTCGTCCACCCGGGTCACGTGCATGAGCCGCTCGCGCAGGGGCGCGCCTCCGCGGAATCCCTTCGTGTACCAGGAGCTGTGCTTGCGGAAGGCGCGCATGGCGCCCTCGTCGCCCAGCCAGGCCGCGAGCAGGCGCGCGTGTTCGATCATCACGTCCACGACTCCGCCGAAGTCGGGCGGGTTCCGGGGGGCGCGTCCGTCGAACACGTCGGCCAGGTCCCGGAAGAGCCAGGGCCGGCCCAGGCACCCGCGCCCGACGATCACGCCGTCGCAGCCGGTGGTCCGCATCATGCGCAGCGCGTCTTCCGCTTCCCAGATGTCGCCGTTGCCGAGGACCGGGATCGTGGTCACCGCGCGCTTGAGCTCGGCCACCGCGTCCCAGCGCGCCTGCCCGTCGTAGAGCTGCGCGGCCGTGCGCGCGTGGAGCCCTACCGCGGCGCAGCCCTCGTCCTCCGCGATGCGTCCGGAGTCGAGGTACGTGTGGCGCCGCTCGTCGATGCCGATGCGGAACTTCAGGGTCACGGGCACCGCCCCCGCGCCGGCCACGGCCGCGCGCACGATCGCGCGCAGCAGGCGCGGCTTGACGGGGATGGCCGCGCCCCCGCCCTTGCTGGTGACCTTGCGGACGGGGCAGCCGAAGTTCATGTCGATGTGGTCGACGCGGCCTTCGCCGACGAGCACGCGCACCGCCTCCCCGACGTAGTGCGGATCGACGCCGTAGAGCTGGAGGCTGCGCGTCGTCTCCTCGGGCCCGAAGCTCGCCATCAGCACCGTCTTGCGGTTGCCCTCGACGAGGGCCCGGGCCGTGATCATCTCGCTCACATAGAGCCCGGCCTTCGACACCGAAGCGAGGTCTCCTTCGCCGCCGCGCCGGCATTCACTGCCGGCGAGGCGCCTCGAGAACGTGGGGCCGAGCGAGGGGTCGTCAATAAAGAACCGGCGGCAGAGGGTCCGGAAGGGCGGGTTGGTCACGCCGGCCATGGGCGCGAGGACGACCGGCGGCCACACGCGCAGCGGCCCGATGCGCACGGGGGCGAACTCGCCGGCCCGGGCCGGAGGCACGTCGCGGTTGATGTCGCTACGGTAGATGGCGTCCATGTTCACGAGCGGCCGAGCCCCCCATGTTAGCCTGGAAGGCGAAACATCATGAGCACCGACACCGCGCCGCGCAAGCGCCACTTCTCGATGATCCGCGACTTCCACCTCGCGGATTTCTTGACCCTGTCCAACGGCGCCTGCGGCACCGCGGCCATCTTCTTCTCGATGGACCACGTGCGCGCGGGGTCCATCGGCAAGGTCTACGCCGCCGGGACCTTCATCGTGCTCGCCCTGTTCTTCGACGTGATGGACGGGCGCGTCGCACGCTGGCGGCACCAGGCTTCGGTGATGGGACGCGAGCTGGACTCGCTGGCCGACGTCATCAGCTTCGGCGTGGCCCCCGCCTGCCTGGGCTTCGCGGTCGGGCTCACCGGCCTTCTCGACTGCCTGGTCCTCCTCTATTTCGTGGGCTGCGGGATCAGCCGTCTGGCCCGTTACAACATCACCGCGGAGAGGATGTCGGAGGAAGCGGGCAAGGTCACGTATTTCGAGGGGACGCCCATCCCGACCAGCGTCTTCCTGGTGCTGGCGATCATGGCGCTGGCCTGGCGAGGAGCGGTGGACAACGCGGTTCCCGGCGGCACGGTCAGCCTCGCGGGCTGGGACCTCCACCCGCTGACGCTGCTCTACGCGCTGTCAGGGTCGCTGATGATCAGCAAGACGATACACATTCCGAAGCCCTAGCGTCTCGGGTGGCGCGCCGTGGGCGCCGATCGCTCTAAGTATCAAGTCAGGGGGGCACTCACGCCTCATTCGCGATGGGCATTCGCGACCCCCCTGAAACCCCCTCGTACGGCGCCGCTGCTGCGCAGCGCCGCCGTACTCTGCGGTCGGCTTGTTATCTCCGTCTCCGTCCGTTTGGCGATTACGGGGCGGGGGTGGGCTCGACCACTTCGCCGAACTGGCAGCCCTTGAAGGCCTTGACCGTCGCGCAGAGGAGCCAGTGGCCGGCGTTGGCGCCGAACAGGATCTTGTTGAAGGGGACGTCCGCGAAGTCGTTGAGGCGGACGTGTTCGCCCTCCTGCTCGAAGGTCCAGTCGATCTGGGTGCCGATCAGCCCCTGCTTCACGTCCAGGTTGTCCTTCGTCTTCGGCGTGGCCGTGACGAAGCCCGTGCAGCCGAGGGGAAGCCTGTCCTCCGCGTTGCGCGGGACCGCGACGCCCTCCGGGCAGCGGATGCTGTAGAACGCGACGCGAATGTACGAGATCAGCTGCGAGGCGTCGAGCGGGAAGGACGGCGGCGTGCAGGTCTGGCGGTAGCTGCCCTGCCCGCGCCGCACATGGCCGGTGCCGAGCAGGATGTCGTAGTCCTCGCTGAAGTCGATCCCGTTGCGCACGGAGACGCTGACGGTGTCCGTCTCCGCGCAGAAGCCCGCGGATTGCAGCGACGCCGTCACGCCCTGGTAGTACTCGGCCGGCTTGAGCACCTTGTAGCCGCCGGGCCCGTTCTGGTCCGTGAGGATGAACCAGTCCGGATGCTGCTGGACGACGCGGTCGATGGCGGCATCCACGTCCGGCAGGAGGGCGGCGTTCTTGCGCAGGCAGAACGTGTCCGGATCGCCCATACCGTATTGGCACGCGGTGGCAGCGGGCGAGGCGGACGCGGACGGTGCAGTGGTCGGGGTGGGTGAAGGTGCGGCCGCGCTGGGCGCCGTGCCCGCGGCCGGCGCGGAAGGACTGCCTCCGCCCCCGCACGACAACATCGTGACCGCCAACGACGCAAGCAGACCCGTCCGACCGCTACGCAACATCATCCCGTCCCTCCCGGCCGGCGGCCCCACGCCCAGCCAGAAAGCCGGCGGCCACGACCAAACGGATAGATTACCGCGCTCGTGACCGGCGGGCAAGCCGCCGGCTAGGGCAGGTCGTACCCCTCGACGGCCTTCCCGAGCAGGTACTTGTCGAACCAGCCCACGATGTGGCGCAGCCGCTCCACGCGGTGCCAGGGCTTGCCGGAGCGGCTCAGCTCGTGGCTCTCCTCGGGGAAGCGGACCATCACCACCGGGCGCTTCAGGTACTTGAGGGCCCGGAAGAGCTGCTCGCCCCCCTCCGCGGGCGGCGTGCGCAGGTCGGCCTCGCCTTCGATCAGCATGAGGGGCGTCGTGATGTTCTTGACGAAGGTGATGGGCGACCGCGCCGCGTAGTCCGCGGGGTCTTCCCACGGTGCGCCCTTGAACCAGGTGGGACGGAACAGCGAGAAGTCCGCGGTGTACCAGAAGCCGGCCCAGTCCGAGATCGAGCGCTGGGAGACGGCGGCCGCGAAGCGGCTCGTCTGCGTGATGATCCAGTTGGTCAGCACCCCGCCCCCGCTGCCCCCCGTCACGCCGAGCTGCTTGTCGTCCACGAGGCCCCGCTTGACCAGCACGTCGACGCCGGCCAGCAGGTCCTTCGCGTCGTCGCCCGGATACCGGTACTGGATGACGTTGCCGAAGTCCTGCCCGTAGGACGTGCTCCCGCGCGGGTTCGGATAGAGGACGACGTATCCCTTGGCCGCCATCCACTGGAACTCGTGGTCGAAGGTCGCGCCATAGGCGGCGTGCGGCCCGCCGTGGATGTTGAGGATCAGCGGATAACGCTTGCCCGGATCGAAGCCCGGCGGCTTGAGGATCCAGGCCTGGATGCTCTTGCCGTCGAAGCTCGGGTACACGATCTCTTCCGGCGTGCCGATCTGCAGCTCGGAGAAGAGGGACTCGTTGACGCGAGTCAGGCGTCGGAGCGCCGTTACCTGCGTCGCGTCCAGGACGTAGAGGTCGCCCACCTCAGTCGGGGTGGAGACGACGAGGGCGAGCCGGCCCCCGTCCGGCGTCGCGTCGTAGGCCACGATCTCCTGGTCGCCGGTGGTGAGGGCTTCGATCTTCCCGCTGGCGGCATCGACCCGCTGCAGGTTCGCGCGCCCGTGATCGGCGGTGCGGACGAAGAGGGACCGGCCGTCGCGGCTCCAGATCGGGCCCGCGGAAAGGCTTCCGCGGGGCGCGCGCTGGTCACCCGTGAGACCGGCTCCGACGTCGCCGTCGTAACCGCCCGTGAGGAGACGAGGCGCGGCCTTCGACCCTACGTCGGTCAGGTACAGCTCCGGCTGGTCGTAGGAGCGGACGGGCTCGCCCCGGGGCGTCCCCTGGAACGCGAGACGCTTGCCGTCGGCGCTGAGCGCGAACTCGCTGATCGTCCCGTCGATGCTCGCGGCCACCGTCATCTCGCCCCCGCCAACCGGGATCGAAAAGACGTCGCTGTCCGGCGTGAGGTAATACGGCTCCTTGACCCGGTTCGAGACGAAGAAGAGCGCGCGGCCGTCGGGCGCGAAAGCGGGTGAGGTCTCCTCGAACTCGCCCGAGGTGACCTGGCGAGGCGTGGCCTTGTCGCCCGTCTCCGGGACCTCGATCGTCCAGACGTGCGCGGGCCGGGTCGCATCCAGGAAGCCGCGGCCGTTGTTGCGATAGACGGCGCGGGTGACGACCCGGACGTCGCTCTCGCGCTCGTCGGCCTCGCCGCCCTTCTTCCCGGCGCGCTCGAGGTCTCTCGGGTTCGCGGTGCTGGTGAAGGCGAGCATCCGGCCGTCCGGAGACCACGTGGGGGACGACGCGCCCTTGGGGACTTCGGTCAAGGCGCGCGCTTCGCCCCCGTCCATCGTCATCACGTAGAGCTGGGGCGGCTGGAGCTTGCCCGCCTTCTCCACCGCGCGCGTGAACGCGAGGCGCCGGCCGTCGGGCGACCAGCGTGGCGAGAGGTCCTGGGGGCCGGAGGTCAGGGGCCGGGCCGCGCGTCCACCTTCCGCGTCTACCGCCCAGATCGCGGTGTCGTACCCGTCTTTCTTCTCGTTCACGGTGACGCGAACGAACGCGACGCGCCGGCCGTCCGGCGAGATCTGTGGATCGGCCACCCACGTGAACCGGAACAGGTCGGTCTCGGTGATGGGCCGGCCCGCGGCGATGGCCGGCGCGGCCGGCGCGGCGAGCGCAGCCGCCAGCAGGGACGCGGCGGTCCGGCGGCAGAGCACGGCGGGAAGGGCGGCCATGGAACCTCCGATCGAGGGGGCGATTCTACGCATAATGGGACATGCCGGCCGTGATCGCGCTGCTGGGGCCCACGAACACCGGCAAGACCTACCACGCCGTCGAACGGCTGCTCGATCACCGCACGGGCATGATCGGCTTTCCCCTGCGGCTCCTGGCGCGGGAGAACTACGACCGTCTCGTACAGCTCCGGGGCGCGGAGGCGGTCGCTCTCATCACGGGGGAGGAGCGGATCGTTCCCGCCGCCGCCCGTTACTTCGTGTGCACGGTGGAGGCGATGCCGCTCGACCGCCGGGTCGAGTTCCTGGCCGTGGACGAGATCCAGCTCGCCGCCGACCGCGAGCGCGGCCACGTCTTCACCGACCGCCTGCTGCGGGCGCGGGGCATCGAGGAGACGATGTTCCTGGGCGCGGAGACGATCCGGCCCCTGCTGCGCCAGCTCGTGCCGGGAGCGGCGTTCATCACGCGCGAGCGGCTCTCCACCCTGACCTACGCCGGGCACAAGAAGCTGGACCGGCTGCCGCGGCGGAGCGCCATCGTGGTCTTTTCCCTGGCCGACCTCTACGAGGTGGCGGAACGGGTGCGGCACGAAGCGGGCGGAGCGGCCGTGGTCTTCGGCGCCCTCTCGCCGCGGACGCGCAACGCGCAGGTCGCGCTGTACCAGGCGGGCGAGGTGGACTACCTCGTGGCCACCGACGCCATCGGCATGGGTCTCAACCTCGACATCGACCACGTGGCCTTCACCGCCCTCGGCAAGTTCGACGGCCGCGGCCCGCGACCGCTGCGCCCGGCCGAGGTCGCCCAGATCGCCGGCCGCGCCGGCCGGCACACGCGTGACGGGACGTTCGGACCGACCCTGGACCTCGGGCCCTTCGACGACCGTCTGGCGGCGGCGGTGGAGGGACACCACTTCGAGCCGCTCGACCGCATCTTCTGGCGGAACCCCGACCTCGCCTTCACCTCGCCCGCGGCCCTGCTGGCGAGCCTCGAGCGGCGGCCCCCCTCGCCCGTGCTCGTGCGCATGCGCGAGGCGGACGACCATCGCGCGCTGGCCGCCCTCGGCGCGGACCCGGAGGTGCGGCGCCTCGCGGACTCGCCGGAGACGGTGCGGCTCCTCTGGGAAGCGGCCCAGGTGCCGGACTTCCGCAACGTGATGACGGAGGCCCACACGCGGCTCCTCGCCCAGATCTTCCAGCACCTGCGCTCGCCCGCGGGCCGCCTGCCCGAGGACTGGGTGGCGGCCCAGGTGGCCGCCCTCGACCGCCCGGAAGGGGACGTCGAGACGCTGCTCGGGCGCATCGCGCACATCCGGACCTGGACCTACGTCTCGCATCGCAACCGATGGCTGGCCGATCCTGCGCACTGGCAGCAGCGCACGCGCGCGGTCGAGGACCGCCTGTCCGACACCCTGCACGAGCGGCTCACCGAGCAGTTCGTGGAGCGCGGCGCCGCCGTCGTGTCGCGCCTCTCACCCGAGGGCGCGGTGGTGGAGGTCGCGGAGGACGGCGAGGTGCGCGTGCAGGGGCTCGCCGTGGGCCGTCTCCTCGGCCTGCGCTTCGAGCCGGATCCCGGCCTGGGAGAATCGCGCGGGCTGCGCGCGATCGCGAACCGCGCGCTGCGTGCGCACATGGGCGAGCGGGTGCGGACGCTGGCCGAGGAGACGGCCGCGACGTTCGTCCTGGGCGCGGAGGGACAGATCCTCTGGCGCGGCGCGCCCGTGGGGCGGCTGCTGGCCGGAGAGGGACCGCTCACGCCGCGCGTCGAGCCCCTTCCGTCCGACCTGCTCGATCCGGCCCTTCGCGAGCGCGTCCGCCGGCGCCTGGCCGGGTGGGTGGAGGGCGAGCTGCGCGCGCGCCTGCCCACGCTGGCCCCGGAGGACGGCGGCTCCGACCTCTCCCCGCCCGTGCGCGGGCTCCTGTTCGCGTGGCGCGCGGGACTGGGTACCGTCGTCCGCCGCGAGGTCTCCTCCCAGCTCGCCGCCCTCACGCCCGCGGACCGCCGCGAGCTGTCGCGCCGCGGGATCAGCCTGGGCCGGCTCGCGGTCTTCGCGCCGGCGCTGCTGCGCCCGGAAGCCGTGCGGCTGCGTGCCTTGCTATGGTCCGTGCATCGCGCCGCGGGATCGGTGCCGCTGCTGGCCGGGGCGCCGTCGGTGCGCATGGATTCCCGTGTGCCCGCGGCGTTCTACGTCGCGTGCGGCTACCTGCCCGCGGGGCCGCGCGCGATCAGGGCGGATCGCGCAGAAAGGTTCGCGGCGGAAGCAAGACGCGGGAACCGGGAGGGGAGGCACTTGGCGTTGCCGCAGCTGGCGACCGTTGCGGGCTGCGCTGTGGAGGAAGTGGAAGCGATCCTGGCGGCGTTGGGCTTCGTTCGGGATCGCGGCGGCGTATTTCGAGAGAGAGCTCGCCGCGCCACGGCCCGGAGGAACAGATGATCGTTCGCAGCTGGCTTGCCGACCTGGCCACAACCTCTTCGCTAATCGAGCCGATCGATTTCCGTTTGACGTTGTTCGTTGTTGTGTTCGTTGTTGTCGTTGTCTATTCGAACCGCATCCCCGCCGCCCGCGCCTTCTCGCGCGTCTCGTCCAGGTCCCGCTGCTTCTCGGACAGCTTGCGCTCGGCCTTCTCCAGGTCCTCCAGGCTGTCCGTCACGTCGCGCTGGGCCTTGTCGTGCGCGTCGGCGTCGCTGGCCACGGCCAGGGCATGCGCGCGGCGAGCGTCGACTTCGGCCTGGGCGCGGCGGACCTTCGCCTGCGCCTCCTGGACGTCGTCTTCGGCGTCGCGCACGCGCTTCGTCCACTCGCGTGCCTTGTCCTGGACAGCTTCGTTCGAGACGACAGGGACGGCGGCGGCGCTGGCCGGAGCCACGGACGACGCCGGCATCGCCACCACCGGCGCGCCCTGCCCGCGCATGCGGACGAGGTCGTCGTTCGTGAAGGCGGTCTTGCGCGTAGGCTCGCTGGGAGGCGCGATGGACGTCATGCCCGTGGGTTCGGCCGAGGTGGCGACGGGGGCGCTCGTCGGAAGCGGGCCCCCCTGGATCGCGAGCGGGGCCATGCTCGACGGAACGCCCGACGCAGCGCCCTGGTTGTAGCCCACGATCGGCGGGTAGCTCAGCGCGGGCGGTGTCCAGGTCGGCTGGGGCGGCGCCGCCTCGGGAGCCACCTCGGGAACCGCCACCGTCGACGCCTCGACCGAATCGTTGAGCGCCGCGCCGCGGAACAGGCTGCGCACCCAGAGGCCGGCGGCCAGGGCGGCGACGATGCCCACGGCCACGAGGGCTCGCATCCCCCGGCTGGGGGGGGCGATGGGAACGACGCGCGCCGGCGCCGCATGCTTGACGGGCGCGCCGGCGAGGACGGTGTGGCAGCGCGAGCAGCGCAGGTCCTGGACCTTGTGGCGCGTCCCGCACGACGGACAGATTCGATAGTCTCCGGCTCGCCAGACTTGCGTTGGCATCGGCCCTCCCGAGGGTGCTTACCCTGTGCCGCGCGGAATAGTGCAAAGCGCGGGCCAGGGCCGAGGGCCGCCGTATGTGCTTGATCTGGAAGCGCCGCTAGTGCGGGATGACTCCGAGCGGGGCCCGCCGCTGGAACATTTGATAGAGGTGGTGGGCCTCGTGGTGCCCGAGATACTCGACGCAGAAGTGCACGTCGTAGTTCGCGTACTCGGGGTGCTGGCCGGGCCGGTGCCAGTCCGCCGGGCGCAGCTCCTCGAGGCGCGCGATGAGGCGCTCGCGCCGGAAATGGAACGAGACCACGGTGTCCGCCGTCGAGCGCTTGACCCGGTCGTCGAACGCGGCGTCCCCGTCGGGCTCGTAGGGAGGGAGCTTCGGGTTGTCGTGCTCCAGCATCGCGGTCACGCGGTCGTCGAACACCTCATGGATGCGGTCCAGATGGCAGACGAGCTCCTTGACCGACCACTTGTCCGCGACCGTGCGGCGCGCCAGGTCCGACTCCGAGAGCCCCGCGACCATCCGCGTCACGTCCTCCGCGTTGCCCCGCAGCCGCTCGACGAGGCGCGCGTGCACCGCGTGCTTGTCGTGGGGTCTCCGCGCCACCCTCACGTCTTCCGCCATGGCCCCACCTCCAAGTCACCCCAGGCGAACAGCATAACTCCGCCACGGCGCGAAGCGCGTGGGATCATCGGCTCATGGGCGAGGCGAGCTCCCCCCGGCCCGAGCCCTCCGAGTGGATGCGGGAGGTGTTCCTCCGGCTCCTGGGGGTGGTGTACCTGATCGCCTTCGTCTCTTTCTGGGTGCAGGCCGAAGGCCTCGTCGGCCTCCGCGGGATCCTGCCCATCCACGATCTCCTCGCGCTCGCGCGTGAACGGCTCGGGCCCTCCCGCTATTGGGTCCTGCCGACCGTCTTCTGGCTGGGGGATGGCGACGCCGCGCTGCACCTCGTCTGCGCCGCCGGCACCGTGCTCGCCGTCCTCGCCGTCCTGGGCCGCGCCCGTCCGCTCGTGATGCTGGGGCTGTGGAGTCTCTACCTTTCGCTCACCGTGGCCGGCCAGGACTTCCTTTCGTTCCAGTGGGACGTGCTGCTCCTCGAAGCGGGACTGCTGGCCGTCTTCCTGGCTCCGCGTGGAGTGCTTCGCCGGCGCCCCGGCCTCCCGCCCCTCCTGATCGTCTGGATGTACCGCTGGCTGCTGTTCCGCCTGATGTTCGGATCGGGTGTCGTCAAGCTGACGAGCGGGGATCCCACCTGGCGTGGCCTCACCGCGCTCGAATATCACTACGAAACGCAGCCCCTGCCGACCTGGGTCGGGTTCTACGCGCACCATCTGCCGGCGAGCGCGCACATGTTCGCCGTGGCCGTGATGTTCGCCATCGAGCTCGTGCTGCCATGGCTCATCTGGCTCCCCGGACGCTGGCGCCGGGTACCCCTCGCGGGCTTCGTAGGCTTCCAGATCCTGATCGCGCTCACCGGCAACTACGCGTTCTTCAACCTCCTCAGCGTCGCTCTCTGCGTGTTCCTCGCTGATGCCGGCTTGTTGCCGTCGCGCTGGCGTCCGGCCGCGGACGCGCCGTCCGCGACCGTGTTCGGGCACTGTCCGCGCGCCGTTCTGGCTCCGTTCGTGGCCGTGCTGGCGCTCGTCTCCGCCATCCAGTTCTCGGAAGCCACGCTGCGTGTCCGCCTGCCCTGGCCTGGGCCAGCGGTGTGGCTGGCGCGCGCGGTGTCGCCGCTCCGCTCTGTCAACAGCTACGGCCTCTTTGCCGTGATGACCACGACGCGGCCCGAGATCGTCGTCGAGGGCAGCGAAGACGGCGAGAACTGGCGCGCTTACGACTTCCGCTACAAGCCCGGCGACCCGAAGCGCCGGCCGGGGTTCGTCGCTCCCCACCAGCCGCGGCTCGACTGGCAGATGTGGTTCGCCGCCCTGGGGACATGCGACGACAGCCCCTGGCTCCAGGGCCTGTTCCAGCGCATTCGGGAGGGCTCGCCCTCCGTCCTCGGCCTGCTCGATCGAAATCCGTTCCCGGACCGCCCGCCCCGCTATGTGCGGGCCCTCCTCTACGACTACCGGTTCAGCGACTTGGCGACCCATAGGCGGACCGGGGAGTGGTGGCAGAGGCGGCTGGAAACCGGGTTCTGCGGCCCATGACCCGGCCCGGGAACGACCTAACCGCCGGCGGCATCGATCGTCTAACGGAGCGGATGGTGGGAGGCGAGGACGAGGCGCAGGCCGTCACCCGTGCGCGGGGCGGCGACACCGAGGCCTTTCGCTTCCTGGTGGAGAGGCACAGCCGCGGCGTCTTCCGGCTGGCCTTCCGCATGACGGGCAACGAGCACGACGCGGAGGATGTGGTGCAGGAAACCTTCTTGAAGGCCTATCGCAAGCTGTCCGCCTTCGAGGAGCGGGCGCAGTTCGGGAGCTGGGTCCACCGCATCGCCGCCAACTGCGCCTACGACCTCCTGCGCGCGCGCGTCCGTCACGACGATCGACTCGACCGCACGGAAGGTCCGGACGGCGACCGCACGATGACGGTGCCGGCGGACGACCCCTCGCCGGAGCGGCTGGTGGCGGGAGGCGAAGTACGCCGCCGCCTGCGCGCGACCCTGGCCCGCATGAGCGCGCTGGAGCGGTCGGCCTTCACCCTGCGCCACGTGGAAGGCATGTCGATCGCGGAGATCTCGCGCGCCCTCGACCTCGATGCCAGCGCGGCCAAGCAGAGCGTCTTCCGCGCCGTGCGCAAGCTGCGCCAGGCCCTGGGCGAGCAGGCGCGCTGGGGGATCACGACGTGAGCCACCTGACCGACGAGGAGCTGGTCCTGCATCACTTCGGCGAGGCGGAAGATCCGGCGGCCGTCGCCCATCTCTCGGAGTGCGCGGCTTGCCGGGCGGCCCTGGAAGCGCTGCGGCGCGACCTCGAGGCGGTCCCCGTGCCGGAGCCGCCCGAGCGCGGAGCGGATTACGGGGCGCAGGTCTGGGCGCGCCTGCGGCCGCTTCTCGAGGCGGCGCCGGTCGTGTCTTTCGAGCCGGCGCGTCCGCGCGCCGGACGGCGAGAGATGCGGCGCGTGTGGGCGCCGATCGGACTGGCCGCGTCGCTCGTGCTGGCCTTCCTCCTCGGCCGCCATTGGCCGCACGAGGCGGCGGCGCCCGTCTCCGCGGCCGCCCGCGAGCGCATCCTGCTCGTGGCCGTCGGCGATCACCTCGAGCGGTCGGAGATGCTGCTGGTCGAGCTCGTCAACGCGGGCGCGGACGGCAAGCCCGTCGACATCTCCACCCAGCAGCAATACGCGGAGGAGCTGGTGGGCGCGAACCGCCTCTACCGGCAGACGGTGGTGCGGGCGGGCGAGCCCGGCATGGCCAGCCTGCTCGACGAGCTGGAGCGGCTGCTGGTGGAGGTCGCGCACCGGCCGTCGTCGCTGAGCCCGTCGGACCTCGCGGATATCCGGAGCCGGATCGAATCGCGCGGGCTGCTCTTCCGGGTGCGCGTGATCGAGACGCAGGTGCGCGAGAAGGAGAAGGCGACCACCAAGACGGCGGCGGGGACCCATGTCGTTTCCTGAGGTGAATTGATGAGAACGGGATGGATGACGGTGCTGGTCGCGCTGGCCCTGGCCGCCCCTTCGGTACGGGCGCAGGACTTCGCGGAAGCCGCGGACGACGCGCAGGAGAAGGCCTCGCGAGACCGCCAGCGCGCGAGCGAGACGGCCCAGCGCAGCCAGGAGCGCGCCCGCGAAGAGTCCGAGCGCGACCGCGAGCAGGCACGGCAGGACCGGGATCGTGCGCGGGCCGACGAGCGGGCCAGCCGCGAGGACGAGCGCTACGAGCGCGGGACGGAAGCGCTGGACGAGGAGCGCTGGGATCGCGCCATCGAGGCCTTCGACTCCGTGGTGAGCATGGGCGGCCGCCGCGCGGATGCGGGCCTCTACTGGAAGGCCTACGCGCAGCGCAAGGCCGGACGGCCCGCGGACGCCCTGGCCACCCTGGGCCAGCTCCGCAAGACGGCGCCCCAGAGCAAATACATCAAGGAGGCGGACAACCTCGAGCAGGAGATCCGGCAGCAGGCCTCCGGCCAGCCTCCCGCGCCCGAGCGCGCGTCCAACGACGACGAGAAGCTGATCGCCATCAACACGCTCCTCACCACCAACGCCGAGCAGGCGGTGCCGATGCTCGAGAAGTTCCTCAGCAACCCCAGCGCATCGCCCAAGCTGCGGAACCGCGCGCTGTTCGTGCTCACCCAGAGCGGCTCGCCGCGCGGACGGGCGGTGGTGGCGGAAATCGCCCGCGGCAAGTCGCATCCGGACATGCAGCGTACGGCGGTGAAGTACCTCGGCCTCTTCGGCGGAGACGAGAGCCGCCAAGTCCTCCAAGAGATCTACGCCTCGACGGAGGACGTCGACATCAAGAAGGCCGTGCTCCAGGCCTACATGACGTCGGGCAACAAGGCAGGTGTGCTGGCCGCCGCGCGCGGTGAGAAGTCGCCGGAGATGCGGCGCGCAGCCATTCGCCAGCTCGGGCCCATGGGGGCGACGGCCGAGCTGTGGGAGCTCTATCGCAGCGATCCGTCCGTCGAGGCGCGCAAGGACATCATCCAGGCCCTCTTCGTCGGCGGGGCCGGAGACCGGATCGCCGAGCTGGCCAAGACGGAGACGAACGCGGAGCTGCGCCGCACGGCCGTGCGCACGCTGGGCCTGCTCGGCCAGGACTCGACGGGGGCGGCGCTCGTCGCCCTCTACCAGTCCGACCGCGATCCGGCCGTACGCAAGGAAGCGTTGCGCGGCCTCTTCATCCAGGGCAACGCGCACGCCCTCGTCCAGCTCGCGCGCGCGGAGAAGGACCCCGAGATGCGCCGCGAGATCATGCAGCAGCTCTCGCTGCTGGGCGGGAACAAGGAAGCGATGGACTACATGATGGAGATCCTGAACAAATGAGCGCGCGTCTCCCCGTCTGCCTCTCCGTGCCCGTCTCCGTCCTCTTGGCGATTCCCGCCCTGGCCGCGCCGCCTCCGCGCCTGACGCACACGCCGGTCGTCTCCCAGTCGGCGGCCGCGGCCGGCTTCGAGAAGACGGTCCGGGCCTGGGCGGCCGCGCAGACGGCGCCGGGCTGGCTCGGCTACGAAGTTCCCGCGGCCGGCCACCACGACATGTGCTGCTTCGACTCCTGGGAGGGATCGGATCGCCGGGGCGGTGCCTGCCGGATCGAGGAGCACGGATCGTTCTCGACGCGCGACTCGGACGACGACGTCGGCACCATGGATGACGAGACCGCAGTCGTCCTCCTGCGCGCGACGGAGGGCCGCATCGGCCGCGTGCGCGTGGTCTCGCTCGGCTGCGGCATCGACGCGGGTGGCCGCACGCTGACCTGGGTCGACGGCGTCAAGCCCGCGGAGAGCCTGGCCCTGCTCGCGTCTCTCGTCACATCGACCGGCGAGACATCGGGCCGCGACAAGGTGACGGATTCCGCGCTCATGGCCATCGCCGTGCACGAGGGGCCGGCGGCGGACGACGTGCTCGAGCGTTTCCTCGCGCCCGCGCAGCCGGAACGGATCCGGAAGAAGACGGCGTTCTGGATGGGCAACATGCGCGGCCGCCGCGGCTACGAGGCGCTCGACCGCCTCGTTCGCGAGGACCCGAGCGAGAAGGTACGCGCGCAGGGCGTGTTCGCGCTGAGCCAGAGCGAAGTGCCGGAAGCGGTGGACGCCATGATCCGCGTGGCGCAGAAGGACGCGAGCACGCACGTGCGCGGCCAGGCCCTCTTCTGGCTGGGGCAGAAAGCGGGGAAGAAGGCGGTCGCCGCCATCACGGGCGCCATCGCCGACGATCCCGAGACCGAGGTCAAGAAGAAGGCCGTCTTCGCGCTCAGCCAGCTCCCGAAAGAAGAAGGCGTGCCCATGCTGATCCAGGTCGCGAAGACGAACCGCAATCCCGAGGTGCGGAAGCAGGCGATGTTCTGGCTCGGCCAATCAGGCGATTCACGCGCGCTCGCGTACTTCCAGGAGGTCCTGACGCGCGACTGACGTCGTAAGATCGGCGGGTGCCATTCGAGGAGGAACGCGACTACGTCCGACGCCTGCAGGGCGTCTTCAGCGATCCCGCCGAGCAGGCCCGGTACCTGGAAGACGGATGGGAGCGCATTCGGGTCGTCGCCGACATCATGGCCGGCCTGCACGCACGCGGCGTGCGCCGTGTGCTCGAGCTCGGGTCGAATCCCTACTTCCTGACCGTTCTCTTGCGTCGCCGCTTCGATTTCGAGCTGGAGCTCGCCAACTACTTCGGCGAGTCTCTCGACAAGTCGCCGCATACGCACGCGGCCACGCTCGACGGCCAGCCCGTCGAGTTCCGCTACGCACACTTCAACATCGAGGCCGACCCGTTTCCGTACGCGGATGGCAGCCTGGACTGTGTCCTGTTCTGCGAGATCCTGGAGCACCTCCTGCTCGATCCGGATCGCGCCGTCGGCGAGATGGCGCGCATCGTCAAGCCCGGCGGTTTCCTGGTGATCTCTACCCCCAATGCCACCCGGCTGCCAAAGCTTTACTCCCTGGCCCTCGGCCGGAACGTCTACGACGGGTACTCGCCGCACGGCCCCTACGGCCGCCACAATCGGGAGTACACGCTTTCCGAAGTGATCGAGCTGATGCGCCGCCATGGGTTCGAGGCCGATCACGTCGACGTCCGGAACGTCGAGCCCCTGGCCCGGCGCTTCACGTACCTGCAATGGTTGCGGCCGAAGGTGTGGTACGGCCATCTGTTCGTCGCCGGCCGGCGGGTGGCTTGACATTCCCTACTGCACGGACCATCATGGCGAAAGAAAAGCGAAATGGCTTCCGCCATCAAGGACGCGCTCGAAGACCTCCTGCGCTCCCGCCGCTTGCAGGCGGAGGAGCCGCTGCTGCGCGGCGAGGACCCGCGCAGCCGCGCGCTGGGCACGGGGATCGCCGGCCTGGATGAGCTGTTGCTCGGCGGGTTCCCGCGCGGCCAGATCTCGGAAGTCCACGGCGCCGTCTCGTCGGGCCGGACCGCCCTCGTCCTCGCCCTTGCCGCGCGGCTGACCCGCGCGGGATCGCTGGTGGCCTGGGTCGATCCCGCCGATCGTCTTGATCCTGGATCGGCGGCCGCCGCCGGCGTCCATCTCGCCCGGCTCCTGTGGCTGCGCGGCGAGCGGCGCGGTCGCGAGACGCTGCTGCCCGCGGTCTCCGCGGTGGGCACGCTGCTCGGCTCCGGGCTGTTCGAGGCCGTCGTGTTCGATCTGGCCGGCATCCCGGCCACGGCGCGCCAGCGCCTGCCCGGCACGACCTGGATCCGGCTGCAGCGTCTCATCGAGGACCAGCCCAGCGCGCTCATCCTGATCGCGGACGGACACGTCTCCCACGGTCCGGGAGGCGCCGCTCTCGCCATGAAGGCGTCGGCGCCGCGGTGGTCGGGCGCGCCCCCCGCGCGCCTGCTGCGCGGCGTCGGGGCCGAGGTGCGCGAAGCCCGGCGCGGCCTGCGCGGCGCGACCGTGGAGCTGCAGGCCTGCTCCTGAAGCGGCGGGGGATGAGCCATGTTCGGCGCGCTCTTCGCCCCCGTCCCGCCTCCCGACGGCGCGCTCCTCGACCTCGCCCGTGAGTTCACGCCGCGCGTCCAGTCCCTCGCGCCGGGAGAGGTGCTGCTCGACCTCCACGGCCTCGGCCGCGTCTGGGCCACGCCGAGGGACCTCGCGGGTGCGCTGCTGGCCGCTGCCCACGCGCGCGGATGGAGCGACCTGCGCATCGCCCTGGCCGGGACGCGCGTGGCCGCCCTCGTCGCCGCCCGCGGCCGCGACGGGCTGACCGTCGTCCCTCCGGGGCAGGAGGCGGCGACGCTGGCCCCGCTGCCTCTCGATCTGCTCGACCTCGACGAGGAGCGGCGCGACCTCTTCCGGCGCTGGGGGCTCGGCACGCTCGGTGACCTGGGTGCACTGCCCGCGCGCGGACTGGCCGAGCGGCTCGGCGTGGAGGGCCCGCGGCTGCGGCGTCTCGCGCGCGGCGAGGACGAAGCGCCGCTCGTGCCCACGCCCGCGCCGGAGACGTTCGCGTCCACCCTCGAGCTCGAATGGCCGATCGACGGCCTGGAGCCGCTCTCGTTCCTCCTCGCCCGCGTGCTCGAGCCGTTGTGCGCGCATCTGAAAGAGCGCGGCCGGCGCGCCGCGGGCATGGAGCTGGACCTGGGGCTCGTGGACGGGCGGCGGCACCGGCGCGCGCTGCGTCCGGCCGCGCCTTCGGCGGAGGCCCGCACCTGGCGCACGCTGATGCTGCTCGACCTGGAGGCGCACCCCCCCGACGAATCGATCCAGGCCTTCACCGTGCGCGCGGAGCCGACGTCGGCGCGCACCGTCCAGTTCTCGCTGCTCGATCCCGCCCAGCCCTCGCCGGAGCGCCTGGCCGAGACCATGGCGCGCCTGCACGAGTGGACGGCGGCCGGACGCGCGGGCGCGCCCGCGCTCGTGGACTCGCACCGGCCGGGCGCGTTCGTGATGGAGACGTTCGCGCCCGGGCCGGTGAGCGGGGCCGCTCTCACCGGCCCGCCCGGTCCGCGCCTGGCCCTGCGCGTGTTCCGTCCTCCGCTGCCCGCGCAGGTGGCCCTGCGCGGCGCGGCGCCCGCGTTCGTCTCCGCCGGTGGCGTGCGTGGGGAAGTGGTGGAGCGCGCGGGGCCCTGGCGCGCCTCCGGCGATTGGTGGGACGTGGCCTGGAGCCGCGAGGAGTGGGACGTCGCGCTGGCGGCGGGCGGCCTCTACCGGATCTTCCGTGACCGGCTGCGCGACGAATGGTTCGTGGAGGGCGAGTTGGACTGACCGGGGAGGGGGACGGACGCTCGGGCATACTACGGGCCATGAGCCTCGACCGTCCCCTCGCCGTCCTCGTCACCCTGCTCCTGATGGCGGCGGCGCCGCTCTCCGCCGCAACTCTGCAATCGCGAGTCGAAGAGGCGGCGCGGTCGCTGCGCGGCACCATGGGTGTGGCCGCGAAGAACCTCGTCACCGGCGAGACCGTGTTCGTGAACGCGGACACCCAGTTCCCGACCGCCAGCGTCATCAAGGTCGCAGTGATGGTCGAGGTCTTCCATCAGATCGCGGAGGGCCGCATCCGCCGCGACGACACCATCCCCGTCGACGAGACCGTGAAGGTCGGCGGGTCCGGCGTGCTGCAGCGCCTGCACGGAGGGCTCGTCCTCACCGTGGGCGATCTCCTCGACCTCATGATGACGGTGAGCGACAACACGGCCACGAACGTGCTCGTCAACCTCGTGGGCACCGCCAACGTGGACAAACGGCTCGTCTCCTACGGGATCACGCGCACGAAGATCTTCCGGCCCACCTTCCGCGACGGCCACCCGGACGTCTTCCCGGAAGAGGAGAAGGAGTTCGGCCTCGGGGTGGCCACCCCGCGCGAGCTGGCGCGCCTCATGGAGCTGATCGCGGAAGGGAAGATCGTGGACCGCGCGTCCTCCGACGCCATGATCGCGATCATGCGCGAGCAGGCCTTCCGCACCATGATTCCCCGCTCGCTGCCGGAGACGGACGACGTCCTGATCGCGAACAAGCCGGGATGGGACAGCGAGAAGCATCCGGACGCGGCGGGCGTGAAGCGCGCGGTGCGCGGGGACGTGGCCCTCGTGACCACCGCGCGCGGCCGCTACGTGATCGCCATCCAGGCCCGCCAGGTCGCGGACACGCGCGACGGCCCGGAC
>Ga0207428_10000344_pt1 | contig 60501 bp, 47 predicted proteins | sample RhiMethybrSRZTD1_FD_187600 | JGI IMG/M metagenome (GOLD analysis project Ga0207428, IMG submission 187600) | Populus rhizosphere microbial communities from Tennessee, USA - Rhizosphere MetaG P. TD hybrid SRZTD1 (SPAdes) (version 3) | ecosystem: Host-associated > Plants > Roots > Rhizosphere >...
GTGTCGTCATCGGGAACCTCGGGTTCGGCAGCATCCCGTTATCCTTCATCACCGGCAGTGCGAATCGTGTGTTCGCGGTCGACAACGACACCGGTGCGCTCTTCTGGCAGCGCACGTTCGACAGCGGCGGTGGACGCGCTGAGACGCTGGAGTGTCCTGGTGGGATCACGAGCGCGGCGACACGACCGGCGAGTGCCGTGCCGACCATTCCCGGGCCCGCGCGCGGGCCCCAGACTCGGCCTGCGTACACGAGCGGTGTTGGTGCTCCGGGTGAAGGCGTGCCGACGTATCTCATGGGCCGAGGCCGCGCCGCCGCAGCTCCGGGCCCCGCCGCTGCGGCTCGAGGTCCGGCACCGCCACAAACTCCGCCCCCTGCGCCACCGCCGGCAGTCGTGTATGCGCTGTCGAGCGACGGGCAATTGCACACACTTGGTCTCTACACGGGCAAGGACGTAGCGCGGCCGCTCACCTTTCTCCCACCGAACGCGCGCGCGTCGGATCTGATCGCGCTGAACAACATCGTCTACACCACGACGATGCGCGGCTGCAGCGGCGTCGCCGATGGCGTGTGGGCGCTCGATCTGACTCGCGACGGGAACGCTGTCAAAACGTGGAAGACGGATGGCGGGAGTCCCACCGGCCCGCCGGCATTCCGTTCCGATGGAACGCTCGTGGTTGCGATCGGTGCCAGGGCTGCGTCTGGAGCCGGTGGCTATGCGAACGCGATGGTTGCGCTCAATCCACAGGATCTGACGGTCACGGATTGGTTCACGCAGCCAGACGTCGATTTCGTGACACCGCCAGCGATTCTGAAGGTTGCCGATCGCGAAGTCGTGGCGGCTGCCGCTCGCGACGGTTCGATCGTGCTCCTCGACGCGACGTCGCTGGGCGGCCCGACCCACGACGCGCTGGTCGCTCGATCGGCGACGGTCACGGGTGAGCGAAGCGGCTTTGTCCCGACCGACCTCTCGACCTGGGTGGATTCGTCCGGCACATCATGGGTGCTGATGCCGACGGCGACTGCGGTCGCAGCGATGAAGATCTCGATCTCGAACGGCACGCCCACGATTGCGTCCGGCTGGGTCTCGCGACAGATGCGCGCACCGCTCTCGCCGGTCATCGTCAATGGAGTGGCCTTCGTGGTGTCGAGCGGCGAGTTCGTGCCGCCGGCAGGTGCGAGCGTCAACGCCGCCGATCGCGCCCGACGGTCGGTACCTGCGGTCCTCTACGCGCTCGATGCGCTGACGGGCCGAGAGTTGTGGAGCAGCGGTACGACGATCGCCACGTTCGCGCGCGGCTCCGCCACCTGGCCCGGCATCGGACAGATCCACGTCGCCACCTACGACAACACCGTGTACGCCTTCGGTTTCCCGGTCGAGCGATATTGACCACGCGCATCGTTGCCGCATTCCTGTTCGCGGCGAGCGTCGGTGGCTGCGCATCCAACGCTTCGGAGAATTCCGGGCCCGCCGCCGCTGCGCTCGTCGAGCGTTCGCGCGTCAGCATGGGGTCGGAGCTCCACCTCACGGCGTGGACCGCCGACGAGGCGAAAGCGGTCGCCGCCTTCGAGGCGGTGTTCGCCGAGTTCGATCGGCTCGACGCCCTGATGAGCGTGTGGCGCGAGGGCAGCGACATCGTGCGGCTGAACGCGGCGGCAGGAGACACGCCGGTGCCGGTCAGCCGCGACGTGCGCGACGTCCTGCAGGCGGCCCATCAAGTGAGCGAGTGGACCGGCGGCAAGTTCGACGTCACGTTCGGCGCACTCTCGGGACTGTGGAAGTTCGATCACGATCTCGACGCGACGATTCCGTCGCACGCTGACGTGCTCGCGAAGACTCGGCTGATTGACTACCGGAATCTGATCGTCGACGAGTCAGCGGGCACCGCGTTTCTGAAGCAGCAACGGATGCGGGCGCATCTGGGCGGGATCGGGAAGGGCTACGCCGTCGACAAGGCCGCGACGATCATGCGTGACCATGGGCTGCGCGACTTCATGATCCAATCCGGCGGCGACTTGTACGTGTCGGGCCATCGCGGCGATCGTCCATGGCGCACCGGCATCCGTGATCCGCGCGGCCCGGCGGATCGCATGTTCGCGGCGCTGGACCTCACCGACGGCGCGTTCAGCACGTCAGGCGATTACGAGCGCTTCTTCATGAAGGACGGGCGCCGCTACCATCACATCATCGATCCTGATCTCGGCGAGCCGGCGCGCGGTTCCCGCAGCGTCACGATCGTGGCGGAGCGCTCGACGATCGCGGACGGTCTCTCCACCGGCGTGTTCCTGCTCGGTCCTGACAAGGGTATGGCCCTCATCGAGAAGCTGCCCAACGTCGAAGGCGTTATCGTGACCGAGAAGAACAACGTCCTCGTGTCGTCGGGGTTGGCGCGACGGCTCATACTGAACGCCCCACCGACCGACGCACCCTGAGTTTCGACTAGAATCAGCGCGCATCCAATGGCGCTGACTGCCGGGACGCGTCTCGGGCCCTATGAAATCCAGGCTCCTCTGGGCGCTGGTGGAATGGGCGAGGTCTACCGGGCGCGCGACACGCGGCTCGATCGCACCGTCGCGATCAAGATCCTGCCGCCTCAGTTCGCCGGCGATGCGTCTCTTCGCGAGCGGTTCGATCGCGAGGCCCGCCTCATCTCGTCGCTGAACCATCCGCACATCTGTTCGTTGTTCGACGTCGGCGAACAGGACGGCGTCGCCTTCCTCGTCATCGAGCATCTCGAGGGGGAGACGCTTGCCTCGCGGCTCGAGAAAGGGCGGCTCAAGCTCGATCAGGCGCTTCAGATCGCCGTTCAACTCGCGGGTGCCCTTGATGCGGCGCACCGAGCCGGCGTCGTCCATCGCGACGTCAAGCCGGGGAACGTGATGTTGACGAGAGCCGGGGCCAAGCTGCTCGACTTCGGCCTGGCACGGACTGAGCCGCTGCTCTCGGGGCTGTCGGGATCGTCGCTCATGCCGACGACGCCCGCCGCCGTGACCGCACAAGGCGCGATCCTCGGCACACTGCAGTACATGTCGCCGGAGCAGCTCGATGGATCCGAGGCTGACCCGCGCAGCGACATCTTCGCGTTCGGAGCCGTTGTCTACGAGATGATCACCGGCAAGAAAGCGTTCCAAGGCAAGAGCCAGGCGAGCCTGATTGCGTCGATCATGGCGGCCGATCCACCCGCGATGGCGACGTCGCAGCCGCTGGCGCCGGCTGCCCTTGATCGCGTGGTCCGAAAGTGTCTCGCGAAAGATCCCGATGACCGGTGGCAGAGCACGAAGGACCTCGCCGACGAGCTGAGTTGGATCGCTCGCGTCGAGCCCGTGTCTGACTCACAGCTGGCGGTGAAGCCCGCTGCGCAGATGACGTCTCGGTCGAGCCGCGAACGCGTGCTCTGGTTCGTCGCCGCCGTTCTTGGCATCTCCCTGATCGTCGCGCTGGTGGCTGGCCGATTCGGACTTCTCGCTCCCGCGTTAACGCAGCCGTCACCGTTGAGGGTGTCGCTCAATCTTCCGGTAGGCGCGACGATGGAGGGCGTGCCTCCAGGGCGCCGCCTCGCTCTGTCGCCCGACGGCCGCTTCATCGTGTTCGTCATGATGGCGGCAGACCGTCAGCGATTCCTCTGGCTGCGGAGGACCGATTCGCTGACGGCGCAAACGCTGCCGGGGACTGAAGGGGCGAACAACCCATTCTGGTCCCCGGACTCGAAATTCATCGGGTTCGTCTCGCAGGGGCGAGTGAAGAAGATCGAAGCGTCCGGCGGCCCTGTGGTCACGATCGCGTCTGACGCGGCGGCTCTGGGCGGCAGCTGGAGCCGCGAGGATGTGATCGTTTTTGCGACGCCGGACGGTCGATTGAAACGCATAAACGCATCCGGCGGGACGCCGGTGGCATTGGCCACCGTCGACAAGTCGACGGTGCTGTCGGATCCGGTGTTTCTCAGCGATGGCCGCCATTTCCTGTTTCAGGCGACCGTGCGGGCTAGTGCTGGATTGAGTGGCGTGTACGTCGGCTCGATCGATGACGAGGAGAAACCGAGGCAGCTGCTTTCGATCAACACGAATGCGATGGCGTCGAGCGGCTATCTGCTGTTCGTCCGCGATCGCGTGTTGCTGGCGCAGCCATTCGATGAAACACGATTGGCAGTGTCTGGGCAGCCCGCGGTGATCGGCAACGACCTCGAGGTTGGCAGTGGGCCGGTCAGTGCCAGCTTCTCGGTGTCGTCCGCTGGGCTGCTCGCATATCGAACCGGTGCGGCCGAGGTTCGCACGCAGCTCACGTGGTTCGATCGCGACGGCGTCCGACAAGGTACCGTCGCCGATGTCGCGGATCAAATGACTGTAGCTCTCTCGCCTGACGGTTCACATGCAGTCGTCAGCGGTCTCGACTCAGTGAGGAATGCACGGGATGTGTGGACGGTCGACATCAAGCGTAATGTGCCGACACGGTTCACGTTCGATCTGGCCGACGAGATGAGCCCGGTCTGGTCGTTCGACGGTCGAGAGATCTACTTTGCCTCTCGCCGGCGTGGACGCCTCGATATCTTCAAGAAGCCCGCCAGCGGTGCGGGCGCGGAAGTCGAGCTGCTCACAGACGCTCAGAACAACCTGTATCCGAGCAGCGCGTCGCCAGATGGCAAGTTCCTGCTGTTCTTCACTGGTAACGCGCTGTCGCCGACCGGCAACGATTTGTGGGTTCTTCCGCTCGTCGGCGACGCGAAGCCGAAGCCGTTCGTACAGACCGAGTTCAACGAAACGTACGCCACCTTCTCGCCCGATGGTCGATGGGTGGCGTACACATCTGCCGAATCGGGGCGAAACGAAGTCTACGTGGTGCCGTTCCCAGAGCCAGGTGGGAAGTGGCAGGTGTCGCAAGGCGGCGGATCGTTTCCGCGGTGGCGGCGGGATTCCGCAGAGTTGTTCTACCTGTCGTCCGAAGGGCCTCTGATGGCGGCAAGCGTTGACGGACGCGGAAGTGCGTTCGTCGTCAGTCAGGTCAAGCCGCTATTCGAGCCGCGCATTCGGACTATCGGCTTTGGCGGATCGAACGCGCAAAACTACGACGTCACGCCGGATGGCCAACGGTTTCTGGTGGCGGTGACGGAAGGCACGCAGAGTGAAACGCCGATCACGATCCTGACGAACTGGACGGCAGCCCTCAGGCCCTGATGTCGAGAATCGCTCCTGTGCTCCGACCTACTGACGGAGGAGCACACTCATGAGCACAATCGCGACCGTCCAGCCGCAGGGGCCAACCAGGATCAGAAGCACAGCCGCAATCGCCGCGGGATTTTTCACGGTGGCAGGTCTGTCGCTCGCCACCGATCAGGTTCTCCACGTTCTCGAGGTCTATCCGTCTTGGGGCGAACCGATGTTCGACAACGGGCTCAATGCGCTTGCATTGTCGTACCGGCTCGTGTACACGCTTCTGGGCGGATTCGTCACGTCACGTCTGGCACCCGCGTCGCCGATGCGCCACGTCAACGTGTTGGCCATCATTGGCCTCATCGCCGGAACCGCGGGTGCCGTGGCTGCCATCACTGCCGCCGATCTCGGTCCGAACTGGTATCCGATCGCGATCGCGGTGACGGCGTATCCGCTGACGTGGCTGGGCGGCCGTCTCGGGGTGCAGGGTTAGCACGTCCGGCTGTGAAGCCGGACACTACGTACTTGGTGACGCGGCGCGCCTGGCGAGGATGTCCGCCTTCCTGATCAGGATCAGGTGGTGCGGGCACTTCTTCGTGTCCTCGTAGAGCAGCTCGCAGTCATCGCAGCGGACGCATTCGGTCAGCGAGATCTTGGGGCCCGTGATGGCGCCCCACTCGCACGCCTTCTCGCAGATCTTGCACGTCTTGCACTCCGACCAGCGCTTGATGCGGAAAACGGTCAAGGTCGACAGAATCCCGAGGGCTGCGCCGAGCGGACACAGAAAGCGGCAGTAAAGGTTCCGTACAAACACCGTGGCGATCAGCAGCAGCGCCAGCATCGTGTAGAGAATCGGCGTCTTGCCGTAGATGCCGAACAGCCAGAATGGCTCGACGTACGGATAGATCAGCGGATCGCGCGTCGCGATGAAGTACGCGAGGACAGCGGCCAGGATGCCGTACTTGATCCAGCTGGCGCGCCGGTCGATCGCACGCGGAATCTTGATCTGCCAGCGCGCCGGGAACACGCGGTCCATCAACTGCGTGAGCGCACCGAACGCGCAGATGCGTCCGCAGTACACGCGCCCCCACAACACGGTCGACACCACCGTAATCGCGGCGAGGAGATACCACGCCAGGCTGTAGCGAAAGATCGGCAGGTTCCCGCCGAACAGCCCGAAGACGTTGACGATCGACAGCAGCGTGCTCTTCCAGAATCCGATGTAGACGACCGACGCGACGAGCGTCACGTATTTCAGCGCGCGGCTCTTGCGGAAGAAGCTGATGAATGCCAGCGTGGAAAAGGCGATGACTAGCCCAATGTCGAGTGCCTGCGCCAGAATGTCGTCACGCCAACTGGGCTGATCATCCTCTTCTTCAGGAAAATCGAACCCGCCAGTCGGCGCTTGTTGTAAAGCGAGAACAGTGTAGGCCGGGCTGTCAGTGTAGGCCGGGCCTTGTTCTTCAGGCCCGGCGATCAGAGACGCGCCCATAACGACGACGCACCCTAGCGCGAAGAGGAGACGGCGCGCCGCGCGGATCATTTCGAGGGGGAAGGTGGGGCCGTCAAGAACTGACGCGCCATCCGGCGAGAGCTGTTGCGGATCGCCCGCACGGCGCTCGACATCGTGATCGTCGCGCGCGACACGGCGTCGACGTCCTCGCCGAGCTTGAATGGATCGCGAACGTCCTTCCCCTTGAACTGGGCGGCGAACTCGGGCCGATCGATCGAGAAGTCACCGTACGGCTCATGATGCTCGAGGACGAGCACACCCGTCAGCTTGCCGGTGGCATCCATCCCGATCAGCATCACGATCGGACCACCATAGCCCCGCTCCAGCGGCACCAGCTCGGTCGTCCGGAACGCATAGCCCAGGATGGTTTGGTTCCCCCGCCCGCCTGCGAACGCCTTGTAGTGCGGCGGATCGCCTTCTTTCGGACTGAACGCGGTCGCCGACGGAAACAGGCGAGCCAATCGCGGATCGCCGGGTGCCTGTGCCTGGGCCACGGAATATACGGCGAAGAGCACGAGAAAAACGACGAAGCGCGTCATGAACGCATGGATTATATAAGGCCTATGAAGATCCCCAGTGCCCTTCGCCCCTTGGTGACGGCCGCGCTTTTGGCCATGGTGCCCGTGGCGGGCACCGCGCAGACCGCCGAGCCGCCGAACCCGCTGACGTCCTTGAAAGGTTTGAAGTGCCGCTTCCCATCGGCCACGTCGGCGGTCTGGAAGGGCGGCGAAGCGGTGGCGCAAACCAAGACGCAGGAACTGCTGTTCACGCTCTCCGAGATCGACGTGCAGGACGGCACCGCCGAATTCGTCGGAACGGCAGGGCGCGCGTTCGTCACAGCGGTGCTGTCGGGGTGGAGCATCTATTTCGTCGAGAGCTCTGTCGGTCAGCTGAACGTCACGACCGTCTTCGCGCAGGAAGCGTCGCCGGGAAAGCTCAAGGCAGTCCACTCGCGGCATGGGTATCTGCAGATGCAGGTCGGCAAATACATCGCCGAGCCGTCGGTCTCGCAGAATTACGGCGACTGCGAGATGGTCAAGTAAACCAATGCGGCTGATCCTGCACAATCTCGAGCCGATGCATTGGCTGCCGGCCGGTCTCGGCATCGCCGGCATCATGCTGGCGCTGCTCTTCGTCGCGAGCCGGCGTCTCGGTGTGTCGAGCGTCTTCGAAGACGTCTGCAGCCTGGTGCTTCGCGCCCCGTACTTTCAGCGCTCCGCGGTAATGTCGGGCCGAACATGGCGGTTCCCGCTGCTCGTGGGTCTCGTCCTCGGCGGATTTCTTTCGGCGGTGCTCGGTGGCGGTTGGGAACCGACGTGGGCGCTCGGCATGTTCGATCGCGTCATCGGTCTGGGACCGGCGGGCAAGCTCGCCTGGATGTTCATCGGCGGCTTGTTCATCGGCTTCGGCACGCGCCTGGCGAACGGGTGCACCGCCGGTCACGGCATCTTCGGCATGTCCAACTTCGAGCGCGCCAGCATCGTCAGCACACTGACGTTTCTTCTGGCAGGCATCGCAACCACGCAGATCATCTACCGCGTGTTGTTCGCGATCGCGGGGTGACGATGATCGCGCTCTATCTGGTGCTCGGCACCATCTTCGGATTCGTTCTGAGCCGCTCCGGCGCGGCCGACTACGACTTCATCCAGGGAATGTTCCTGCTCACGAACTTTCAGCTGTACGGGATCATCGGCGTCGCCATCGCCTTTGGCGTGCCGGGGCTCTGGTTGTTGAAACGCCGCGGCCGGACACTGCTCGGTCAGCCGCTCACCATCGAGCTGAAGCCGTTCAATCGCGGCAACGTCGCCGGTAGTGTGCTCTTCGGCATTGGCTGGTCAATCTGCGGGATGTGCCCGGGCCCGATTCTCGTCAACATCGGCGAAGGCAAGCTCTACGCGTTCTCCGCGTTGGCGGGGGCACTCATCGGCGCCGGCGTCTTTGGCACGCTGTACGCACGGTTCCAGGGGTTGTTCGCGCTTCCAGCGCTCAAAGTCGAGCCCAGCAAGCGTACGTAGGGTCCAAGGCGCCCAGGCTGAAAGCGGCGACGAAGAAGCGCTAGCGGTGTCTAATCAGACCGAGGAGAACCCCATGCGCATCAATGGCTGGCAACGGCTTTGGCTACTAGCTTCGATTCTTTGGGCGGTTGTAATCCTGTTACTTGCAGGGATTCTTCAGTCCGACGGCGATCAGACCGTCCAGAGCGCCAAGGCGGCCTTGTTCGTGGTGCGGCTGTGGATCGTGCCAGTCGCGTCGGTTTATGGGTTCGGCCTTGGCCTCGCTTGGGTCCGCCGCGGATTTCAAGTCGAGTCAAAGTAGCCCACTACCGCCTGAGCCAGTGCTCCTTCAGGCGGACCCTCTGTCAGCTACCATAGATCCATGTGGCCAAGGGCGATTGTCTGGACCTCGGCGGTGGTGCTGGTTTCCGCGTTGGGGATCGCGCGGGTCGGCACCGCTCAGGAGCCCGAACGCGGCGAGCGCATCATGAACGCGAGCTGCCAGACCTCCTGTCACACCGTACGGAACATCCAAACGCAGGCGATGGACGCCGACGCCTGGTCGAAGACCGTCAACACCATGGTGGAGAAGGGCGCGAAGGTGGCCCCCGACGACATTCCGGTGCTCGTGCGCTACCTGGCCGAGCATCACGGCCCGATCCCTGAGGGACGTGGCAAGGAGATCGTCCTCAACATCTGCACTATGTGCCACGACCTGAGCCGTATCAAGCTCGGTCGCCGCTCGACCGAGGAGTGGGAAGAGACGCTGATCTCGATGCTCAACGAAGGCGCGCCGCTCTCGGACGAGAACTTCGCGATCGTCCACCAGTACCTCTCGAAGAACTTCGGCGTGGAGTAGAGGCGGGCCGCAGGTCAGCCGACCCCGACAAAATCGAGGTCGGCTGTTTGTCTACCAGCGAATCAGAAATCGAACTGCACAGCGATCCGCGCGTACCGCGCGGGAATAATCGCCGTTGGAATCAGCCACTGGCCATTCGGGTTGGCCGCTGTGCGCGGGACGAACCCGAAGTTGTAGTTCGACACGGTGTCGGCATTCAGCACGTTGAAGATGTCGACGCCGAACTGTGCTCGTGTCGTGCCGTAGCGAATGATCTTCGCGATGCGCATGTCGACGTTGTTCGTCCGCGCACCCCACATCGTGGCCGGCGCGATCAGGTTCACGGTATTGAAGCCGCCCGAGAGAGGCCGACCGATCTGTGCCGCGATCGCCGCCTGATCGGCCGCAGTCAGCGTGTAGTCTGCCCGCAACGAGTCTCCAGGGATGCTTGCCCACGTTGCCGACAACTGGACGTCCGCCTTCGGGACGATGTACGACGCCAGCCCACGGAAGTCGGTTCGGTACGGCTCCGCGATCCGGCAATAGGGGTTCACGACTGACAGAGAGAACGGACCGCCGCCAAGCGCGTTGACGTTCGCCGTCACGGAGCTGTTGGTCACACCCGTCGAACCGGTGCCGAGCTCGGGCAGCTTCTCGCGCACGCCACAACCGTCGGCGTATCTGCGCCCGGTGCTGGTGCCCCCCTGCACCGTGAGCCCGTTCCGCAGCCGCGCGACCACGGAGACATCGATGCCCTGCCAGTTCTCCGTCTGGTTGCCGAAGTTCTCGTAGGACTGTGCGAGCTCGTCGACGGGTCCAACCTTGTTCTGCACCAGGTTGTAGAGGCCGTTGACCACGTAGCCGCCGCCGTCTGGCAGCCGCGGATCAGACGGAGCCCGGATACTGTAGGGCGTGTAGTCCTCGAGGTTGGTCGCTCGGTTATCGACCACGTACCAGTTACCCCACCACGAGCGATTGAAGGTGACGGTCGCCGACACGCGCGGCACGATTTCGTGCTGCACGCCGACACCCATCGACCAGTTGTACGGCCGAGCGCCCCAGCCGCCGACGTAGTTGGGATCGAAGTTGCGCGTGAACACCGGCCGCCCGAGGTTTTGATTATCCAGCGCCGCGCATTCGCCGTTGGCCGCAGCGTTGTTCAGATCGCAATCGGGCTTGAAGTTGCCGCGCCGTGCATCGCCAGCCGGGAGCGCGGGCGCACCCGGTATGTCCGTCAGGCCGTCCGTCCATGAGCGCGTCGAGTTCACGATCAGGCGAGTCATCGGGTTCATGTCCAGATCGTTGTTGCTGGCCGTGATGGCTTCCACATACCTCCCGATGTTGAATTTCAAGGCTGTCTTTCCGTTTCCGAACAGGTCATACGCGACTCCCACCCGAGGCGTGATGTCCTTCCACTCGTAGCCTGGCGTCGAGCGGCTCGGGAAGAAGATCTCCTGCGGTGCGAACGGCCAGCCAGGGCCGCCGATGCGCTGGTCGGGATAGTTCGAGATCAGAGAGTCGTAACGCACGCCGCCCGAAACCGTCAGTCGAGACTGCGTCCACTGATCCTGCGCGTAGAAATTCGTCGGGATCAGATTGCGGATGTACTTCGTGTCGGGCCCGCCCATGATCGTCTGCGTCAGCTGGTTCGGTATGCCTCGTGCGGTCCGGACCTGCACGACCTGTGTGTAGCTCTGATAGGTCTGCGAGGGGTTGCTGAAGCCGCCCTGATATCCGAACTTCATGTTGTGTGCGCCAGTCACGTACGTCAGCGACGCGCGGAGACTGGCCATGGTTCCGATCAACGAATGCGTGAATCCGCCCTGCCCAGGGGCTCGAGGCATCCGCGAGAGCAGGTTGGGGATGCACTCCGGGCGCTGAGGTTCGGCGATGCAGAAGGGTTCACCGACCTGTTCGAGCCGCTGGATCATGGCCGGGTTGAACGTGTCGTCGTTGCGGATCGCGAAGCGGTACCGAGCCTGATACATGCCCCAACCAGCCTCGGCCAGCAGCTTGCCCGAGATCGGCGACTGCCAGGTCGCGTGCGGCTGACGTGACGGGATATAGAGCACGCGGGTGGACGCTTCCGGCGTTGTCGCCGGCACCGCCGCGCCACCGCCCGGACCGTAGTTCGCGTCGTTGTACTGCTCCGACCAATGCGCATTGAATTTGTTTCGAGGCGTCGCCTGCCACGTCAAGCGAACCGTGGCCTGCCGCTCGAGGCTGTTGTTGAACGCCTGTTTGGATGTGTCGAAGTTGACAACCCAGGAATTCGGATTGCCGGCGTTCGTGTTCTGGAACATGCCAGGAACCGTCCGCTCGCCGCCGACCTGCCGGTAAACCCCGTAAAACCACAGCTTGTCCCGCTTGATGCGGCCCCCGTACATGCCGCTGACGTCGTACACCTTGATCAGCTCGAACGGTGCGCGCAGACCCGCGTCTCTGAGTGCCTGCGTGTAGTTGCTGCCTTGCAGCGTGTCGTTCGAGCCGCTGTAGTTGAACTGGCCAGTGAAACGGTTCGAACCCTCGCGCGGAATGGCATTGAACACGACTCCGCTCGTTTCAGCTTCGCCGAGTCCACCCGAAATCGTCATCACCACTTCTTGCGCGGCAGCGACCTGCGGCATCTGCCCGCCGCCGCCGCTGCTGCCGGCCCAACCCATGTTGATGCCGTCGGCATAGATCCGCGAATCCATTCCGCGTCCACCGTGGATGGTGGCGGCGCCACCTTGCATCGTTCCATTGAGCCCGCCTGAGTCGCCTTGCGCACTCATCCCGGGAACGATCGACTGGATCCCGACGACGTTCCGCGACGAGGGAATCGCCGCCAGCACGTCCTTGTCGATGATCTGCTGCGATCGGGTGCTCTGTACGTCGACGGTCGGCGACTCGCCGCTGACGACGATCGTTTCCTCGAGCTGACCGACTTTGAGGTCGCCATTGACGGTCGCCACGAAGCTTCCAGACAGCTCGATGCCGTCGCGCCTGACCGTGCTGAAGCCGGTCAGCGACATCTTCACCGAGTAAGTGCCGGGCCGTAAGTCGACGATGCGGTACTGCCCGGTCGCGTCGGTGACGACCGATCGCACTTTTTCAATCAGCACCGGGCTGGACGCTTCGACCGTCACGCCCGGGAGCACAGCGCCCGACGCGTCTTTGACGACGCCGGTGATCGCGGCTTGGGCGAACGCCGCGGCAGGCAAGAGCAACAGCACTAACGCCACCAGCAGTGGCGTCCGGGATCGGTCGATCAGGATCTGCATCGCGGTCCTCCGTCTGAACTCGCTCTTCGTATTCGATTGTCCTTAGTGGCCAACCCGGATGAAGGGACCGCGGACCGACCCCGCTGGTCTGCAGGGGCCCACCCCGGGGACGACAAGCCGTCCTTCGGAGACGGCCGTCATCTCCTCACTTCGCGTGTTTCCTCTCGCTCCCCAGAACTCGAAACGACGCTTTAACGTGCCGTCACGAACGGCACTGGATGAGGACGACTTCCAAGCGTGGAATAAGACGAACGGTTAGACGGAATAGACCGGGCAAAGGTTATCACAGGTGGTATGAGTCACCGCTTCACGTCTGCCGTCCAGTTCACGACCACGGCAAACGGCGTCGTCTGGGTCTCAGCCGCGCGACCGACCAGGAAACGTTGACCGTCCGCACTGACATCCCAGTCCCAATCGGCGTCGACAATCGCCTCGCTCGGGAAGAGGACCGCGGGTGTGCCGGATTCGAACGTCTCACCTGCTTTGACCGCGGCAGCCATGATGTCGTTATTGGCGGAGCGGAAGAACAGCTCTTTCCCGTCGCGGCGCCACCGGGGGTTCCTGCCGCCGTCGATCGAGATGCGCCATTTCTCGCCTGGGCGGTCGAACCGCGTCACCCAGATTTCGTCGCGGCTTGTTTCGCCGGACGAGTAGGCGACCCAGCGACCGTCGGGCGAAAAACGAGCATCCCGTTCTGTGAAAGGCGTCTGCAGGAATCGGACGGCCTTGCCGTCGCCAGTCACCGGCAGGAGCCAGAGATCAGAGTCCCCGGTTGGCTCACTCTGCACGAACAGAATGAATCGTCCGTCGGGCGACCAGTCGAGAGCGACTTGGAACCCAGGCTGAAGAGGTATTGCGCCGGTTCCCGAGTCCGTCACGGCCTTGATACGGAGCATCGACGGGTTATCGCAGCAACGAAAAAACGCGATCCGCTTGCCGTCCGGGGACCAGACGGGACCGCCGTTGTCGGGAGGTCCGAGCGCGAAGCGGGTAGAAGTGCCGCGCTCGAGCTCGTGAATCCAGATCTCCCCCGATAGGATGTGGCGATCCCTCTGCTGTACGGCGAGCTTCCGTCCATCCGCAGAGATCCGCAAGCTGCCCCACAAGGCAGATGCGCCGATCCGGCCGGTCTCGCGCCCGGCGCGATCGAGCCAGACCAGTTGTGTCGGCGGGATTTCCGGCATGTAGGCGAGGACCCCGTTTGCCGAGACCGAGAACTCGGACCAGCCGGTCTTATCGAAATAGGTGGCGCGTTCGACCACCGTGATCGGATCGCCGGACGCCTGCAGGGTTTTCGCATCGAACGGCTGTGCGAGGATGCGTCCCTCGCGCGTGTAGAGGAGATAGCCCGGCGCGTATTCCATCCGTGTCATCGGTGTGGGCACAAGCAGTCTGGTCTCGTTCGAGTCGAGCGACGCGAGGTGAATACCGCGCACTGACGAATCCCGATCACTCCAGACGTATGCGAGATAGTGTCGAGCATCGGGAAGGATATGAACCCAGGCACGCCGGCCCTCGACACCTGTGCTCTTCGTGACCAGGGTCGGCGTGCCTCCGGCCCCGGCGACGCGGAAGAGGCCAAAGTCGTTGCCGACTCGATTCGTGTAGAGAATGACGCCGTCGCGTCCCCACGTACCCGTCGTTTCGTTCTCGCCAGGCACATCGCAAATTGTTTGAGGAGATGTTCCAGACGGCTCAATCCGTTTGAGCTTCCCGTCCGCGAAGAACGCGAGGTAACGGCTGTCAGGTGACCAGAACGGTGAACGGGCGCCCTCGGACCCGGGCACCACCTGCGCAGTGAGTCCGCCGATCGGGCGTAGCCAGAGTTTCCGCTGTCCTGCGGAGGCCGCGACGAAGGCAAGATATCGACCGTTTGGCGAAACGCTGAGGCTGTTCGTGATCACGTCCGCGGTGGCCGTGGCCTTTTCAGGAAGCGGAATTGCGAATCGAACGACAGACCCCTCGACTGGGACTCGCCGACCATACGCGATGGCGAACGGCAACGACGCGAGAAGGCCGAGCGTCGTGACGACGGCGATCAGCCACGGCAGCCGCTGGCGGATCACTGAAGGTGTCTGTGCCGCCACCGTGCCACTCGGAGCGGCATTCAGGCTCGATCCCGAGAGCGCTTCGAGCGCGAAGCCGAGATCGCGCGCCGACTGAAAGCGCTGCGCCGCGCTCTTCTCCAGACAGTGGTCGACGATGCGCTGCAGGCCTGGCGAGATCGGTTGGCCGCTCTCGCTGAGCGCGGGCGGCTCCTCCTTCAAGATCGCATTCATCGTCTCGACGGCCGAATCGCCGCGGAACAGACGCTTGCCGGACAGCATCTCGTGGAGCACCACGCCCAACGAAAAAATGTCGGAGCGATGATCGGTCGCCTGGCCGCGCACCTGTTCCGGCGACATGTAGCCGACGGTTCCCATCACCGTGCCCGGTTCTGTGTTGACACGCGTCGGCGCCAATGACGTGGGCGCGATCGCATCGCCAGCGCGCTCCGTGAGCTTGGCCAGCCCGAAATCCAGAATCTTTACGCGCCCATCGCCGGTGATGAAGATGTTCTCCGGCTTGAGATCGCGGTGCACGATCCCTTTCTCGTGTGCGGCAGCCAGACCACGCGCAAGCTGAAGACCGTAGTCAGTGGCTTTGCGGTGAGGGAGCGCAGTGCCGGTCAGGTGATCGCGCAGCGTCTCGCCCTCGAGCAACTCCGAGACGACGAACGGCGCGCCGTCATGGGTGCCAACGTCGTAAATCGCCAGAACGTTTGGATGGTTCAATGCGCCCGCAGCGCGCGCCTCGTGCTCGAAGCGGCTGAGCCGATCGGCGTCCGCTGCGAAGCTGGCAGGAAGAACCTTGATCGCAACGTCGCGTCCGAGGCGATCGTCGTGAGCGCGATAGACCTCTCCCATCCCGCCAGCGCCGAGCAGCGAGATGATCTGATACGGTCCGATCGAAGCGCCCTCAAGAAGCTGTGACGTGGCGTCAGTATAGGGCGTTTGTGCCCGGATGTTACTGTCCGCGCGCTTGATACCACACGATGAACTCGCGGACGGTCTCATTGCTGGTGCGAGCGTAGAGCGTCGTCGTCGTGTCGACCGGACGGATCGTGATCGACTTCAGATTCGGGGCCGAGACGTTGGCCAGCAGAAACGCGCCCGGCTTCAGCATCGCGTCGACGTTCGACAGCGCCAGCGCCTGTTCGAGCCCGTCGTAGTAGATGAAGACGTTCGTGGCGATCACCAGATCGAACATCTCGCCGTCGAGACGCTGGGTGACGATGTTCATGTTCGTCACGGTCATCCGCTCAACGACGGAGGGCCGTGCGCGAACGGCCCGCACGTCAGCGAGGTTGGCCATCGCCTTCGATACCGGCGCGGGCGCCGGGGCACCGATGTGATCGCCGAAGCTGCGCCAGTACGCGCGCACGTCAGGGACCCAGGGCGTCGCTTTCGGCAGGGGCAGGTTCAACGTGTAGCCGATGTTCTTCGCGGCTCGGGCCCGGGCGCGTGTCACGTGATCGACGATCCGCGGACTGATGTCGAGCAGCACGATCTCCGGATCGCGCGACGACCTGTCCGCCGGAGCCTTGGCGGAGGCGGAGGCGAGCCCCAGCCGTTTCAGTGAATCCAGGACGGCGAACGGCTGCAGCGTCTGTTGGGCATAGAAATCGAAGCCGACGTCCTTGTCCGCGAAGTCGAGTCCCGGGCCGACGATTGCCACGCGCCGCACCCCGCCCGGCACGAGCAGCCCGCGCGCCTTCATGGCCGCGAGCGCCTGCTCGATCGAGTAGTTGGGAACGAGCGAGGTGTCGAGCGACAGGCCGCGCGTGCGAAAGAGCTGCGACCGCTTGACGAACTCGGTCTTCGGGTCGCCGTCGCTCGTCGCGCCCAGTTCCTGATCGATCTGCTCCTGCTCGCCGGCGACGCGCACGACTGCGGCGCGCAGGTACTCGCGCGCCGCATCCCGATCGGCAGCCGTTGCGACGCGAAGCCCTTGCCGCGCGAGCACGGCACGCGCGAACAGCCGGCGCTCGTCGGTGCCCGGCGTGGCCAGAGCTTTCAGCAGGTCGTCGATCCGCCCCGAGATGAGCTCGATGGTCCGTTTCAGCACCAGCTCCTGATCCGTTGTGGCATCCGCGACGGCGCCGAGTACCGCCCGCGGTCTCGACGTAAACGACGTGCCGAACAACATCCAGTTGACGAGGGTGTCTTCGTCGCCTTGCTCGAGCCGGGCGCGAACGTCGCGATCGTGGCGCGCGATCCAATCCGGCCATGCGCGCTCCAGCTGCGCCGGAGTGAGCGCGTTGAGCTCGGGGGGAAGTTTGCCTGCGAGCTCGGTCAGGATTGGACGGACTTCAGTGAAGCGGACGAATCGGCCCTGAGCGATGGGCGCCGCACCCAACGCCGACATCAGCAGTAAGACGCCGACAATCCGAAAGTGAAATCGAGGAATGGCCGGATCCTATCTGCTTTCGACGCTGACGCAGAAATCGAGTCGTGTTATCTGTCGCTCTGGAACCGTGACAAAATAATCGACCCAGGGAGGTTCCCATGCACCATCGCGTTCTTGCTTCAACGAGCGTTGGGGGAGTCTTTCTCGCCATCGTGTGGCTGGGCTACGCGCTGGTGAGCGCCCAGGCGCAAACATCGGCACCGACGTCACCGGGCCGGGCGAAGCCGTGGACCACCCCACGGACGCCGGACGGTCAGCCGGATCTCCAGGGGTTCTGGACCAACACCACCTACGTCCCTCTGGAACGGCCCAAGAACGTCACGAAGGAGTTCTATACAAAAGAGGAAGCGGCCGACTTCATCAAACGAGCGGCCGCGAGTGAAGCCGAGCAGACTGAGCCGGGCACCGTCGCCGACGTGCATTACGACTTCACGCAATTTGGACTGGACCGCAGCCAGGGAGCCCTCGCCCCCAATCTGCGTACGTCGCTCATCGTCGATCCGCCGGACGGGAGAATCCCTCCCATGACGGCGGAGGGACAGAAACGAGCCGCCGCGCGCGCAGAAGAGAGGCGCCGGATGGGCGGCCCCTACGACGCCGCACAGAACCAGCCGCTGAGCGTCCGCTGCATCATCATGGATCGTGTCGGGCCGCCGATGCTGGCCGGCGCCTACAACAACAACTATCAGATCGTGCAAACGCCCGGCTACGTCATGATTCTGGCCGAAATGCTCCATGACGTTCGAATCATCCCTCTGGACCGGCGGCCGCACCTGCCGTCGAACGTTCGTCAGTGGACAGGCAGCTACAGAGGCCACTGGGAGGGTGAGACGCTGGTCGTCGAGACCACGAATTTCAACGGCAAGAACCCATTCCAAGGGGCCAGCGAAAACATGCGGCTTGTCGAGCGCTTCACTCGCGTGGATGAGAACACGATCCGCTATCAATTCACGATCGACGATCCGTCGACGTGGGCAAGACCCTGGTCTGCAGAAGTGCCGTGGGCGAAGACCATCGGTCCGCTCTTCGAGCACGCGTGTCACGAAGGGAATTTCGGCCTGTACAACATCCTCGCCGGAGCTCGGGTCGAGGAAAAGCGCGCTGCGGAAGGAGCAGCCGCGAAAGACGGGGCCAAATAGAAATAGCGTTCCCGACTCGCGAGGGCGATGGGGTCGATAGGGTCTAGTTCGGGCGTACTCTCTGTTTCAGCTCCTCGACCCAGTTCTGGACGACGTTCATCTCGGATACCCGCATCGCCGGACGATCTTTCTGCTGGACCATCAGGAAGCGGCCGTCCGGCGCGACGTCGTACCCGCGGATATTTGCCGTTGCGCCGTACCGACCCTCGAAGAGCATCCGGGGCGTGCCCGCAGTGAGGGCTGGCTTCGACTGAACAGGGACGACCATCATTTTGGTCAGCGCCGCCTGTCCTCCAACCGACTGCGCGGTGATGTAGAAGAGCTCTCGTCCGTCGCGTGACCACGCCGGGGCGGTCCCCCCGTCTACTGAGACTTGCTGCCGCGCGCCAGGGCCCGGATAAGGCTGAACGTACACTTCAGCGGGTCCGGACTGATTCGATACATACGCGAGCCAACGTCCATCCGGGGAGATATCCGGGTACTGTTCGTTAAACGGGGTCTGCAGAAAGGGATGTGGTCGCCGATCGCCGTCGAGCGAGAGCGTCCAGAGGTCGTATCCGGTTGCCGGATCGTTTTCGATGAACAACAAGGTCTTGCCGTCAGGCGTCCAGACAGCAGGCGCCTGTTGAAGCGCACTCGACGCGAGACGGTCGGCGGTCCCGCTTCCGTCGGAGCGACGCCAGAAGAGGTTCTCCGCGCCAGCGATTGCGGATGCATACGTGATGCGCGCGCCATCCGGCGTCCAGATGGCGCGCGCGTTCCTGCCTTCGAATGTCAGCCGGGTGGTCACGCCGCGTGAGAGATCGTGCGTCCAGACATTGCGGTCCCCCTGCGTCCAGACAAGGAAGCGACGGCCGTCGGGTGAGATGCGCGGGTTCAAGTATGGACGCGCGGACAGCGGCAGCGGCTGTGCCGCGCCGTTCCTGTCGACAAACGCCAACGAACGTTCCGGATCGGGGAAGATACCGCCGGGCACATAGAGCAGCGACCCGCTAGCAGAGACACTGAACTGCCCGGCGCCGCTTTCGGACGACTCGTTAGGCGTGTTTGCCGATTGCATCACATCCGCGATCAGCGCGACGGCCCCGCCGGTTGCGGTGAGATTCCGGAGATCGAACGGCACGGCCATCAAGATGCTCTTCCGAAGGTAGAGCAGGTGACCGGACGGCAGATAGCGTCCGTCCGCTCCTCCCTTCACGATCACCTTGCGCTCGCCCGTCGCCAGCACCTGCACAACGACCTCGGTGTCGTCCTCCCACGTTGGGAGCGGAGTGTGCATGACGGTGAAGAGGATCGCGCCATCGCCTGGAAGGAATTGAGGCGACAGAAACTTGTATTCGCCCTTCGTCGAGTCCAGCTTGATGATGGCCTGGGCGGTTCCGCCGGCACCCGGCACGCGCCACAATCCTTCTCGACTGCGGGAAAAGATGATGGTGTCGTCGGCTCCCCAGCTCGCACCGTAAGGGAGCGTGGTCTCGCAAATCATCGCTGCGGGTCCGCTTCCGTCGATCGGGACCTTCCTGAGGGCACCGGAGCTCCAGAACCCCACCCACCGTCCGTCGGGCGAGGTGAATGGCATCGACCCGCCCTGCGTTCCTGGCAGTGGCGTTGCCCCGAGCCGATCGATGGTCCGGATGTACAACTGCTGACGATCGCCTTCCGCTGCGCTGAAGACGATCGAGCGGCCATCCGGCGACCAGGTCATTGCCGTGCGGCTGGGGCGGCCTTCCCCTGCGTTCCGATCCTCCGGCGCTGCAAGCAGTCGCTCAGCAGGTGCGACGTTGACGAGAAATCGCGTGACGGGTGCCGCAATCGCGGGCGGAGCTGTTCGTCGCCCGATCCAGAACGCGAGCGCGATGACAACGGTGGCCGCGGCTACAGACGCGATCCCAACGAGACGACGCGAGCGGCCGGCCGTTGGAACGGCAATCACTGCGCCCGTCGCATCCGGTGCCGCATTCAGCGCGTCCTCGATATCGAGCCGCACGTCACCGATGTCGGCGAAGCGTCGATTACGATCCTTCTCCAGACATCGACGCAGCACCCTGCGGATCGGCGCAGGCACATCTGCGGGCAGCGCCGACCAATCCGGCTCCTTCGTGATGACAAACGCCAGCGTGTCGGTGGTCTCGTCGCCACCGAATGCCCGCGTCCCCGTGAGGAGCTCGTACACCACACAGCCGAACGACCAGATGTCGGCGCGTTTGTCCACTGTTTTGCCGCGTGCCTGCTCGGGCGGCATGTAGGCCGCGGTCCCGAGGATCACGCCGGCCTTCGTCGCCTGCAGGGAAAGGGTTGGTGACATCGTGCCGCTGCCGGTGACGGAAGGAGTCGTCTCGACGAATTTCGCAAGCCCGAAGTCCAGCACCTTGACGATGCCGTCGTCGCGCACCTTGATGTTCGACGGCTTGAGGTCGCGGTGAATGATTCCTTGATGGTGCGCGGTCTCGAGCGCTTCAGCAATCCTCAATGCGACCCGGAGCGCTTCGACGACCGGGAGCGGACCGCCGACGATTCGATCGGCCAGCGTCGGACCATCGACCAACTCCATGACCAACGCGCAGGTGCCGTCGAATTCCTCGAGGCCGTAGATCTGCCCGATGTTCGGGTGGTTGAGAGAGGCGAGCAGCTGTGCCTCGCGATGGAACCGGGCGAGGCGGTCTTCGTCGATCGTCCACGGCCCGCGCAGGACTTTGATCGCGACGTCGCGATTCAGTTTGGGGTCGTGGGCGCGATAGACCTCACCCATCCCGCCGCGGCCGAGCTGACCGAGCACGCGGTAGTGGGCGATGCTGGTTCCGATTGCGACAGGAGTGCTGCCGTGCTCAGTCGCACTCATAGCTGCGCGAACGAGACGAGCAGGCAGGGGCGCTCATGATGTGGCCAAATCAGGCCGGAATGGGCGCGATTCTATCATTCGCCTCACGGGTCCGCGCTCGATACTGAATGAGATTCCGACGCTTGTATTGTCCGAACGCAGTAGACTCCCGCTCATGAAAACACGCCCAGTCTTCATAGCTCTTGCCTTTGTCTGCATCGTCTTCTGGGCCGATCCCATCGCCGCCCAGGATCTCGTCATCGCCAATGCGCGCATCATCGTCGGCACCGGCCAGGTGATCGAGCAGGGCACCATCGTCGTCAAAGGCGGCCGAATCGCCTCGGTGGCGGCTGGCCGCGCGGCCGCGCCAGGGCTGAAGGTCGTCGATGGGAAGGGGATGACCGCGGTCGCCGGATTCATCGATGGCCATCGTCACATCATCGGCGGCGACGCGCAGCGCTATCTCAAAGAGCAGGCGCCCGATCGCATGCGCGAGTTCCTCGAGGCGGGCTACACGACGCTGCTGTCGGGTGGCGGCGCGGCGGAGCCGATCCTCGAATTGAAGAAGCGCATCGAGTCGGGGCAGATCAAAGGACCGCGCATCATTCCCTCGGCTCCGCTCAACTTGAACAGCGCAACTCCGGAATCGGCGCGGGACGCGATCCGCAAGATCGCGTCGATGGGCATCAAGTTCACCGGCGAGATCAACATCAATGCGTTCAAGAGCGATCCGCGGCCGCTCGCCGCGCTCGCGGCCGCCGCCGATGAAGGCAAGAAGGCCGGCGTGCAGGTCGCCGTCCACGCCGTCAGCGTGCCCGCGATGCTCGAAGCGGTGAAAGCCGGCGTACCGAAACTCGTCCACACCCCGCACTTCCAGTGGATGTCGGCAGACGATGCGAAGGCGGTGAAGGATGCCGGCGTGCATGTGCTGTCGTGCGTCGGCTTCGGCGCGCCGGTGTTCAACGTCTTCAACAAAGAAAACGTCCCCACGTTCCGTGACGGCGGCAAGTGGCCCGACGCCATCCTCGATGGCGAAGGACGCGGGCGCGAGGCCGGGTACAAAGCCGTCAACGCGCGAACGCTGTTCGAAGGCGGAGCCGTGTACGGCTACGCGACCGACACGAACTACCTTCCGCTGGCCGGGCTCTCACACGAACTGCGCGTGTTGAACCTGATGTTCTCGCCGATCGATCTGATCACGGTGATGGGCGCCAACAGCGCGACGTGGATCGACATGGGCAAGGAGCTCGGCACGCTCGAGGCTGGGAAGCTCGCCGACATCGTCCTCCTGAGTGGCAACCCGCTCGACGGCTACTGGAATCTGCTGACCGCGAAGGTGGTCGTCAAGAATGGCGAGATCGTCGTGGACAAGCGCTCGGCGCGATAGGCCGTTTAGCAATGAGCGGACTGAAGCTGTGGCCTGTCGTCGTTGGTGTCCTGATCGACATCGCCGGCAGTGTCGGCGCCGGCATTGCGTACTTCGGCGCGCTCGCAGCCATGCAAGCGGCTCGTGGCGGGCCCGTTGACGAAAGCCTTCTGACGCTTGGTGTGCCACAGCTCGGCATGTTGGAGATTGTCGGGCTCCTCTTCACTGCGACGGGTGGCTTCGTCGCGGCGCAAATGGCAAAGACACGTCATCTCCAACACGGCATCGCCGTCGGCGTCGGCTCGCTGCTGGTGGGATTGCTCGGCGAGTTGACCGGTGGTAACGCCGACGCTCCGGTGTGGTTCGACGCGATCAGTTATCTTGCTGTGATTCCCGCTGCGGCTTTCGGCGGTTCTCTCGCAGGCAGAGGCGCCCCCCGAGCATCGTCGGGGGGTTCCTGATTCCTACGGCTGCGCCGCTGGTCCGCCGTCTCCTTGACAGAGCGCAACGACGCAGACCGAAAGGATGGTGCGGTCAGCCGGCGGCACCTTCATGCCGCGTTCCTGCATGAGCTTTCGAATCAACGCCGCCGTCTCTGGACGCTGGACGGCCGACTGCACGCCCACGCGCACGAGGCCTTCGGCGTAATCGATCGCCTGCCAGGTGTGGCCGGCGGCCGCCGATGACACCTTGTCGGTGTCGCGGTTGCCTTTGTCGTGGGTGTCGAGCTTCGCGCCGCGATCGACGAGGAACTGGACGACTTCGCTGCGCCCCTTCATCGCCGCGCCCATCAGCGGCGTGCGGCCTTCGTTGTTCCCTTGATTCGGATCCATGCCGAGCTCGTCCACGAGAATCTTCACCGCTTCGACATTCTCTTTCGCCGAGCGCTCATAGGTGACGCCTTCAACCCAGCCGATGCCGGTGCAGGCAGTGAGCGCGGTGTCGCCATTGGCGGTGGCGATCTTCGGGTCGGCCTTGTACTTGAGCAGCAGCCGCATCAACGCAGTGTCGCTCGATTGCGACGCACGCACGAACGCGGTGGCACCGTCCTCGAAGAACCACTGCATCGTGAAGATGGTGCGTGTCAGCGTGTTGTCCTTGATCCGCGCATTCGGGTTGGCTCCCTTCTCGAGGATCATGCTGATGATCTCGAGGTGATCCATGTCCGCCTTGGGAACCGGATAGTCGCCGCCCTCGATGTTGCGGTTGTCAGTCGCCAGATACAGCGGCGTCCACCCGCCCTTGTTGGCGATGTTCGGATCGGCGCCGCGCTCGAGCAGCATGGCAGCCAGCTTGTAGTTGCGGTTGTTGACCGCCGTCAGCAGCGGCGTCCATCCGTACTCGCTTGGCGCGTTGATCTTGGCGCCCGCATCGAGCAGCGCCTTTGCCGATTCGATATCGCCTTCACGTGCCGCGAAGATCAGCGGCGTGAGACCACCGCCGCCCGAGCCGACCAGGCCAGCGACCACGACTTCGTTGTCATCGGCGTCGTCAGGATCCGGAGCCTGCTGGGGCTGTCCCTGACCTTGTGCCTGCCCCGCGGCTTGGCCTTGACGGCCGCCACCACGTCCACCGCGCCCACCGCGCCCGGCCGGAGCTGCGGCTTCAGGCGTCGCGGCCGCGGGCGGCGTCGCGGCTGGTGCTGCTGCGCCCTGCGTTGCTGCGGGTGCGGCATCCGTCGTGGCAGGCGGAGTGGCTGGAGCAGCGCCCGGTTGCGCGGCACCGCCCTGCCGCCCACCCCCACCGGGTGCGATCGGCTGACCATCAGGACCGAGCGGCTGCGCGAGACCGCGCTGGCCGCCGATTTCGAGACCGGCTTTCTGGTCGCGGGTCAACTGCTCTTCGTAGGTGATGCCGTTGGCAGCCGCGCGCCTGCGGCGATCCTGCGCCAGGAGCACTGCGCGCTGGTTGACGCGATTCGCCATGTAGTTGCGTGGCAGTCCGGCGCCGCCTGACTTCGCCTCGGGATCCGCCCCCGCGGCGAGCAGTACTTTCACGGCCTCCGGATGTTTCTGCTCGACGGCCCACATCAGCGCCGTCGTCCCGCGGATGGTCTCGCGCGCGTTGACGTCGGTGCCCGCTTCGAGCAGCACTTTGATCGCTTGCGGGTTGCCGTTTCGCGCGGCGAACATCACCATCGTCTCGCCGTTCGGCCCCTTCTGCTTCACATCGGCGCCCGCTTTGACGAGGCGGTCGATGATGGGGGCGTCGCCATAGATTGCCGCCATCATCAGCGGCGTCACGCCGGTCCGGTTCGCCGCCTTGATGTCGGCACCCGCGCGAATGAGCAGGTCGACCATCTCGGGGTCGTGTTTGTAGATGGCCCAATGCAATGCGGTCGCGCCGTCGACCTGCGGTGCGTTGACGTTCGCCTTCTGTTGAATGAGTTTCGCGACCCCCGCTCGGTCGCCCTTCTGCGCCGCATCGGCGACGTCACTGGGTCCCGCTCCTCTCGTGACGCCGGCGATCAGCACCCAGAGAACGGCCGCAGAGGCCAGCCACGGGCTCCGTCTCACTCTGCGCATCTCCATCACCTACACGAGTTTCGCAAGGCGGCCTGTGCTGTCACCCTGCTTGTCACTCTCGATGCCGTACAAACCGAGCACACTCACAAGGAGGTTCCCTGTGGGTGTCGACTTGCGTTCGTATTTCAGGTGCCGGTTTCCTTTCAGCTGACCGTTGGCGCCGCCGACGAGGATGTGCGGCACGTCGTAGTGCTGGTGCTGATTGGAATTGCCCATGTTCGTTCCGTACATGATCAGCGAGCGATCGAGCAGCGTGCCGTCGCCGTCCTTGATCGACTTCAGCTCCTCGGCGAGGTAGGCCATCGTCGACAGGTGATAGCGGTTCAGCGTCGCGTAGCGGCGGATCTGCACCGGATCGTCCTGGTGATGCGAACCGCCGTGGAAGCTGACGCTGGTGCCGCCATCGGGGAAGAGCGGGCTCTTCGGGAACTGGTACACGCGGCTGGTCAGGTCGCGTGCGCCGAGCAGCGTGACCACGCGCGTGATGTCCGCCTTGAACGCCAGCGACACGAGCTTCCAGTGCAGGCGGATGTGCTCGTCGAACTGCTCGGGAATGCCCGGCGGCAGATCGATTTCCGGAACGCTGTTCGAGTTCTTGGCCGCCATCTGGATCCGGCGTTCGAGCGCGCGGATCTCGTCGGTGTACTGGTTGACCGTCTGAACGTCGCCGGAGCCGAGCTGCTTGCGCAAGCCCGCCAACTCGTTCGTCACCGAGTCGAGGATGCTGCGGCTCTGCTTCATGCGCTGCGCGCGCAGCTCCGGCGTCGAGCCGTCGCCGAACAACCGCTCGAACACGACCTGGGGATTCAGCTCCATCGGGATCGGGCTCGTGCGCGGCACCTTCTCGTTCTCCGGTGTCGGCAGTTCGATCCACGAGATCGAGTTGGTGTACGAGCAGCTGTAGCCCTCGCCGCAGTTGCTCGAGCTCGAGTTCGGATCCTCCACCGCCAGCTGCAGCGACGGCAACAGCGTCTCCTGACCGATCTTCCGCGCGATCTGCTGGTCGATCGTCGCGCTGCCGACGGTGGCGTCAGCGCCAGCCGTCTTGCGCGGCTTGATTCCAGTGAGGTACGCCGCGGCCACCCAGTGGTCCGATCCCGTCGTCCCCTCCGGCGGCTCCGCCGATTGCGACCACAACCCGTTCAGCACGGTCGTGTGCTCTCGCAGCGATTCGAGCGGCTCGAGAATGTACGGCAGTTTCTGCGGCAGTCCGCCTTCTTCAGTCGGCTCCCAATGACCGGGCCCCATGCCGTGCGGGAAGAAGACACCGACGAAGCGGGGGATCGTTTCGCCCGCGGGCGTCTGCGCCAACGCGGTCCCGGCCGGCACCATCGCATCGAGCAGCGGAAGCGCCAGCGTGGCGCCGGCTCCGCGCAGGAACGTGCGTCGGGGAATGTGGCGTTTTGTGATGAACGACATGGTCAGTTGACTCCCTTTTCCGTCGTGCTGAGGCTCGCAGTACTGGCAGGCGGCGGTGCGCTCTCGCCCTTCGTGTTCAACTGGAACGGCTGACTCTTCACGATGGCCACGACCAGTGCCGAAAACCGGTCGCTGTTCTTCTCCGCCTCGCGCGCGATCGAGCGCACGAGCGGCATGTCGCGATACTCGGCGCCGCGGCCCAGCGCATAGGTGAGCAGCTTCTCGGCTGACACCGTCATGAACTGGTGGTCGTAGTTGTTGACCAGCCACGCACGCAGTTCGAGTGGGCTGCTGACCTTCGAGTTGTCGAACACCTGGGTGGTCGGATCGACCGGCTGACCCTCGTCCTGCGTGCGCCACAGGCCGATCGCGTCGAAGTTCTCCAGCGCAAAGCCGATCGGATCCATCAGCCGGTGACACTGCACGCAGTCGGGCCGTACTCGATGGTCCTCCATCTTCTTGCGCATGGTCGGTTCCTTCGCATTCGGGTCGGCGGCGCGCTGCGGCAGCGGCGGCACGTTGGCCGGTGGCGACGGTGGGCTCATGCCGAGGATATTGGTCATCACCCACTTGCCTCGCGTCACCGGCGACGTGCGTTCCGGCTTCGACGTCGTCGCCAGGAACGCGCCTTTGCCGAGCAGGCCCTCACGCGCTTCCATGCCTGGCCCAAGTGTGACGCGACGGAACTGGCTGCCGTAGATGTTGGGAATCCCGTAGTGCTTCGCCAGCCGCTCGTTGACGAACGTGTAGTTCGCGTTCAGCAGCTCCATCACCGAACGGTCTTCACGCACGATCGTGTCGAACAGCAGCTCGACCTCACGGCGCATCGCCTGACGCAGCGGATCGTCGAAGTCGGGATAAATCAGCGGGAGCGGGCTCGTCACATCGAGCGCCCGCAAGTTCAGCCACTGCCCCGCGAAGTTGACAGCGAGCGCTTCGGCCTTCGGGTGCTTCAGCATCCGACGCACCTGCTGTTCGAGCACGACCGGGTTCTTGAGCTGGCCCGCTGCGGCGACCTTCAACAACTCGGCATCGGGTGCCGTGCTCCACAGGAAGAACGACAGCCGCGACGCGAGGTCGACGTCGTTGATGCGGTACTGCTGTCCGGCGCGGATGGCGACCGGCTCTTCCTCAATACGGTAGATAAACTGCGGCGACGCCAGGACACGCGCCAACACCATCTCGATGCCCGTGTCGAAGTCCTTCTCCTCACGGCCGAACTTGTAGAACTCCATCAGGACGTCGATGTCGGCCCGCGAAGCCGGACGACGGAAGCCGTAGGTGGCAAGGTTCGTGACGATCCGCCGCGCGCACGCAGTTTCCTCAGCCGCCGCTTTCGGGGTGCAGACGAAGATCTTGCGCCGGCTCGGCGACTCTTTGGCCGGCGTTGCGTTGAACGGACCCTCGATGCGCATCGTGCCGACGTGCGGGAAGAACGTATAGCCGGGCGTCGGGCCGGTCTGAACCGTGTCGCGCATGAAGTGCTTATCGAGGTCGAGCAGCGGCGCAAAGTTGGTCGCGAGGAAGGTCGCGCCGACCATGTGCGTGCCCGCGGTCGTCTTGAAGCGGACGCGCATGGGCGTGCCGCCGCGGCCGCCGAAGAATGCCTCGGGACCGGCCTGGCCGACCGGCCGTGCCTGCGGACCCTGTGCCGCACCGCGGCAGTTGGCCGTTGGCGTGTTGCGCCCGCCACCCTGCCAGTTGATCAACGAGAGCTCGTTACCGTCGAGCAAAATCGACAGCCGCTCGCATGGCACCGAGCCGAATCCGGTCGGCGACATGTTGTCGCCGAAGATCGGCGTGATCGTCAGGGTGTATTCGCCGTCGGACGGGAACGTATGCGGCACCAGCATCCCGCCGCGCGTCCCGAACGGCATGCCTTCGATGTGATAGTCCTGCGACGTGTCTTCACGCGTGCGATAGACGACCAGCGTCGGCTCTTGCGGGTACCCCATCGCGAGACGGCTGATCTTCTGCGCCGCCGACACGTACGCCTCAACGAGCGTCGACGAAATCCCGAGGGCACCCGCGATGTTGTCGAACCCGGACGTCGAGTCGTCCGACGGCAGGTACTTCGCGGGATCGATCTGCAGATCGAGCAGGTCGCGGACGACGTTCGCGTACTCGGTGCGGTTGAGACGATGCAGCCCTGGCGGCGGTGTGAACGGTTTGGCGGTCGAGTCGAGCGTGGACTCGAACGACGTCACCATCGCTGCGAACTGCTGCGGATCGGGCCGCTTCACGCCCATCGGCGGCATCTGGCCGGCGCGCACTTTGCGGACGATCAGCTCCCACTTCTCACGGTCTTTGTCGACATTCGCGGGATCGAGTGCGTCGATCGTCATCCGTCGCGCCGAGTCCAGGCCTGCAGCTTTGGCTTTCTCGCTGTGGCAGCCGGCGCAGTACTGGCCGAGGAATGCCCGCTGCTCATCGGCGCTGACCGTTGGCGCCGCGGGCGCAGGATTGCTCGCACGCACAGGCGCTGGCACCGCGGGCGTACGCGGAGCAGGTCGTGCCGGCCGCGGCTGCTCAGCCGCTGGCGACGGTGGAGCTTGGGAGGCCTGTGGACGCGTGCTCTGAGCGTGAACCGCCCACACGAGCGACATCGTCGCGGCGCACCCGAGGATCAAGGCTTTCGATCTCATTCGTCCGCTCCGCCTGACTCATTCCGAATTTGATATGAAAGAGCGATCACAGTCATGACCATGCACTCACTCATGACCCATAGCGGGCGAGTCGGGGTTGTGGTGCGTTCGGACCACCCCAAAATCCAGCGGGCTAAATAGGATACCGGAATTCTTGGGTGTCCGGCAAACCCAGGTGTACCTGCTGGCTGGGCAAGAACGTCCACACCGAAATACGCCCGCCCTACCAACCCCGTTTCCAAGAATCAGGCCCAGGAAAAACATCACCTGTCCGACAGATCTGAAACTCGACGAGGGCCCATCTCGGCCGATCCTTTGACGACTGAGAAGGCTGGATGGCACAACCGCATTCATCCGCGTTCAGTGCGGACGAAGCGGCTTCGCTACTTCTTCTTGGGCGGGGTCTTCGGCGGATCGTAGGTGACGCGATTGTTCTGCTGCTGCTCGACGAGCTTGCGGTCGCCTGGATACCAGTATTCGAGGTGGCAGGCCTCGCACGCTTTGTCGATCTCGCTGCCGGCGGTGAACAAGGCCTCGAAGTCGCGCATGCGAGCCACCTTGACCGATCCGAGCGCGGCCTCGCGAAGCCCATCGGCGTACTTGTTCCAGAGCGCGCGATCCTGATCGATCTTGGCCTGAATCTGTTCCGGCGGGAGCTCCGGCTCGGCTCCCTTGTGAGGTTGCGTCGTCTGGGTCTTCGGCGCCATCTGCCGCGGCATTTTCAGGAGATTCATCGACTCAGCCAGCAGGAGTCCCGCGCGCTCGACCTTAAGCCAATCGTCGTCGGTCAGCGGTTTGGTCTCGACGATTCCCTTTGCCGTGACATCGACCACTGCCGCATCGAATACTGCGTCGGCCGTGGGATCGATGATGTGCTCCATCAGCTCCTTGACCGTGAGCGTTGGGGTCAACGCTGCCTCGAGCGATGGAGCGGCGGGTCTGGCGGGCGCCGGAGCCGGAGCGGGTGACGCCGACGGCGACGACGAGCCGCACTGTGAAGCAAGGACGGCGAGCCACACCAGTCCTGCCAAGACGATCGCCCGTCTTGCTGCTCTCCTCACCGCGCGCTCCCCGCTACTTCGAGCCCTCCGTCTTCTTACCGGTCTCCGCCGTTTCCGTGGGCACCGGCGGGATCTTCTCGTTCGGATACCAGTACTGCCTGTGGCAGTTCTCGCAGGCCTGCTCGATCTGCTCGCCAAGCTCGAACACCTTCTGCGGGTCCTTGCTCTCGATGGCCTGCAACGTGGCCGCACCCGCGTCGTGCAGTGCTTTGGCCCGCATCCGCCACGCCCCGAGATCCTTATTGATCAGCACTTCCATTTCCGCGGGTTCGAGCTCGACTCCTGGCGTTTCTGACTTTTCGTGCGGGCGCGCGACGTGGCGGCCGGGGATCATCAGCAGGTTCGCCGCTTCCATCAGCGAAACCGCGCCGTGCCGCACTTTGGTCCAGTCTTCATCCGTCTTCGGCGCGTTCTCCTCGGTGCCCTTGGCGCTCTGCACCGTGGTGACCGACAGCCACACCACATCCGCGTTCGGATCGACGATCGACAGCATGATGTCTTTGACCGTCGCGGTCGGCATGTACTCGGGCGGCGGCAGAGCGGCAGCTGTCGACGACGCGGCCGACTTGCTTTGACAAGCGCTCACCAGAAACAGCGAGCCGATTCCCACGATGATTGCGAGAGCAAACAGACGGTTCGTTCGCATCATTCACCTTTATCGCACGTTGGGTCCGCCTTTAGGCGGACCGTACGTTAGTGTCCGGCTTTAGCCGGACCAAAGTAGTGTCCGGCTTTAGCCGGACGGATGCATCTGAACTCTTGATTAATTCTTCGTCAGAAAGCGGCTATTTGCCTCCAGTGGTCGAGCCCTGCGAGGAGCCCGCAAACAGCTTCCGCCCGTCCGTAAACGTGATGCTCGTCGCATTCGCGGTCGGGGTTCCGTTGCGCGCCTGGTACCCATCGACAACCAGTTGAGTTCCCGCCACGAGGTCCTCCCGACGCCAGCCGCGTCTGAAGAGCGCGTTGGCGCCGCCCGTTTCGCAGGCCCACTTCACGACCTTGCCGTCCTTGCCCTTCACCTCGATGTATATCCAGGCGTGCGGGTTGGACCACTTCATCTCGATGACCTTGCCGGTCAGCTTCAGGGGCTTGTTCGCGTCGTATTCGGCCGAGAACGAATGATGTGCGCCAGCCGTCACGGCCAGCGCGATGAGCACGAGCATGAGTGCGAGGGTGACGGATCGAGTCATCGCTTTCCTCTCTGGGTCTTCTGGCGGGCGGCATCCCTGATTTCCTTGAGATGCCCGAGGTCTTCGTTGTCCTCGTGGCACGCCACCTCGAGGAGCTCGTCCTTCTGACGATTCAGGTCGAACGCAATCGTCCACGGCCGCGTGTACACGAGAGGGTCGCTAACTGTCGCCTGATATCGGATCGTGTCGCCGTCGACCGGCGAGAACCGCTCGATGACGCGCTCGGCATGGCTGACGATCTCGCCGACCTCGTTCAGCCAGGTCTTGCCGTTCAGATTCGTCGTCTCGACAACCAGCGTGTCGCCATCCCATTTGCCGAGCGAATCGCCTTGCCAGAGCCGCATCGAGTCCGGCAGACGGGGCCGTCCATCGAGCGGGATTGATCGCCACGACATGCGCTCGTGCAGGATGACGACATAGCCGGTCGGTTGCATGATTTGCATCGGCGCCGGGATGTACATCGATCGCGGCACGCCCGCCACGAAACAGTGCGCCGTCGGATCGTCGTAGCCGCGCTCCGGAAGCTTGCGGTCGTCGTACTCGGCCTTCGCCCACGGCTGCATCGGCAGCAGACCGTCGGGCGGATCGACGATGATTCCGCGGCCGGCCGGGGTGAGGAAGTCCTGCTCGTGCTTGCCCAGCCCGTAGTTTCCGCCGCCGCCATCGGGCATGAAGTAGCCCTGCAGATCGGGCTTGCCGTCCGGCAGTCGGCGGATGGGCGGCGGCGCTGGCGCCTCCGCCTTCTGCGGCGCGGTGCGCGGAAACAGAGGCGGGGCGCTCATCGAGGCCCACGCCGCGGGAACCTCCACCGGCGGTGCGGATGGCCCCGGATACCAGGTGCGCGGATCACGCTCGAAGTCGCCGCGCGCCTCTTCGGCTTCGGCCTGACATTGATACTCGAGGATCCGATCGCGCTCGGTGTGCCGGTGGATCGGCATCGAGATCTTCCACGGGCGCGTGAACACCTCGGGATCCTCGATCGTCGCTTCGTAGCGGATCGTGTTCGGGTCCGTCATGGTGTAGCGCTCGACGACGTGGATCTTGTCGGTGTGGAACGTGCCGGTCGCGTCCAACCACGTCTTGCCGTTCAGGTCCTTGACGTCGACGACCAGCGTGTCGCCGTCCCATCGTCCGCGCGAGTCGCCCATCCAGAAGTCGATTCCGTCGGGTCCGGCGACGCCGTTCGTGTAGATGATGCGATGGACCTGCGACCACTCGAACGTGATGCCGATGTGCGAAGGCGTCTGGTAGATCTGGAACGGGAAATCCAGATACATGATCCGCGGGACGCCAGGCATGAAGCACTTCTCGAGCGGATCGTTGGCGGCTCGGTTGGCCGCGAGCTCGATCCGCTTGGCGGCCGCCTCGGGTTTGTACGGAATCGTGCCGCCCTCGACGACGCTTCGGCCCGCTGGCAACAGATGTCGCGCGACGTGATCTTCGAGACCGGCTGCGGCAGCGTTGCGGACCTGCCAGACGCCCTGCAGGTTGGGCTTGCCGTCGGCAGTCCGCGGGATCGACCCTGCCGCCGGCTGCGTCCGCGAGCACGATGCGACCGCGATCGCCAGAGTCAGAAGGTGGAGAAGCGCCCGAGCAGGCATCCGGAGATTCTATCCCGGCGCCTCGCGCGGCTCACACGTCGTCGCGCCCGATGTTGACGATGAAGTACGACATTCGACTACTTCGCGCGGCCCTTGAAGCCGCGCGACAGCAGTGCCAGCTTGTAGATGGTCTTCGCGTTGTTCCGCACACCCTCAGGTGTGGTGAACTCCTTGCCGTCCGATCCGAGCGCACCGCTGCCGACGATGAACAGTGTGGCTTTGTCCCTGCCGGCAAACGCCACGCTGATCGCGTTACGCGGGGTGGGAATGAGACCCAAGTACTTGCCGTCTGGTGCGAAGACCTGGACGCCCGGCGGCGAGGTCACGTAAAGGCGACCGTCGGCATCGATCGCCATGCCGTCGCCGTTGCCGCCCGCCTCGAGGCGTGCGAACTCGCGACGGTTCACCGTGGCGCCGTCGCTCCGCACGTCGAAGCCGAGCACGGTCGGCCCATTCGTGACGTACAAGACCTTCTCGTCGGGGCTCAACATGATGCCGTTGGCGCGAATGTCGTCACCCAGGCTCGCAACCGTCCCCGCCGCGTTGACGTAGAACGCGCCGCCCGAGGTGAAGTACACACCGCCTTTCTTGTCGGCGACGAGATCGTTCAGCCGCCCGAGCGATTTCCCCTGAAACGCATCGGCGAGGACCTTCCGTTCAGGCGCTAGGACGCCGACGACGGTGGGCTCGCGGCACTGATCGGGCTGCCGGCCGGGATCCGTGCAGGTCCGTTCGACGGCGAGCACGCGGCCCTTGACGTCGATCGCAATCGCACCGGCGCCGTGCGTGTCGTTGAGAAACACCGACACCCGTCCGTCGCGATCGATCTTGCTGATGCGATTCGGCTGCTCCTGCGCGAACAGCAATCCACCGTCAGTGGTACCGACGATGCCGTCGGCGTTGTCCGTGCCTTGCCACGCGATCGTCCAGGCCGAACCGGCCGCGACCACCCCGGAGATGGCCGCGACAGAGACGTCGCGCGCCCCCTGCGGCCCGCCGCGCTGAGCCGACACCGCCGCGGCACACAGCGCAATCGCCGCAATCCGGAATGCTGCCGCCATGAAAATCGTGAGGCGTGTCTTCGGCACGGGCGAACCGTAGTTCGTCGGATGCGAAACTGTCAACGTGGGGGCCGCCTTACTCGACCACGACCTTTCCCTGGTGCACACGGAAGATCCATACGAAATAGCTCACGGCTAGCGGCAGCGCGACGAGCCACCAGCCGAGCGCTGTGCGCAGGCTCGCGGCCGGGACCGCGCTGTTGTACGCCGTGAGCGATAGGGCGTCGTTCATCGTGCTGCGGAGCATCACTGGGAACACAAGCGCAGCGGTCGCCGCGAGCAGGCCGACGAGAAATGCGCTCGATCCCAGGAACGGCATGAGCGGTCGGCCTCGCCGAAGCCCGATCAACAGCACCACAACGCCACCGACTGCCAGCAACAGCGAGAGCCACGCGAGCGGGCGGCTCGCAAGGCCCTCATACATCGTGCGGTTGACCACCGCCGTAGCCACAGTCAGCACGGGCCACAGCACGAGCGTCGTGAGCGCCAGCGGCATCGCCGCCGCGCGCAGCCGATCGTGGACGAGGCCCGCGGTCTTCCACAGCAGGAACACCGCGCCGTGCGTCGTGATCGCAATCGCGGCGAACACGCCGACGAGGACCGTGTACCAGTCGAGGATTCCGACGGCGCCAGACGTCGTGAAATCACTGAAGAGGCCGAGCGAGAACCAGCCGTTCTCGTCGAGCGGCACGCCGCGTAACAGGTTGCCCAGCGCCGCGCCGAGCAGCACCGGCATCGACATGCTGGCAACCGCAAACCCGCCGTCAAGCGCGGCCCGCCACAATGGATGCCCGAGGTGGCTCCGGAACTCGATCGCGAGCCCACGGAGAATGAGCGTCCACAGCACGAGGAAGATCGCAAAGTAGAAACCCGACAACCCCGACGCGAGTACTTTCGGAAAGGCCAGGAACAACACGCCGCCGATCGCGAGCAGCCAGACTTCGTTGCCATCCCAGTACGGACCGATTGCGGACAGTACCTCGCGCCGCTCTCGATCCGTGCGCGCCACGAACAGGTGCAGCGCGCCGGCGCCGAAATCGAATCCGTCGAGCACGACGTAGGCCGCCACCATCACCGCGACGATGGCGAACCAGAGCTCAGACATCGCTCCCCGCTCCTGGCGGATCGGGCAGCTTGCCCTGAGCGAGCGAGGGACCCCGTGCGATTTCGTGTCCGATCAAATAGAGGAAGACGATCCCGATCACGAAGTACAGACCCGCGAATCCGATCAACGTGAACAGCACGGTCCCGGAATGAACGAGCGGACTCGCGCCATCCGCCGTGCGCAGGATGCCGTAGACCAGCCACGGCTGCCGGCCCAGTTCGGCTGTCATCCAACCCATCGTGTTGGCGATATAGGGAAATGGAAACGCGAGCATCAGCGCCCAGAGCAGCGGGCGCGTCTGTTCGAGCCCACGACGCCAGTCGAACAGGCACGCGAGTGCCATCAACCCGATGAAGAGCGTCCCGAGTCCCGCCATGATGTGGAACGCGTAGTAGAGCAGCTCGATGTTGTCGGGCCAGGTGCCCTGCGGGAACTCGTTCAGGCCGCGGACGTTGCTGTGGAACTGGCCGTAAGCGAGAAAACTCAGGATGCCCGGGATGCGGATCGGGTTGTCGAGTCGCCGTTCCCGTGTGTTCGGCTGGCCGATGATGGTGATCTCCGCCATGCCACCGCTCTCGAACCGCCCTTCCATGGCCGCAAGCGTCACTGGTTGATGCTCGGCCACGAGCTTCGCTTGATGGTCGCCGGTCGGGAACGCGACCAGCACGCTCGAGACCAGACCGGCAATGGTTCCCACGCGCAGAAAGCGGCGAGCCTGCTCGACGTGTACGCCGGCCAGTGCGTAGTACGCGCCGACCGCCGCGACAACGAACGATCCGGTGACGACCGCCGCGACCATCGTGTGGAGATACTGCGCGATCGCCCAGGGGCTGAACAGGAACGCACCCAGGCTCTCGAGCTGGAGACGTCCGGCGGCGTCCATCGTGTAGCCGACGGGGTGCTGCATGAACGCGTTCGTCGTGACGATGAAGTAGCCCGACAGCCAGCTCCCGACGAACAACGCGACCGCGGCCACGGCGTGGCCGCGGCGTCCGAGACGACGCTCGCCAAACACCAGCAGACCGAGGAAGGTCGACTCCAGGAAGAAGGCGAACATGCTCTCCATCGCGAGCGTCTGTCCGATGACGCCGCCGGCGATCTCCGAGAAGCGCCCCCAATTCGTGCCGAACTGAAACTCCATCGGCAGGCCGGTGACGACGCCAACAGCGAAGTTGATCCCGAAGATACGGATCCAGAACCGCGCCGCATCGTCCCACGCCGTGCGCCCGGTGCGCAGCGCCGCCACCTTCATGATGACGATGAGCAGCGCCAGCCCCAGCGTCAGCTGCGGAAACAGGTAGTGATAGACGATCGTGAAGGCGAACTGCACCCGGTGCCAGAGCAGGGGATCTGACACCCGATGAACCTAATCAATCACCGTCTGCGCGACCAGGTCCTCGAAGTCGCGGATGATCTCCTGGTTCGAGGTCTGGACCATCAGCACGGCCGTCAGCTGCTCCTTCGGATCGACGAAGAAGTGCGTGCCCTGCGCGCCGGTCCAGCCGAACGTTCCATCGGACAGCATCGTGTTGCGCGCCGCGTGGTTGGTGACGACCCGCACGCTGAGCCCGTAGCCTTCGCCGGCCGGTCGGCCCGGCAGCGTGTCGGCCACGTGGACGGCGGCCATCATCTCGACGGTCTTCTTGCCGAGCAGCCGTTTCCCGTTCATCTCGCCGGCGTTGGAGAGCATGATTCCGAGCGGGATGTAATCCTCGGCGGTGCTGTACAGTCCACCCGACCCGCGGAAGTACACGTTCCTCGACATCGTGTCGTTCGGCATGGTCGCTTTGGTCAGGCCGCTGGCGCCGCGCGTGTAGACCGTGGCGACGCGTGGCCACTGCGCATCGGTCGGCCAGAACGTGATGTCCTTCATGCCGAGCGGATCGAAGATGCGGGTGCGGAAGAATCGATCGAGTGGGGTGCCTGAGGCGATCTCGATGATGCGGCCGAGCGTTTCGAAGCCGGCGCCTGGGCTGTAGGTCCAGCGCGAGCCCGGCTGGAACTCGAGCGTCGTTCCCCCGAGCCGCGGGATGTACTGGGCCAGCGTCTCGCCATCTTTGCGCGCGACCTTCTCGATGTCGCTGTTCCCCATCGGACCGCTGCCCAGGCCCGAGACGTGCGTGAGCAGATCCTTGATCGTGATCTCGCGCTGCGCCGGCACGGTGTAGAACGCCGGCGCCGCATTGGCCGCCGCCGCGCCGCCGCGGCCGGTCGTTGCCTGCAGCACGCCGACTTTCATGTTGCGGAACTCGGGGATGTAACGTGACACCGGATCGGTCAACCGCAGCTTGCCTTCTTCGACCAGCATCATGATGCCGACGCCGACGACCGGCTTGGTCATCGAGGCGATGCGAAACATGTTGCCGGTTGTCATCGGCTGCTTCGATTCGAGGTCCACGACGCCCTGCGCGACGAGGTGCACCACTCGGCCGCGTCGTGCGACGGCAGTCACCGCCCCGGCCAGATCGCCGGCATCGATGCGGCGCTTCAGCATCTGGGTCACACGCTGAAGGCGTTCGGTCGACAGTCCCACCTCCTCGGGCTTGCCGGACGGACCGGCCGCGGTGGTCGGGAGGACAAGCAGGGCGAGGATGACGGCGCAGAGGGCAGGTTTCATGCGTGCCGATTATGCTCCGAACGAACGTTCCCGCCAATTGCGACCGCCCCCGCGTCTAACGGGGCAGTGTAGGCCGGGCCTTGCAGGCCCGGCGGGAGCCACGTGCGAATCACCCCCACTCTCCCCGCGTGCGCCGCCGTCCTCCTGTGCGTGACTCTCCACGCCCAAGGCGATCAGAAACCGTCGCCGTTCAAGGTCAGGGTCGATCTGGTCCAAACGGATCTGATCGCCCGCGATACGCGCGACCGGTTCGTTGCCGATTTGCAGCCGGGCGAGTTCGAGGTCTACGAGGACGGCATCAAACAGGACGTGGCGTGGCTGACACTGACCCACGGCGGACAGGTCCGTGACCTGATGCGCCCGACGCCGTTGCCACGTGAAGGTCTCGTGCTGCCGCCGAGCCGTCCCCGCAGCGATGCGTCGGGACGCATCTTCGTGATCGTCCTCGACGATCTGCATCTGGACTTCGGCAGCACCGGACGCGTGCGCGATCTGATGTCGCGCATGCTGCGCAACCTGATTCACGACGGCGACATGTTCGGCATCGTCTCCACAGGGACCTCGTCCATCTCCGAGCCGCTCACCTACGACCGTCAGGTCCTCGAGTCGGCGATCGCTCGAATGAAAGGCGAGGCGCTCACGCCAACCGAGATCATCCAGGGATTGAGCAGCGCCCGCGGGCCGACCGAACTGCGTCATCGCGCACACGTCGCGTTCTCCACGGTGCGGGAGCTGCTGCGAAACCTCGAGACGGTCCATCAGCGACGAAAAGCCGTCCTGTATCTGAGCAGTGGATACGATTTCAATCCATTCGAAGACTCGCGGCTGGACGAGCAGGCGCGGCGCGCCGGTGTCGACGTGGCCGACTTGAAGAACGATCCGTTCGTGCGCGCCGAGCAGAGTGGCCAGCTGCTCTCCGAGGGCGATCTCGTACAGGAGCTGGCGGAGATCATCTCCGCCGCCAATCGCGCGAATGCGACGCTGTATACGATCGATCCGCGTGGGCTCGTGGCCGGCCCTGATGTCGACCAGCCGATCAAGACGCAGGAGTGGCTGGCGTTCGTGCGCGATTCGCAGGACAGCCTGCGGGTCATGGCCGATGGCACCGGCGGCCTCGCCGTCGTCAACATGAACGATTTCGACGCCGCGTTCCGGCGGATCGACGCGGATACGAGCGACTACTACGTGCTCGGCTACTACTCGAACAACGCTGACACCAGTCGCCGTACGCGGCGCATCGAGGTGAGAACCACCCGCCGAGACGTCCGCGTGTACAACCGGACGTCGTACACGCTGCCACGGTGACAGGAATCAGGAGTCAGGAATCAGGATTCAGCCCTGGGCCAGGAGGCAGGCGCGCGTTGCTACAATGCAGGGTTGAGAGGATTCCCAGATGGCTTTGCCGAGAACACGTGCGCGTATTGCCGCGCTTGCACTAAGCATCATCACGACGTTCGCCATCCTGCATGGTCAATCGCAGCCAATGTGCGATCCCGGCAATGGCGGCATCGCGCTGCCCGACGGGTTCTGTGCGTTCGTCGCCGCGAACGATCTCGGCATCGCGCGGCACATGACGGCCGCGCCCAACGGCGACCTGTATGTGGCGTTGATGGCGCGCGGCGGCCCCGGCAGTCCCGGCACGGGTGGCGGTGGATTCGTCGCGCTGAAAGATGCCGACAAGAACGGGCGCTTCGAGGTGAAGGAGATGGTCTCGGGCGCGAGCACGACCGGCATCGCGCTGCACAACGGGTATCTCTATCTGGCGCACCCGACCACCATCGAGCGGATCAAGATGACGGCCGGTCAACTGAAGCCGACGGGGATGCCCGAAGTGATCGTCACCGGGCTGCCCAGCGATCGCCAACACGAAGACAAGGGGATCGCGTTCGACGGCCGTGGGTCGCTGTACATCAACATCGGTGCACCGTCCAACGCGTGTCAGAACCCCGATCGCCGTCCGGGCGTGAAGGGACAGGACCCGTGCCCGTTGCTGGAGAAGCACGCCGGCATCTGGAAATTCGACGAGAACAAGCTCGGACAGACGGCGGACAGCGGCACGCGCTTCGCCACCGGCTTGCGACAGATGCCGGCGATCACCTGGCACGACAACGCGCTCTACATCGCGATGCACAATCGCGATCAGCTCGACACGTTCTGGCCGAACGCCTTCACCGCGAAGGACAACGCGGAGCGCCCTGCCGAAGCCTTGTTCCGCGCGAGCAAAGGTGGCGAGAACTTCGGCTGGCCGTACTGCTTTTACGACTACACGATGAAGAGTTTCGTCCTGAACCCCGAGTACGGCGGTGATGGAAAGCAGGTGGGACGCTGCAAGGAGTTCACGAATCCTGTTGCGGCCTATCCGGCGCACTGGGCGCCGGTCGACATCATGTTCTACACGGGCACTCAGTTTCCCGCGAAGTATCGCGGCGGCGCATTCATCGCCTTCCACGGCTCGTGGAATCGGTCGCCGATGCCGCAGGCGGGTTATAACGTGACGTTCCAGCCGTTCGGCAAGGGCCAGGCCTCGGGCATGTTCGAGGTGTTCGCGCAGAACTTCGCCGGCAAGGAACCGCTGATGCAACCCAACGACGCCGTGGCGCGTCCCGATGGCGTCGAACAGGCGCCCGATGGATCGCTCTACATCAGCGACAGCCAGAAGGGCACGATCTGGCGCGTGATGTATCGCGCGAAATAGACGGCGTCAGTTCTGTAATCGCCGCTCAAGAATCGAACAGACGCGACATGCGCCAGCCGCACACGAGCCACCGCTGGCGCGTGCATGTCGTCCGTGTCGAGCCACTTACTGGCGACGTGCCGGCAGGCGCCGGCGGCGCACTCCTTGTAAGTCTCCGTTGCTGATGCCGAAGCTGATCCTTCAGTTCGAAGGGCGGATGCTGACCGACTACGCCGTGCGCTCGCCCCTCACGATCGGACGCTCCCCCGATAACGCGATCGTCATCGACCACCCCGCGGTTTCCGGCAATCACGCGTGCGTGACGATCGAAGGCGTTGATGTCGTGCTCGAGGATCTGAACAGCACCAGCGGCACCTTCGTGAACGATCAGCCGATCCTGCGGCACGTGTTGAGTCACGGCGACGTCGTCCTCGTCGGGAAGCATCATCTGTTCTTCGATGATGCGATGCCGGTCGATCATCCGGTGCCGCCGGAGTTGCAGGACTGGAGCGACTCCGGAGAGAGACGGCCCGTCAAAGCGCGCGTGCCGAAGCCGACGGCGCGAACCGGGGTGTTGCACGTCATCGCCGGCATTGCAGACGAGCGCCACTACGATCTCACGGCCCAGACCTCGTTCATCGGCAGCTCGAGCCAGGCGCACGTGCGCCTGCACGGGTGGTTCAAGCCGGCGGTTGCCGTCGCGATTGCGCGCAGCAGTGACGGCTACGTCGCCACGCCAATGGGCGGCAAGACGACGATCAACGATGCACCGCTGACCGGACGTCATCACCTGGAGCAAGGCGACGTGATGAATGTCAGTGGTCTGGTGCTCGAGTTTCGCTGGAAAGACTCGCAGTCCACGGAGTCGGCGGCGTAGTCCGTGGGGTCCGCCTTTAGGCGGACCGCATGGTCCGGCTAAAGCCGGACCCCACCCATTATTCAGGTCTCAACGCGTCGACGACGTCGACGCGGGCAGCGCGTGCCGCGGGGATCAGCGACGCCAGCATCGCGGCGGCCACGAGAATCGCGGCAGCGGCGATCATCGTCAGCGCGCCGGGCAGGCGAACGTCTTCGATCAGGCTGCCGGCGAATCGTGCGAGCGCCAATCCGCCGAGCGTGCCGACTACGACGCCCACGCCAGCGATCGTCCCGCCTTCTCGCAGCACTCCGGTCAGCAGATGTCGCGGCGCCGAGCCGACGGCGAGCCGAATCCCGAATTCGCGTGTCCGCGCGCTGACGGAGAACGCCAGCACACCGGCGACACCGACGATCGCGATCATCAGCGCGACGCCGGCGAAGCCGCCGAAGACGAGCGCGTTCAGCCGTTGTGGTGCGAGCACCTCCGCGCGCACGTCCTCGAGCGTCGCGGCCCCTTCGACAGGCTGATCCGCATGGAGCGTTCGAATGATGCGGGTGATGGATGGCACGAGTGCGTACGGGTCGGTCCGTGTGTGCACGAACAGCCGGCCGCCGCCCATGCCCTGTCCCATCGGGTGATAGACCACGACCGCCGGTCCAGGCACGATGTTCTCGTCGTCCACGTCTGCGACCACGCCGACAATCCGTCGCGGCTCGGGACTGACGTTGATGAACTTCATCACCGGATCGGTCCACATCACGCTGCGATTGAGCGCGTCCTGGTTCGGGAACATCCGTTGCGCCAGCGATTGGCTGACGATCACCACACGCTCGCTGTCGCGGCGGTCGGCGTCGTTGAAGTCGCGGCCTGCAATCAGCGGAACGCCGAGCGACGCGAAGAACCCCGGCGAGATCGTCCGATAGCGTCCACGCGGATCCTCTTCGCCGTCGGCGCGTTGATAGCCCGGCGTCGAGAATTGGAAGCCGGCGCCGAAATTGCCGTTGTCGCGCCACGGGACGGACGTGCCGACGGACACGTGCTCGACGCCGGGCAGCTCGCCGATTTGTCGCAGCGCCTCGCGATAGAACGCACTGACCTGATCCGGCGTGCGGCCACCGGCGACGACGGGCACGTTGAGGGCCAGCACATTGCCCATGTGGAATCCCGTGGCGACCGACTGCAGCGCGATGAGCGTCGTCAGCAGCATGCCGGCGCCCGCGAGGAGGACGAACGACGCGGCGATCTGCGTCACGGCAAACGCGCGCAAGCGGCGATTCGTGCCCGGCGTGGTTCGCGTCGTGCCATTGGACAGCCCGATGCCATGCGTCGCGTCAGAGGAGGGCAACTTCGGCACGAATGCCAGCAGCACAGCGGCGACCAGCGCGAGGCCGACGCCGACCCACAACAAGCTCGCGTCGATCGTGACGTCAAGTGCGCGAACCGAGAAGCGCGCGGCGTAGCGGGTCAGCACGCTCACCATCGGACGGGCGAGCACGACGCCAAGCACGGCGCCGGCGCCGCAGAGCACCAGGCTCTCGGCCAACAGCGTGCGACGAAGCGCCCATGTCTTGGCCCCGAGCGCCGCGCGGATCGCCAGTTCGCCTTCGCGGCGCACCGACCGCGCGAGGATCAAGTTGGCAACGTTCGAGCACGCGATGATGAATACGAGGGCCGACGAGGCCAGCAGCACGAGCAGCACCGTGCGCGCGCCGGACGTGATCTGATCGCGCAGCATCACCGCGTTGATTCGGAAATTCGACTTCGGCGAATAGGCCTCCGGGTGCTCGCGCAGAATGGCGCCGTGGACGGCCTGCAGCTCGGCGCGCGCAGCGTCGAGCGTCTCGCCCGGCGAGAGGCGTCCGAACAGCTCCGTCATGCGATGCACGCGGCCGGTCACCATCGTTGCCGACATGTGATGAGGGCTCGTCACGACGTTCGCAATGATTTCTGTCTGCGCCGGATAAGGCACCGACGGCTCGAGTACGCCGATGATCGTCGCCACGCGCGAGTCGAGCCGGACGACCTTGCCGATGACCGAGGGGTCGCTCTTGAGCGATTCGGTCCAGAAGCGATGCGTCAGGACAACGACCCCTGCCGCGTTCGGCCCGTCATCCGAAGGTCCGACAAGACGTCCGATGACAGGACGCAGTCCCACCACGTCGAAGTACGACCCGCCGACAACACCGGCGCTGACCACGCGCGGCTCACCGAGGCCGACCATCGTGAACCCGATCGTGGAGAAGTCGCCGAACGCGCTGATCGACTTCACGCGGGCGCGCAGGTCATGAATCTCCGGCACTGAAAACACGCTGTTCTCGACGTTGAGGCCAGGCGCGCTCTGCCGGATGTAGATCAGCCGATCCTCATCGCGGTTGACGAGCGGCTTCAGCAGCACGCCGCGCACGACGCTGAAGATCGCGGCGTTGGCGCCGATGCCGAGCGCCAGCGTCAGCACTACGGTGAGCGTGAGGCCCTTCGCTCTCCCGAGGGATCGCACGGCGAGCCGGAAGTCAGTCATGAGATTCCCCATGGAGCAGAGCTTTGCGCGGGTCGCGCCTCATAGACAAGGACATTGTGGCCACCAAATCTGCCAAACACAGCGCCTTTGCGCCGGGCCTGGAAGGCCCGGCCTACACGGCTCGCGTTTCGGCGTGGGAGTACCGGCCGTAGGCGATCGACGAAGCCAGCAGACCGACCGTCAGTGGGACCAGCGCCGGGGCAGTCTGCCCACCCATCGCAGTGATGACCGTCGCCCCCGCCATGATGACCACCAGCCCCGCGGCGGCCAGCGGCGTCAGGACGGGACGAACCTTGAAGAGTCCGGGCAGGATCAGGCCAAGGGCACCAAGGGTCTCCACTACGCCGATGAACCGGAGGAATGGTCCGGGCAGATCGACCGGGCCGGCCATCGCTTCGATCGGGAGGATCAGCTTCATCACGCCCGCAAACAGGAACAGCGCTGCCAGGAGGGCCTGCACAATCCACAAAACCGTGTTGAGTCGTCGCATTGTCTTCTCCCTTCACTGACACGTCGAACGACCTTCGCGATATTCGACAAGTGGGTGCTAGGATTCCGGGCACATGCGCCTGAGCCCCCGCGTGCCCAAAGCTGCCGTTGTCCTGGGGGTTGTCCTCTGGGCGGCGGCCAACCTCAGCCTCACGGCTCAGCGGCCCGGAGCTCCGCCGACCGCCTCGGGTGGTCTCGAGGTGCTCCAGCTCCGTCCGAATTTCTTCATGATTGCCGGGGCGGGCGGGCATATCGCCGTTCAGACCGGCGAGGACGGCGTGGTCCTCGTCGATGCCGGCCTCGCGGCGAGATCTGACGACGTCCTTGCTGCGATCCGGAAGCTGACGACGCAACCCATTCGCTACATCATCAGCACCAGCGCCGATGCCGATCACGTCGGCGGCAACGAGGCACTGTCGAAGGCGGGGCAAACGCTGTTCACGGCCGCTGGATCGATCGCGTTGCCGGGTAACTACTTGGGCGGCGCGGCGTCGATCCTCGCGGCCGAACGGGTTCTGGCCCGCATGAGCGCGCCCACTGGTCAGGCCGCGCCGTTTCCAGCGGCGGCGCTACCGACCGAGACGTTCGATCTTCCGCGAAAGTATCTCTATCTCAACGGCGAGGGCATCGAGGTGCTGCACCAGCCTGCGGCGCACACTGATGGCGATGCCGTCGTGTTCTTTCGGCGGTCCGACGTCGTCGTGGCGGGCGACGTCCTCGACACCCGACAGTTCCCCGTGATCGACGTCGCGAAGGGCGGCAGCATCAACGGCGAGATCGCCGCGCTGAATCGCATCGTCGATCTCGCCATTCCGTCAGTGCCGATCGTCTCGCGCGAAGCCGGCACGCTGGTGATTCCCGGCCACGGCCGTGTCTGCGATCAGACCGATGTCGTCGAGTATCGAGACATGGTGACGATCGTTCGTGATCGCGTTCGCGATCTCATGGCGGCCGGCATGACGCTCGATCAAGTCAAGGCGGCGTCACCGGCCCGCGGCTACACGCGCCGATACGGCGGCGAATCGGGCGCATGGACGACGAACCAGTTCGTCGAGGCGGTGTATCAAAGCCTGATGAAGGAGAAGTCATGACGCGGCGCGTGCCGCCGATCGCCGCGATGCTCGCGCTCGCGGCGCTCGCCGGCGATGGATCCGCCTATGGGCAGGGTCGCGGTGCGCCTCCGCCGCCATCCGCGAAGGCATCCGCTCCGCTCGACCTCACCGGGTACTGGGTCTCTGTGGTCAACGAGGACTGGCGGTTTCGGATGATCACGCCAGCCAAGGGCGACTACGGTGGCATTCCGATTACGAAGGAAGCGCTGCAGCTCGTCAACGCCTGGAATCCGTCGGCAGACGAAGCGGCCGGCGAGCAGTGCAAGTCGTACGGTGCCGCCGCCATCATGCGCGTGCCTGGACGCATCCATGTCACGTGGCAGGACGACGAGACCCTAAAAGTCGACACCGATGCGGGCACGCAGACGCGTCTCTTCCGGTTTGGTCCTGCGCGTGCTGCGACGGGGCAGCCGACGTGGCAAGGAACCTCGGCGGCGCGATGGGAAGCGGCTGGCGGGCGCGGCGGCGCTCCGGCCAGCGGCTCGTTGACCGTCGTCACCACGAACATGCGAGCGGGCTACTTGCGCAAGAACGGCGTGCCGTACAGCGAGAACGCGCGAGTGACCGAGTACTTCGACGTGGCGCCGCAGGGCCAGGACGGCCGTCTCCTGGTGGTGACCACCGTTGTCGACGATCCGCGATATCTGTCGCAGCCGTTCATCGTCAGCTCGCATTTCAAGAAGGAGCCGGACGGATCCAAATGGGATCCGACGCCGTGTTCAGCCACATGGTGATGAGCAGGCGTCTCGGCGTGCTGTTGTTGTTGCTGGTGGCATGGTCACCGAGCTCGTCGTTCGCCCAGATCGATCTGGTCGGCTCGTGGGCGGCCCGGAACACTGAGGACATCTCGCGCGACTCGTATCCGGTCGACTACGTCGGGCTGCCGCTCAACGACGAGGGGCGCACGCGCGCACTCGCCTACAACGAATCGCAGCTCGCGATGATCGAGCGGCAGTGCGAGGGCTGGCCGCAGTTCTATTTCGTGCAGGGGCCGTTCGGACTCCGGATCTGGAGTGACACCGAACCGGTGAAGGGCACGACGATCTCGTACACGATCGGTGCGTGGGAGGATCGCGCACCGATGACGATTTGGATGGACGGCCGGTCGCACCCATCTGAATACGCCGAACACACGCGCGGCGGCTTCACTACAGGTCGTTGGGAAGGCAACACGCTGGTCGCGTACACCACGCACATGAAGGCAGGGTTCCTGCGCAAGAACGGACCGCCGAGCAGCGATCGCGCGACCATGACGTCGCGCTTCTATCGACACGGCGACATCCTCACCGTCCTGAGCGTCGTCGAGGATCCCGTCTATCTCGCTGAGCCGCACATCATGTCGAAGAGCTTTCAGCTCGCGACGGCACCGATCCTGCCAGTCGGTCCACCGTGTGTGACGACGTTCGAGGGACGGCCCCCTGGCGAGAGCGTCCCGCACTACGTGCCCGAGAAGAATCCGTTTGTCGGCGAGATGACGACGCGCTTTCACATCCCGCCGGACGCCGTGCTCGGTCGTCCAGAGACGCTGTATCCGGAGTACAGAAAGAAGATCAAATCGACCTACGTTCCGCCAGAGCCGTGTAAGCGGAACTGCGGTCCTGTGCCCGCGCGCTAGGAATGTAAGGGGGTCGGGAGTCATTTTACGGTTTTCGAAAAATGACTCCCGACCCCCTTTTCCACCGGCTCGAAGCCGAGCTCGCGGCGCGCTTTCTCGATTGACACCGCACCATCGTCATCGGCGATGTTGTAGATCCCAGGCGCGCCGCGCGTGAGCGCGAGCATCGCGGCGTGAGCGGCGTCGTCCACATGCAGCGCCGGACGCATGCGCGGGACATCGGACCACGTATCAGGTCCGTAGAAATAGCCATATCGAAGCACGATGCCCTCGATGCCCGGCGTTTCGAGCACGGCCCGTTCGAGCGGCACGGCGCCGGTCGCCACACCACCAGTCATCACGGGATCGCTCTCAAGACGCGGACCATCTCCGGGTGCGTACAAGAACGCCACGCTCTGTGCGATCACGCGTGTGACGCCGGCGGCCCGCGCGGCGGCCATCAGGTTGGCCGTGCCTTCGATGCGCAAGCGCGCGGTCCGCTCGAGCGTTGCCTCGAAGCCGGCCGCTCCTGGTGTGACCGGCAGATCGGTCAGCTGGTGGATGAGGATCGTGGGTCGCGCGTCAGTGACCGCGCGCATTATCGCTTCGGCGTTCAAAACGTCGACGACGACCGGAGTCGCACCCTGTTGTTCGAGCCCTGATGCCTTCGCGGCCGAACGTGTGGTGCCAATGACGCTGTAGCCAGCCGCTCGCAGAAGCGGCACGAGCCTGCGACCGACGACGCCGGTCGCCCCTGCCAGAAAAACTGTAGTGGACATATCCTCGGCCTCGAGCACCTGACGGATCTCGAGCTCGACGTCGCCGTCCTCGAGCGGCCAGCGCTTCACCCACTCGACCGCCTCCTGCAGCGTTCTTGCTTGAATCATCGTGAAACCGGCGATGAGCTCCTTTGCCTCGGTAAACGGTCCGTCGACGACCGTTCGTGTGCCACCGACGCTCTTGACCCGGGCGGCCCTGGAGCTCGGTTGAAGTCCGGCACCGTCGAGGAAGATCCCGGCTTTCGCCATTTCCTCGTTGTATCTCATCATCGCGGTGATCAGATCTGCGCTCGGCAGCTTGCCGGCTTCGGTGTCCTTGTCCGCCTTCCGAATAATCATGAATCTCACGAGTCGCATCTCCCGGACCGAGCGCCTGTGGGCCTTCTATGGTGACGTCGAACGGTCTTTCGGGGAATCGACACGCTCACGTGAGCCGTTCTTGTCCCACTTCGCACCTTGGGAAGTGATGGCTATCGGACCACTGTGCGGCTGGTTACGTGAGGTTCGAGCTTGTTGCGGCTCGCACAGCGGTCCGAGGCGCGCGAAGCGCGCCAGGAGACACAGCTGGGCGCGGTTCAATCTCGTCGGCCTGATGGGCTTTCTCGTCCAAACGGCGATTCTGGCCACGCTCGTTCGATGGGCCGGTGTCACGTCGGGTGTGGCGGTGGCGCTGGCGGTTCTCGCCGCCGTTTCTCATAACTTCTTCTGGCACGAGCGCTTCACATGGCCGAATCTCCCGCGCGAGGGTCGTGTTCGACGATGGGTGTCGTTTCATCTGTCTACCGGCGTGATCTCGGTGCTGAGTAACGTCTGGGTCACGACCGCGCTCGTCGCTGCGACCGGCCTTCCCGTCGTCGCCGCCAACGTCGTCGCCGTGTCGATGCTGTCGCTCACCAATTTCTGGATCAGTGACCGCCTCGTATTTCGAGAGTGACTCGTGACCTGGGAGTGGATTGCCCTTGGATACCTGACGTATCTGGCGGTCGTCGCGGCCGTCGGTCCGGGGTTTTCGCGCGCACGCGGGCCGACATCGGTCGCGGCGTTCGTTGGCTGGGTGCTCTGGGCGATGGGCAGTGGCGCAGCGCGTCCGGTGCTCGTCGACACCCTCGCGCCGGCGCTCGTTCTCGTGATTGGCTATTGGCTGTCGGGGCTGTTCTTCGTCCGGCCGATGTCCGCTCTCGAGCAGCGCCTCTTGCGCGCCGACGCAGCGCTCGCGCGTGTCTGCGCGATTCCGTGTCCGTGGCTGTTGCGCGAGTATCTCGAGCTCGCCTACGTGCTCGTGTATGTCGTCGTGCCGACTGGCGCGCTCACACTCGCGTTGGGCGGGCATGTCTCGGAAGTGCCGCGATTCTGGGCCGTCGTTCTCCTGGCCGGATTCGTCAGCTATGGCATGCTGCCGTGGCTGCAGACGCGTCCCCCGCGCGTCGTTGAAACCGGCGCGGTTGCCGCACCTTCGCCGTTGCAGCGTTTCAACAGAGCCATCCTCGATCGCGCCAGCAATCAGGTGAACACACTGCCTAGCGGCCACGCGGCGACGGCTGTCGCCGTCGCACTCGCCGTCGGCGTCTCCATGCCTGGCGCGGGCGTCGTCTTCGGCATCGTTGCGGCCAGCATCGTTGCCGCGACGGTCATCGGCCGCTATCATTACGCCGTCGACTCGCTGCTCGGCGTGATCGTTGGTGTCGGCGCGTGGGCGCTCATCCGATCGATCTAGCGTTACCATCTTCGCGATGCCGACGCATCGCGACGCGTTCAGGTCGCTTCGTGCCACACCGCTCTTGCGCCACTCGCATCGATCCGGTGTCGATCCTTCGAGAAGGTTGACGGTCCGGCCGAAGCCGGACACTACAGTTCGTTACGCCGATCGGCGTAACGATTACGCTGATTAGCGTTTCTTACCTGAGCGTTTCGGAGGCGTTCCCGAGCGTGGCGATCGGGCGCGTGACGGCGGTGCCGGGGTCGCCGGCGAAGCGGTCGCCGCCGCTTCCGCGCGGGCGGCAGTATCAGCGCGCGCGAGCAGTTGCACGATCAGCTCGTGCTCGCCGGCGCCGGCGATCGACAGCGTTGCCACGTAGTCGACGCCGGGAGCGAAGCGCGTCGGCTCGAGCGGCAGTCGGATGTCCACGTCACGATGCTCGCCCGGCGCGAGCGAGAATCGCGCCGGCACGATCTCGAGCGCCGGCCGAAAACGCTGACCACCGCTGCGCGGCGCGAACTCCGACGCGACGCAGACGACCTCGGCCGGCTGGAGGCGCGTGTTCTCGACGACGAGCGAGGCGGTTGGAATCGAGCCGGACGTCCCGCGGAGATCGACGCAGATCGGCGGCTCGGGGCGCGCGGCCCCGTTGCCTTCGGGACCGAGCACACGATCGTAGAGACCATCGGCCAGCGTGGCCGACGACTGCTGCAGCCGGCCGACGAAGTCGAGGCCGAGCGCCATCACGTCGCCGAGAAATGCCGGCGCATGTGATTCGAGAAACCGCCGTCCTTGTTCCTGTACGGCCCCCGGCTGGATCTCACCGGCCGCGACCTTGTCCACCAGCTGCTGATGCCGCGCCAGGCTGCGCGCGCTCTGCTCGGCCGCGTATTTGGCGAGCGTCTGAAACCAGTTCGCCAGGTCGATGGTCTCGGGCGACGGCGGCGGGGCAGGCGGGCCCTGCGGCGGCAACAGACCGTCGAGCAGCGCGTCCCGATAGCGCGCTTCGACGTGCAGGAGACCCGCGAGCAGCCCCACGCTCAACTCGACGAGCTCACGCGTCGACGTCGTCGACCGCTCCTGGACGTAGTCACGGAACTGCCGCTGGATGTCGTCGGGCTGAAGCTCGCCACGCGCGACTCTGGAAAGTAGCTCGTTATAGCGGCGCAGCGACCGGGCGTACGTCTGCCCGGCTTCTGCGCTCAGTTCCTGAAACCGCACTCCCCAATCAGATGGATCGGTCATCGGTCAGTGACAGCAACCACATCCGCAAGAACGCTTGTACGAATCGCAGTCGTCGGGTAACACCGCCACCGCAATAACGGCTGGACGAATCAAGCAACCATCCGCACGCAGGCGCGCGTAAGCGACCTCACAGCGATCGACGCTGCCACCGGTGCGGGTCGCGGCCGCCGCTGCGACGGTGGTACCTGCGGGTGTATTTGGCTTGGTGTCGGTCGTGCCGCCGCCAAATCCGTCGCACTTGATCTGCACCGCAACCGTCACCGTGTGCTCATCGCAGGGCTTCAACGTGAATTCGGTCTCCGAGAGCTGCGTCTGCCACCCGAGCTCGCGACCGCCCGCCGTCATGAACTTCTCGATTTCGAGCTTGACCTGTTTCTCCCGTCGCGTGTCGTTCTCGAAAGTCACCGGGATGCGCCGGAGTTCGCCGCACCGCGCGTGCACGAGCACATCGGCGTCGCAGACGCAGCATTCGCAGTGACAGTCGTCGCCCCGGTCGTGGCAACCGCAGCCGCAATCGTGCTGCGTTCGCGTGCGCACGCCGGCCTGGCCGCGGCCATAGTACCCACGCGAGATGTCCTGATACATCGTCTGCGCGTCCGACATCCACCGCGACATGCCCTGCTGCACGTTGGACACGTACTCGGGCAGGTCCATCATGCGATATCGATTCGTGCGGGTGCAGTAGCCGTAGTAGATGGCCGGACCACGGTCCGAACGGGACCGCGTGAAATCGTCATACGCGCCTTGCATGAGACCTCCTCATAGCGATAGGCCCCAGGCCTCTGGCCTCAGGCCCCAGGGCTGGGCTAGTCACAAGCTTCAGTTTTTCGATCTCTTGCCTCATTCCTTCCAGCCTTGCCCGGCCCTGAGGCCTGGGGCCTGAGGCCTGAGGCCTTCCTAATCCGGCACGATCGTGAACGTCAGTGTGCCGGTCGAGATCGCGGCGTAGCCGGTGTAGCGTGAGCGCGCTTCTAGCTTCTCCGGAAGCGTGATCGTCAGATCGAGCGCGCGGGTTTCACCGGGCGCGACGGTGACCTTCTCGTTCTGCACCTTCAACACGAGCGTTGCGTAAATTGCCTTGTACCGTTTGCCGAGTGCCACGAGAAAGTCGTCGAGGTTCTTCATTTTGTCGCCGACTTCGTCGAGAGCGCCGCGCAGCGCGCGGCAGTGCGCGAGCTCTTCGTCGAGCACGACCGTGCCGATGTTCCTGATCGACAGCGGCACGTTGCCGTGGTTCGTGAAGACGATCTGCTTCTGCACCTTCTCGCCGGCGTGGTTCGGCAGCACCAGCTGCTCGGGCGTGATCGAAAACGTGACGTCCTCGGTCACGTGCATCACGACGGTGCGCAGCTCACCTTCGACCTCGAGCTCGGCCTGATACGTCCCCGGCGGTGTCGTCGGATCGAGCGCGAGCGAGATCGGCACGGGCCGCGACTGCCCCGGGCGCACGACGATGCGCCGCAGCGCGAGCGACTCGGCGGGGAGTGCCGCAGACGCGGCTTTCGCGGCGGCAGCGGTCTTGCCACGGCCTGCCGCAACCGCGCGCTTCAGCAGCGGCTGTTTGACGATGATCTTCTCCGCGGTCGGGTTCTGAATACGGAACTCACCGCGCACGCCACGCGGCGGGCCGATCAGCACCAGCGGCTCGCTGGCATCGGGCAGCAGGGCCTTCTGTCGATCGGGCGGCGCCATGTCGTTCTCCTACTTGATGCGTACGCGCAGTCCGCGATCGCTCGCGCCGGGCACCGAGTGGTCACGCATGGGCGTGTGTGGCGGCGCCGGTGCGTTCTGCTGCGCAGGCCAATCGACCGCCGGTTTCTTCGGCAGGTCCTGCATCACGATCCGCGACTCGCCGCCGAAGTTCACACCGAAATACTCCATGCCGAACAGCGTGAGACCGACGTGAAACGAGAACGGCTGGCAGATCTGCCCTTGAGGCAGCTTCGAGCTCGTGTTCAGGCAGACGTCGAGCGCAACCGGCTTGAGGTCGATCGCCATCGCGCTCTTGCTGTCGCTGGTGACATCCGACGTCGTGTCGAGTTTGCTTTCGGTCTTGAACGGTTGCGGCAGCACGAGCTCCTGCTTCGACTCCGTCTTGAGCGGCGTCGGCTGCAGCGTCAGTTTGATGTCGTCGAGCCCTTTGATTTCAACAGTGCTGTCGGCGTCGACCGTGACCGGTCCGTTGTTGACGGTAACCGTGCTCGATCCGCCACCCTTGCCGCCACCAGGCATGAAGTACCTCCCGAACGCGCTTCACACACTTGCTCACGACGAGACACAGTCGAGTTGGTGTGTGAAAGTCGAGGGTGATTATACGAGCGAGTACGCACGCGCGACGTGTACGAAATGAAAATTCGTTACCTCGACTAGAGATTGTCGTCATCTCGCGCGCGAGTTGTAGATATCCTGATCCGCGCTTCGACGTACCAAACGGGGGACGCGATGATCGAACCGAGCGGATCGACGGACTGGTCCGCTGCGTACGCACACTACCTCCTGCGAGCCGCACAACAGACTGCACGAACACAGAGCCTCTCCTATCTGGTCCTGCAGCGCGTGTCTCGGGGGGAGCTGTCGCCGGCAACGCTTCGTGATGCGTTGACGGCATTTGCCGAACGACGCGGCGGCGACTATGGCACGAGAGTCGCCAACGCCAGCGCGCGATTCTTCTCTGGGCTGGTGCAGATCGCGGTCGGCGCACGGACGCCACCGCCACCGCCGTACGATCCCGCGGATCCATACGGCTGGTATCAACGCCTCACGGCCTATGCCGCCGATTTACAACAGCGCAGCCTCAATGCATATCGAGAGCAGCTCGAGCGTGCTGCGCGTGGGGACGGCTCTGCGTCGGTTGCCGAGGAGTACACGCGGCGCGCGCACGAGCAGGTCGAGGCGCTCGGTCGTCTCTACTTCGAATTGCTCGAGACGATAGGCGCGATCGGCGCCGCTGGCGAAGAGGAATTTCTGCGAACTGTGCTGGCGAACGCGCCAGCGGACCGAGACGCGCCGGTCGTCGAGCTGACGGCACCACTCGGCGCATCGGCCTCGGCGGTCGTCTCGCTCGAGAACACGCGAACCGACCCCGCCGTGATCCGCTGCTTGGTGACCGATGTCAGGCGCGCCGATGGGATCGGCCCGTCGTTCGTGCCCGAGATCGTCGTCGATCCCGATGGCCTCATGCTCGATCCCGAACAGGAGGGCAGCGTCCGGCTGTCGCTCACGCTCGATGCGGCGATCTACACGGCGGGCGCCGACTACGTTGGCGCGGTCCAGGTGCTGCGTCACGGTGAGCCGCGATTGGATCTGCCGCTGCACATTCGCGCGGCGGCGCCGCCTGCGGCGGACGCGTCATGAACGGCAACGGCGCACACCCGAAGACGACGTTCGAGCCGATTGCCATCATCGGCATGCGTGGCAGGTTTCCGGGCGCCCCCGACCTCGAGAGCTACTGGCGCAATCTCGTCGACGGCGTCGAATCGATCGCGGTCCTCAGCCAGGACGACATGCGCGCGGCCGGTGTGCCCGACGCGATCTCACGGCTGCCCGGTTACGTCAATGTATCGCCCGTGCTCGACAACGTCGACGAATTCGACGCCGAGTTCTTCGGCTTCTCCGCGCGTGATGCGTCGCTGACCGATCCGCAGCATCGACTGTTCCTGGAGAGCTGTTGGGAAGCGCTCGAAGACGCGGGGTACGAGCCGGCCACCTATCCGGGAGCCATCGGTCTATTCGGTGGCTGCGAGATGAGCACCTACCTCTATCAGCTGCATCTGAACCCCGACGCCCTGCAGTACATCGACGGGATGCAGTTGATGGTCACCAACGACAAGGACCATCTCTGCACCCAGGCCTCATATCGATTGAACCTGCGCGGTCCGAGCGTCGTGGTGCAGACGACGTGCTCGACCTCGCTGGTGGCGGTCTCGCTCGCCTGCGAGAGCCTGCAGGTCGGACGCTGCGAGATGGCCCTGGCCGGCGGAGTGACGGTTCGCGTGCCTCAGCGCGGCGGCTACTACTACACCGCCGGGTCGATTCTCTCGCCCGATGGGCACTGCCGCCCCTTCGACGCCAACGCGCAAGGCACTGTCGTCGGCAGCGGCGTCGGTCTGGTCGTGTTGAAGCGGCTTCACGACGCGCTCGCCGATGGCGACCACGTGCGCGCGGTCATCCTGGGCACCGGACTGAACAACGACGGCAACGACAAGGTCGGTTACACCGCGCCGAGCTTTCGCGGTCAGGCCGCGGCGATCCGCGCCGCGCACGCGATGGCGCAGGTGCCGATCGAATCGTTCGGGTACATCGAGGCGCACGGCACCGGAACGATCCTCGGCGACCCGATCGAAGTGGCCGCGCTGAACGACGTGTTCAAGGCGGGCACGAGGCGTCGCGGGTTCTGCGCCATCGGATCGGTGAAGTCGAATTTCGGGCACCTGTCGTGCGCCGCCGGCGTCGCCGGGTTGATCAAGACGGTGCTGATGCTCGAGAAGGGCGCGATCCCGCCGACGGTCCACTACACGAAGCCTAATCCGGCGATCGACTTCGCCTCGGGTCCGTTCTACGTGACGACGCGCCCGCAGCCGTGGGAGCGCAACGGCACCCCGCGCCGGGCCGGCGTGAGCTCGTTTGGCGTCGGCGGCACCAACGCGCATCTCGTCGTCGAAGAACCGCCTGAGGTCGAAGCGCCGACGGAACGTCGTTCGCATCAAGTGCTCGTGCTCTCGGCTCGCAGTCAGGCCGCGCTCGACGTGGCGACGACGCGTGTGGGAATGCATTTGCAATCGCACCCCGAGCTCGATCTCGCCGATGTGGCCTACACGATGCAGGTCGGCCGCCGTGCGTTTCCGCATCGGCGCGTGCTCGTCACGGGTAGCGACGATCGCGCCGCTGTCATCGATCGGCTGCTCGAGCCGGCGCGTGAAACCGCGGCTGCGGCTGCGGCCGAGCGTGGCGTCGTGTTCATGTTCCCCGGCCAGGGCTCGCAATATCCCGGAATGGCTGCAGGCCTATACAAGACCGAGCCGGTCGTGCGGCGCGCGATCGACCGCTGTGCGCGGCACCTGAAGAAGGAGCTCGGCGCTGATCTGAGGACCTTGCTGTTTCCGTCCGCGCGGCGGCGCGTGCACGCGGCCGCCACACTCAGAGACACACGCTGGGCGCAGCCAGCACTCTTCACGGTCGGCTATGCCCTCGCCGAGTTGTGGCGGTCGTGGGGAGTACGTCCGGCTGCGATGATCGGCCATAGCGTCGGCGAGTACGTGGCGGCGACACTCGCCGGCGTCATGACGCTTCAGGACGCGCTGCGCCTGATCGCGCGACGCGGTCAGCTGATCTCGGCCCTGCCGCAGGGAGCGATGCTCGCTGTGATGGCGCCATCCGAGGATCTGCGCCGTTTCGTTGGTGGCGGTGTATCGCTCGCCGCTGTCAACGGCCCCGGCTATTCGGTGCTCTCGGGCCCGACCGTCGAGATCGAGCGACTCGAGGCGGCGCTGACCAAAGACGCCGTGCCCGCGCGACGGCTGCACACCTCGCACGCCTTCCACTCGTCGATGATGGATCCCATCCTGCGGGAGTTCGAGGACGTCGTCGCGAGCGTCCCGTTGTCGCCGCCGTCGATTCCATTCGCCGCGACGTTGACGGGCGAATGGGCCGGGAGCACGGTGACACGACCCGAGTATTGGAGTGCGCAGCTGCGCGCGACGGTCCGATTCGCCGACGCGGTGCGGACGGTCGCGACAGGGCACGGGCCGGCAGGAAAGCACCCCGCGCTTCTCGAAGTGGGACCGGGGAACACGCTCGTGACGTTCGCGGCAGAAACCGCGCGCAATGGCGGCCCGCCGAGTCCATGCATGACGTCGCTGCCGGGTCCGCACGACCAGCGTTCGGATACCGAAGTCGTGCTCTCGTCGCTCGGTCAACTGTGGGCGAACGGCGTCGCCGTCGATTGGCAGGGGTTTCACCAGTCGGAGCGACGCCAGCGAGTCAGCCTGCCGACGTATCCCTTCGAGCGGCGCAGCTACTGGATCGGCGCCCGGCCCGGTGAAGCGGCGGCGGCGCCGAAGCACGAGCCGCGGGATACGTCCGCGTGGTTCCACCTGCCGGTATGGCGTGAAGTCGCACCGCTCGACGCGATCGGACAGCGGCTCGCCGGTCGCCGCATCCTGGTGTTCGACGAAGGCTCTGGCGTCGGCGCGTCGATCGCCGAGTCACTGCGCGTCGCCGGGGGGCACCCGATCGTGGTGAGACGAGGCGTTCGTTTCCAACAGATCGACGAGCGCCACTACACCCTCGATCCAATGCTGGCGCAAGGCTTCAAGCAGCTGGCCGCCAAGGTGTGCGCGCACGACGAACGGCTGGCCGGCGTCATCGATTGCTGGAGCGCGGCGCCGCCAGGAACGACCGATCTCGACGAGGCCGGCGTCGTGACGCTGCTCGGTCCGATGCGGCTCGGGCACGCGCTGAGCAGCCAGCAGACCGTGCGACCGCTGCCGATGATGCTGGTCGCCCGCGGGTCGCGCCGCGTCGATGACGACGACCCGATCGATCCGCCGCGCGCGCTCGGAGCCGGCTCGGCCAGGGTGCTGCCGCAGGAGCATCCCGGTCTTCGCGTGGCGCATGTGGACATCGACGATGACGCGCGAGTGGCGAGTCAGGTGCTGGCGGAGCTCGCCGATGGCCTCCAGGAACCCGCGCTGGTGTTCCGGCGCGGACGCAGGTGGGTCGAAACCTACGAACCGCTCCCCATTTCCGATGCGGCGCCGCCGCGGGAATTGCCGGAACACCCTGTGGTGATGGTGACGGGTGGTCTTGGCCACATGGGCATCCACCTGGCGGAAGGATTGTTCTCGCGCGTCAACGCGCGCCTCGTGCTCGTGGGTCGCACCTCGGTGCCCGCGCCCGAAGAGTGGCAGGCGCGTAGCGAAGATCCCGGCGTGAACCCGGATGTGCGCGGCGTGCTCGCCCGGCTCGCTCACATGCGTGCCGAGCGGGACGAGGTGCTCGTTCTGAAGGCCGACGTGAACGATGCCGCGCAGGTCCGGGCAGCGGTCGACCGCGCGATCGAACATTTCGGCCGCGTCGATTTGCTCATCCACGGTGCGGCGCGCATAGACGCCGCGGCCTTTGCGTCGGCCGCCGACACCGGCCCCGAGGTCATGGAGGCGCAGTTCTCGCCGAAGCTGCGTGGCATGTATCACCTGATGCGTGCGTTCCGCGGCCGCGAGCCAGGTCGCTGGGTACTCCACTCCTCGATTTCGACCGTTCTTGGCGGCCTCGGTCTCGCCGCGTACTCCGGGGCCAACGCGGTGCTCGACGCGATGGCGATCGCCGGCGGCGAACGATGGCTCAGCGTCGACTGGGACCTCTGGGACAATGCCGCCGAAGCGAAGGTCGCCGGAATGCCGGTCGCGATTCATCCGCCAGAAGGCATCGATGCATTCCTGCGCCTGCTCGGGGCACACGTCGGATCGCGCGTGCTCGTCGTCGTCAACGATCTCACCGCGCGTCTCAAGGCGTGGGTGCGATATGCCGAACGCGGCGCGGCCAAGGGTGGCGGTGTCGAACGTCACCCGCGACCCAACCTGGCGACCGCGTTCATCGAACCGCGAACCGACACCGAGCGCGCCCTGGCGGACATCTGGGGCGCGCAGCTCGCGATCGCCTCGATCGGCATCCACGATCGCTTCTTCGATCTGGGCGGCCATTCGCTGCTCGCCGTGCAGGTCGCCTCGGAGATTCGCGACCGCTTCCAGATCGAGATGCCGGTGCTGAAGCTCTTTCAGGCGCCGACGATCGCCGAACTGGCCGTGCTTGTCGAGAAAGCGCAGTCGTCGAGCGGTGACGAGGCCCCGGCAGGCCTGCCGTTTGTGCCGGCCGATACGCCGGCGCCCGCGGCAACCGCGCTCGAGGGGGATGCGCCGACTGCGGCCGCCAAAGCGGCGCACCGCGAGTTCTATGACGACGTGACGCGGCGGCTCGAGCGGGCGGGCGTCGGCGAGGCGTCGTTCTTCTTGAACTACGGCTACGTGCCGCTCGATGGTGACCCCGGTGAGGCACAGCACGACGTCCCGGACGGCGTGTTCAACCCGAGTTCGGTGCGCCTCGCGTTCGAGCTGATCGGACCGACCGATCTGCGTGGCCGTCAGGTGCTGGACGTGGGGTGCGGCCGCGGCGGTACCGTCGCCCTGCTGGCCGACACATGTGAAGCCGGCGCAACCGGGGTCGACCTCTCACCGGAAGCGATCACCTTCTGTCGTCGCACTCATCGTCATCCGCGCGTTCGCTTCGAGGTCGGCGACGCCGAGCACCTGCCGGTCGAGGACGCGACGTTCGATGCGGTGACGAACGTCGAGTCGTCGCACACGTACCCGAACCTGCGAACGTTCTACGTGGAAGTCGCGCGGGTGCTGAAGAGCGGCGGCGTGTTCCTCTACACCGATTTGCTGCCCGTGCAGCGATGGATGGAGGTCCGTGCTCTCCTGCCGCCGCTCGGGCTGACCATCCTCGACGATCGCCACATCACACCGAATGTGCTCGCGTCGTGCGACGAGGTTGCGGCGACGCGGGCGCAGGCGTTTGGCGGCGGCAGCCCGATGATCGACAACTTCCTCGCGGTGCCAGGCTCGATGGTCTACGAGCAGATGCGGTCGGGCGCGTGGGAGTACAGGATTCTGCGCGCACGGCGCGCATGACTGGTCCTTGGTCCTTGGTTCTTGGTTCTGGGTCCGTGCTCGGTCCCTCGTCCGTCCGTAGTCCTGAGTCCCTGGTCCCGTCGGACGATGGACCATGGACCAAGGACGCTAAGGACCAGGGACGGACCAAGAACGAAGAACCCAGTACTAAGGACCATTCCGATTCATCCGTTGCGGCCAACGCCAACGGCGTCCATCACTTCGTGTAGCGCGGCGGTGTCGACGTACTGGTGGAAGCTCTTCACCGTGCCGTCCTTGACCTTCCAGACATGGCACACCTGAGTGTCCATTCGCTTGCCGGTCGGCTTGTACGTGCCGAGGTATCGTCCTTCCACCACGACCGTGTCGGGTGTCTCGACGATGTCGCGAACGTCGATCCGCCAGTTGTTCCATTCGGCACCGGCGCGCATGAAAAAGTTGCGCATGATCGCATCCTTGCCGACCCACGGCCGACCTGACGGCTGGTAAGGATGGTTTTCGCTCAGGCGGAACTCCATGTCGTCATCGAACACGGCGAGAAGGCTTTGCGCATCGCCCTGCGTGAATTTCTCATAGACGTACTTGATGAGATCGGCGTTGGTCACGTGCGTCCTCCTTGGTCCTGGACTTCAAATCCCGTTCCCTTTGACCCGCGCTCGGGACGACTGTGACAACGACTGGACCGTAGCGCCCGCGTTATCCTGAACGAGGGTTTAATGTCGATCGGCCGAGTTCGTGGCGCTGTCGTGTTGGTGGTGATGCTGGGTATCGCGGTGCCGTGTCACGGCGAGATCACGACGCCGAGTACCGCCCGCGAGAGTGGCCAGGTGGGGCTGCTTGAATCTGCGGCGCGAATCGCGGTCGGCTCACGAGTGAAGCCGGAACGAGCCGCGCCGGGACAGTCACAGCGCCGCCAGAACGATCGTCGGTCAGTAAAGCGCGTGATTCTCGGCGCAGCGGCGGGCGCCGCCGGAGGGTTCTTCGCTGGCGGCTACATCGGCGCCGCGATCGACGGCGACTGCGGCGGGTGCGACGATCCAGGATTCAAAGGCTTTCTGATTGGCGCACCGATCGGCGCGGTTGCGGGAGGAATTGCCGGGGGCAAATGGCTGTTCTGATGTG